>Ga0307379_10003728_pt1 | contig 22010 bp, 18 predicted proteins | sample UN2MG_FD_202237 | JGI IMG/M metagenome (GOLD analysis project Ga0307379, IMG submission 202237) | Soil microbial communities from Risofladan, Vaasa, Finland - UN-2 | ecosystem: Environmental > Terrestrial > Soil > Coastal area > Acid sulfate soil | place: Finland: Risofladan, Vaasa | collected... | reverse complement strand
TACGGCGTTAATTCAAGAAGCGATACGGAGGACATTTGCTGAAGTTGATTTAGAAACTTCGTTATTATTAATGGAAAAGTTTTCTGATAATCTTGAAACATTACATAATGATAGAGAAAATTTAGGTAATGAAACTGTATATAATCAGATAGATGATGCGATTGATCGTTTTCCAAAACTAGCTGAATTTACAGAGGAGCCTAATAAAAAAAATGATAAATAAATTCATGCAACAAAAAATTGATGGAGCTTTAAAAAAAGCTTCAAGCGATAAATATAAACAATTTATCTTAAAAAATGGAGAATTATTATCTAATATTGGTGTTGGTAATGAGAGAGATTTGAGAAAGTTTCATCATATTTCCCAGCTTGTTCCGATTCTTGTTAGAAGAGCATTAGGTTCCGGAAATAGAAAAATATATTCTGAAGTTGGTAAATATATATTTGAAAAATATCTTACTTCTGTAAATGGAATAGATGACCTTCAAAAAAAGGTTATTTTAGCTTTAGATGATTTGAATTTGAAAAAAATAGGATATCCAATAGGAAATCTTGAACCTAATCCAATAAAATCATATGATGTTAAGAAGTGGATTTCAGCCGCTAATGAAATGTATATGAAAATGAGGTTGTTTGGTACTACCAGACAAGGCGCATTATATGCTATTACAAAAGGATGGAACGATATGGAGAAAAACAATTTTGAACATTGGCTCAGATATTATGAAGAAGGAGCGAATAAAGTTTATAAAAAAGCGCAATATACCACAGGCAATGGCGTAACTTTTCCAACAAATAATACTAACCCATCAATGCGACGAATTCCTGGTATGATGCAACCTCTTCAACAAGAAGAGCCTGTTCCCCAACAGTTTTCAAAATCTCAAGAAGAAGCTGCAATATTTCAAAAAACAAAAGCGAGTCTTATTGGTAGAATCAACTCAGCGATAAAAATTCTTTCTAGTGATACTGGAAGAAAATTGTCTGGGGCTGAATATGAAAAATTGCTAAGGGCGTTGACTGATTTACAATACGATGTGTTGAGAGTGAGTGCGTCTGATATGTTGAAAGATGTTATTGTGCGTGCTGCTAACACATTAAAATATGAAGGTGATCATTATGGTTCAAAAATGATTATCAAAATAGCGCAAGAACCTGATCCTCTTGCTGATCTTGATTTGGGTGAACCAGCTCCTTCATTTGATAATATTGATGCAGGAAATGGAGAAAATTCTCCACAAAAAGCAATTATAGATACATTAAATGAATTAGGTTATTCTTCAAAAGAAAACATATTACCTAATATTAATCAAGTAAAAAAACAAGTTTTAGAAAATAAAAAACAAAATGAACCACCTCTTGTGCCTGAGCCTCCTCCCCCTCCTCCAGAATCGGTGCCAGAGTCTCCTGAAGAAAAGGATCCTTTGGATGATAAACCGGAAGATGAGCCTGAAGAAAAGCCAAATAGTGTGTCAGAAGATAAAAAAGCATCATCATATGCTTGGGCCACATATAAAACAGCAGAATTAAAAACATTAGAAAATCTTGTTGAAAACATGTGTTCAATAGCATCAACAACGAGAGAGATTTACAAAAATGCTCAAATGCCAAATATGATTGAAAAAGAAGAACCGGAAAATTTATCCACTAATTCTAATGTTGGAGAAAACGCTATTGATAAGGCTCTTGAAAACATTCAGGTTAGTGATGTTGTAAGAAGATTACAAGCATTATCACGTGTTTTTAAAAATAGAGAAATTGCTAGGCAGTTAAGCATTATAGATTTAATGCTTGATAAATTAGGAATTGCGGGTTTGTTTCCTCAATTAGCTGAAGCAACAAGATCAGCCTTAGAATCAAATCAATACACATCAGTTCGTATTGATGAAATTTTATCTAAGCTTATGTCTGTTATAGATGAAAGCGGTAAAGTAAAAGTAACTATTCAACAAGAAGATGATGAATCATTAGTGGATAAAGAAATGAAAGATGCATTGCAACAATCTGATGCTCTCGAAGGTAGAGATGTAGAAACAGAATTACCTGAAGGGGAAGGAATGCCTGCGCCTAGACCCGTAGCTCCCCCTGCTAGACCAGTTACTCCTACCCCAGTTGCTACACCACCTATCGCTAAACCTATGGTGTAATATGAAATTAAAAGATGTTTTTGACACAATTAATGTTACCGCTAAAGAAGTAGGTTCTTCTACGCCTTATATTGTTGGCGGTATGGTTAGAGACATCATGCTTGGTAATATCGATAAAATTAAAGATGTTGATCTTACTTGTGGCGACGATACAAGCAATAAACTTGGACAAGCTTTAGTTGCCAAATTTGATGGAGCCAAATACACGACATTCAATGATGGTCATGGTCGGCTTTCATTTGAAAAATTTGATATAGATTTTAGTAATAACTTTAATGTTCCAAATATAGATTCTATTCTTATTAAACAAAACATTAAAGCAACACCTATAGAAAAAGAAATATTCAGTAGAGATTTTACAATAAATACATTGTTAATGCCTTTAGATTTATCTAAAGTTTATGATTTAACTAAAAGAGGTATAAATGATTTAAATAATAAAAAAATTGATACTTGTTTAGATCCTAATATCACATTATTAAATGATCCAAAAAGAATATCTAGAATAGTATATCTTTGTGCTAAATTAGATTTTAAACCAACAGAAAGAGTTGTTACTTGGGTAAAAAGCAATAAAAACATATTAAATAATGTAGATAAAAAATATACATCGGATAGAATAAATAAAGCATTGAATAAAAATAAAAAAATTGCGATTGAAATTATAGCTGAATTAGGAATAAATGATTATTTACCGCAAACTGGTGATACCAGAGATGCATTGTCTGAAAACCCGGAATTACTGTTAAAGGTGTTAAATGAAAAAGGATAAGAAAATAGTAAAACTTGCAGTTATACGAGATAATGACGTAACGGCTTGTCCTTTTGGTTTAATGATTCCTGATGGATGCATAGCTGCTGGTGAGCTTATTGATGAAATGACTCCTGTTTTAAAAGTAAGAAAAGAAGGCGGTGATATATTATTAATAAAAAATCGTGAAAAATTAGAAGAGGTAGTATCTTCTAATATGTCTATTCTTACTTGGAGTGATGAAAAACCAAAGCGATGTAAATATGCAAATTTTATTTTAAAAAACAAAAAGAAAGCTGAATGCAATTATGGTGATGAAGGGGCTGGATTGGGGCACGTAGAGTTCACTGGGTTTCCAGCCTATACACAATATTTTTCTCATGGATATTCATCTGTTCCAATAGGATTTTACAGCGAGCACCCGGTTAGAAATCAAGTGGGTAACATGGAATCTCTGTTAAGTGGTTCGTTTGCTTCGGAAGATGAGAGTAAAATAAAAAAGGACTCGTAATAATAATCTAATATATAAATAAAGAATATCAACATTTTTGTACGGTGCAGGCATGTCAAATAAAAAAAACGCTCAGTTAATAGAATTTCCAATTCCAATTCCTTCTCCAGAAGGCGAACCTGTAGTATTAGATGAACCTCAAGAAGATGAAGAAATTATATTTACTATTGGTCTAGTTCCAGGGGCTCCTGATGAAGTTATTTTAGGAGAGCCAGATGAAGATGAAGAAGAAGATGAAGAGTTACAAGAAATTATTATGGAGGAGCCAGAAGAGATTGATGATTGGAATTGGGAAAAATCTCATGGTGTTGGAAAATTCTTACATTGGCTAAAACACATGATTGACAGCACTCCTAATCATGATGGCAAAGCTACCACTGGGGTTGAAAGAGCTTTATCTTATTTCAAGCGATTGGATACAGAAATAAGCAGAGCAATGTCTAAAGATTTTAAACGAGAAATTGATTTTGCTAAAGCTCAAGAAGCTCGAAATCTGATTCGAGATGGGTTAAATAAGTTAAATGATCGGCTTAAAAAACTTTTAGAAAAAGAAAACAAGAAAAAAGCTTTTGAAAAAAATGATCTTATAAAAGAAGCTGAAACATCTACTACTGGTAATATCCAAATAGTTGTACCTTATATAATTTCTTTTATTGCCAGAGCATGCATTGATGCATCAGTTCAAGGTGGTAAAGATATGAAGGATACTTTTGAAAAACTTGGTAAAGAATATACTTTAGACAAACGTGAAAAAGTACAAGTTATTCAATTAATTAAAGATATGAATTATCCTCTTACAATAGATAGAATTAGAATTCTTGATGGGGTGTTAGATATTAATGATGGAGAAGGTGAATGGATTAAGGGTTACCAAGCATAAGGATTGATATGAGTTTTAATAGAGCGTATGAGTTTGAACGATCTGATTTTGGCCCAAGTGAGTCCAATGAATTGCAAGATTCTTTTGAAAAAAATCTATCAAAAAAAAGCACCACAAGCATTAGTGATCAGATTCAATCATCTTTAACGAGAGTTAATTATATGAATCATAAAAAAACAACCGTTGCTGAGATGGTTGCTGATTTGATTGAAAGAACAGGATTGGAAGCATATCAAAAAGAAGTGCAGGCTGCTGAAGAGAAAGAAAAAGCAACAAAAAAAATAGCTACAAAAACTGACATTAAAGAAATAACTATGGATGGTGTTTCGTTGCTTGATATTCCTGGTGTTCAAGAAGCAATTACTGGATACATTAAAAGATATAATGCGTTCCAATTGGAACCAGTTTTGAATTTTATCATGGAAGAAATTACACCGACCTTAATTGAAAATAATGATGGTTCTCTTGGTGAAATAGAACACGTAAATGAGGTTTTAGGTAAAGATTATCATTCAGAAGATCCTAGGCTTAAAATTTTTATTACAGAAAACTTATTGAATGGCCAAAATAAAAGCTTGAAAGATTTTACAGGACACAACACGCCAGTAAGAATGGATGACGGCGTTTTTGATATTCTAACACCATCGTCTAAATATTAGCATAGTTAAAAAATAATTTTAATTTAATTCAATTATACTGCATATACAGTATGAATAATAATGTTTTAGATAATTCCACTATTTTTAACACCATGAAAGAATCGGTTTTAAATTTAGATCCTGTTTATTTTTGTGAAAACCATTTAACATTAGATGGTAAACCATTTAAATTGAGGGGAAATGGTTACAAACCTTTTGTTGATATGTATCGTCACATTGGTATAAAAGCTTTAGATAGAAATGCAAAACCAATTATATTTTTAAAAGGTCGTCAGGTTGGGGCTACAACAATGGCGGCAAATTTAGAAATGTATTGGATGGGTTGTGGTGCTTTTGGAAACAATGGTAGACCACCAATGCGTGTCATGCATTGTTTTCCTCAATTAGATATTGCTGCAGCTTATACTAAAACAAAATTAAATGCAGCTATTTCTCAAGCTATTCGATGTAATGAAACGCCAAAGCCTGGTAAAAAAATAAAATCATTTATGGAAAACCTCATTAGCCAAAATGTTAATGAAAGTTTACAATATAAAGAATTTCAAAATGGAAATCATATATGGGTTGAATCAACAGGTGTGGATGCTTCGAGATTAAGAGGACGAACTGTTGACTCTATTATATTTGATGAAATTCAAGATATGCCAGCAGCGGCATTATCTAATGCAATTAAAATGATGACAATGTCTCAATATGGGCAATCTCCTGGTGGTGTTCAAGTTTTCATGGGAACACCAAAAAATAGAGATTCTGAATATTATGCTATGTGGATGAAATCTACTCAACAACTTTTTCATTTAAGATGTGAAAGTTGTAATGAATATTTTCCTCTTTATGTTCCTGGTTCAGATAGTTGGGAAAAAATATGGCTTTATAAATTTACCGTAAAATGCCCTCATTGTTCTCATTTACAAGATAAAAGAAAAGCAACTGAAAGAGGTAAATGGATTGGACTTGATGAAGATGAGTGTGATTTAATAGGTTATCACATCAATCAACTTTATATGCCTAATTTTACTAGAGAAAAAATTGAAGCTGAAAAACCAGGCATTCACCCGATCAATACTGAAAGAGCGTGGATGAATGAAGTATTAGGAGAGTTTTATTCAGGACAGGGTCTTGGAATTACTGCTGATCAAATTAGAGAGTTTTGTGGTGATCTAGGAAGAAAAATGCGAAAAAGAATTCTTTCTTCTGAAAATAAATTAGTTTTTATGGGGGCTGACTGGGGGAAAAGAGCTGATGCAGATGTTGCTGATTCTAAATCAAAAAAACAGCAACAAGGCCAATCTTTTAGCACAATTGTTGTAATGAGCGTTGAAGGACCTGAAAGATTTGAAATTCAATTTGCACATAAATTAAAACAAAATGATTTACAATATAAATTAGACATTGTTGATCAGGTATATATGAATTATAACGTGACAATAGGAGTTGGAGATATTGGTTATGCTGGAGATTTAAGTCAGCTCTTGCAAGCCAAATACGATAAAAAGTTTCTTGCAAGCGAAGCTGCAGGTGGTCGTTTGCTAAAGAAAATTAAATTTAATGAACATGTATTTCCAAAAACTATAGTATTTGATAGAAATTATTATATTGAAGAAATGTTTATGTTAATGAAAAAAGGTTGCTTTAGATTTCCACTTGGAAGTTTTGAGCATATTGCTTGGTTAGTTAATCATTGTTCTAGTATGGAAGTAAAAATAACAAGAGACAGATCTAATAATGCTAAATTTAATTATGTAAAAGGATTAACACCTAATGATGGTTTTATGTCTTTATTAAATGCTTATCTTGCATATAAATTTTATATTAGTAAAGGTTTTAAAAACACTAATCTTTTGTTCGGCAAAGAGCAACACGGCATAAGTAAAACACAAGCGTTATCAGTGTATTTGCCTAATATGAAAACATTTGGTTCAAGTTGATAATATTGTAGAATAAAGGTATAATGTCTAGAAATAAAAATCGCGGTAAACCTATAAGAATTAATGATAATGATGCTGCAAGAATATCTATGGGTGATAATGGTAATATTAATGAAGATATAATTAGAGGCAAATTTCAACCAGCTGATGCGTTTTCTAAAACAAATAAAGAGCTAGTTGATCAAAGCATTATGTCACATGCTGTAATGGTTCCGGGCCATCAAAGAAGAGAATTCATGAAGAAGAACGCTTCTACTTCAATATCGTCTTCTTCTATTGGTAGTGCTTGGCGAGGAATGGGCGACACGGTAAGACAAGGTCCCGAACTATACAGTCCATTATGGCTTACTTCTAATACACAGCTCCCTCGTGATAGGGGTACAATGAACGCTTGGTCAAGAGCATTTTTTGCTTTAAATCCAATTGTAAATAACGCAATTCATCTTCATTCCACTTATCCTATTTCAAAATTAAATATTAGTTGTCCTGATAAAAAAATTGAAGATTTCTTTAATGTTATGATTGATGAAATGCAATTACATAATGCTTGTGTTGAAATGGCGCAGGAGTTTTTTGTAACTGGTGAATGTTTTCCTTATTTGCATTTAGATGATCATACGGGTAAATGGAGCAGAGTTACTGTTCAAAATCCAGACTACATCTACATAAACAGATCAGTTGTTTCTGGGCCACCACAAATTACACTTAGACCTGATTCTGAATTAAGAAGAATTATAACTGGAACAGATCCTGATAGTATAAGACTACGAAGAAATATACCACCAAATATTTTACAATTAGTTCGGGCTGGACAAAACATTCCACTAGACAACTTCTATATTTCTCATTTGGCGAGAAAAATAAGTCCATACGACTCAAGAGGAACAAGTCTTATTGCTTCTGCATATAAAGCTTTAATGCTTTGGGACAAACTTAGAGAATGTAAATATGCCCAAGCGGACAATATGATTAATCCAATTACGTTAGTGAAATTGGGTGGTGGCAGTATTGATGCTGAATATAAAATTACACCAGCAGATTTAGAATACTGGAGAAATTTACTCGAATGTCATGATGAAGAAACGGAAGTATTAACAAATCAAGGATATAAAAAGTTTTATGAAATAATTGATTATATTGAAATTGATGGTTTGGTCATAGATAGCAAACCAAAACCCGGAATAAAAATTGCTTGTTTTAATTCAGATACTGAAGAACTTGAATATCATGAACCACTTGCTGCAAATGTGCAAAATCATGATGGTGAAATGTATCATTATAAAAATGATAAAATAGATATTATGGTAACTCCTAATCATAAAATGTGGGTTTCAAACAAACAATATGAATTTAATGGTCATAGAAGTTTAAGAAAAACCATCTGGAGTGATTGGCATAAAACCGAGGCTAAAGATTTAAATTTGAATGATTATTCTAAATTTAGAAGTAATATAAAATGGACTGGTAATGATGATATAAAAACAGTAAACATTATCGATAATGAAGTTCCAATAAAATTATATTTAGAATATTTAGGATATGTGATTAGTGAAGGTTGTGTTTTTAGTGATGATAAATATCAACACATGGTAGAAATTTGTCAAACCACTACAAAACATTATGATAAAATGAAAAAATGTGCAGATGCGTTTGGTGACTTTATAAAACTATCATGCAAACATCAAATTATTTCTAAAGACAAACGAGAGGATTTATGGAAAGGAAGATTTTATAATAAAAATTTATATGAATATTTTAAACAAGAATGTGGAGATTCTGATGGAAATACAAAATCATCTAACAAACATATTCCAAGATGGATTTTAGATTTAAGCCCAAGATTGTTGACAGTTCTTTTAAATGCTTTAGTAGCTGGAGATGGTTCTGTTTATGATAATCCCAAAAAACAATCAAAACGATTTGCTTATTATACAACTTCAAAACAATTAGCAGATGATGTTTTTGAAATTGTGCATAAATGCGGATTTGTTCCAACTTCTTTTGTGAGAGATGATGAAAAATATATTGATGGACGAAGACAACCATTGTATACTGTTTTGTGGTCAACAAGTGATAAAGGTAAATTGCCTTTAGTTTATAAAACATCGAGAAATAGTCAAACAAAAGAAAAACGTAATTTATTAAACGTTGAACAATATGCTGGAAAAGTTTGGTGTTTTACAGTTCCAACAGGATTATTTGTTACAAGACGTTGTGGAAAGACTACAATACAAGGAAACTCCGCGCAATATGATAAAGACTTTAAAATTATTACTCATGGTTCCGTAGATATTCAAAAGATAAGCTCCAATGTAGTTATCGATATCAATCCCGACTTAGAAAGATTGATGAAAGAAATTTATATTGCACTTATGGTTCCCCAGGTAATTATGGAATCTGGAGACATCACTTATGCAAATGGTGGTTTGAGTTTAGATGTTCTTAGACAAAGATACATGCAGTTTCAAAATATGTTATCTAAATGGATTAGATCTAAAGTGTTTGCTCCAATATCACAAATGCATGATTTTTGGGAAGATGTGGATGGTCAAAGAAAACTCATTATTCCCGATGTTGAGTGGAATCATATGTCTTTGTTTGATCTTGGAGATTACATTCAATTTTTGTCTAACCTTGCTGTTGGCGAGCAAAAAATTGTTTCTGAGCATTCTTTATTTAGAAGTCTTGGATTAGATTATGAAAATGAACAAAGAATGATTCGTCATGAAGCAATTGTAAATGCAACTAGAGCAAAAGAAGAAGCTTCATTGGCTAATATGTCATTGAGTGAGCTTCGCTCTCTCGATGTAAACGATGAGGTTCCAGATATTCCTGACACGCCTCTACCTGGTGAAACACCTCAAGAGGGTCCAGTTCCTGGTGAAGAAGCAGAAAGTGGCGGTCCTAGTGGAGCGCCTCCAATGGGAGGGGGCGGATTACCTCCTCCTCCAGCACCAAAGCCTCCAGCACCAAAGCCTCCAAGTGGCGGCGGCGCGGGCGCAACAGGTGGAGCCCCACCGCCTCCTCCAGCATAAATTCTTGGCGGTAATATAATAAAATCAAATTAATGTGAATACTTCAGAATAATGGTTGATTAAATGAATAATAACGATATAAAAAAAGAAGCATTAATTTCCGTGCGAAATAATCCCTTTGCTGGTTCCAAAGGGTGGAGCGGATTATTTTCTGCCTTTGGCAAAGGGGGTCTTGAGAAAAAATCTGACAGCTATAAACAAGCTGTTCGGATAATGACTGAAATTGATGATAATATTCGAGCGGCTTTCAAAAAGCAACAGCAGTTTGCTAAAGAAGCTTATTGGGGCAAATTCAAAATGGATTTATCACGTTTTGCTCATGCTGTCAATGACTTCTTCAACCAACAAGTAATAATAATTACATTAGCCGATAGCAGCCAAACAAAAGGTAATCTACAAGCTTTGATGTCTAAAGTTTCATTTGAAATTTATCGAAATAGTAAATGGTTTGGAAAACTTGAAAAAGCACCAGAAGAACCTGAAATATATACTGACCCTGATTTTGATGCTAATGAATTTACTGAAATAATAAATGAATTTAACGATGAAGGTGCTTTACGGTGGATAAATCATGCAAATGAAATAATCGAAAGAAGAGAAAGTGATAAAAAAAGAAAAAATAAACAACCTATTGAATCTCAAACTGTTAAAAATCTTGCAGATAAAGCAACTGAAGAAGAAAAATTAGAAGAGGAAGAATCGGTAAAAGAATCTGAAAACCCAACAGAAATACCAGGTTCAGAAATTGGCAACAAAAATGAAGACAAAGTAGCAGCGGCAGAAGTTGAACTTTATCAAGAATTAGTAAAAAAAGGATTACTTGATTCTTTTCATTATAAATCTCTTATGAGAGGTAGAAACCTTAAAAAGTCAATGGAAAAAATCTTTGATTTAATGCAAAGCACATTAGATCAATCTGCTGGCACATTAAATATAGTTAGTCATGCTGTCAATGTGGGTGATCCTGATGAATATATAAAAGAAATATCAAAATTAATTCGTAGGGGCAACGATGCAATGGTTAGAATTGTTCCTCTTTGGAATGAACATTTTAAAGATTTGGTTGCAAAAACTGAACCTTCTGAACCTTCTGAACCCTCTGAACCTTCTGACCCTTCTGAAGCAATTTCTACATCTCAACACTCGGAGGTTGAAACTTCAACAGTAGAAGCCCCACCTGCAGAAGAGGGTAGCGTTACACCTAGTGATGATCAGGTTAGTGTAGAAGAATATTGGTCAGGAGATGAGCGCCCATCAGAAAAAAAACTTAATGAAGCTTTATCAGGAGAAGCTGATTCATTTACTGCGGGTACAAACTTAAACCCACCAACTGATGAAAGTATTGGTCCTGCATATGATAAAAAAACAAAATATTATATAAATTTACCAAATCAAAAACCTGCATTAGCTTTTTCAAAATATATTGATTCTGGGGATTATAAAGGACTTGCTGAATATATTAAAAAATATGCCAACAATGTTGATGATGAAAATTTGAAATTAAAACTTATAGCAATTGCTGAAGAGGCAGATGAATAATAGAATTATAAGAATGGCAGCTTTAGAAATTGCTAAAGATAGCGATAATGTTATCAAGGTTGCCACAATGCTTGGTCGAATTAAAAGATGGATTTCAAGCATGTTCAGTCCCGCTATTAGTCGGCAAGTTGAAGAAATTAGCGGAAAACATGCAGAAATAAAATATCTTATTGAAGCAGTTAATGCTGATATAAAGGGCATTGAAGATGCAATTGAAAGTGTAGATATTGTTACTTATGATTATAAAGTAAAAGATTTACTTACAAGTATTAGTGCTTTAAATAAAAAGCTTTCTGAAATGCAAGGTGTAATCTTTGAAACTCAAAAAGAAATAAAAGAAGAAACAAAAGAAGAAACAAAAGAAGAAACAAAAGAAAAACAACCTAGAAAAGGCGTAAGAATTGGCAGAAGCATAACAAAGGGTCCATTACTTGAAAAATATACTCCCGGCAAAGAATTGAAGGATATTGGCTTATCTGTTGGGGAGATTTCATTTCCAGCGGATAGGTTTTATTTATCATTTGCTTCAGAAAAATTTAAAGGTTTTGGAAAAGGTGGTGTTTTAGGTTTGGAAAATTCTGGATTTGATACAGATCAAATAAATCAAATAATTCAAAATATAAAAGATAATAAAATTTTTGATTCAATAATAAAAAAAGATCTACCTGATTATAAAATAATTGGATTATATAATAGACCAATTAATGATGAGAATAAACAATTTGAATGTATAATAAGAATTAATGGAGATTCAAAATTTAATGTTGATGGCATGGGTGTTTTTGTGGTAAATACATCATTTGATATTGGTATTTTATCTATTTCACGTGCTTTAAAAAAAGCAATGTCATTAAGAATTATTGTTGAAGACGTGCAGCCTATTACAACAATACCTGAAAATAAGGTAGAGTCAGAACCTGAATCTGAACCTGAAACTGTGGAGCTTGAAACACCAGATGAATCAACAGGAGAATAAATGAGTAATTTCCTGAATAAAATTTGTGACAGAATAGTTGATGCCAATATTAAAAAACAGGCACAAATAATGTCTCCTGATCAAGAGCGACAACAAGAGCAGCAAAACCTGGAACCACCTAATGCTGCACCTAAAGCTCCAGTTGCTAAACCACCAGTAGCTCCAGTTGCTAAACCACCAGTAGCTCCAACTGCTCCTCCTGCTCCAACTGCAATGAATCCTAATCCTCCTGCAGATAAAGAGGTGGATAATGCACCGAAACAACCTGCTCCTACCATTGCTCCTACCATTGCTCCTATCACTGCTCCTACAAATGATGTTGATAATGCAGTTAATACTACAGTTGATGATATAGCTAATAGTTCTAATAGTTCTAATAGTTCTAATATTACAGTTAATAGTTCTCAAAAAAATGGAACGTTTTCTGAGTTAGTAGGTAACGTTATAAATAATTCATTATTTAATAAAAGAAAAGCATATAATCATTTTAAACAAGAACATATCAAAAAAGCAATTTTAGATGAAATGGATGGAAAGCATTGTGTTGTTTCTTTTGCTTGTTGCAATGATATGTTTCCAGCAAAAATGAATTCCGAAACATATGATGATTTTGCAAACAATGGGATGACAAATATATTTGATATTGTTGATGATACAATTAAAAATTTTTCAATATCTATAACAACTGAAGAAGAAAAAATAATATCTCATATGAAAGAACTTGCAATTGCACTTCATGAAATAGGATTTAATTGTATAGTTTTACTTAAAAATGACACATATGAAATGCGGTTTTCATCAGATAAAGAAATTGAAACTCAAGATGTTTTAAATATTGTGTTAGAAAAAGTAAATAATTTTGCAAAACAATTTAATAATAGTATTTTTAATGCTTCCGAATTAAACAAAGGAAATCTTAGAAACGTATCTCAATTTGCACCCTTGCATAAATTATTGGAGTTATAATGAAAAAATTTTATATTATGAAACTAACTAATGTAGGACAAGTTATGTCTGGAAACATTACTGTTATGGCTTCTGAATTGGTTGAGTCTGAAGATGTATTAAAAAAAGCAAATGAATTAACACTAAACGGAGAAGCTCCGGTTATTGTAGAAGTGAATAAAGATATAATTAATAATATATTAAATGAAAATGTTCCTGTGGACCCAAGCGAATTAACATTAAAAGATCCTTACGAATTAGGAATAGAAGGAACAACAAGTAATGAAGTTTATCAATTAATAAAAAAACAATCCAAATCTATGATATTATCAAAAATAGCAAATGATAATTTAGATGATGCAAAAAAAATATTAAAATTATATAGTAAAATAATAGATAAAGCAAAACAATTAAACATCAAAAATGCCGAAGAGGCATCATTGATGACGGCGATAAAAAAGAGTGGAGTAAAACATGCCCTCTAGGTTTGTTGAAGTAGTACCAGATTTGCTATATCGAGGAGGAGCACCTGATCTTGAAGAAATATCTATGCTTAAAAAAGAATGGGGCATAAATAAGATAATCAGTTTAGACAGGGATAGCGGCATAAAGATAAAAGATGAATGTAAAAAAAATGGAATCAAACATTTTATAATTCCAATTCACGGTTTTGATCATGAAAAAGCCTTGAAACAAATTGACGAGATTGGCCCAGTAGCTTTGGTTGGTGACGACGTAACGTATGTTCATTGTAAGTGGGGTAAAGATAGAACAGGAATGTTTATTGCGAGATTTAGGACTGATAGTGATATGCCAGCACAACAAGCGGTTCAAGAGGCTGTGAACTTGGGTTTTGGTCTTGGTGTTGATGATGATAGCGTTCAAGAATACTTGGATGTAATAAATAATGGTAAATATACTGACAAACCAGTTAGCCTTGAAGAATATGAATCCATGGTAGACAGTGGTGAGCATTGTAATAATTGCGGAATGACATTTCATGAAGGCAAGTGTCCTAACTGTTCTAAAAATACATTTGCTCTTAACTTTATAGGAAACAAAATGAAAGGAGATGCGGTGGATAAGAGCAGATATAACGCTCCATTTCAAAACCCAGGAGGTTCTACGTCAGTATCAGATATGTGGTCTGTACCGGAGCCTTCTCCAGAATCTCAAGCTTTCATAAAAGATAAAATGATTCGAAGGGGAATATTGAAATCGTTGCAAAAAAAACTTGAAGCACAAGACGTACAACATATTACAAAACCTATTGGTGCTGGTGAAAAGAAAAAAGCAAGGGAACTTATAAAAACATTACGTTCATTTTTAGATTTAATAGATATTTTAATTGCAAATTCAGTTAATAAAATGTTAGATCTTTTTAAAAACACAGAAGGCATTAATTACAATATTATGGAAGAAACAAAATCTGTTTCTCATTTTAAAGCTTTTGGTGCAAATATGAAAAAAAACATATGGCGTTTAATTGGAGCAAGATATATTGACATATTAGATGATTTAAAGCCTGTTGGAATGTCCGATGAAGAAGCTGAGAAATATAAGACATCGTTTGATGCTTGTGTTGATCAGCTTGGTTTATTTTCAACAGACACTCAAATAGGTCCAATGCAACAAACATTAAAAGATACAGTTCGTGGGCTTGCTGATTTGACTATTGATTTGGGTAATTTTATGGAAAAGAATTTGAAAGATAAAGATTTTCAAATTAATGTTGTAAATATTTTAATTGAAGTGCAAAAACAATGTGCTAAAATTAAATCTATTGTACAAGATAGAATTATAAGAAAAATTGCTAAAGATGTTATTGGTGAGGATTTTAGAGAGAGTGACGACAAAAAAGATGTTGAATTAAAAACAAAAAAGGAATAATATGGGATTTATAAAATATAGTGAAGGTTCTGTTGGTGGTGTTGTCGAACCACGCAAAGAAGTTAGTGAAGAGTATTTGCAAAAAAAACTTGAGAAGGCAGCTAATCCCGATGAGGATTGGATTGAAAAAGAAGCTTCGGACGATGAAGATGTACCGCCATGGGTGAAGCAATAATGCATAGATATACTATTATTTTTCCATATACATGATATCATTGAAGGAGAAATATGGTTATACTAAAATTTGGTTCGGCAATTAATTTTTCTACGCATGACGTAAAGCCTACTGATGTTGCCATAAATGATGATTATGTTGTTGCGCGTTTCAAAAAAGTAGCATCACAATATAAAAGAATAGCTCCAAAAGCTAATGAATTTTTATATTTTTCTGCTATTATGATGCATGCAGCTGAAAGATCATTATATGATGATAATAATTTATTAAGAAAAAGCGCTGATGGTTCTGATGTAAAAGCTGAATGGTTGATAGATGGTAATGGTTCTTGGAAATGGAAATGTTCTGATGCTAGTATTAAGCCTTATAAAAATAATAATGGTGATATTTTTCCTGAATCAGAACTAAAAAAGGCTTATAAAAAATGGGTTGGTAAACCACTATGCAAAGACCACCAATCCAGTAGTGTTGAAGGTATGCGTGGGCTTATTATAGATACATTTTATGATGAAAAAAATAAATGTATTATTGGTCTTTGTGCGTTAGATAAAGTTACTTATGGGGATTTAGCACGAAATGTCCAGACTGGAGTAGCAAACTCTGTCAGTATGGGTACGGCTGTTGGTAGATCCATTTGTACTGAATGCGGAAATATTGCAAAGACTGAAGGCGAGTATTGTGATCATGTTAAAAACAGAATTGCATATGGTGAAATAAATGTTGATTTGGCTCCAATTGAACTAAGTTTGGTAGTTAATGGGGCTGACCCGCTAGCAAGAGTTAGACAAATAATTGCAGCGACAAATACTATTGAAAACACATTAAAAAAGAGTGGCACTTCAACAACTCTTGAGCAACTATCTTCTATAAAAGAAGAGGTTTCTGATTTGTTGATGAGGGTTGCGTCAATCGAGCATGAAATTTTGGCAGAAAAAGATGACAATAATTTTGCATTAAGGGCAACGGCTGCACAAGAGGCAGTTACCGAAACCCGTCAAGGGTACCAAAATAGCTTAAATCTTATCAAAACTAAGATGTCAAGCATAGAAGAGATGATAGGGAAAATTGCTAAATTTAATACGGAGGAGTTAATGTCCCAAAAACAATTAGATAAAAAAGGTTTCTACCAAGGCACAGAAGAGCCAACTCCTGGACAGCCAAAATATGAAAAAGATCCAATGGCCGAACAGGTTCGTAATAACGAAGATCGTCAGTTGAAGAATGTTCCCGACGTGGGACCAATCGATGGGATGTATCCTGGTGATTTAGAGAAAAAGAAAATGCTAGCTCGTGCTAAACTTGATGAAAGAAAAGCACTTCGTGCAGAAGCTGTTGCTCAAGCAAAAGCTAAGTTGGATAAAAGCGCTTATATGCAAGGCACAGAAGAGCCTACTACTTATAAAGTAGATCCATTAGCTGATAAAGCGCAAAAAGAAGATAAACAAATGCATGCTGATTCTACTATCAAACCTGATGGAATGATGGGTAATGATGCAAAAACCAAAAAAGAACTCAATAGAGCTTCTTTAAAGGGTTATTTTATTAAGGCTGCAACTCCAGATGGAAATGATGATACCCCTAATCATCGATGGGACATTATGTCGAACAACAAAGTTGTTTTTTCGGCCACTCTTAATGAGTTAACTGGTGGAAAACCAGCTCTTTATGGAGCTGTTAGTACAAAAAATTTCGGTCGTGAATTACTCCGATCAGTACATGCGTCTGGTGTTCAAAAAACAGTACAGATGTTTAAGGTAGCTCAAGTAGAGGGAGAATTAGATGGAGCAATTCCTCCTCCAACAGAAGACCCAGATGAAATGACACCTCCTATGGGTGATGCGCCTCCTCCTATGGATGCGCCCCCTATGGATGAGTCTATGGAAGGTGGAGAAGAGAAAGGACCAGAATTAAGAGTTACTCCTAGTTCTGTTGCGGACCCTATCGAAAAAGCAAATCTTGCTGCTGATGCTGTTAAAGAAAATGCTGAAACCGTTTCGGGTGTTCTTAGTCAATTGGCCGATGAAATCAAAGACGGCTTAGCTGTTCTTGAAGGCGAAGGCACAAGCGCTCCTGTTGAAGATGCTCCTGAATTGCCTGGTGGCTTGATGAGTGCAGAAGGTGAAAATCCAGAAGAAGTTGTTGCTGCCGCTTTGCGTGTTCTTGAAAAAAATGCATCTGAAGAAGATGCTGTTAAAGCACTTCAAAATATGGAACCAGTATTGAAAGCTGGTCTTATGAGTTCTTTCAAAAACATCTATGCTGAAATCAATGATACCAAACGAGAAGTTGATATGGTTTTGAGTACCATGGATATTCCTGGCATTGAAACAGTTAATGCTGATTTTGTTACCTCACTTGTTACAGCTGCAATTGATGAAGCAAAAGATGTTATTAAAAAAGCAGAAGAGCTTCAAAAAGCTTTTGTAAAATATGCAAGAGGAACTGAAGGTCTTGAAAAGAAAGCTGCTGCACTGCAAGGTGGTATTCAAAAGGATGCAACTAAGGCAATGCCTGCAGCTACAAAAGCTGAAAAAGCAGCCGTTAAAGCTAAAATAAAAGCTGAAAGAGCAGCTGAAGCTGCAAAAGCTGCAAAAGAAGAATATGCTGCTGCAAAAGCCGCTGCAAAAGCTGCAAAAGATGATGAGAAAGCAGAAGCGGTTGGTAAAGCTACAAAAGTTGATAAAGAGAATAAAGTTGATAATACGAAGGGAGGCAAACAACCCAAAGATGGCAAATGTGGGCCAGGAGGAGTTATGATGGGCAAAACAAAGAAAGCTGAATCTGAATTCGATTTGAACACTATAGATGGACGCAAAGGTTATCGTCGTAAAATTGCTGCAGATGCTTTAAAGGTTAGTGAAATGCTAGGTCGCGCTCATCCATCAGGCAGTGAAACATTAGGTCAACTTGATACCAAATCAAGTGAAGCAGTTGTTGAAGACCTTCCTGCCACACACAGCAAAATGGAAGAAGTTGCAAGAAAAGATCCCAAGGTTGCCAAAGTTGCTGCAAATGCAAAAGAGCTTGATAACCTAATCAAAGCTGGTCGAGTCAAGGTTGCGAATCTTGATCAACTTGTTGCCAATGGAATGGATGCTGAAGCAGTTTCATATTGGAAGAAATACTATGGTCAAGTTGATGGAGGTTCAGAATTTGCTTCTGGTTTAGTTGGTGATTATGAAAACAAAAAGAGTGCTGCAGTTGATGAAGAAGCCATTAAAGTCAAAATTGCACGAGCATTCGAGATTGCACATGAAATGCGAGAAGTTGGTTTAATTCCCAATAGTCGTGAAGCTGTTAAGAATGAAGTTGAGCGGGTTGTAAAATGGAATCCTGAGGCATATGAAACAATGCGAAGAGTCATTGCTACTCATCGAACCAAACTACAAAAGACAGCTAGCGATCATGGTGTAAGTAGTATTCAAAATGGTTTAGCCATGGATAGCAATATCACCACAGGTGAAGGCGATAAATCACTATATGAACAAATCAATGATGTATTCTCCAATCATACATTCAAAAATAATTTCTAAACGCAAATTTTAGATTGTTGAAAATAAGCTCCTTTTTATAAGGAGCTTATTTTTTTAAGTTTTTGACAATTATATAGCATTAACCTTGAATACCTTTAGGAGAGGAAATTTAAACGATGTTAAAACCAAAATATGGAAATGAATTAGCTTTTGTTATGGGCAATATTGTTGCCTCTTATGGTGGGCAATTAGAGAAGAAAGCACAACTTTCTCCAACTGGACTTTATGGTAAAGAAGATACAGGTGGTTCTGTTGATATGGATCCTGATGCTATTTCAAATGCTGTTGATGAATTAGACAGTGGTGGTGGTCCTACTGGACTACCTTCAAGATTTGAAGAGGCAACAGGAGAGAATTTTGGAGATGCAAGAGGAGAGTATAGTCCTTTATCCTTTCCTAAGCCTAAGAATGAAATTGATTCAGATTCTGAAGATGAAATAAATGCAGAACTTGGACCAGTTAAAGATATGGCTTATGATGCATTAATGGATAAACCAGAAGCAGTTAGTGGTCTTGAAGAACCTAAACCTCTTATTATGCCAGGAGATACTTTAATTAGAGAGTATCCAAAAGATGGACGTGTAGAAGAAATGGAATTTGAAGATATTGATCCGGCTAATCTTTTTAGATATCCAACCAGTGTCAGTTTAGAAGGAGAAGATGTTGAAGACGCGGTTCCTGCTGATGTTCCAGAAACACCATATAGTGGTCCAGGAGGTGAAGGAATGGGCATTCGTGGTCCGGGTCCGGTACCAACAGCAGCTTTGGTTCTTGATAGGATTCAAAAAATTGCAACTTATTTGGGAGAAAAAGGCGATGTTAGAAGCGAACTAATTGCTGATAAACTTTTACATTCTGCTATTAGTAAATTAATCAAATAATGAAACGCATGTTTCCTAGATATAGTGTTTTTTCTATAAAGAAAAAAGCGCAAGAAGTTGAAGTGGGTACAGAAATGACCGAACAACCCAACTATGGGCAAACTACAATTACAAATCCTGCGCTATTAGAAAATAATTTAAACGCTCTTGAAGGTGTCAATATGGGTCCAGACACCACTAAAAAAAATAATCATAATAAATTTATTCGTTATTTAAAAGATCTTATTCAAAAAAGAGACAACCCATCAGCTCAAGTTGCTATGAATCCACCTTCTATTAAAGAAGTATGGAACATACTAGCGGTCCCTAAAGGTACTCCAGGTGTTGAGCCAAATGTTATAGTTTCTATTTTTGAAAATGTAAAACCGCATTTTATCACTGGTGATCATTTGCAAAAACTTAAAGAGCTTCAACGTATATCACCGTAATTCTACGAATAGATAAGTATAAATGTAAATGTTGGTTCATGCTGGCCATGGACAGTAACTAAGGAGACATTATGAGACAACAAAATTCTGATGATATTAGTTCAGAAATGATTCGCATCATGGACAGCGATGAACATAAAAAACTATTTAGTGGTTCTATTAAATTAAGTAAGATTGCGCAAGATTCAAAAGATCCAAAAAAAGATCCAGAAAAAGAACTGGACAAAAATTCAGAAAGTTCAAAAAAAGATAAAGAAGATTTAGAAAAACAAAAGGATGCAACTCCTCCTGTTACAGCAAGATCAGCTATTGTTGATTTGGTTAAAATTGCTGAGTTTTTTGCTTCAAAAGGAATGATTCAAGAAGAAAATATTACTAGTAAACTTTTAGAAAGCATTGCTTTAGAAAATAGAAAAAATCTTCGCAAACAAGCAGAAGAAATGCTTTCTACTATTTCTGAAGATGTGAAATTTGAAGATAAAGGTAGCCCTGCTGACAATGAAGATGAAGATGAAGATGAAGATGAAGATGAAGATGAAAATGAAGATGAAAAAACTGGTACTACTGATGATATTGAAAAGTTTGAAAAAGCAATGCTTGAAGACGATAATGAAAGTTTAGGCGAATCTTCTGTTGTTCCTTATTAATTAATGTTATAATTAACTAATGTTATATAAAAAATTATGTTAAGATTAATTCAAATTGGCAACTCTCTTGCTACAAGTTATCCAGTATCATCTGTTGGTGATTTTATGCCCGGAATGGTGGGCCAATTAATGCTTGAAGGAAATAATATCGTTTACGGGGTTTCAGATGGAACCGCACCTTTAGGAATTATTGATAATACAAGAACCAGATCGTTTTATTCACAAGCCGTTGATGAAGAAGTTATTGCACCAGCAACAGGAATTCGTCAGGGTAATAAATATGTTTCTGTTATGGATATTCAAGCAACCCTTGATAATCCTAACGTTTTAGAACGAAGCTTTATTAGTCGAGATGTAAAAGTTTTATTAAATTCAAGAAACGGTGTAGTTGTCTTTCCAACAGGAACCGAGCTGAATGTTGACCTGGATGGCGATGGAATTCCTGATGCAATTAGAACTGTTGTAAGTTATACATATCAGGTTCCGAATGTTCCTGGTGATGATGATACAATGGGCTCAAATAGAATTTCTATTTGGTTCCAAAGAATGATTTGCGCAACTGACCAATATGAAGCGGCTCAACGATATCCTTTGAATGCTCCATTGTTTGTATCCGAAGCGGGATACTTCACAACGAGACAACCAAGTGAAAACCACCCAACAATTGCTATAGTTACGGGACCACCAAATCCTAGAAATTCGTTTTTGGAATGTCTATGGCTCTGACCGTAAACGGATAGCATTTATGTGTAGAAGTAATATAACTATAGAATATTGATTATATTAAATAAATTTTTATACAATACTTCTGGATTATTATCAGACAATCCCGAACATTGTCCATCATTCAACTCAACAACCATCCAACTTCCGTCAAGTTTTTGACCAACATCAACAACATAAAAGTTGCAATTTTTTCCAACTCTCTCAATGACTTCATCGAGAAACTCTTTTGGAACCTCATTGACATCGGGCTTTACTGATAAATCTTCAATATAATTAGTCCAGTAGTAGCCGCCACTAATTACTTTTCCATAACAAATAAAGAATCTAAATTCTTTAGTGACTGGCATGTTTCTAAATCC
>Ga0307379_10003727_pt1 | contig 22012 bp, 17 predicted proteins | sample UN2MG_FD_202237 | JGI IMG/M metagenome (GOLD analysis project Ga0307379, IMG submission 202237) | Soil microbial communities from Risofladan, Vaasa, Finland - UN-2 | ecosystem: Environmental > Terrestrial > Soil > Coastal area > Acid sulfate soil | place: Finland: Risofladan, Vaasa | collected... | reverse complement strand
TCATGCGCGGCGCCGTGCCTAGCGCTGGGGATTCCGTGGACGGCGCGGGCTGAGCCCATGCGCATTCCGAGCGGGCTCATCTCAGCAATTCGGCGAGCCTTGCGCTGAGGCGCGACAGGCTCACGCGCTCCCTCGCCGCCAGAAGGTTAGCCCGCTGCCGCGCATAGCGAGCGACCGGCTTGGTGCGCAGTATGTCGAGGATGACCTCCTGCATCTCTTTGTAGCTGTCGCACAAGTAACCGATGTCCCCCATCGCCTCGAAATGGTGGGCGAAGAACGGGGTGCGCAAGGCGATGACCGGTTTGAGGTGGGAGAGAGCGTCGCAGAAAACACCGCTGGCTCTCAGGGCGTATGACTGCGGCCGGTGAAAGAACACCGCGTAGTCGACGCCGGCGGCGCGGCGATCGAACTCGGCGCGGCGCAGCGGCTTCGCCGGCGACGGCACCACCACGGGGTGCGCCGCCATCCTCTGCATCCTCCAGTCAACTATCGGGCCCAGCACGGTGAACTCAGGCCTGCGGTCGCAATCAAGCGCCTGCATCTCGCTCGCCATCCTGAACAGGGCATCGGTGCCCTTGTCCCGGTGGCCAACCCCGAACGCGCCAAAGCGAACGACATCGCCCGCAAACGGCTCGTGAGGCTGCGGGGCGGCGTAGAAGTAAGGGAGATCCATGAACATGACCTGGTCCGCGATCGCCGGCATCTCGCGGCACAGCTCGTCCGCGATCGGCTGGCCCATGACCAAATAGGCGATGCGATCCGATGGGCGGAACCGCAGCGCGCGGCGAAACCAGAACACCCGCCGCAGAACCCGCCTTGGGCGCTGGGTTATGGTCGCCAGGATGGCGTGCATCGCCGCCACGCAGCGAATCTGCGGGAACGACGGCAACACCAGCTTGACGGCGAACAAGCTCTCACTGGTGATCGAGGAATAGACTACCCAGCGCGCCTGGTTGCGCGCGGCTGCGGCGAATGCGGCCTTGCACAGCGCGAGCTCCTGGCAGAACCGGATCAGGTGCCCGCGCTGCCGCGGCAGGCGGATCTGCAGGAGCTCGATGGGGGCGATTGCGTGCTCGCGCAGGGTCTCGCCCACCTCGGCCAGATGCTCGCCCTCGGCGAGGAACATTATTCGCTGGCCGGGAAACGCCGCCCTGATCACGGCCAGGAGCGCGGCGTTGACCTGCGCGTGCACGAACCCGGCGCACTGCGGCTCACACACGACGATCATGCGTGACTCCGCGCCGCGAGCACCCGTTCCACCTCGGCGAGGAATGTCTCCGCCGATGCCCTCCACGAGAACTTCGCTGCTTGCGCCATGCCTTTGCCCCTGAGCGCTTCGCGCAATTGGGGGTCGCCCTCGATCCGCACCAGCGCGTCGGCGAGGTCGCGGTCGCGGTCGGGGTCGACGTAGAGGGCAGCATCGCCGCACACCTCGGGGATCGCCGCGCACCGGGTGGTGATCACCGGGCAGCCCACCGTCATCGCTTCTAGCGGCGGCAGACCAAAGCCCTCGTACTTGGAGGGATACACGAGGGCCTGTGCGTGCACCAGCATATGGAGCAGATCGGCGTCCGCAACATACCCCAGCTCCTCCACCGCCCCCTGTCGCGCGGCCTCCGCGATCACCTGCTGCAACCGATCCGAGCGACAGTCCGGGCTTCCGGCCAGCAGCAGCCTGCTGCGGAGACGCTGGCTCCGGCGCAGATCAGCGACCACCGTGACGAGGCGCTCGATGCCTTTGCGCAGATCATAGCCGCCGACGTAGAGAAAGTAGTCGCCGCGCCCGTGGATGCCCTGCGGGAGCACATCCCTTGCGGCCCGCAGATGGGTGGCGAGGCGCACCACGACCGGCTCGACCTGCGTGCGGAAGTGCTTCACTATCTCGCACCTGGAGTAGTCCGAATCCGTGACTACGAGGTCGGAGTGATCGAGATCGCGCTGCACCTGAACGCGGTACTGATCGCGCGCGCGGTCGGTCGTGAAATAGTGCGGGATGACCAGCGGCAGGATATCGTGCATGGTCGTCACCACCATCGCGCGCGAAAACAGCCGCGGCACGCCGCCGTTGAATGGAAAATGAACGAGATCGGGGCGATGACGCGCCACGTGCAGCGGTAGCGCGAACCGCCGCCAATGCTGCCGCGAGAAGCGGCGGCCAATTCGCGCTGCGCTCACGCCGGACGGGAGGTCACACTGAAGCGGTTTGCGGTGGGCCGCCGTGACGGTCCAGGCCGGCACCAGGTCGAGGCAGGCGCGCCACAGCCCCACCGTCGCCTTTGCGATACCGGTGGCGGGCGCCTCCAGTACGGTTGCATCAACCAGCACCTTCATGCTCGACTCGCGCACCCACAACAAAGTGGTTGCGGGGGAGCAGGCGGCCCCCACGGGCCATGCCCGTCACCCGGAAAAACAGCGCCCGGTGCCGCCCCCAGCGAACTTTCGCTCTCTCACTAGCGCGGAATCTCGCGCCCCTGCCCCCGCAGCATGTAGGCCAGCTTGACCCCGCGCCATTTCTGCTGCGCATACCACCACGCCAGCGGGCGGGGAGCCCGATGGCGGGCGTGAAACGCCTGGTTGGCCTGCTCGCGCTCGCGGTCAGCCGGGCCGTGCGCGCGGGAGAGGCTGCGGTCATGAATGCGGTACTGGTAGAGCAGCTCCGGGACCCGCCGCATCGGCCAGCGGCGGGCGATACGCAGCCAGTAATCGTGGTCCTCTTTGTACTTCATGTCGGGGTCATAGTCGCCGACTTCGTCGCGGCACTGGCGGCGGTACATGAATGACGCGCGGATGTAGTTGTGGCGCAACAGCACGAGCGGGTCGTAGTCCAGCGTCCGCACGGCGCGGATGATCTCTCCCGCGTCGCCGATGTCATACCAGTCGGAATAGACCATCCCCACCTCGGGATTCCCATCCAGCGCGGCGCTCAGCGTCTCGAGCATGGATGGGAGCATGATGTTGTCGGACGAGGTCCAGGTCAGGTGTGCTCCCTGGGCCTGGGCGAAACCGACGTTAAGCGCGGTCGGCAAGCCCGCATGGGCTTGCCGGCACAACTCGAAGCCCAGGCGCGACTGGTAATCGGCTAGCACCTGCGGCGTGCTGTCGGTCGAGCCGTCGTCCACGACGATTAACTCGAAGTCGCGAAAGGTCTGGTTCGCGATTCCGTCCAGGCTGTGGGGGAGGTAGTCCGCCTGGTTACGCGTCGGCAGGACGATGCTGATCTTGGGCATGCTCGCTCTCGGGCGCGGTCGGCAAGGTTGGGCGCCCCAGCTCCCACAGTTTCGCCTCTCTTGCCGCGGCCTGCCACGCATCGAACAGCGCCAGGATGAGGCCCTGCGGGCCATCGAGAAACCCGGCGCGAAGAATGTAGTCGCGCGCGAATATCGCCGGGCCGCGGACCCCCATGCTTGGCAGCGAGGGCCGCCGGCCGCGCCGCAGCCACTCCAGCGCCCCCCATTCCGCGTAGCGGCGCATCTTCACGAAGCAATCGTCCAGGGTGAGATACGAATAGTGCAGGATCGCTCCCCGGCAGCGGCCGACGCGCCCCTGCACCTGCGCCGCCTCGTGCACTGCGCGCTCCGGGTAGTGCGTCAGGTCGCGCCGGAACAACCGCAGCTTGCGCTCTCCGCGCCATGCGCCGTAGCGCATGCGCCGCCCCAGGAAGTAGCCGTGGATGGGGATGAAGTAGCCATCCGCCGCTCGATCAGCGACGAGGAGGGCGCGCATCTCGCGGCGCAGCTCAGGGGTCACGCGTTCGTCGGCGTCGAGCGACAGCACCCACGGGTGCGCGGCCTGGCTCAGCGCCCAGTTCTTCTGCGCTGCCGGGCCGCGAAACTCGTGTTGCAGCACGCGCGCCCCCAGTTCGCCCGCGACGGCGGCGGTGGCGTCCTCACTCGAGTCGTCCACCACCAGCACCTCATCCGCCCAGGCGACCGATTGCACGCACTCCGCGATGTTGTGCGCCTCATTATGGGTGGGGATGATGACGCTGAGCTTGTCCATGCCGAGCGCACCGCGGCCTTCCGCGTCAGTCTCCAGTTCGAGCCGCGCCCCCGCCTGTCCTGCCGAACAGGTGCCTCGCGGTCGGCATCGAATCCATCCCCACCCAAGAAGGTCACCCCCCGCGCTCGCCGGGTGTGTTCGGAGAGTGGCGATCGCCCTTGCGCGCGACCTCCTATAGAGGTCGCGAACCTCACGCCACGCCCTGACAGGTCGGGGCGCGATTGCTCGCGCCCTCCACGAGAAGGCGCGCCCGGTTGACGCCTGGCCCGGCGCGGCGCGGGAGCGCTCATTACCCCGGTGCGAACAGCTCCTCCACGAACGCGCGGGGATCGAAGTCCCGCAGGTCGTCGGCCTGCTCGCCGGTGCCGATGAGCTTGATGGGGAGGCCGGTTTCGTGGGCGATGGTCACCACCGCGCCCCCGCGCGCGGTGCCGTCGAGCTTGGTGAGGACGATGCCGGTGACGGCGACCGCCTGCGCGAACTGCTGCGCCTGCGCCAAGGCATTCTGACCGACGGTGGCGTCGAGCACCAGCAGCGCCTCGTCGGCAGGACGGCCGAGCGCGCGCTCGCTCACCCGCGCCACCTTGCGCAGCTCCTCCATCAGGTTGCGCTGCGTGTGCAGGCGGCCGGCGGTGTCGGCGATAACGACCTCGACCCCGCGCGCGCGCGCGGAGGCGACCGCGTCAAACACCACCGCCGCCGGGTCGCCGCCGGGCTGCTGGGCGATGGCCTCGACGCCGATGCGGCTCGCCCACACCTGGAGCTGCTCCGCCGCCGCCGCGCGAAAGGTGTCGGCGCACGCCAGCAGCACGCGCTTGCCCTGGCCGCGAAAGCGATGGGCAAGCTTGGCGATGGTCGTGGTCTTGCCGGTGCCGTTGACCCCCACCATCAGGTAGAGGAGCGGCTGGCGCTCGTCGGTCATCAGCGGGCGCTGGTGGCGGGACAGAACCTCCGTCAGAATGTCCTTGAGGGCGTCACGGGCGTGGGCGGCCTGTGCGATGTGCTGGGCGAGGATGCGCTGACGCAGTTGCCCTACCACCTCCTGGGCGGTGCGGACGCTGACGTCGCTCGCCACCAACAGCTCTTCGAGTTCTTCCAGCAGCTCTTCATCCACCACGTCGCGCAGGAAGAGCTGGCCGATGCGGCTGAACAGTCCCTTGAGCATGGATCCTCCGGAAACCAATGATCTCGCGTCGAAGCTAACGCATCGAGCGGGCGGTTTTCAGCATCGCCTCGCGGCCGAGGGCGCGCGATTGCAGGGACACCGCGGTTTCGCCGCGGGCCCACGAGAGGACCGCTTGCGCGCCCGCGCTGGTCAGCGTCCCAGTCGCGGCGCCGATTGCGACTCGCGCTCCCAACCCGGGGGCCGGAGCCGGCCCGGCGGTGCTGCGCGCTCCCGCCTGGGTGATTATCAGCAGCGGCTTGCCGGCCCCCGCGTACAGCAGCCGCGCCTCCACGGGCTTGCCGTTACGCGTCAGCGCGCTGAGCGTTAGCAGCCCGTAGCCGGGCGGCAGCCACTGCGGCGCCAGCAGGACGAACGGCATGACTGCGCGCGCCTGGGCCAGTGTCATATCCTCCACATCGTAGAGCGGCAGGCGCACTCGCTTGAGCGTCACCTGCAGGGGAGTCGTGCTCCCGGCGCGCGCCACCGTTAGCTTCACCGATGTGCCCGGCGCCCCGCGCAGCAGCTCCATCATCGCCGGCAGGTGGAGCAGCGATACGTCGCGGCCGTCTGCGGCGACGATGGTGTCACCCGGCCGCAGTCCCGCGCGCGCCGCCGGCATGCCGGGCTCGACCGACAAGATGGTTGTCGGCATGCCGGGCGTGAGGGCGAGGCCTACTCCACCGCCGGGGAGGTCGGCGGCGACGGAGCGTCCCCACCCCCGCCGGCGCGCCGCCGAGGGAGCACCCATGCGCGCGCCGGGGGCCGCCTGCACCGCCGACCCCGCGAGCTTGAGGAGCTCCTCCACGCGCAGCTCGGCTGTCAGCCCGAGCTGCGTATCGCCTTGGATCCACTCGACCGTGACCCGTCGCGGCCCGGGGCCCTGCGCTGCCCATCCCGCACGGTCGCCGAACCTGAGGGGAAACGAGGGTTGGGTGAGCGGCTGACCAAGATTTGGCATCTGCCACAGGGTGATGCCGTTGGCATAGGTGACGTAGACGCGGTCGGGCACATAGACCCCCTCGATCTGCTGTGCGGGCGCAAACAGGATACGCGGGGTTCCGGCGTCCGCCGGCGGAGCCGTGGGAAGGCAGATGACGAAAGAGGCGCGTTCCTGCGCCTCGGTCAACGACATGACTCCCGCTCCCGGCGCCGAGACGACGGCGGGAACGCGCGATTCGCGAGCGGCAATCGCCGGCGCCAGCGCGCACGCGCCCAGCGCTACGCCCAGGCCCCTGGCGATCAGCGATGCCCGGGTCATGGATGGGACCGTTTCGCGCGACCCGGAGTAGCAGGAGGTTGGGGCACCGGCCATATCGTCAGCGTCCCCTCTCCGCCGCGCAGCGCGTAACCCATCCGCTCCAGCGCCTTCGCTATCGTCTTCTGTGCGGGGCGCGCGCCGAGGCCGGCCCGGCGGCCGGTCGGGAAGCCCTCCGGCGCCAGGACGTACACGCCTTGGCCCGATGCCAGACCTTGCAAAACCTCGTCCCACGTGGCCGAAGCGGTCGGTTTCCCTTTGCTCACTCTGGTCATCGGCCCGGGGGGGCCGGAGGGCCCGGCAGCACCGGCAGGCGCCGCTTCCGTCCGCTCCGCGGAGACGGGCGCGAACACGTAGTAAGCCTGCGGCTGCACCTGGGCGCCGCGTATGACTAGCTGCTGCGTTGCCATGTCGGGGCCCGGCGCCGCCACCTGCACGTCCACGTTGTTGACTCTGCTCTTGTCGAGTCGGCCCTGCCACAGCACGACCTCGGGCGATCGCGCATCGGCACTGCGCAGCGACACCTGGGCGTCCTCCACGTCGTCGTTGGGCTTCAACTGCAGCGTCAGGTTCCGGTTGGACAACTGCGTGTGACTGGCCTGGGCCGTCACCGCAATCGAGGTAGCGGCCCGCTCGCCGAACCGCAACGCATCGTCGAGATCGGCGGCAGGCGCACGCTTGCCCTCGCCCGGGGTAGCGACGGCTGCGCGCGCGGCGCGCAGCGACGGGGTCGCCGGCTCCGCCGCGACCGATGGTGCCGCGGAGGAGGGAACGTGCTCCTCCTGCTCTGCGGCCGTCCTGCCTTTGGTGACCGCGCTCTCGGCGCCAGCCCCGGACGCGCGCGGGGACTCCGTCCCCATGGGCGGCGGCCCTGTAAGAGTCAAGGGCGACACGGCCGGCGCTTCAGCCTTCGTTGGCGCGTACCCCGCGGACGGGCGCGATGGTTCGCGCCCATTGGCGCCGCGCGGTTGGGCCGCGGTCGCCGCCGGCACGCCGGGGTGGACCGGTGGCGCCGGGCGCTCTGCGGACGGCGCGGCCGCACCAGTCATGGGAGCGGGAGTCCGCAGGGGTGGTTGACGCAGGGCGTCACCCGAGTCGTCGCGCAGCCGGGCGGGCGCCTGTGCGGCGGTTCGGCTGCGGAATGACGGTTCTTCACGTGTCGTCAGGTGCATGACACCGAAGGCAGCGACCGCCAGCAGGGCCGCGGCGGCTACCGGCACTGCCCAGCGCACCATCACCGCACGCGGCCCGTCGCCGCGCGCCTGCAGGCGCGCCCGCACCGCGCCCACCAGGGCCGGCGGCGCAGGCTCCGCTTGCAGTTCGCGCAGGGACCGCAGGACCGCCTCCAACGCGGCGAACTCCTCCCGGCAGCGGACGCAGGCCCCCAGGTGCGCCTCCAGCTCGCGCCGCTCGCCCGCTCCCAGGTCGCCGTCGCGGTAGCGGGAGAACCGGTCTATGACATCACGGCATCGCATGGCATACCCTACTGTTTGACCTCAGTCTCCGCGCAGAAGTTCCAGGTGCGGCTGGAGGGCCTCCTTGAGCGCCAGGCGAGCCCGGTTCAGCCGTGACTTCACGGTGCCGACGTTGGCGCCGGTAATCGTCGCAATCTCCTCGTAGGAGCACCCTTGCAGCTCGTACAGCACGAGGGGCAGCCGATGGTGCACGGGCAGCGACGCGATCGCCCGGTGCACGACCTCGTGGCGCTCCCGCCTCTGCACGCGCTCCTCCACGCCGGGAGCGGGGTCCGGGGCATCCGCCGGGATCGCCTCGTCAGTGATGAGCGAGCTGGCGGGCGGTGGCCGCCGCTGGCGGCGCTTGATCTCGTCGAGGCAGACGTTTGTCGTCACCCGGTACAACCAGGTCGAGAACGATGACCCGCGGCGAAACCGCTTGATCGCGGCGAAGGCGCGCACCAGTGCTTCCTGGGCGATGTCGCACGCTTCGTCGCGATCGCCGATCATGCGGTAGGCGAGGTTGTACACCCACTGGCCGTGCCGCTCCACCAAGCGATCGAAGGCCAGCGTATCTCCCCGCTGACATCGCTCGATCAGCACGTTCTCGGCGGCGAGCGCGTCTTCCGTCACCGCTCCTGGGGGCGCGAGTCGCATGGCTTCCAGGATTATATCGCGGTCAGTGGCACTGGGCAAGGGCCGAGACGAGCGGGGGTGTGACCTCGGAGTCTTGGCATGCCGCACAAATCACTCCTCTCCCTTCCAGAGCCTGCCCTGAGTGGCTAGGTCGCGCGCGACCGCCACCCCGGCCCAGCGGGCTTAGGGGCCTGTCGAAGGGGAGAGGACGAAGGTGAGGGTAAACAGTCCCGCCGTCCACCCTCACCCGGCGGCTAAGTCCCGATTCTCGGGACCGCCGTGGCGGCCTTCAGGCCTAGCCACTCGCCGCAGGCTCGCCGACCTCTCCCTTCCAGGGAGAGGGGTGCGCACCGTCTGCGGCCGCACCAAAGAAAGAAGGTCACACCCGCGAGCGGGGGTGCGGTTCGCAAACCACCGGTGGTCACCACGCGCCGCGCCGATGATGCCGGTCGCTGCTGCGGGCTACGGTGTGACGAACAGCAACGTGGGTGTAGCAACACCCGCACAGCGCTCGCCCGCCGCCGCCCTTGACGCGCCGCGGGAGGCATGGGACAATACGGCAGCCAACGCAAAGAGGTGAGCGGGAATGAGCGACGGAACGGTGTTCAGGCTGCGTTGGGCGCCCCTGGTGGGAGCGGCCCTGGCGGGGTGCGTGATCGGCGCCGCGTTAACGGCGCTGGTGACGGCGCCAGGGGGCGCCGGCTTGGCCGCTCCGGCCTATGCGCGCGCGATCGCCCCGGAGTCACAGAGTGCGATCGTCGAGGCGATAAAGAAGGTTGGCCCCGCGGTCGTCAACATCAACACCATCGTGCAAGTCCCATCCGCGCCGGTGCCGGAGATCTTTCGGCCGTTCTTCGAGGGGCCGTTTCCGCGTCAGGGCCAGGCCTCGGGCGTCATCATCGATCAGAAGGGATTGGTGCTGACGAACAACCACGTCCTCGAGGGTGCGACGGCGGTCAAGGTCACTCTGGCCGACGGGCGCACCTACGACGCGACCGTCGTCGGCACCGACCCCTTGAGCGATATCGGCGTCGTGCGCATAGCGGACGGCGGCTTGCCCTTCGCCGAGCTGGGCGCCTCCGAGGAGAAGCCCATCGGCTCGTGGATCATCGCCATCGGCAACCCCTACGGCTACGAGAACACGGTGACGGTGGGCGTGCTGAGCGCGCGCGATCGGAGCCTGCGCGCCCCCAACGGGGTGGTACTTGACCATTTGCTGCAGACCGATGCGGCCATCAACCCCGGCAACAGCGGCGGTGCGCTGGTGGACATCGAGGGCAAAGTCATCGGCGTCCCGACGGCGATCATTCCCTACGCGCAGGGCATCGGCTTCGCCATCTCCGCCGAGAGCGCGCGCAAGGTAGCCACGCAGCTGATCGCGACCGGGCGCGCCATCCACCCCTGGCTGGGCGTGGGGGTGGTGCCGATCACGGACGAAATCCGACAGCAGCTCAAGCTGCCGGATCGCGGCGGCGTCCTCGTCAGCGGCGTCGAACCGGACAGCCCGGCCGCGCAGGCCGGGATCCAGCCCCGGGATGTGATCGTGCGCGCGGGAGAGCGCGCGGTGACCGACCTGCAGGTGGTTGCCGACGTGGTGCGGGACAGCACAGTGGGGCAGGAGCTTCCGCTGACCATACTTCGCAATGGCGCCCAGATCGTCGTCACCGTGACCGTCGGCGAGCGGCCCGCGCCAAAACCGGGCCCCGAACAGCCATAGACACCCGGGAGGCGATGTCGGCTGAGCCTGCTCTCAGGAGGGCGAGCCGCGCGACGGCTCCGCTGAGCCTGCGCCCCCGAACCCGGTTCGTGCGCTGTGGCTTTTCCGTCAGGCAGCAGCCCTCTCATCGGCCGCAGTGAACCACCGGTCGCCGGTTTCCCCGCCCGCGCTTTCTGCGCCCGCGCGTCTCGATCGCGCCCAGCGCGCCGAAGCCCAGCGGTTCCCGCTTGGCGCTGCCGTGAAGGCTCACAACGGAACCAACGGCCGGAGACATTCGTCACACAAGACGGGAATGATGCTGCCGCGGTGGTGCCCGTGCGTCACTGGCGGGATATGGCGCGGCGTGCTATAATCCCGCACAATAGCGACGCACAGGAGGCCAGTGATCAAGGTAGCAGCCATCATTCCCGCCTACAACGAGGAGCGCCGCATCGGGGCGGTGCTGTCCGTGGTGGAGCGAGCGGGCCTGTTTGACGACATCGTGGTAGTGGACGACGGGTCCACCGACCACACGCTGGAAAAGCTGCCCACGAATAACGGCGTGCGCGCCCTGCGTCTGGCTGAGAACGTCGGCAAGGGTGGGGCGATGTGGGCAGGGGTTCACGGTACGGACGCTGACATCGCGCTGTTCCTGGATGCGGATCTCGTGGGCCTGCAGCGCGAACACCTGCGCTCGCTGGTCGAGCCGGTGGCCGCGGGCGAGGCCGACATGTGTGTCGGGGTGTTCCGCCACGGGCGCTACTGGACCGATCTCGCCCAAAGGCTGGTGCCCTACATCTCGGGGCAACGCGCGCTGCGCCGCGAGACATTCTTGAGCGTGCCGCGGGTGCGCTTCGCGCGCTCCGGCGTCGAGGTCGCGCTCACCTATCATGCGCGGGTGCAGGGCTGGCGCGTTACAAGCGTTCCGCTGGTGGGAATAACGCATGTGATGAAGGAGGAGAAGATGGGCGCGCTGCGCGGGCTGTGGGCACGCACAGGCATGTACTGGGAGATCGCCAGCTACATCTCCAGCGAGCGGTGCAGACGCAGCGCGAGCGGCGCGCTGCGCTCCCTGCGCAGGTTGCTCGGAGAGCAGCCCGAGTAGCCATTCGCTGCCGGCCGCGGCTGCACGGCGCCGGCGGCGCGAGGCGCCCGCGACCGCCGCCATCATCCCCATGCGCCCCTAGGCGGCGAAGCCGCCGGGGTGGCGGGCCGATGGGTCGGCCCTAGCCACAACGATCCGATTCACGATTGCAGGCCATGAGAGCAGGAGGAGGTTGTTGGGAATGCGCAACCGCAGATACGCCGTAACCATTTCGATCGCGTGGCTCGTCGCGCTCTTGATCGTGCTGGCCGCCGCGGCGGGAGTGGCCTATCGCTACCACGGGCTCGTGGGCAGCGCCGCGGCCGCCACGCTGGAGCCGCCGAAGGAGCTGACGACGCTGCAGCAGGGCTTCATCGCCTTGGCCGAGCGCGCGAAGCCGTCGGTGGTCAACATCAGCATCGAGCAGAAGGCACAACCGCCATCGGGCGAGCAGTCAGTCCCGCCCGGAATGGAGGAACTGTTCAAGTTCTTTCGGCGTCAGTTCGGCGACCAGTTCGATTTTCGCACCGAGCCGCCGTCGGCCCAGCCGCGCAAGAGTCTGGGCTCGGGCGTCATCATTGATCCGCGCGGCTACATCCTCACCAGCGCCCATGTCGTGCGCGACGCGGATCGCGTGACGGTGACGCTGGGCGACGACAAGGAGCGCAAGGCGACGATCGTGGCCAGCGACCCCCAGACCGACCTGGCGGTGATCAAGATCGAGAACGAAGCACGATTGGTCGCGGCGCCGCTTGGCGACTCGGACCGCGAGCGCGTCGGCTCCTGGGTCATGGCCATCGGCAGCCCGCTGGGGCTGGAGCAGACGGTCACCGTCGGCGTCATCAGCGCCAAGAAACGCTCCTTCGAGAATCCCAACGTCAGTGAGCGCCGCTTTCGCGACATGATCCAGACCGACGCGGTCATCAACCCCGGCAACAGCGGAGGCCCGCTGCTCAATCTCAAGGGCGAGGTCATCGGCATCAACACTATGATCGTCAGCGGCACCGGCTTCAGCATCGGCTTAGGCTTCGCCATCCCCATCAACGGCGCCACCAGGCGGGTGATCGAGACCCTCAAGTCGGGGGGAACGCCGACGCGCGGGCTGCTGGGGGTGCACGTGCGGGCGCTGGATGAGGCGTTGGCATCGAACTACGGCGTGGATAAGGGCGCCTACGTCAATGACGTCGTCGCTGGCAGCCCGGCCGAGCAAGCCGGGATCAAGGCGGAAGACATCATCGTCCAGTTCGGCGACACCAAGATCGGCGATGCGGACGAACTGGTGGGTGCGGTGGAGCAAACCAAGCCCGGCAGTCGGACCCCCGTGGTCGTCGTCCGCAGCGGCGCGCACAAGACCCTGCAGGTCACCGTCGGCCAGGTCCAGGGCCAGACCGCCGGCGCGACCGTCGCCTCCGCCACCGGCAAGCTGGGGGTCACGGTCAGCGACATCACGCCGGCGCTGCGCGAGCGCTATCGCCTGCAACGCGACCAGGGAGTGGTAGTCACCAAGGTTGATCCCAACGGTGACGGCGCTCGCGCCGGACTGGAGCCGGGCGACGTGATCGTGAAGATCAACCACGCGGAGATTACGGCGGTGGCGGATTACGAGGGGGCGGTCGGCCGCCTCAAGGCGGGCGACGCGGTGGTGATCCGGATGGGGCGCGGCAGTGGCGTGTTCACCCTCACCATCCGCAGCCTCGGCGAGTAAACAAACGGCCGCGGGCCGCCCCCAGGCCGGCCCGCCCTATAGCTGGATGAGTGCGCTGCCACGCTGGCTTGCCCGTCGGCGTGGCAGCGACGCTTTCGGGTCGGCCCGTCCCCCGGGGCATCGTCGCTGCCGGCGCATGCCGGCAGTCCGTCATCTTCCCCTCACATCTCCCGCAGCCGGCGGATGCGGTCTTGAATCGGCGGGTGGGTGGAGAAGAGGCTATTGATCTTCCCCTTGTGCTCGGTCAGGGGGTTGATGATATAGAGGTGGGCGGTGGCCTTGTTGGCGACCTCCAGCGGCTCGGTGTCCGCCGCCAGCTTCTCCAATGCGCTGGCCAGCCCCTCCGGGTAGCGCGTAAACATCCCCCCCTGGGCGTCGGCCAGGTATTCGCGCGACCGCGACAGCGCCAGCTGCATCAGCACCGCCACGATCGGCGCCAGGATCGCCAGCGCCAGCCCTACCAGCGCGATGATCCCTGAGCCGCCCCCTCGCCGCCGCGAACGCCCCCCGCCCCAGTAGAAGTACCGCATCATCCAGTCGCTGATGAGCGCGATCATCCCCACCATCACCGCGACGATGGTCATGAAGCGGATGTCGTAGTCGGCGACGTGCGCCAGCTCGTGCCCGATCACGCCCTCCAACTCGTAGCGATCGAGCTTGGTCAGCAGGCCGGTGGTAACGGCAACCGCGGCGTGCTGGGGATCGCGCCCGGTGGCGAAGGCGTTGGGGGCGGAATCTTCAATCACGTAGAGCCGCGGCATGGGCACCCCGGCGGCGATGCTCAGCCCCTCGACCGCGTTGTAGAGCTGGCAATACTGCTCCTTGGTGGCGGGCCGGGCGCGGCTCATCGCCAGCACGATGCGATCCGAGTAGTAGTAGCTGCCGAAGACGGAGATGATCGCGAACACCAACGCCACTGCGGGCGCGGCGTAACCGAAATCGGTCAGCTCGCCGAAGACATAGCCCAAGCCGACGATGATGACCACGAACACGATCATCACCAGCAGCGACTTGTTGCGATTGGCGGCGATGGCTTCGTACATGGGAAAGAATGCTCAACCCCAGAGATCGCGGAGAACGCAGAGAGGAATGTGGCCCAGCCGCCCGCGGCTGGGCTGGGGCGCGGCGTGCCGCGCCCTCAATCCGCCTCCATCTCCACTGTCGCGGCGGCCGGCTGGCATCCGGCGCCTACTGCTGCTCGCGCGGCGGCTCGGCGGGCGGCCCCTCGCGCGCGAAGTCCACCCGCACCGGCTCGCGCGCGGCCGCCTCCTCGATCTCGAAGTAGTCGCGCGCGGTGAAGCCGCTGGTGCCGGCGACGATGCTGGCGGGGAAGGTCTGGATCATGGCGTTGAACGTCGCCACCACGTCGTTGTAGAACTGGCGCGCGTAAGCGATCTTGTTCTCGGTGCCGGCGAGCTCCTCCTGGAGCATCATGAAGTTCTCGTTGGCCTTGAGGTTGGGGTACTGCTCGGCCACCGCGAACAGGGTCTTGAGCGCGGCGGTGATCATGTTCTGCGCCTGCGCCTGCTCCTGCACCGTCTTGGCCTCGCCCATGGCCGCCCGCGCCTTGGTGACGTTCTCCAGGGTCTCGCGCTCGTGCCCGGCGTAGCCCTTGACCGTCTCCACCAGGTTGGGGATGAGGTCGAAGCGCCGGCGCATCTGCACGTCAATCTGGTGCCACGCGTTGTCAATCCGCGTCCGCAGCACCACCAGCCGGTTGTAGGTGAAGATGAACCACAGGACGACCAGCCCGATCACACCCACGATGATCCACACCGCAGTCATGTCACACCTCCTGTGCTCTTCCCCGGAGGCTATTCAACACTCAAGGGCGGCGCACCTGCCGCTTGTGAACCCGCAGGAGGTGTGACCATCTTCCGCGTGGCGCAGCCGGATATGGCCCAGCCGTTTCCGAATCCCGATCTATCGGGGCCCTCGGCTGGGCCATGGGGGACCGCATGCTGTGCCCCTGCGCTACGAAGCACGCGCCAAGCCCAACACGAGGACACCCGATCAAGTCAACCGCCGACCCTAGCGCGGGAGGAAGCGCTCCCTGTGCGATCGAGGCGCGAGGAGGGCGACCGCCGTCAGGGTGCTTTGCCGTAGTCCACCCCCCACGACATCAGCGGCAGGTCGCCCTTCCACGCCATGTAGGCGAAATTGGCGGGAGCGGGATCAGGCGGCCGCGGCAGCACCCCTTGCTCCATCATGAAACGCAGCGCCTCGCCCATGATGTTGCCGGTCAGCCAGCGGTGCCATTGGCCGTACTGGTCGCGGCGGTGCTCATAACCCATTTCGTCGAGTGAAGCGTCAACCTCATCGAGCGCGGGCACGGCGACGCTTTCGATGACCGGACGGGTGACCGCGTCCACCTCCGGGGTGAGAATGTCGCTCTCCGCTTGCGTGAAGAACGGGACGGCCAGGCGGTACTGGTGGTGCGCAGTTGTCAGAAGGCGTGCACTGACAAGGTCCGCGAAGGCCCCCCGCCAACGCTCCGGGTCCCCGCCCAGGCGCGACAAGGCTTCTTCTTCAGCAAGTGGGGCATCCGCGAAAAGCTCGAACGCGGCGGCTCTGTCCTCAGCCGGCGACGCCCTGTTCACACGTTCACGGTTCATCCCCCAGGTCCAGAAGTACCCTTCCCTCACCGTTGACGATCCCAACTCGCCGGAGTTGAACCCGGTTGTCCAGACGATGGGCAGACCGGGCGCTTGTTCGTGACCGCCCAGCCAGTAGCGTCCGCCGCCCACACGGCGCGGGACCTGTGGACGCAATGCCTCCGGCTGATTGCGCGAGGCACCGGTGTTGGCAACGAATACCCCGTAAACCGCCCAGACCACGTCCTCCCACGCCCAGCCGGAGGCGGCCAGAGGGGTCTTCTCGAAGGCGGCCTTGAGCCTCGACTCAGCCGCGGACAAGGCGCTCGCCGCTTTGGCCGCGGGTTCCCGCACCAGGCCCATCAGGCGCCGCCAGTCCGCGGCGTCGAACGCGATGAAGTTGGTCGCGTAGGCGCCGTTGCGCGGAGTAACCAGAACCTCCATTTCGGCGAGGTCGGTGACCGTCTCCTGGACGTAGTCGGCGTGCGCGCCGATCTGCTCTGCCACCTGCCGTGTGGTCTTCGCCAGCTTGTTGACGGCGAGACAGACGGCCTGAGCCATGAGTGGGCGCAGGTGATCGAACACGTTCCAGCGCCCCGGCGAAGGACTCCCGTCAATCCACACTGTCAGCCTGCGGGGGCCTGGTTCGCCATGCTGGTTAGCCATTGCTGTTCCTTCCTTTCGCGCCTTGCGGCGAGAGTCATGGAGGATGCGCTTGATGGTGCCGACGGACGTGCGCAGGTGAACGGCGATCTCCTGGCACGAGCGCCCTTCGAGGTAGTGCAGGATCATCACCTGGCGCTCGCGCTGAGAGAGCACGGCCAGCAGCGATCGGACTCGCTCGACCATCTCGCCTGGCGGCTCGGGCTCGGGCCAGCTCCGCCACGCTGGCGCGCCGCGCACGGTTTCCAGGTCCACTGATGCCGGCCAGCGCTGCGCCTCGCGCAGGCGGCGCTGCGCCTGGCGCCGGACGATGGTGTTGAGCCAGGGGCCGACGCGTTCATGGTCGCGGATGCTGTCGAGCGCGCGGAAAGCCTGCAGAAAGGCCTCCTGGGCGATGTCCTGCGCGGCGTCGGCGTCGGTCGCGATCTGCCGGGCGATAGCGAAGACCCGCGCGCGGTGGCGAGCGACCAGGCGGTCGAAGGCGCCCAGGTCGCCCTCCCTTACACGCGCCACCAATTCGGCGTCTGTGCCTCCGCCGGTCACCGATTGCGCTCCTCCTGATAGTCCAGAGCGCGGAAGTCGGAGAAAGGTTCGGGAAGGGGGAGGGGCGGACTGCTATTGAGCCGGCGCCACCTCCGCCCGCAGCAGGTCGAAGACCAGCGCGCCTGCGTCCTGGCGCTCGGGGCGGAACTCGCTGACGTAGATGGCGTCCCAACGCAGCGGGGGCCGGGCCTCGGCGGGAACCAAGGCCGAGACCTCGCGCCACCCGGTCCAATCCACGCGCGGGGCGAAGTCGAGGTTGTAGGTGCCCCCCAGCGCGTCGCTGATCCGCGCCCGCAGCCAGTGGCCGCGGCCGTCGCCATAGACCCACGCGCGCAGCGCGGTCGCGCTGCCGACGATGCGGTTGACCCCCAGGTAAGCCGCGCGCGCCTGCGTCGTCGTCGTGAAATCGTAGTCCAGGCGCGCCGCGCAGCGGCCTTCGGACACGAGGTCGGTCACGCGCCGCCACGACACCGGCACCTCCCGCGGCCACGAGAAGGCGATGCGCGGAGCCTCGGTCTCGAAGTCCTCCACTACCACCGTCGTCGTCACGAACACCACGCGCGCCGCCGCCTCCACTCCCCGCAGGCTGGCGGTCACCGTCCCCATCGGCCCCGACCCGACCGCGAGCAGACCGCGGTTGTCAATCACCCCCGCCGCCGGCTCCGCCCGCCATGCCACCTGGGCTGGGTCGTACGAGATAGGCCGTCCCTGCTCGTCCACCGGAGTCGCTGCGAATTGCACCCACTGCCCCGGCGTCGCGGTCACCGTCTGCGGCGAGAGCCGCAGCTCCGGCGGACGCGCATACACCGTCACCGGCACGCGCGCGGTCGTCGGCCCCACGGTCACCGCGACCGCCCCCGTGGTCGTTTCCGTCGCCTCGCCCGCGGCGAACTCCCCGCGCGGCGATACCGCGCCGATCGCTCCCTCCGCCGCCCAGTTGACGGCGACCGTGCCCAGATCAACGGGGTTGTAGTAGTCGTCTTCGGCCGCGACGGTGACGGTCGCGCGATAGCCGGGCAGCGCGGTGATGGCTTCGGGCGTCACGCGCACCCGGGTCGGCGGGCCGTGGGGGGCGGTGCTCATGACGAGCAGCGCGTTGGCGACCGGGCGCTGGCTGCCGCCGGAAGGCCGGTTGACGACGCTGCCGCGCACCCACATGGTGGTGGAGCCGCCGCCGTCGAGGTTGAGGGCGTCGCGGCAGCCAAGCTCGACCATGAGCTGCGCCAGCTCCTCCAGGGTCATGCCGACGCTGGAAGACTGCCGCCCGTCCACGGTCACCAACACAACGTGGCCGTCGGGCTTGACCCCGGCGGCGGTGCGCGGGTGACGCTGGTGCGCGAGATTCGACTTGAAGTCCTCTTGTCTCCATTCCACCGACACCCGGCCGTCGCGCACCAGCCGCGGCCCCCCGCCGACCGCCTCGACGATCTTGCCCTGGGGGTGCGGCGCCAGGTCGAAAGACAGCTTCACCGTGTCGCCCACCGCCAGCCGCTCCAGCGCCGCGGCCGACCGGCCCGAGGCGGACACCGCCACCTGCCCGGGCCACAATGCCAGATTGCCGACGGCGTGAGTCGAGGCCATGACCTCCGCCTGGTACACTTCCCCCAGTGCCAGGGGCTCCGGCATCCCCGCCAGCACCACCTCGCGCCCGCTCGCCGCGGTCCTGGTGCTGGCCCCGAATGATGATGTGTAGAGGACGATATCGTCCTGCCGCCGCGGCTGATTGACCGCCTTGATCACTACGTGGGCGCCACCGGGGGTCTCCAGCCCCGCATCAAAGCGCAGCGTCGCCACCTGCGCGCGGCCGTCCTCCATCACCACCAGCGCCGAGCGTCCGGTGCGCGCGGATATGAGCTGCCCCGCGCTGACGTTGACCCCGAGCAGGGTGCCGTCGCCGTTTCCGCCCATGATGAAGTAGTCGCCGTTGACGGCGGCGACGGCGTAGCGGGTGGCGCTCGACTGCGTACGCGCGATGGCGCTCACCGGGCTGCGAACCGGCGATCCGCCGCCGACGGTGCAGGCGAGGAGAATGTAGCGCTCCTTGGGGTCAAGCTCGACGAGGTTGATGTTGAACGGCCCCTGCGGACGTTGCTCCAGGGTATAGCGCACCCCGGGCGCGATCATGCGCCGGGCGAGGATCTCGGCCGTCGCGGTCGCGGAAGCGAGCGACGCCATCGCCAGCGCGACGATGAGCGCCGGCAGCAGCCGGGGGGTTAGCACCGGGGAAGTGGGGCGATGCATCTTCATGGTCGTGGTGTGCGTCGAGGCTAGTCGCCGTTGTGCGCTGACGGGCTTTCGCTTTGCAGCGCCACTTCGCGGCCCGGGGGGAGCGTCAAGCCGCGCTCGGCGAGCAGCGCGGCGACGCGGGCGGGCGCCTTGGCTTCAAACATGGCCTTGGCGCTGGGCAGCACGGCGACCGTGAAACGAATGACTCGCCCGTAGGTGGGCAGCTCGATCACCGCGCGCGCCTGCGGCGCGGCGGCCAGCACCTCCTGTTCGCGGTCGAGGTCGGCCAGGATGTCGAGCACCGCCTGGCGCGTATCCTCCACCTTGTCCGCGGCGGCCGGCACGGTCAGGAGGTAAGGCGCTGCGCCGTCGGGATAGCGCACGATGCTGGCGATGGCGCCGTTGCTGAAGTAGCGAATCTGGCCGCCGGGCGCGATCAAACGCGTGGTGCGCAGGCCGATCTCGTCCACCACCCCGTACACGGCGTTGATCTCCGCCTTGTCGCCGACCGCGAGTTGCCCCTCGAGGATGATGAAGAACCCGGATACGATGTCGCGCACCAGGGTTTGCGCGCCGAAGCCGACCGCCAGACCGACGATGCCCGCCCCCGCGAGGACCGGCACGGCGCTGATGCCCAACTCCCCCAGCACCATGATCGTCGCCACCAGGAAGATCACCCAGCGCACGACGCTGGACGCCAACCCCACCACGGTCACCGCGCGCCGCGCCTCCAGCACCTTGGCCGACTCGGCCAGCTCGGCCCGCTGCTCCAGGCGGCGCAGGGCGCGCCCCGCGAGGAAGTTGACCACCAGCGCGCCCACGACGATGCCCGCGATCTTCAGCCCGTGGGCGAAGAGCATCTCCGGTGGGTACTCGGCAAGCAAGCGTTCCCACGATAACATCGCTCATGCCCTCCCTGAATCCCGGCGAAAAAAAAAGGTCAACGCACGCGCTGGAGAAAGCCGCCCGGACGGTAGGTCACCAGTAGCCGCTGACGCGTGCGGTCAACCTCGAACTGCGCGCGCTCGCGCCGGTACCCGCGCCGCAAGAGGCCCCGCCCCGCCGGCGCCGAATCTCCCATCGAACGGAGGTTGCGCCATGACCGATTCATCTTACGGCGATGCCGTCGCGCCCGGTGCTGGGAGTCATTCGACGGCGGCGGCGCCCAGCCTGCTGCTGGCCGATGATGGCCGCAGCGACTATCGCATCGTGCTCTCAGCGTCAGCGTCGCCGTCAGAGAAGCACGCCGCCCAGGAACTGCAAATGTTCTTGGAGCGGATCTGCGGCGCGCGTCTGCCCATCGTCACCGACGAGGAGACGCTGGGCGAGCATGAGATCATCCTCGGCGACAACGCCCACCTGCGGGAGATCGGCGAGAAAGTGGATTTGGAGGGCCTGGGCGACGAGGGCTTCGTCATTCGCACCGCCCCGCCGCACTTGGTCATCGCCGGCGGGCGGCTGCGCGGCACCATGTACGGGGTTTACACCTTCCTCGAGGATCACCTCGGCTGCCGCTGGTTCACGCCCGAGGTCAGCCGCATTCCCAAGCTGGAGCGCCTGGAGGTCGGCGACATCAGCGACCGGCAGATTCCGGTGCTGGAAGGACGCGACGTCTACTTCCAGCATGCTTTCGATGCCGACTGGGCCGCGCGCAACCGGGTCAACACCGGGCGCGCGGTGACCAAGGAGCATGGCGCGAAGGCTGAACCTCCTTGGCCGTACGCCCTGTTCTACTTGCTCATTCCGCCCGACAAGTACTTCGCGTCGCATCCGGAGTGGTTCTCGCAGGTAGACGGTGAACGCACCCATATCGGCAGGTTCCAACGCGCCCAACTGTGCCTGACCAACGAGGGTCTGATCCAGGAGGCGATCAAGATCGCCAAGGCGTGGCTTCGCGAGCACCCCCAGGCGACCGTCATCTCCGTAATGCAAAACGACGGTGCCGGCGGCTGGTGCGAGTGTAACGACTGCGCGGCCCTGGAGGCGCGCGAGGGAGGAGCGCATTCGGCGCCCATCATCTATTTCGTCAATCGCATCGCTGAGGCGATCGCGGACGAGCATCCGGGGGTGGCGGTCAGTACGCTCGCCTACTGGTACAGCCAGAGGCCGCCGAAAACGCTTAAGCCCCGGCCCAACGTGATCGTCCGCATGTGCACCAACCAGTGCTGCCGCAGCCATGCCTTCGCCAACGAGAAGTGTGAACAGAATGCCCCGCTGCGCGAAGATCTCCGCCACTGGTTCGAGCTCACCCAACGCATCTACGTCTGGGACTACGTGGTCAATTTCCGCCATTACCTGCTGCCCTTTGCCAACCTGGGCAGGCTGGGACCGAACATCAGGTTCTTCGTCAACCACGGCGTGCGCGGCATCTTCGCGCAAGGCAGCGGTGATTCCCCGCACAGCGATTTGTCCCCACTGAAAGCCTACGTGCTGGCCAAGCTGATGTGGAATCCGGACTGCAACGAGGAGCGGGCGGTGGACGAGTTCCTCGCCGCCTACTTCGGCGCCGCCGCTCAGCCGATCCGCGCGTACCTGGACTCGCTCGAGCGGGAGATCGAGGCCGACGACTTGGTTCGTCTTCATCTGAGCTCTTTCGTGCAGGCCGTCGAGGCCTCTTACCTGACCCCGGAGCTCCTGGCGCGCGCGGCCCGGCTCTTCGACGAAGCGGAGCGGCTGGTCGCCGACGACCCGGAGCGCCGGCTGCGCGTACAGGCGGCGCGGCTGTCGCTGGACTACGTCAAGCTCTGGCTGGCGGCGCGAGTTCACGCGCTGGTAAGTGCGGAAGACCGGCGCCTGCCGCTGGGCGACTGGTACCGCCAGGCTGCCGAGGAGTTCTTCTCCGTCGCCGAGCGCGCCGGCGTCACCCACATCCGGGAGTCCAGCAGGAGCGAGAGCACGATGGACGACTTCCGGCGCCAGCTGGCGACCATCACCCGCACCAAGGAAGGCGAGGACGTCGAGATCACCTGATGTACGTGCGTGAACACGGCGG
>Ga0307379_10003726_pt1 | contig 22015 bp, 15 predicted proteins | sample UN2MG_FD_202237 | JGI IMG/M metagenome (GOLD analysis project Ga0307379, IMG submission 202237) | Soil microbial communities from Risofladan, Vaasa, Finland - UN-2 | ecosystem: Environmental > Terrestrial > Soil > Coastal area > Acid sulfate soil | place: Finland: Risofladan, Vaasa | collected... | reverse complement strand
CGCCCCTTCCGTCAAGGGCATGCCTCGAAACCTCGTCCGGCCCGACCGCACCTCTCCATGCATCGACGGGCCTGGGCCTCGCCCTCGGCAACCGGATCCCGACTCCGGCACGCTTTGCCACGCAAAACGGCCGGTTCGCTCAGGCTCTGCTCGGAACCGCCGCCCGCAATAGGCGCAGACGCCCTTCCCGAGCCAGGTTGCTAATCATACGCCTTCCCAAGAGCCTGTCAAACAAAAAAATCCCCCTTTTCCAAGGGAGAATTTTCATCGCCCCTCAGCCTCAGGTCATGGAGCGGGTGATGGGGATCGAACCCACGTACTCGGCTTGGAAGGCCGATGCTCTACCATTGAGCTACACCCGCTTCTCCATTGCGGATTTCGGATTGCCGATTGCGGATTGCGATGCCAGGCCCGTGCCGGATCATCTTGTCCTTGCCGTCTTGGCCGAAGCAACCATGATGGCGACAATCTCGTGCGCCTCCTCCATCAGAGGACTGAGCCGCTTCCTCTCCATCAGGCCCGCCTTGGCGAGCAACTCCATCCAATACTGCAGATTCATCCGCTTCCTCCACAACCACGCCCAACTTGGAGACAAACTCCGCCTTCGAGCGCGCCCGGCAAACTGCCCGATAGTTCGCACCTACGGACGTCGCTGCACGCACGAGTTGCTTCCCAATCACATCACCAACCATGCCCTTGGGCAGGGCTTCAACCAGCCGTAGCACACGCAATGCAAACGACGCCGTCCGTTCCCTCAGTTCGCGCGCTTGACGGTTCTCCAATCTGCATTCTCCAATCCACAATCCGCAATGAGAATGGTGGGCAGGGGAGGATTCGAACCTCCGTAGGCTGAGCCGGCAGATTTACAGTCTGCTCCCTTTGGCCGCTCGGGCACCTGCCCACACCTGCCAACGCAGAATGCAGAATTCAGAACGCAGAACGAACGGCACAGACACGACAACCGCTCGCCTTTGTCTTTCATTCTGCGTTCTGCATTCTGCCTTCTGCATTTCCTGGAGCCGGCGGGGAGGCTCGAACTCCCAACCCCCGGTTTACAAAACCGGTGCTCTACCGTTGAGCTACGCCGGCCTCGGCACCTCACTATACCATCCTCTATCGACCTTTCAACCCCTCCGCCCCAAATTTTCACCGCCCCCGTCTTCGCCGGGAAGGGCGAACGGTAAACGGCTTAATTGACCGTGTTTTCTTAACCGCAAAGTGCGCAAAGCACGCAAAGAACGGCAGAACCGGGGGAACAACAGACAACCAACGACGCCTTGTCCGTTCAGTCGTTACCCGATTTGTGCCTTCCTCTGCGTTCTCCGCGATCTCTGCGTTTCAATTACATTTTCACGAGACGCCGAAGCGTTCGCAGGTTCACGGGGACCGCCGACCGCGCTCACCGCACCCGCCCACGACGCATCAACGTCACTCGATGAAATCCCAACGCCAGAACCCCGTACTCCCGGTTCCGACCCATGCTCGCCACCCCCAGTTTCACTCGCTCCGGCCAACCCGCCCCGCCCACATCCTTCATCACCTTGCGGACTTGTCCTCCGACTCTCCCGATTTCACGCACAAGGCGTGATAGTCCTGCGCCTCCTTCTGCTGACTGCTGTTCAGCCCACCTTGAGACGCCGCCGCCTGGTCCAGCACGCTCAGTTTCTCCCGCAACTTCGGCGTCGCCTCGTTCGAGAGGCTCTCCAGACGCTCCGCCGCCGCCCTCACCGCCTCCCGCTCCGCCTCGTATCCCATCTGCGGGGCCAGCACGCGCGCTTCGCGATACGCCGCGGCGATCTCCTCCAGCGCCGCCACCACGTCCGCCGGCGTCGCCGACCGCTTCAGCGCAGACGCCTTCGCCCCCAGTTTCTTCGCCCGCGCCTCTCCCACCGCCGCCAGCGCGGCCGTCACCACCTCGTCCTGCGCGAGCGTCCGTGGCTCTTCCTCTACGCCCTCCTTCTTCAGCGGCGGATACACGCCCCCCGGCGACGCCGCCAGAATCTCCGCCGTCGCCTCCACCCGGATCTGCGCCTCCGACCCCTTCTCCACCAGGCCCGCCAGGTCCTTGTATGCTTTCGCCGCCAACGCCCAATCCCCGTTCCGCCGCAGCGCCGTCGCCAATAGGCCCGTCGCCTCCGCCTTGACGTCCTTCTCCTTGACGCTCGCGGCAAACGGCCTCGCCGCCTCGATCGCCTCGACGCATCGCCCGCCCGCCAGCAAGCTGCGGATCTCCTCGAGCCGCTCCTGCTGTGCCTCGGCCGGCTCCAGACCCCACGCCCGGCCTGCCAGCACCGACGTCGCCAACACCACCCTTACGACGTATCGCATGACCGTATCTCTCGACTTACCTTGCCCGGCGCGTATCACCCCTCGCACATCGAAAAACGCACGCCCCGACATCTCATTGCCCGGTAAACCGCCTCCTGCGCGCCGTTCCCCACACGCGCCCGCCTTTCCCGTTATCCTCCACCCCTCAGGCCCTTGCGCGGTCCTGCAAGGCAGCCCGTACGCTCTCAGCAAAGTCGTCGATCTCCTCGACCCGCTCAAAACCGACGATCATCGTCGCCACGCACCCAAGGCCAACCACATATCGCACCGATTCGCTCCGCTTCGCCGGCTCGTCCCGGAACTTCCCCTCCCCCACCAGTTTTATCCCCACCACGCCTTTGCCCGCCTCGTGAAGTTTCCTCAGCACCGGCGCCACCTTCTCCACCGCCCCGTCCATCTTCTCGCCGAAGGCATTGATCCGCGCGTGCACCACGTCCACCCACGGACTCCCAGCCGCCGCCTCCAACGCCGCCAACGAATGGCACGACACACCGTGCGCCCGGATCACGCCCTTCGCCTTCAGGTCCTCCAGAAGGTCCATGTGGCGCTTCTCGGACTCCGGCCACGTCCCCGACGACATGCAATGCAACTGCACAATGTCCAGAACGTCCGTCTGGAGCTCCTTGCGGAAACGTTCGACAACGGTTGCCGCATCCGGCCGCTCAGGCTCCGGAATACCTTTCGGATGGTTCCATATCTTCGTGCATAACACATACCGCTCCCTCGGTATTTTCTTAAAAGCCGAGGCCACATACCCGTGCGTCCCGTACAGGTCCGCCATATCAAAAAAACGCACGCCCCGCTCCCACGCCCCACGCAACAGCGCCTCCAACGCCTCACGCCCCAGCCGCGTCTGGTCCGATTCACGCATCCAGCCCCGCATCCCCGTCCCCATCCCAATCCGCGAGACACGCAGACCCGTCCTGCCCAGCGCAACCTCCTCATATGGGTTCACCGGCCCGTCGGCCCCGTACAACCTGCCCCCGACGATCCCAGGTGCCACCGCCCCCGCCACCGCCCCAACAACCAGACGCTGGCAAAACTCCCGACGACCCACCCTCGATTTTTTCATGTCTCTTCCTCCCTTTCCGCGCGACCTGCCGACGTGCCATTGCATTATAAACCGCCCCCTGCCCTCCTCAAACCCAATTCCCCGATACGCCGCTCAACCTGCAAATTCCGCTTGCCCCACCCGAGCCGCGCGTTAATATCACCGCAAATGCCCGGCGACGGACCCGGGCGACCCGCCCTCCGCGCGAAAGGAGTCCGAATGACGTTCTGGACGCTCACGTTCCGAACCGCAAGCCTTCTGACCGTGGCATCGACCTTCGTTGCAGCATTCGCGTCCCCTGCTGCCGCAGCAGCGGAAACAGGACCCTCCGCCTCGGACGCCAACCTCATCCTCTGGTATGCCGCTCCCGCACGGAACTGGGAGAAGGAAGCCCTCCCCATCGGCAACAGCCGACTCGGCGGGATGGTCTTCGGCGGCGCCGACAAGGAACAGATCCAGTTCAACGAGGACAGTCTCTGGACCGGCAACGAGAACGACACGGGCGCGTACCAGGCCTTCGGCGATATCTTCATCGAGTTCGCCGGACCCGCGTTCGATTCCGGAAAGGACACCTATCGTCGCGAACTCAACATCCGCGATGCCGTCCACCGCATTGGCTACACGGCCGGCGGCATCACGTTCCAGCGAGAGTACTTCGCCAGCAACCCCGACCAGGTGATCGTCCTGCGTTTCACCGCCGACAAGCCCGCGAGTTTCTCGGGCCTCCTTCGCCTCACCGACATGCACGACGCGAAAATCGCCGCCCACGGGAATCGCCTCATTTCCTCCGGCGCTCTCGCCAACGGCCTTGCCTACGAGGCCCAGGCCCTCGTGCTGAACCAGGGCGGACAACTCGCTGTGGAAGAAAACACCATCAAGTTCTCCAACGCCGACGGCTTGACCGTTCTCCTGGCGGCCGGCACGTCCTACCTCAATCAGTACGAAAAGGGATGGCGCGGCGACCATCCGCACGACCGGCTCACCCGCCAACTCGATGCCGCCGCCAAGAAGCCCTATGAGAAACTCCGTGCCGACCACATCGCCGACTTCCGCACCCTCTTCGACCGCGTGTCACTCGACCTCGGGGCCTCCGACCCCGCTCAGGCCGCCCTCCCCACCGACAAACGCCTCGACGCTTACAAGAAAGGCGCCGCCGACCCGGCCCTCGAAAGGTTGTTGTTCCAGTTCGGCCGGTACCTGCTCATTTCCTGCTCGCGCCCCGGCTCCTTGCCCGCGAACCTCCAGGGACTCTGGAACCACAGCAACTCGCCCCCCTGGCGCAGCGACTACCACTCCAACATCAACGTCCAGATGAACTATTGGCCCGCCGAGGTCACCAACCTCGCCGAGTGCCACGAGCCCTTCCTCACCTACGTTCACTCTCTGCGCGAGGTCCGCGCCAAGGCCACCCAGAAGTTTTACAAGTGCCGCCGCGGATGGACCGTCCAAACCGAGAACAACATCTACGGCGGCTCCGGCTGGCGATGGAATCCGCCCGGCAGCGCCTGGTACGGCCAGCACCTCTGGGAGCACTATGCCTTCGGTGGCGACGCCAAGTACCTCAAGACCATCGCCTATCCCATCCTCAAGGAAGTCTGCGAGTTCTGGGAGGACCGCCTCGTCGCACTGCCCGATGGCCGCACGCTCGTCACACCCGACGGATGGTCACCGGAACACGGGCCCGAGGGCCAAGGCGTCTCCTACGACCAGGAAATCGTCTGGGACCTCTTCACCAACTACATCGAAGCCGCCGAGGCCCTCGGCATCGATGCGGTCTATCGCAGGAAAGTGGCGTCCTTGCGCGACCGGCTCCTCGTCCCGAAGATCGGCCGATGGGGACAGTTGCAGGAATGGATGGACGACATCGACGACCCGAAGGATCAGCATCGCCACGTCTCGCATCTCTTCGCCCTCCACCCGGGACGCCAGATTTCCCCCTTGACCACCCCCAAACTCGCCGAGGCCGCCAAAGTCTCCCTCAACGGCCGCGGCGACGGAGGCACCGGTTGGAGCAAGGCCTGGAAGATCTCCTTCTGGGCACGCTTCCTCGACGGTAACCACGCTCACGTGATCCTCGGCCAGCAACTCAAGGGCAACATACTCCCGAACCTCTGGGACACCCATCCCCCGTTTCAGATTGACGGCAACTTCGGCTACACGGCCGGCGTCGCCGAGATGCTCCTCCAAAGCCATCTCCGGCAGGATGGCATGTACGTCGTCCACCTCCTGCCCGCCCTGCCGGACGCCTGGCCCACCGGCAGCGTCAAAGGCCTCCGCGCCCGCGGCGGATTTGAAGTGGACATCGCCTGGAAGGACGGCAAACTGACCGAAGCCGTCCTTCGCTCGAAACTCGGAAACCCCTGCAAGGTCCGCTACGGCCAAAAGGTTGTCGCACTCAAAACGAAGCCCGGCGAGGCCCGCCGCCTCAACCCCTCGCTTCAGTAATTGGGGGCCGATAGTCCGACCGAAGCACGCCTTCTAACCCGCTCCGCGCCGTCCAACGCCCGCAGATGAGCCCCGGCCTCATCGGGGCGAATCTGCGGGACGCCTCGCCTACGACGGCCTGGGGCGACGCATCCAAAAAGTTGTGGAAGGCGACCCCGACGTCACGTATGATTACTATTACAACGCGTCGTGGCAGATGGTTGAAGTGCGCAAGGATTCCGTCACGGATCCGTACGAGCAATTCGTCTGGGATGCGCGGTACATTGACGCCCCTGTCGTGCGCTTCCGGGACGGCAACACCGACGGCGACCTGGAGGATGAGGGAGACGACACGCTGTACTATTGCAATGACGCCAACATGAACGTGACCGCGCTGGTGGATGGCTCGGACGGAACGGTCGTTGAACGCGTCGTCTACGATCCCTACGGCAAGCCCAAGTTCTACGACGGTTCCTGGGCCAACCCCTCCGACACCTCCGCCTTCGACAATGCCATCCTCTATTGCGGCTACTTCTTCGATGACGAGTCCGGCCTCTACTCCGTCCGCCGTCGGCCCTATAACTTCGCGATCGGCTGCTGGCTCTCCCGCGATCCAATTGGGTATGTGGATGGAACAAACCTTTTCGAGTACGGACGTGGGAGACCAACTAAGATGGTAGATGCCGTGGGCATGAAGTGCGGTGACTGCTGTCCGCCTGAAGATCCTGCTGACAATTTTTACGAGATCGAGGCAGTCGGGCCTACTCTAACCACACCCAATGCGGACCCAGACTACTATGGCGTATGGAAGAGTGGTTTCAAAACGGTCGCTGATGCATTGAATGCTTTCGATAAAATCCCTGGACCTGTCAAACCACCCATCGGGACCCCACCCGACGTAAAGGGATATGGGAGCGCGGTGGAAAGGCTGAATCAAAGGTATCAAACCGAAGGAGGAGGCTGTAGTCTCTGGGTAAGGATCAAGTGGAAATCCTGCGAGCCGTGCGACCCATTCTGGGAGGGTGGAATTGGCCTACTCTGGATTTGGTGGTACGGGCTTGAGGGGAAATCTTACGATTGGGTCCAGAATGTGTCAGACGACACCAATGCACCGCGCAAATGGTACCAATGCATGGTTGGCTCGGGAAAGGGTCAGCAGGGAATTGGGGCAGCGCGGGGGATAGGTGTGTATGATAATCCCGATGAAGCGATGCGCCATCTGGAGGCTTGTGCGGAAGCCGCTGTCTTACAGTTTCGCGCCGACATACGCAGTAAGATGAGGAGGAGGTAACTTATGTCTCGATCATGCGTCTGCCTGTTGAGTGCCTGTTTAGTAGCCACGGGGGGATGCGGAAAGAGTGACGAGGAGAAAGCACTCGCAGCCATCCGCAGTGGTTTGATTTCTGGCTTAGCCGGTTTGGAAGACCCTTCGCTGTTCGTGGCTTCGAGCTACGATGACTTTCTGGATCGGGAATACGTTCTCGGGCGCAAAAAGGCAACCATTGACTTTTTGGAGGGTCGCCGGACTTTGTCGAAACCCTATATGGTTATGGCGGAACTGGGGCCGGCGGATGAGGAACTGAAAGCTTGGCCCGAACTGGCAGTATTGTATCTAGATTGGCTCGGGTATCGGACCCGAGCCGAAGGGGTTGTACTATACTACAAGGAAAAAACCTTCCGGCTCCCGATCTTTGCGCATCCGCTTTGGGGCAAGGAGTTAAAAGAAGAGGAGAGGGGTACTGTTTATCGTATCCGAAAGATTGCGCTTCTTAGAAGTGACGGTGAAGAGCCACAGATACGAATTTCCAAGTCCACCGGTTCTGGAACAAGTTCAGAGATATTGTTTTTACCGCGTGGGATTTGGCAAGGAGGTGTGCGGATCGCGGTGTATGACAATGAGGGTAATTTAAGTAATGATGTTGAACTTTTCGTTTGGCCGGAGGACTTATCGCTGGAATGAGATGTTCGACGGAAATTGGGGCACTTGCACCATTCCACATACGCCTTGAAAGGTGCGTTGTTCCGGCGGGGGAATTCGGGGGACACCCATCCATGAGAAAGTCTTTGCCTGAGTCGGAAGCGGTTCGGGGAGCGGATTGCTTCCAGCCGTCTATTCGGTGTCGTCGCTCCGGACGCGTGCTACTCTGCTGGATAACTTAGGGTAAGTTTCGCACTTTCGAAACGCGGAATTTGGACCGAACGCCGAGGACGACGGCAAACTCGATGAGAGGCTCTAATAAACCACCGACGCTGACTTGAATTCCCCCCGGATTCTTCCGATTCGGGCGAGGCAGTGTACCACCATCGCGTTCAGGATGTCCTCCACCCGCGCCTTGTCCATAAAACGAATGCCTGCTTCCGTTATCCCTCCCGGGGTTGCTATGTTCTCTATGAGCCGCTCGAGATTCGCGGTTCCCCCTTCAGTCCCCCTGGCCAGCCCCGCGAGCGTGGCAGCCACTATCCGCCTGGCAATGGAGGGTGGGATGCCAAACCGGCCGCCGAGTTTCGCCCACGTAAGTCCCAGGTGCGCCCAGAAGGCGGGGCCGCAGCCGGCGAAAACGACACAGGCGTCGATCTGCTTCTCCGGTACGCAGACGACCGGACCGAGACCGTGAAAGAGATTTGTCACCTGCCGAAGCCTTGCAGCGGGGCTTCCTCTCGGGCGGGCAAGGAAGGAAATGCCTGCCGCTCCGGTCGGGCATGGGTCGGCCGGAGCCATGCGGAAGAGCCGGTTTTCGGAAGGAGCAGGTCACTCTCGCCTTCTCTGAAATTTCAAAACTCAAATTTCGTCTTCCCATCCCCCCTCCCACATCTTGGGCCTTCCACCCAGGCCGCCCCCAAGTAATGGGCGCACGCTAAAAACCCCTGCCACGAGCAAAAATTTTTCCTCTTGACACCGGATTTCCCTTGACCTAGAATCCCTAGTAAGGCATTTTTACAAATCGTAAAAACCATTTTCAAGGCACGAGACGCATGGTCGATCCGAACGAACGCGACTCCAGGGCCCGAAGAATCCGCGAGTACCTCGACCGCGTCGCCCAACTCGACTCCGTCGGCGACCTGAGGGTCGCGCCCCAACTCGAAACCGTCCCGGACGCCGAGGCCCAGCGACAGCGCGACCACGCCCACAACGTCTTCGCCGCCCTCGCCGTCCTCCGTTCGCGCGGACGCCCGAGCGCAAGCGCCGGACTCCCTGCGGCGATCGAGCCGCCCCGCCCTCTCTACCGCGCGAGCGAAATCGCCGCCTACTTCGGCCTCTCGCGCCAGACCATCCACAACTACACCACCATGGGCCTCATCACCGAAGAGGACCGCACCGAGGGCAACCACCGCCTCTACGATGAATCCGTCTTCAGCGCCCTGGCGCGCATCCAGCGACTCAAGGCGACGCATCGCCTTCAGGATATTCGCCGAATGCTCGAAGCCGATGAACGCACCGCGGCACGCCGTGACTTCGCCGACGCGACGCCGCCGACGCATAGGGAACGGGACGAGCGACCCAACTCCGGATGACTCCGACCGTCCCGCCCCGCAGCTAACGTGTGGGGGTGCAGGGGACCCGGGCTTCGCCGAACGATTCGCCGCCAAGACGCCCGGGACGAGCCGAACGGAAAGTGACCCACAGCAATGTCTGAATTGCGGATTGCGGATTGCGGATTGCGGATTGAAAGGCCAGAGGCGCCCCGGGACACATTCCAGGGCGTTAACACGCCCGATGCGTCGTCGTGTGCCGATATAAGTCCATTGCATCTTCCGCCCGCTCTGCCCTGCGCCATAGGCATCGCGTGCGCCGCCGACGCCTCAACCGCCCTGGAATCCGCCGCCTGGCCGACCGGCGCGCCGTCGGCTTTGCCGCGGTCTCAGCAAACGGGCGCGTCGGCTCGCGCGGAAACACCCCTGCTACCACCGGCTGCCGCCCCAGCCGGCGTCCCGCGCGATGCGTCGCCCAAGCCGCAGGCTTCGGCACTCCGGCCCGGCCCTGGCATCCGGCGCGTCCTCAGGGACCTTCGCCCACGAGCACGCGTACTCGCGGTCGTGAGCGGCAAAGGCGGGGTCGGCAAGACCAGCCTTGCCGTCAACCTCGCCATCGGACTCGCCGCCGCCGGCCGACGCATTCTCCTCCTGGATGCCGACATCGGCCTGGCAAACGTGGACCTCCTGCTCGGCCAGCGTCCGCGCGGCCACCTGGGTCACGTCCTCGCGGGCCGGATGACCCTCGCCGACGTCGTCCAGGAAGGGCCCGCGGGCATCGCGTGGATCCCCGGAGCGTCGCAGATGCCCGCCCTGGCGCGTATCGGCCAGAAACGCCGCGACGCCGTCCTCGGAGGCCTCTCGGATCTTGAAGCGCAGCACGACCTGGTCGTGCTCGACGCACCGGCAGGGATCGGGCCCGGCGTCCTGGCGCTGGCCCGCCAAGCGGACGAACTTGTGCTCGTCACGACCCCCGAGCCGACCTCGATCGTCGACGCCTACGCCCTGTTGAAAGCGGCCGCGGCCTCCGGCGCCGAATCGCTCGGCCAGATCCGCCTCATCGTCAACATGGTCGCCCATCGCCGCGACGTCGAACGCGTCCACGCGCGCCTCCGCGAGGCCGCGGGGCGTTTCCTCGGCCTGCCGGTGGGCCTCCTGGGATACGTTTTCTGCGACGGCCACGTCGGCCGCGCCGTCTACCGCCAGGAGCCCCTCCTCCTGGCCTATCCGCACTCGCAGGCCGCCTGGTGCGTCAAGAGGCTCGTTTCGGCCGTCCTGGAGGGCCCGCAGGCCCAAAACCGAACGCCCTTGGGCTTCTTCCAACGAGTGGTGAAGCGACTTGTCGCCGGCTAACGATAGAACGGGTTGCGGACCGAGATCTCCCGCCGCCGCGGGACTCGGGGCCTTCTGGCGGGACCTCTCGCGGGTCCCCGGCCCCATCGGTCCGCCGCGTGGGGAACTTACCGGAAAGGGGTCGTAACATGGCACGCGCGTCCGAAGGCATCCGCACCTGGCAGGGAAACGTTGAACTGAAGGAAGAGGATCTGCCGGCCGTGTGGGCGGAGTTCCGCAAAACGGCCTCCGAAACCCTCCGCAACCTCCTCGTCGAACATTACCTGCCGCTCGTCAAGTCCAACAGCGAGCGCCTCTGGTCCAAACTCCCCGACGAGGTCCAACTCGACGACCTCATCAGCGCCGGATGCGACGGCCTCAGGGACGCCATCGAAATGTTCGATCTGAAGCGCGGCGTCAAGTTCGAGACGTATTGCGGGGCCCGCATCAAGGGCGCCATCCTCGACGCCCTCCGCAACAGCGACTGGGTCCCGCGGCTGGTCCGCCATCGGGCCACCCAACTGATGCAGAGCCGGCACAAACTCGAAAACGTGCTCGGACGCGGCCCCACGCACCACGAACTCGCCCAGTTCATGGCCCTCTCGGAGAAGGAATTCGAACGCCTCCGACGCGACGCCAGCGCCGTCGGCATGTTCAGCCTCGACCGCAAGTTCGCCTCCTCCGACTCCAGCCGCGAAATCCGCGAGGCCGACCTGGTGGCCGACCGACGCGCCGAGGATCCCCTGCACCAGATGCAACAGGACGACATCCGCCAGCTCATCACCAAGGGCCTCGCAAAAAACGAACGTCTCATCCTCCTCCTCTACTACTACGAAGGCATGACGATGAAGGAGATCGGGGCGACGCTGAAACTCTCCGAATCCCGCGTCAGCCAGATGCACACCGCCATCATCGAACGCCTCAAGGGGCAACTCGGCGGCCGGTCCGACGACTTCGCCGTGGCGTAAGGCACGGCCTAACCGCAAAGGACGCCAAGAGAGCAAAGGACAACGGAAATAGGGCGACGACCAACAGCCAACGGAAGAACCAACGGATTCCCGCCGTTTTAGTTTTACCCCGATCCTATCTTTTCCTTTGCGTGCTTCGCGCTCTTTGCGGTTCAAAACGATTTCGACTTACGTCAACCGGCGATTGTGGATAACTTTTTGGAGGAGGTTTTGGGGGGGATTTTTGGCCGGTTTTTTGGAGGCCACCGGCCCTGGCGCTAGCGCCGGGGCGGTTTTTTCACTACAGGTCTTGCACGCGGGCGAAAAACCTGGCGCGGATTTAGGGGTTTTTCGCGTTTTTTCGCGTTTTTGGTGCGGTTTTTACCGGTTTTTAGGCCCTATTTCGCACTCTTTCCATCCATGTCATGTGTATACCTTTATGTGTATAACTTGCTTGCCGTGAATGTAAGTGGTTTTCGGCGAAAAAATCTCGCATCTGACAAAGAAACAGTGTGGACGGCCGGGGTTTAACCGCAAAGGGCGCCAAGGACGCAAAGGGAGGATGGGGGAACCCTCCTTCGCCCTCCGGGCTATGGAGGGCAGGCGACAAACGGCGCAAGGCCAAACCACCCCAAGGGCGCAGAGCACGGCGGAATTGGGCGGCCCGCCCCGCCACAGGCGGGCAAGCTTCGCTGAGGCTTGGGCCGTCGCCCCTTCGACAGGCTCAGGGCTATGGCCCACAGGACGGCGGGGGGAGGCAAATCTCGCATTTGACAAAGAAACAGTGGTGGACGGAGGACAACGAGTAACGAAGTAACGTAGTAACGAAGTAACGTGGTAAAGGCCAACGACAAGGTCGCGGGGCCGGTTCACTCGGGCGGGTGGCAGACCTTGCAGGGATCGTACCCCTGCGCTTTGGCCGCGGAGAGGGGGATGGGGGTCGAAGTCGCGGTCGTATAGCGGCAGTCCCGTGTATGATACTTGGCGCCGGTCGGGCTGATGAAGACGATCGGTTCGTCGGCCCTGGGCGTGTTTGCCGGCTTGGGCGCATCCACCGGCTTGGAGCCGGGCGGCTCGGGGGACTGGGCAGCAGGCCGCCCCCTCGGCGCCACGGTGCCGCGCGATGGGTTATCGGGGTCCACGTAGCGGCGGGCGAGGCCGGCGCCGAGGAGGCGGTCGGAGAGCCATCCGCCCTGCGGCAGCCAGATCCGCACAAGCAGGCGCCCGTATGCATCGTGCCGCCGCTCGCCTGACGGGAAAACCCAGACGCGCCGTCCGGCGACGAGGCGGTTGGCGAGTTGGCCGGCCCGCTGCCCCTCCGGGGTATCGTATTCCGGAGCGTCGACGTCGTAGAGGCGCATTCCGACGGTTTGGCGGCCGGTCGTGGCGACGAGGGAGTCGCCGTCGAGCATTTTGCTGACGTTGACGAGTGCGGCTGGGGGCGCGGGCGTTTCCGGCCCCCCGGCCGCGCCGAGTCCGACCGCCGCCAGACCGACGATCAGGATGAACCCCGCGGCTATCCGATGCGTTTTCATGGCATGTCCCCCTGTCTGTGACCCCGGCCTTGCGAACATTTTGCATCGTCAACCACAACCGACCGACTATCAGAGTCTTACTTGTAGCGCGGGGGTTTACCCCCGCGCAAAACGCCCTATATCCCAAGGCCGCGGGGGATAAACCCCCGCGCTACAGAGCACGACGGAAAAAGTTCTTGCGGCCGGGGGGTTATCGCCGGCGGATCAGGCTGGTGCTGCCGCGCCGTTGTCGGCGGAGCGATAGCCGATTACTTTTTGCGTGCCCCGTACTGCCCGTCTCATGAGGGAATCATGGCAAAGTTGGGGTTCTGTGGCAATAGTCTTCCGGCTGCGGCGGGGGAAGAGAGTGATTGCGGATTTCGGCCCTCCTTCGCCCGCCGAGGCGGGCTACGGCGGGTAAAATTGCGGAACGCGGAATGAACGGCGAACCCGCGTTCGCGACCTGTGGCCTCACGCCTCACGCCTCAAGCCTCACGCCTTCCGTTGAAGCCTGCCGTTGAAGCGTGTCGCCGGCCCGAACCCCAACCCCAAAGGCTCGGGGCAAGCGGGGCAGGCTTCGGGAGGGCTCCTTCGAAGGAACAGGGACCCCAGGGGGGTCCAACGTCGAACAGGGACCCGGCGGGTGAAATTGCGGCCCTCCTTCGGTCGCCTGGGCGACCTACGGAGCGTAAACCGGGGGGGGGAAGGCACGGCGGGGCTTGTGTAGAAAAAATGGGGAATTTTGGCAGGTACGATTTGACTTTTGCGAGATTTGCGTTATAGTGCAAGAGCAGAGGGTTGTATGAAGAGGGGCGGTCTGTCCGGGGGAAACGGAACAGGTCGGCCCTTTTGCTAGGACGAGAGGACGCTCGGCCGGGGGCTTGAGGAAGCGTCCGGCTAAAATGGGAGGCTGAAGCAGGGTCGCGTTGCGGGGATGCAAGCGGCCCGAACCGAAGGTTCGCTGAGGCGGGCCAGGAATTGAATAGCTGACGACAGTCCTAGGGGACTGTCTAAGGGCGATTGTCGGAGGGAATACCTTCCGGGAACCGCTCTTTTTTATTTTGTTGGACCCGTGCGGCCGAGGGACCGCACCGATGGGTACAGAGAGCATAAACATCGGGGGCAGACGGCAAGAAGGGAGAGCTCCGATGGTCAACTCATGGTCGGGCGCGAAGAGGGTCGTCGTGGGCGTCGGCATCGTGTTGCTGGTCGGCGTGTCGGCATGGGGCGGACCTGCGATGGGACCCCTGGTGAGCGACCCGAACGCCATGCCCGCCTGGCAGGGAACTCAGGGCTTCTATGACGTCAGTTCCGGGATGACGCTCGATGTGGACGTCGAGTATGCCGTGTACGCGCCAGGGAACTACGGCCTAAGCGGCACGGACCCGTCCGGCGGGGCGCACTACGTTTATGCCTACCAGGTCTTCAACGACCTCGCGGGTGACGCTCCCGTTTCGTCATTCAGCGTAGGTCTCGACCCGACGGCGAACGCGAGCAATCTCGGCTCCGATGCCGGATCAGGCACCATGCCCGTAGGGACGGCGCCCACGACGAGCGCGTTCAGCGGCAGTCCGGCGACGAGCGCCGTGTGGTACTTCTCCTCCAATACCATCGATCCGCCACCGACGAATGAGTATTCGACGGTGCTCCTGTTCACCAGTCCTTACGGACCGAAATGGGCACCCGCCTCCCTATTGGACTCGGGGCTCTCGGATAGGCAGGATCTGCCCTCGCCGATGCCCGAGCCCGCCACCGCGATGCTGTTGCTGGTAGGTGTTGCGGCATCGTTGTTCGCTCGCCGGCACAGGAGAGCGTAGCGCGCCTGCCGCGACGCTACGGCGGGCAGGCCGGCGACGCTGGCGTTCATGGCGTTGGGCGGCGTAGGTCTGCTGGTGCGTCGTCGGCGCATGACGTGAAGCGCGCTCGAGACCGGATTCTTACGATGGGCGGCCCCTTTGCGGCCGCCCGTCTTGTTGAATGGGCAGCAAACGGCGAAAGGGCACAGCCTTCAACGCAGCCCGAAGGGCCCCTTTCTTACATGGGGAGGACGCTGAGAACGCAGCCTCTCGACCATGCCCTTCGACGGGCTCAGGGCCGTGAGCATGGTCGAACGGCTCGGGCTGCCCTGAGCGAGGTCGAAGGGCAGAGAACGGCGGGAATGGGGGAGAGGCGAACGTCCAACAGCCAACGTCCAACGTTCAACGTTCAGAGGAAGCGGGAGGGGAGGTGGAAAGGATGTCGCCCCTTCGACTCGCTCCCTTCGACAAACTCAGGGCAGGCCGCTCGCTCAGGACTAGGGCGGAAATCGGCCCCTCGATCCCGACCGCGTCGGGACTCAGTCCGCCCTGCGGTTCGACCGTGCTCACCGCCCCGAGCGTGTCGAGGGGAGGTTCTCGAAGGGCGGAAAAGCGAAATCAGTATGGGGTTCCCCGAATTCCTGGACACTCCGATTGTGCTTGGCGCACACGCGGCTTGTCCTATACTAAACTTATCGGGATTCGTTTGGAGGCATTCGCATGTCACAGGCGGCAACACCGCAGTTACGATGTGCCTATTCCGAATGCCAAGAGGCGTCTTGGCCCATGTCGCCGGAGGGCTTGTGCATCTATCATGCACCGCAGAACGGACGAGACGATCCTTCTGCACGCCGAGTCTGGAACGAGGCAAAGTCCCGGGCGCAAGCAGCCGACCCTGCGAACTTTAAGCACTGGCATTTTCCGCCCGACCCCGACGGATTTTACTTTAGGGGGATACACTTCAACAACTGCGCCGACTTCACCGACGCTATCTTTGAATGCATTCCGTATTTCAACGGAGCTGTTTTTGGAGGTCTTGCTGAGTTCACTGGCACCAAGTTCGCATCAGCGGCGCACTTCAAGGAAGTGGAATTCCGACAGGGCGCTAGGTTCGTGATGGCGTATTTCCACCAGAGCGCTTTCTTTGAAGGCGCAGAGTTTAAGGGAAAGGCCGACTTCGAGAGAGCCACCTTCAACACTGCAGCCTCATTCGGACCGGAGAAAACGGAACGCCCGGCGGTCTTTCACCAGGAGGCCCGATTCAAATGGGTCTCGGTGCGCCGCAATGCCGAGTTCTGCAACGTGCGATTCGAGGGTCCCGCGATCTTCCAGAATTCCGAGTTTGAAGGTAACGTGGTTTTCCGAGGCGCCAGGTTCGACGGCAACGCTACCTTTAACTTCGCTTCGTATAGAACCGGACGGGTAGTCCTATTCGACGAGCCGAGATCTGACGGCAAGCCGTTCAGGGTTCCCGCGCAAGGCGAGACCGCTTACCGTCTTGCCAAGCAGGCAGCGTATGCCCGAAGAGACCTGGACATTGCCGACAGATACCGACTATGGGAGTGGCAGGCGCGGGCTGCAAGCAAGCATGGTGAACGGAGCGCGAGATATCGCATAGGGGCGGGATCGCGGCGAGCGCTGGTATGGATGTCTGAGGGACCTTCCCGTGTGCTTGGCATCGGTCTGGTGGTGGTCCTTGCTTTCTGGGGGCTCTACTGTTCATGTGACGCGGTTTGCCCCGCCGGCGTGCCGGAGGAAGAGGCATTGGCCTACAAGACGAAAACTCACGAGGCCCTCTACTTCAGTGTGGTTACCTTTACCACTCTGGGGTATGGGGACCTCCGTCCCAAACCTATCTGGTACTGGCGCTATGTGGCCGCCTTCGAAGCCGCCGGGGGAGCCGTGGTGATTGCGTCGTTTGTCGTTGTGCTGGCGCGAAGGCTCCTTGCTTAGGACACCAGATGACAGACGCCATGGAACACTGAGTTCTAGGGACGTGATACTAATAATGTGCCTGTTTCCAATTTCGGGAGAAAAACCATTCTTACAAAATACAGCATAGTCAGTCAGACCCCAGGCGCTAAGCCCTACGAAGAGTTGTGTGCATACAGCGGCACAGATTTGTCCCAGGTTCTTGGCATCACCCAAGCCGATATGCCTGATGGCTATTATGGGTGGATACAGGAATGCGGCGATGCGGTTATTAGGGTCAGCGGCCAAATACAACCTGCCTATGCTGACTTCAGGCCCAATGCAGTGAAGCGTCACCTGAGCGAGGAATCGTCAAAGGGTTCACAGAAGCACCCCACAGAACCGCCTTCTGGCGCGATGGATGAGAAGTCCTTTGCTCACCATAAGGACGAGAGGCTTTCTCAACTGCCGGCTCTGCTCATAGAGACGGGTCCTTATTGCAACCTCATCAGGGAGGCCAGGGATGTGTTTGTCGACGGGCACTTCTATGCTTGCGTCGCAATGTGCGGCATCTCGTTTGAGAGATTTCAGCGGGACAAGGCCAAACCATTTGGTGCCACGCGGAATCACAAAATCAGTAAAGTCAGAGACATTCTGAAGAAGTATAGGGTGCTCAAGCCGGGAACACTCACTCTGTGCGAGAAAATGGCAAGCTTGCGGAACAAGTACGCCCACGGAGATGGGCTGAATCCCAAAGAAGACGCCCTAAAAGCCCTTAAATGGATGCACTGTTTCATAGACAACGAAACCAATTTGATGCGGGGTTACGAAATCGTGAATGGTGAACTTACTCGAAAGCGTACCGAGACTCCTTGAGACCCCGGGGTTTGGCATGCTTTCACCAGCGAAAGCGTGATACCCCGCCTTCGCCGCCGATGCCTCGACTGCGGGCAGGTGCGGATCGACAAGGAGTACGCCTAACGTTACGGATCGGGCGCGGTTATTTGCCGTCGCCTGCATCCGGCGGCGGAAGGTCTTCAAATCCCAGCCACCTTCTGGCTATGTCGGCATTTGCGAAGACAATGACTGCTTCTGGAGAGTGTAGCATGACCATGCCCTCGTAGAACTCTGCCAAGTCCCAAGAGTGGTCGTCGAAAGAACCCAGGACAATAGCACAGCGGTGCAGCATTGGCGGTCGTTTCAATTCGCTGCGGCGCTTGAGCACTTCCCTCATATCATCCATCGTGATCTGTTCAAAGGCCCCGGCGGCGATTTCGAAGAGTTCGGACACGGGCGGCTTGACTCGTTTGTCAATGGCATGGGCCACCTCGTAATCTACGAACTCCTGCCGCGTGAGAGGGCTCTTCGCAATGGCGTGAATGAAATGCCCCCCAGCATAGACGTTGTATGAGATCGGCATGGTCTCCTCCTTGTGCAGCCAACGAGGATTAGATGGACCCGCACACGATGTGCGAGTTTAGTTCCCTTCCATTATAACACGCCGTTGAGCCACGTGCCTGGGCTGCGATAATCCCTTTGGCCCCAGTCACTTTCGGAGTCCGTACGCGGGGATGCGAACGCCGGCCGATGCACCGCTCCGGCGGAGATTCGGTCGGCCTGCGATCGGCCGATCTCGGCGTGACCTGTGCTTGCCGCAATGGATGTGCCCCCCCAAAGGGGTCCAACGGCGAACAGGGACCCCAAAGGGGTCCAACGGCGAACATGGACCCCAAAGGGGTCCAACGGCGAACAGGGACCCCAAAGGGGTCCAACGGCGAACAGGGACCCCAAAGGGGTCCAACGGCGAACAGGGACCCGACGGCACCAATTCAGCCGCGTGGAACTAAAAAACATTTTGCATCGTCAACCACAACCGCCTATCCGGGCCTTACTTGTAGCGCGGGGGTTTACCCCCCGCGCAAAACACCCTACATCCCAAGGCCGCGGGGGATGAACCCCCGCGCTACAGAGCCCGATGCAAAATGTTCTAAACCCTATGGGGCGGAAGGAAGTATAGCCGAGGAGTTCGGGGTTTGTCAATATATTTTGACGCCGCCGTTTGCAGTTGCGGTGGGAACGAAAGGCACGCGCTCGCCGTTGGCTCGCGGCTAAACGTGACGGCACAAAACGCGCCCCGCCCTTCGACGATGCTCAGAGCAAGCGAGCGGGGCGGCTAAACGTGACGGCGCGGCGGGGGCTTTATATGGTCCTCGCGGCGTGGTAAGATTTCCGGCACCGTCCACGGCGGCGGCGGGGAACGTGACCGGCGGCTCCCGCCGCCGGCTCGAACGGCACACAGGCGAGCGGGAGATGACCATGAAGCATCGGATGACGCGTCGCGAATTTTTTGAGCGTTCGGTGACGGCTGGGGCCTCGGCCGTAGCGGGCCCGGCCTTGGCGCGGGCGGCGTACGGCGAGCGCCGGGCAAGCCCGGCAGCGAACCAGGCGGGCGGCGGCGAGGGCGGCCCTTCCCGCCCGAACCTCGTGTACCTCTTCAGCGACCAGCAGTCGTTCGACATGCTGGGCTGCAACGGCAACGGGCAGATCCTGACGCCGAACATCGACAAGGCGGCGTCGGAGGGCGTGCGGTTCAACCACAGCATCTCCAACTCGCCGCTCTGCACGCCGTACCGCGGAATCCTGATGAGCGGCATGCATCCGCTGTACAGCGGAGCGCTCACCAACGATTTTCGCATGTTGCCCAGCGAAGTCGCCACGCAAGGCCGGGGCAAATACTTCGGCGAGGCGCTCCGCGATGCGGGGTACCGGATGGGCTACATCGGGAAGTGGCACCTCTACGGGGGCGACCGCAACCGGCCCATCCCGCCCGGGCCCTGTCGGTTCGGATTCGACCACACGTTCCTCTCCAACAACTGCACGCTCCTGTTCGACAAGGGGCGGGCGTATTTCTGGAACGAGACGGGGCAGAAAGAATTGTACGGCGACTGGGAGCCCTACGGCCAGGCCCGGCAGGCCATGAAGTTCATCGACGAGAACGCGGACCGGCCGTTCGCCCTTTTCGTTTCCTGGCATCCGCCGCACAATTGGAGCGGGGAGTACAACTACTCCGCCCCCGAGGAATTGACGAAACTGTACGACCCGGCGGGGATCCGGCTCCGCCCCAGCGTCGAAGACACGCCGCAGGTCCGCAAGATGTACCGGGGCTACATGGCCATGTGCACGAGCCTGGACAAGGCTTTCGGGCAGATTCTGGACAGGCTGAAGGCCAAGGGCCTGGCGGAGAACACCATCGTCGTATACACATCCGACCATGGCGACACGTTGCGTTCCCGCGGGTGGCCGGGCCACAAGGGGTGCCCCCAGGCCGAGGCGAGCCGCGTCCCGCTCATCCTCCGATATCCGGGGAGGCTCAAGCCCCGCCGGAGCGACCTGCTGGTCGGGACGTTCGACCTGATGCCCACCCTGCTGGGCCTGATGGGCCTTGCGGTGCCGCCGACCTGCCAGGGGCGGGACCTCTCGTCGGCCATCGCCGAGGGTCGGGACGACGCCGTCGAGTCGCTGCCTCTGGTGATGATCCCCGGCAATTGGCGCGGCGTCTACACGCGGCGGCACACCTATGCCTTCACCGTGGACGCCGATGGGAATGAAACCCGGCATCGGGGATACCCCCCCTCCTTGCTGAACTGCCTCTACGACCGCGAGGCGGACCCGCACGAGATGACGAATCTGTTCCATTCGGCGGAGCACCGGGCCGTTCGCCAGAAGCTGCACGAGGAGGCGCTGGCCTGGATGCAACGCTTCGGCGACACGGGATGGCCTTACAGGAAGGTCTTCGAGACGGTGCTGGTTCCCGAGGATGCGGCCATTGAGAAGAATCAAGGGCTCCAAAGCCAAGGCAACGGCCGGTTAAAGGGCCGGCCGATTGACCTGCTTGGGGCGGAAGACCGTTAGAAGCGGTTTCAAAACCTTGTGGGGCACGGATTGTGCGAGCCCCGGCGCGCCGGGGTGGCACCCAGCCCGACGTCCGATTCCGCTTGACTTTTTCGGCCCCTGTCCCCATGCTGGTGGGTTGCACGCAACCCGCAACCCCAAGGAAGGAGATCGGCCGTGGCCAAGGCGAAAAAACTCCCCCAGACGGTCCAGACGAAGGCGCCCGTGGTGACGTTCGGCGTGTTTGCGACGGGCGACCCGCGGATCGACAAGCCCTCGCGCGAGCGCGCGAGCCACATCGTCCAGATGGTGGCCGACACGATCGCCGAGCGCGTCCGGATGCCGGACGGCCGGGCCGTCGAGGTCGTCTGGACGCCGCTCCTGGTGGACGGCGAAAGCCAGGCCGACACGGTCGCCCGCCAGTTCAAGGCGGCCGGCGTGCAGGTCCTCGTCTGCGCCCCGGACACGTGGGCGTTTCCGCAGTTGACGGTCATCAGCCTCCTATCACACTTTCCGTCCGACGTGCCGCTGAACATCACGTGCGGCAACTCGGGGCCGAAGCCCGGCGTGGTTTATGCCCACGCGCTGAACGGGGCGCTGGCGCAGATGGGGCGCCTGGCGGCGCTGAACGTCGGCACGTGGCCGGACACGGGGATGAAGCCCAAGATGACGGACTCGACGGCCGACGCCCTCGTGGACTGGTGCTATGCGGCGCTGACCTACGCGGGCCTCAAGGGCCGGCGCGTCGTCATCTTCGGGCACGATTCGATGGGGATGGAGACGGCCCTGGCGCACGTCATTCCGACGCGGCGGACGTTCGGGCTGGAGATTACGCGGCTCGACATGAAACTCCTGGCCGACATGCTCGCCAAGGGCGCCTACGACGCGAAGGAATTGGCGCGTCTGCGCGGCTGGCTCCAGAAGCACCTCGGCAAGCGGATTGAACTAAAGGACGAGGCCGACGGCCGGCGCTTCGACGCGGGCCTCGCCCTTTACCTCATCATGCGCGATCTTCTGGAGGATGTCGGCGCGGTGGGCGGCGGATTCATGAACCAACTGGAGTGGGGTTCCGACCGCCGGGGCGTGCCGCTCCCCATCTGCGACATTGCCGAAAGCCTCTTCAACTCCACTTTCGACCACCGCGGCGCGAAGCCCCCGACGCCGTTCGCCACCGAGGCCGACGCGCAAGGGCTCCTGACGATGCTTTTCATGACATGGCTCTCGGGCGGCCAGCCGCCTCTCTTCATGGACTTCCGCAAGGTCTGGGAACCGTGGGAGATCCAGGCCCTCGCGAAGAAGTTGGGCGTCAAGTTCACCAAGGGCGACCTCTGGGCCCAGCGCGGATTCGTG
>Ga0307379_10003725_pt1 | contig 22015 bp, 13 predicted proteins | sample UN2MG_FD_202237 | JGI IMG/M metagenome (GOLD analysis project Ga0307379, IMG submission 202237) | Soil microbial communities from Risofladan, Vaasa, Finland - UN-2 | ecosystem: Environmental > Terrestrial > Soil > Coastal area > Acid sulfate soil | place: Finland: Risofladan, Vaasa | collected... | reverse complement strand
GCAGGCCCTCGCGATGATCGACAAGGAGGCGCCGGACTGGAAATACGTCTGCAAAGTCTGGCCCCAGCCGCGCAGCGAACAGCAGAACCTGCACGACCTGCAGATGGCGACGCACCTGGGCATCGACAAGAACGTCGTTTACACCACGAGCCAAAACTCACGCAACTTCATGCCGTACCTCATCGCCGCCTGCGACATCTACGCCGCCCCCTCGCGGCTGGAAGGCTTCGGCATGCCCCAGGTCGAGGCCGGGGCGTGCGCCAAGCCGGTCATCGGCATCAAGGCCATGGCCATGCTCGACACGCTGGTGCACGGCAAGACGGCCTTTCTGGCCCGCGTCGCCCAGGAGATCGTCATCCGCGAAGCGGTCGTCGGCGAAGAGTCAGGCCATAAGGAAGGCCACCGCGTCGTCTTCAAGAAACCGCGCACGGCCGATTACCGCGCCAGCGTCCACGAGATCGCCGAGTTCCTGCTGAAACTCATGCAGGACGCGAATCTGCGGCGCAAGATGGGCGACGCCGCTCGAAAACACGTCGCCGAACATTTCGATTACCGTGTCGTCGCCCGCCGGTTCCTCGAAATCCTCTCCAGCCGACTGGGACTCAAGTAATATGACCCCCGAACGCCATACAGACGCCGACGAGGCCAGAAACGCCGCCCTCGAAGTCCTCCGCCACAACGCCCACGGACCCTGCCACGGACTCCCCCGCACGGCCGGATGGGGCTACCCCGAACCCTACACGCGGGACCTCATGATCTCGGCCCTCGGGATGCTCGTCTCGGGGGATGACCGGCTCGTGGCAAGCGTCCGGCGCGTCCTGGAGACGCTCGCGCGGAACCAGACCCGCCTCGGCCACATGCCGTCGCTGGTCCACGACCCGGAAGACCGCGGGGCGAGCGACACGACGCCGCTGTTTCTCCTCGGCGTCGCCCTCTATCGCCGCGCGGCGGGCGAACCGCGATTCCTCGAGGACGCCGTCCAGAAAGCGCTCCGCTGGATGGACTATCAGAGCCCGGCCGACCGCGTCCTCGTGGCCCAACTGCCGACCAGCGATTGGCGCGACGAGCAGTGGGTGCTCGGCTACGGGCTGTTCGTCAACACGGTCGTCTATAGTTACCTGCGGTTCCACGGCGAGGAGGAGAAAGCGAAGACCGTCCGCCAACTCGCGGGCCGATTCGCCATCACCGCCGAGGCCCAGCACCGCCACGTCCACGAAGGCCTCGTCCTCCGCCACAAACCGTACTACGCCCTCTGGTCCTACAAGGTCCACCGCAGCGAGCGGTTCGACCTTTTGGGCAACAGCCTGGCGATCCTGTCGGGCCTCGCAAGGCCGTCGCGCGCCGAAGCGATGATCGCCTGGATCGAGCACGAGTGCAAGGCGCTGCGCGCGAGCGGACAACTGGCCCTCGACCTTCCGCCGAGTCTCTTTCCGTACATCCGACCCGGGGACCCGGATTGGCGGCCGCGGTACAAGACGTACAATCCGCCCGGCGAGTATCACAACGGCGGCGTCTGGCCTTTCATCGGCGGCTTCTACGTGGCGGCGCTGGTGGCGGCCGGGAAGCATCGCCTGGCCCGGCAGAAACTCGCCGCCCTGGCCGACCTCGTCCGCCCGGCGCGCGAGGCTCGTGTCGCATTCGGTTTCAACGAATGGCTCCGCGCGCAGGACGGCACGCCGCAGGGACAAGACTGGCAAACCTGGTCCGCCGCCATGTATCTTTACGCCCACGAATGCGTCGCGCGCGGGCGAACGCCTTTCTTCGACGAGATCCGCGAACCCAACGAGGAGGCTTAGCCATGAAACCCATCTTCGACCGTTGCCGCTCCAACCCTATCCTGAAGGCCCAGGACATGCCCTTCCCCGCCGAGGCCGTCCTCAACCCCGGCGCCACCGAACAGGGAGGTGAAGTCGTCCTCCTCCTGCGCGTCGAGTACGCGACCGGCTACTCCAGCATCTATGTCGCGCGGAGCAAGAACGGCGTGGACGGCTGGCGCATCGAGAAGGAGCCGATCCTGGCGCACGGCCTCCCGCAGTGGCGCTACGAGCAGTGGGGCTGCGAGGACGCCCGCGTCGTCCGACTCGAGGAAGAGAAGTGCTGGTACATCACCTACACGGCCCACTCGCCGCTGGGAGCGGCGGTGGGCCTGGCACGGACGAAGGACTTGGTGACGGCCGAACGCGTCAGCCTTATCTTCTCCCCCAACAACAAGGACGCCGCCCTCTTCCCCCGGCGATTCAACGGACGCTGGGCGGTGCTCCACCGCCCCGATGCGGGCGGCGTGGAGAACATCTGGATCGCCTTCTCCCCCGACCTGACGCACTGGGGCGAACCGCACTGCGTCCTGCCCGAAGGCCCCGGACCGGCGTGGGACGCTCAGAAGGTCGGCGCCGGACCCCCGCCCATCCTGACGAAGGACGGGTGGCTGCTCCTGTACCACGGCGTCAAACTCTATGCGGGGCAGTACGTGTACCGCGTCGGCGTGGCGCTGCTGGACGAGAAGAGGCCGCACAAACTCATCGCCCGCTCGCCGTGCAACATCTTCAAGGCGATGGCCCTGTACGAGATGGCGGGCCTGGTGTCGAACGTCATCTTCCCGACGGGCCTCCTCCTCCGGGGCGACGAACTCTGGACATACTACGGCGCTACCGACACCTGCGTCTGCCTGGCCACGGCCAAACTCGCCGACGTCCTCGCAACGCTCGAAGAGACGAAGCAATAGGAACCGCGGACGCGTAAGCCTGTGTTGCGGCCGAGTGACGAAGTGATCCTTCGGCTTCGCTCAGGACAGGCTCCGTGACGGAGTGGCGAAGGCGGGTTGGTACCGCTGCGGCGAGTAGGCGCATGAGCGCGGGGAGCGTGCCGAAGACGTGAATTATGGCGGGAAGGCCCCCTTTGCACCGTGCCATTGCTTTTTGAAGTCTGCGACAATTTGTACTTGCCCCCCCGCCCCCGGACGCTAGCGCCAGGGCCGGTGGCCTCCAAAAAACCGCCCGAAAATACCCCCCCAAAACTTCCTCCAAAAACTTATCCACAATCGCCGCCTCGCGTAAGTCGCGGGCGGCGGATTGGACCGGTGCCGCGCACGCTGCGCAAACCGAGCGGCCTGCGGCAACGTGACTCAGTCCTGGCAGGAAACCACTTTCAACAAAATCGTTGACACGCAAGCGCGGGCGGGCTAGCCTAATCGCCACGCAACCAGCCTACGAGTCGCGGGCCCGGCCGAGCGGTCCGGGACTCGCGCGACATAGGGGTTGGTGAAGTCCGTTCCGCAATCTCGAACCGCTCCATGGAGGATCGGCGATGCCGAAAAAAGACCTCTCGAGACGGGGCTTTCTCCGCCGGGCCGCGACCGCCTCCGGTGCGGCGGTCCTCGCCGGTTGTGCAACTCAAACACCCGAGGGGGCTCCGAAGCCTTTGCAGGTGCGATACGGCCTCAACCTTCTCGTCTACACCGCCGCCTTCACGAAAAACGAAATCGGGCTCATCTCGAAAGTGGCGGACTTCGGCTACGACGGGGTCGAGATTCCGTTTAACGATCTGGGGCTGCTCGACGCGCCGGCTACCCGCAAGGCACTCGAGAAGGCCGGCGTGGGCGTGACCGCCTGTTGCGTCATGATGCCGGGCACCAACCCGTGCAGCCCGGATGCCGCCGAACGCCAAAGGGCAGTCGCCCGCCTGAGGCAAATGATCGACATCATGGGCGAGATGGGCGGCGAGTTGGTTGCCGGTCCCCTCTACTCCCCCTGCGGGTATCTGACGGGGAAGGCGGTCACCGCGGACGAGTTGAAATGGTGCGCCGAGGGGCTCCGGGCCGCCGCCGAGCACGCCGAGAAGGCGAAAATCCTGCTCGCCATCGAGCCGCTGAATCGCTTCGAGACCTATGTCATCAATACCGACGCCGACGCGCTCAGGCTCTGCAAGGAAGTCGGCAGCGACTACCTCAAGGTCCAGATCGACACGTTCCATGCGAACATCGAGGAGAAGGACACGGCCAAGGCCATCCTCGCCACCGGCAAGCCGTACCTCGGCCACTTCCACGCCTCCGAGAGCGACCGCGGCGTCCCGGGCACCGGGCAGGTGCGCTGGAAGGAAGTCTTCACCGCTCTGAAGGCGATCGACTACGACCGGTGGGTGACGATCGAGAGTTTCGCGACGGGCATCTTGGACCTGTGCGCGGCGGCGTGCATCTGGCGTCCGATTTACGAGTCGGCGGACGCCCTGGCGAAGGACGGCCTGAAGTTCCTCAAGGAAACGGCGCGCAGCGCCTAGAGTGCAAGGGAGCGAGCGATGAAACGGATTTCGATCGGCAGTTGGGCGTATACCATCGGACCCTACCAGAAAAACCCCGTGCCCTGGAAGGAAGTCCTCGCGAACCTGAAGCGCATGGGCTTCGACGGGGTCGAACTCGGCGGGTTTCCGCCGCACCCGAACCCGGACGACCTGAAGACCAAGGACCAGCGTGCGGCCGTGCGGGCGGAACTGGCGAAGATGGGCCTCGCGTGGTCGGGGTTGGCGGCCAACCTGTGGGACCAGAAACTCATCAACACCGACGACCCCGAGCCGTACATCGCGCGGTTCCGCCAGAACGTCGCGTTCGCGGTGGACCTGGGCATCCCGGGCATCCGGGTGGACACGGTGCAGCCGCCGACGATCTTCGAGGAAGTGGACGCGGAGACGGCCCGGAAGCGCGTCGTCGAGACCTGGAAGGTCTGCACGCGGGAGGCCGCCGACCAGGGCCTGTATGTCACGTGGGAGTTCGAGCCGGGCTTTGCCTTCAACAAGCCGTCCGACATCCTGCGGATCGTCGACGAGGTGGACCACGAGCGGTTCGGCGTGCTGCTCGACACGTGCCACGCGCACATGGTGGCGGCCGTCGGGTCGCGGCAGCCCGGCCCGGTCGAAACGCTGCCCGGCGGGGCGGTGGAACTGGTGCGCCGACTGGCGGGCAAGATCAACCACATCCATATCATCGATTCGGACGGCACGCTGCACGGCGACGAGACGAGCACGCACGCGCCGTTCGGCGAGGGCCTGATCGATTGGGACGAAATGATGCCGGCCCTCAACGACGCCGGCGTGTCGCACGATTGGTGGACGATCGACCTGTGCTTCTGGCCCGACGCCTGGGCTGTGACCGAGCGGTGCAAGGAGTTCGCGGACGAGTTGAACGCCAAGTTCGGATAAGAGCGAGGAGACGACAGCCATGGCCAAGCCACTGAACGTCGGCATGATCGGGTACGGCTTCATGGGCCGCGCCCACTCCAACGCCTATCGCCGGGTCAGCAACTTTTTCGACCTGGCCTACCGGCCGGTGCTGAAGGCGGCCTTCGGCCTGGAGGAGGCGAAGACGAAGCAGTTTGCCGACCGCTGGGGTTACGAGTCGGTCGAAACAGACTGGCGCCGGTTGGTCGAGCGGGACGACATCGACATCGTGGACATCTGCGCGCCGAACCACATGCACAAGGAAATGGCCATCGCCGCCGCCGAGGCCGGCAAGACGATCCTGTGCGAAAAACCGCTCGCCAGGAACGGCGCCGAAGCCAAAGAAATGGTCGAGGCGGTCGAGAAGGCCGGCGTGCCCAACCTGGTCTCGTACAACTACCGGCGCATGCCGGCCGTCACGCTGGCCAAGCAACTGGTGGACGAGGGCCGGCTCGGCCGTATCTTCCACTACCGGGCCGTCTTCCTTCAGGACTGGACGATTTCCGCCGACCTGCCCCAGGGCGGGGACGGGCTCTGGCGTCTGGACCTCGCCTCCGCAGGCAGCGGCGTCACAGGCGACCTCCTGGCCCATTGCATCGACACCGCCCTATGGATGAACGGGCCGATCCAGCGCGTCACGGCGATGACCGAGACGTTCATCAAGAAGCGCAAGCACGCCCTCACAGGCAAGGTCGAGCCGGTCGGCATCGACGACGCCTGCGCTTTCCTCGCGCGGTTCGGGAACGGCTCGCTGGGCGTCTTCGAGTCGACGCGCTACGCGCGCGGGCACAAGGCCCTCTACACGTTCGAGATCAACGGCGAGCACGCGTCCATCGCGTGGGACCTGCACGACCTGCACCGTCTGAGTTACTTCGACCATCGCGACGAATCGATCGTTCGCGGCTGGCGGTCCATTCACGTGACCGACAGCGACATGCCCTACATGGACCACTGGTGGGTGCCCGGCCTGGCGATCGGTTACGAGCACTCGTTCGTCCACCAGGTGGCGGATTTCTTCGAGGGCCTGGCGGCCGGCAAGCCGGTCCATCCGACCTTCCGCGACGCCCTCGCGACCCAATACGTGTGCGACGCCGTCCTGGCTTCGGCCGGCAAAGGAACCTGGCAGTCCGTCGCCGAGGCCTGAGCGGCTCCAGGGGCGAGCGGGTTCACCAAACCAGGGACCGCACGCCGGGCGACGAAAAGCGGCCGGCTCTCCGCCTTTCCTCGCAGGGCCCCTTCAGAACGGGAGAACCATGGCCGACGAGCGACGCGGCATCGCCGGGGCAGGCAACTGGATCATCGACCACCTCTATATCTGCGACCGCTGGCCGCAGGAAGAAACCCTCTCGAACATTCTCGAAGAGGCGCGCGGCACAGGCGGGGCGCCGTACAACTGCCTCCTGGACGTGGCGAAGTTCGGCCCGCCGCCGGGCAAAGAGGCGATTCCCCTGGAGGCCGTCGGACTGACGGGCGACGACGCCGACGGCGAATTCATCCGCGCCCAGATGGCCGAACACGGCATCGACGCCTCGGCCCTCGACTCCACCGACCGGGCCCCCACCTCGTACACGAACGTCATGGTCGTCCAGGCGACCGGACGCCGGACGTTCTTCCACAACCGCGGGGCGAACGCCCTCTTCGGACCCGAGCACGTGAACGTCCAAGCCATCCGCGCGCGCCTCCTGCACTTCGGGTATCTCCTGCTCCTGGACCGCTTCGACGAGCCGGACGCCGAGTTCGGCACCGCGGCGGCGCGGCTCCTGAAGGAAGTCCAGGACGCCGGCATCGAGACGAGCATCGATGTCGTCAGCGAGGACAGCGACCGGTTTCCGCAGATCGTCAAGCCCGCGCTTCGGCACACGGATTACTGCATCCTGAACGAGATCGAGGCGGGACGCACGACGGGCCACGACCTGAAGCCCGCCGGCCCCGACGGGGCAGGCCGGCCGGACCCGAAGGCGATCCGCGCCTCCAGCGAGGCGCTCCTCCGCCTGGGCGTCCGGCGGCTCGTGTGCATCCACATGCCGGAGGGCGGTTACGTGCGGACGGCCGGCGGCGAGGAACTCTGGCACCCTTCCCTCCAGTTGCCGCCGGGATATATCCGCGGCGGCGCAGGCGCGGGCGACGCCTTCTGCGCGGGGATGCTCTACGGCCTGCACGAGCGGTGGGACCTGGAGCGGACGATGCGGCTGGCGGTGACGGCGGCGGCGGTGTGCCTGTCGGACGCCTCGTGCACCGGGGCGATGCGCGACCTGGAGAGCACGCTCGCCCTGGCGGACCGCTACCCGTTTCAGCCGTCGGCGTTCTAATCACGACCCGCTGCACCGGTCCATCCGCGCACTTCAGCCAGGGCGAAGCGGGCGTGACGGTCGTTCCGGACCCGGAAGGCGCAGGATGGCCGATCAGGGAATGAAATGATCTCCACCATAAAAGGCCCGTTCCTAAAGACCCTGACCGTCGCATTGCTCCTGGCCGGTAGTTCATCGGCGGCGCCGTACCCGAGGAATAAGGACGGGCTGCTTGTGCCTCGCATGAGCTATCCGCGATTTCTCGAACGAACCTATCATTTTGTGTTGCATGATCTCGACAACGGCTGGGCCACCGGCAATGCCTACAAAGATCAGGATGGGAAAGCAGTTCCGGCCTACGTCAACTACGCTCTGGTCAATTCCGAGCGTAAACTGGGCGCCGGTGATCCGAGGAACGCCGATGTCGTCTATCCGGCTTTTCATCACGCCTTGTTCATCCGCGCGTTCCTGGCCCACTGGCGCTACACGGGCGATCCCCAGTGCCTGGCCAGGGCGCGTCAGTTGGCGGATTGGAACCTCGCGCGGCGCACGCCGCCCGACTACAAGTTCGGATCGCTCTTCTACAGCACCGCGCACAAGGGCAAGGTGGGTGGCTCGGTGGATGGCGATGCGGTCATGACCGACAAGCCGGCCATCATGGCGCTGGCCATACTGGAGCTTTCCGGGGCGACGGGGGACGCACGCTATCGCGAGGCGGCCGAGGCCGTGGCCACCACGCTGGCGAACACGCAGTTGCCCGAAGGGAACTGGCCCTTTCGTGTCAACCCCAAGACCGGCGAGGTTCGCGAGGCCTACACGTCCTCGGCGATCTACGCGCTGATACTGTTCGAGGCGCTGGGCCAGGGCAACGATAACCGCTGGGCGGAGGCCAAGGCCAAAACCCTGAAATGGATTCTCGAAGGTCCGGCGAAGACCCTGCAATGGAACGGCTTCTATGAGGACGTGACCAAGGACATGGGCAAGAACAATCGGACCAATTGGGACTGCATCGACACGGCCCGCTGGCTCATTGCGCACCGCGCCGACGATCCCGAGTACCTTCCCATGGCGCGGCGATTGCACGACTGGATCGCCAAGGAGTTCGTGGAGAAGAACAACGCATGGGCGCCGGCCGAAGGGCTGCGCGAACAGAAGTGCTGTTTCCAGACCATGGGCATCCACACGATGCATTGGGCCGCGTTGCTGGCGGATCTCCATGCGGCCACCGGCGAGGCGTCGTTCAAGCAGAGAGCCATCAATTCTTGTTCCTTGGTTACCCACTGGATGCGTGACGACGGGGCGAACCCCGTCGGCCCGACCTGGAGCGATGAAATCTGGTTCAGTTGCCATTTTGGACCCGCGCTGTACATGTACGACACGTTGACGCGATTCCCGGATCTCCTGGCCGACGGACGGCCACACTTGATTCAAGCCGGCAGTGCCGTCCGGAATGTGGTTTATGGCGACAAGAAGCTCACGTACACCGGGGTCGCTCCCGGACAAGATTTTTTGCTCATCCCGTCCAAGCCGTTGAAGATCGTCGTTTCCGGTCAAGAGGTGGAGGCTTCCGCATGGGATTATCAGCCTGCATCGACGACCTTGTCCGTGAAACGGCCGCCGGGCGATGTCGAGATCAGGTGGTAACCACATGACGACAACTGCTTTCTCGTCAGGCCGCACAAAAGCCTGGACTCGAAAAACAGATTGCCGATTTCGAAGCGCAGATCACCGCCGCCTGCCAGACCAAGCCGCATCGTTTCGAACTGAAGCCGGCCGGCAAATAGGCGCCTTTTCCGGCGAGGACCGGAGAAACTGAAGCGGGCGTGACGGTTGTTCCGGGCTCGGAAGGCATGGGATGTCCCATCGCCGAATGAACCACCGTTTAGGAGATACAGTCATGCGTGTACGATCTTCTGTCCGGGCGATTGCCTGGTGCGCGGCAGTGTTATGTGTTGCCTCGGCAACGAGCCTTGCCTCGGCGGCCGAGGGCCGCCAGACACTCTCGCTGGACCAAGGCTGGCGATTCCATCTGGGCGACGTGACGGGGGGCGAGAAGCCTGAGATGGCCGACGCCGATTGGCGACCACTGGACGTGCCCCACGATTTCAGCATCGAAGGCCCGCCCGGCGCCGATCCCGCGACCATGGAAGGACCGTTCGATCGGAAGAGCCCGGGCGGCTCGGGCGCGGGTTCTCTCAACGGCGGCATCGCCTGGTATCGCAAGGCCTTTACGCTTCCCGAAGACGCCAAGGGAAAGCGGGTTTTCGTGCGGTTCGACGGCGTCTACATGGACAGCGACGTCTGGCTCAACGGCGCGCACCTGGGCAAGCACCCCTACGGCTACACCGGTTTCCAGTACGATCTGACGCCGCAGATGAAGCCGGGCGGCAACGTGCTCGCGGTCCGGGTCCATGTGCAACAACCGTGTTCCCGTTGGTATTCGGGGGCCGGCATCTACCGCCACGTCTGGCTGACGATCACCGATCCGGTGCATGTGGCGCTGTGGGGAACCTACGTAACGACGCCGGAAGTCTTGGACGCCGCGGCCCAAGTCCGCGTTCGCACGCGGGTGCAGAACGAGGGCGCGGAGGGGGTCAAGGCGACGTTGACCACGGCGATCGTCGACGCCGGCGGGAAGAAGATTGCCGAGCACCCGGCGGCGGAGCAGATCGCCGCAGGTGGCAGCCATGAGTTTGACCAAGCGCTCAAGGTCGCGACCCCCCGGCGCTGGTCGATCGAGGATCCGTACCTGTATCGGGCCGTTTCCGAGGTCCGCATCGGCGACCGTCTGGTCGATCGTTACGAAACGTCCTTCGGCATCCGCACCATCGAGTTCACGGCCGAAAAGGGCTTTCTGCTCAACGGCAAGCGCGTCCAACTGAAGGGCGTGTGCAACCATCACGACCTGGGCTGCCTGGGAGCGGCCGTGCATCGCCGCGGGATCGAGCGACAACTGGAGATCCTTAAGGCGATGGGCTGCAACGCGATCCGCACCAGCCACAACCCGCCGGCGCCCGAACTGTTGGAGCTTTGCGACCGGATGGGCATGGTCGTCATGGACGAGGCTTTCGACGAGTGGATCATTCCCAAAAGCGGGATGAGGTATGGCTACGGGAGGTTTTTTGATGAATGGAGCGAGCGGGACCTGGTCGGCATGATCCGTCGCGACCGCAACCACCCGAGCGTCATCCTGTGGAGCATCGGCAATGAAATCAAGGAACAGGCCGCGCCGAACGGCGGCGCCATGGCGAAGCGGCTGGCGGACTTCTGCCACCGCGAGGATCCGACGCGGCCGGTGACGTCCGGTGTTAATAAGATGGGCCCCGCGACAAACAACGGGTTCACCAAGGCGTTGGATGTCCTTGGCATCAACTACTTCGTCGACAATTACAACTCGCAACGGGGCCAGTTGCTGGTCGCCGCCGAAACCTCCTCGGCGCTCAGCACGCGCGGCGAATACGGCTTGACGCTCAAGCCTGACGGTCAGGTGGCAATCCACACGCGAGTCAACAACCAGTGCGTCTCCTACGACATGGACCGGCCGCACTGGGGCTGCACCGCCGAGGACAGCCTCCGGGCGATCAAGAACGCGCCCTGGGTCGCGGGCGAATTCGTGTGGACCGGCTTCGACTACATCGGCGAGCCGACGCCCTATGGCTGGCCCTCGCGCAGTTCCTACTTCGGCATCATCGATCTGGCCGGCTTCCCCAAGGACCGCTATTACCTCTACCAGAGCCAGTGGACCGACAAGCCGGTGATCCACCTGCTGCCGCACTGGAACTGGAAGGGGTTTGAAGGCAAAGAGATCCCCGTGTGGTGCTTCACGAACGCGGAATCGGTCGAACTGTTTATCAACGGCAAATCGCTGGGCAGCAAGGATTTCAGAGACACCAAGAGCCTGCACCTGGAATGGAAGGTGCAATACGAGCCGGGGGTGTTGAAGGCCGTCGGCAAAAAGGGCGGGCAGACGATCGTCGACGAAGTGCGCACGGCGGGCGAGCCCGCAAGGCTTATCGTCCGTCCCGACCGCAAGCAGATTGCGGCCGACGGCGAGGATCTCTCGTTTGTCGAGGTCCGCATCGTCGACAAGGACGGCAACCTCTGCCCGAACGCCGACAACCAGATCACCTTCGGCCTTGAGGGCCCGGGCACAATCGCCGGTGTGGATAACGGCGACCCGACCAATCACGAGCCGTTCAAGGCCACGAAGCACAAGGCGTTTCACGGCCTGTGCCTGGTGGTGATCCAAGCGGCCCGCACATCAGGCGAGATCCGTCTGAGCGCAACGGCGCAGGGCCTCCAGTCGGAACCGGTGGCGATCACCGTCCGCCCCGCCGCCGAGCGATAGGGGCGCCGCGAAAAGGGCGAAAAGCGGGAACGAGAACTTCGAACTCCTGGGTTCGGGGTTTAACCTCAACAAGTTGAAGGCATAACAAATGAAATTAAGCCGACGGGCGTTTTTCGGAACGGCCACAGCAGGGTTTGCAAGCCTCCTGCGTCCCTCTTTTGCCGGGTTGCTCGCCGCGGAACCCGACAAAATTCTGGGCGACCTGTTCGATTCACCCGATCCCGCTGTGATTCCGCTTGCGGAGAAAGTCTTCCGAAAATGTATTCTTGGAAAGATATTTCCGGCGGAAGAACCCTTGAAGCATAACTGGATAGGCCCGGGCGGAGGCTACCGGGGCCAGTGGATCTGGGACACGATGTTTGTGGTCGATCTGCTGAGCATTTTGCCGGGACAAGAAAAGGTGATCCGGGATGTCTTCCAGAACTACTGGGATTTTCAGGCGCTTTGGAACGAGCAAATGCCTGAAAATGCCCACGATATGGTGACCTGCAATATTAAGCCGGGCCAGGATAATGTCAAGAATTGGCCCTATTCCCAGATCCCGATCCTCGCCTGGGGGCTTGAACGTGTCTACAAGCGTAACAGCGACATGGAACTCCTTAAGCAGTGCCTCCAGCCGACAGAACGCTTCCACGAGTGGTACTGGCGCGAGCGCGATGTGACCAACATCGGGTTGATCGCCGTAGGGGCTTACAATGGGAAAACCCGGTACGCCAAGTGGGAAACCTTTGACAATGAATGCAATATGGACGGGCTGAAGATGACGACCCACCCCACGCGCAAGGGAAAAAAGGAAGGCCCCTGGTATGGCGACATCTGTGTGACGGGCAACACGGCCTACCTTGTTATGGCAGAGCGAAGCCTCATGCGGCTGGCCCAAATCCTGGGCGACAAGGAAATGGCTGCGCGCCGTAAGGTGCGTATCGACAAGGCCGTCGAGGCCATGCGCAAGCACATGTGGGACCAGGAAGCCGGCACTTTCCTCTCTGTCAACCGGGACACGCTTGAGAAGATTCCTGTGGCGACTATTGGAAGTTGGATTCCGCTTCATGCCGGAATCCCCACCGAAGCTCAGGCAAAACGGATGGCAGAAACCCTGCAGACACCGAACTGGAATACGCCGCTTCCCGTGCCAACCGTTGATCGAAAGGACAATCGCTGGAGATCCGACGGGTTCTGGCGCGGAGACGTCTGGCCCGCAACCAACTACCAGATTGCCAGCGGCCTGAAGGCCTACGGATACCATGATCTCGCCGCAGCTATTGCTGACAAAACGGTTGCCAACGCTATCAAGAACGGAATCAGCGAACGCTACGATTCCGTATCAGGAAAAAAACTGGGAGTAGAATATCTCGGCATGACATGCACGACCATCACCATGATGCTCGACGGTCTCTGCCGGAAGCACCCACTGCGCATCAAGAAGGCATAGAGAGCCGGGGCGCGGAAGTTCCGGGGCGCCGTCTGCCGCCGGAGGAACGGGGGGGACGCAGGCCGCGCGCTTCCCCGCGGGCAACTGTTTACCCCCGTGATATCCGAGGTATAATCGCGAATGGTTGTGTCCTGGAGGGAAACGATGCGTTTACGATCCAAGGTGCTCCCTGCGATCTGTTGTCTTATCCTCTGGTCTCTGGCGGGCGGGATTCCCGCCGCCCACGCCGCGGCCCCGGAGGATGCCTACGACGTCGTCTGGGAGACACCGAGCAAGGATTCGTCCGGTTCCATGCCTCTCGGCAACGGCGACATCGGAATCAACGCTTGGGTGGAAGCGTCGGGCGATCTGATCTTCTACGTCAGCAAGACCGACGCCTGGGACGAGAACGGCCGGCTCTGCAAAGTCGGGCGCGTCCGCGTGAAGTTCGATCCGCCGCTGCCGGTCACGAGGGACTTCCGGCAAGAATTGAAACTGCGCGACGGCGTCATCGAGATCACGGGCCAAGGCGCCCGCTTGAGCCTCTGGGTGGATGCGAACCAGCCCGTCGTGCGGTTGGAAACCCAGTTCGCCGCGCCGGTCCGTTGTCGCGCCACCGTCGAGTTGTGGAGGTTGCGCGAACGGCCGTTCGGCGGCGATGACGACAGCCATTCCGGGGGCGGCCTGGCGGCGTCCGCATTCAAGCCAACGGTCCTGCCGGATGTCGTGGTCGCTTCCGAGAAACCGCGCGTCGTGTGGTACCACCGGGATACGCGGTCGGTTTACGGACTCGGCTTGCAGGTGCAACACTTGGAGGCGCTGAAGGACCGGTTCGCCGATCCGCTGCTCAATTTTACGTTCGGCGCCAGCCTGAGCGGCGCCGGATTTGTGCGCGACGGAGCGCAAGCGATCAAGTCGGCGGCGCCGTCCAAGCAGCACGCGCTGTGGGTGACCGTGCTCGCCGCGCAGACCGAAACGCCGGAAGCGTGGCTCGCGCAACTTGACCGGCTGGAGAAGAAACCCGCCCCGTCCCGTCGGGCGCACGAGACGTGGTGGCGCGAGTTCTGGCAGCGCAGTTGGGTGCTCATTGACGGTGCGCCCGAAGCGAAGACCGTGGCGCGCGGCTATATTCTGCAGCGTTTCATGAACGCCTGCTCCGGTCGAGGCGGATCGCCGATTAAGTTCAACGGCTCGATTTTCACGGTCGAAGACCAACCGGGCGCGTCGCCCGAAACACCCCAAGGCGATCCCGACTGGCGGCGTTGGGGCGGCAATTACTGGTTCCAGAACACGCGCCTCGCCTACTGGCCGATGTTGGCGGCGGGCGATTTCGATATGATGGACGCGTGGTTCCGCATGTACCGCGACGCGCTGCCATTGAGCCGGGCACGCATCCAGACGTACTACGGGTTCGCCGACGCCGCGCAGTTCCCCGAAACGATGTACTGGTGGGGCCTGCCGAACAACAGCGACTACGGTTGGAACAACCAGGCGCCCGAGCCGGCCAACAGTTACATCGCCCGCTACTGGAACGGCGGCCTCGAACTCGTCGCCGTGATGCTCGACCGCTACGACTTCACGCAGGACCGGCCGTTCGCCAAAGAAACGCTCGTGCCGCTGGCCGATCCGTTGATTAACTTCCTGAACCAGTACTGGTCGAAGCGCGACGCGAACGGAAAAATCCGGTTCGATCCCGCGCAGTCGCTGGAAACCTGGCACGCCGCCGTGAACCCCTTGCCCGAGATTGCCGGGCTGCGGTTCCTGTTGCCCCGGCTGCTCGCCTTGCCGGCCGGCGTGACCACCGCCGACCAACGCGCCCGCTGGCAGAAAATGCTCGACGAACTGCCGCCCGTGCCGGTCGCCGAGGTGAACGGCGTGGAACTGCTGCGCCCGGCGGAATCCTACTCCCGCAAGAGCAACTCCGAGAATCCGGAGTTGTATGCCGTCTTCCCCTACCGGCTCTACGGCGTCGGGCGACCGGAACTTGCGATGGCGCGCGACACCTACGCGCGGCGCGCCAATCGCCACAACAAGGGCTGGTGTCAGGACAGCATTCAGGCCGCGTGCCTCGGCCTCGGCGAGGAAGCGGCCCGGTTGGTCGCGGCGCGGGCGGCGCAGATCAACCCTGCGAATCGCTTTCCGGCCATGTGGGGTCCGAACTTCGATTGGATACCCGACCAGGACCACGGCAACAATATCCTCACCACGCTCCAATACATGCTCCTCCAAAGTGAGGGCAAGAAGATCTATCTCCTTCCGGCGTGGCCGAAGGACTGGAACGTGGACTTCAAACTGCACGCACCGCTGAAGACCACCATCGAGGGCGTCTACCGGGACGGCAAGATCGCCGAACTCAACGTCACGCCGCCCGAGCGGAAGGCGGACATCGTCGTCCTGGAATCGCAATAACAGGCCCTTTGCCGCGCGGAACCGCCGACCGGCACGGCCAAGGCAGGAACGCTTATCATGAGCAACAATGCACGAGCCAAGACCGAGCGCGCCCTAGCCACCAGCGAGCGGCGGGGGGGTCACGGGGGCACCGTATGAACTCGCGCGGACGCGTGCTGACGACGTTTGCTCATGAAGAGCCCGACCGGGTTCCGATGTGGTGCGGGGCGTCGGCGGAGTTCTGGGCGAAGGCGAAGGCCCATCTCGGCCTGGACGACGAGGCGCTTCGCGAGCGATTCCACGACGACTTTCGGCGCGTCTTCGCCCGCTATGCCGGGCCGGACTTCACGCTCCGCGAGGGCGCCACGTGCCGGACGGTTTTCGGCGTGGAGCGGCACGGGATGGGCTACGGCCAGCCGATGAACCACCCCCTGGCCGGGGCAACGCTCGACCTGGTGCACGCGTACGCCTGGCCCGATCCGGCGTGGATGGACGTCTCCGCGATCCGTGCCGAGGCCGAGGCCTACGGCGGGCAATACGCGATTCTCGGCGGCGACTGGTCGCCGTTCTTCCACGACGCGATCGACTTGCTGGGCATGGAGGGGCTGTACCTGCAGATGTATGACGAGCCAGCGGTGGTCGACGCGGTCATGGGGCACCTCGTGGACTACTACTTCGAGGTCAGCCGTCGGATTTTCGAGGCGTCCGGCGAGGCGATCGACATTTTCTTCGTGGGGAACGACTTCGGGGGCCAGCGCGGGCCGCTGTTGAGCCCCGCCCAGTTTGAGCGGTTCGTTCTGCCGCACTTGGCGCGCCTGATCAACCTGGGGCACAGCCACGGGTTGAAAGTGATGCTGCACTGCTGCGGGGGCGTCGAGCCCCTGATGCAGGCGATGATCCGCGTCGGCCTGGACGCGCTCCACGCCGTCCAGCCTTCCTGTACGGGGATGGACCTGGCGACGCTGAAGCGGGAGTACGGCGACGCGATGGTGTTCAACGGCGGGATCGATTCGCACCACGTGCTGATCCAGGGCACGCCGGAGACGGTGCGGCGGCAGACACGGGAGGTGTTGGACATCCTGGCCCCGGGCGGGGGTTACATCGCGGGGGCCAGCCACGATTCGATCCTCGAGGAGACGCCCGTCGAGAACGTGCTCGCGATGTTCGATACGGTGATGGCGTACAGAACGGGATCGTGAAGAAGGCCGGGGGCGGATTCCTACAGCGCCCCTTGACCGTTTTCGTGCGCGGCGTCCCGGCGGGACGCCGCGCTATCTTCTCTCGGGGGCGCGGAGTTGACAAAATCGCGTTAGACACAATTCTCGCCTTGTCCGTCCGGGGGCGAATCCCTATACTTGGTCGGCGTCCTTCCCGGGCTTGTCGGTCGAGGGTGATTCGATGGCGCAGTCGCCGCGGTCCATGCTGAGGCAGCGCCGGCGCGGCCTGCCTCCGCCGCCGCCCGACGCCGAGATCGCCGCGCACCTGGACGACCTGGGCGTCTCGCCGGCGTCCAACCTCATCGGCGTGCTGCAGGACGTGCAGGAGCGTTTCGGCTACCTGCCGCCGGCGGCCTTGCGGGAGACCAGCCGCCGGACGCGCATCCCCCTGAGCCGCGTCTGGGGCGTCGTCTCTTTCTACGCCCAGTTCTACACGGAGCCCCGCGGCCGGCACACCATCCGCTGCTGCCGCGGCACCGCCTGCCACGTCAAGGGCGCCGGCCGCGTCCTCGACGCCCTCGAGTGCGAACTCGGCATCGAAGAGGGAGAAACCACGCCCGACATGCTCTTCTACCTGGAGACGGTGGCCTGCCTGGGGACGTGTTTCCTGGCGCCCGTGATGATGATTGACTCGACGTACTACGGGCGGCTGACGCCCCAGCGGATCGCAAGCGTCCTCCGGGCCTATAGGACCCGCGAAGCGTGAAACGCCTCGAATCGGTCAACGCGCTCAAGCAGTGGCGACGGGATCTGGCGACCCGGCCGAAACCGGAAACGACGATCCGCGTCTGCTCGACCGGCTGCCGGGCCCTCGGCGCGCTGGAGGTCTGCGACGCGTTCGAGGCCGAGATCGCGCGGCGCGGCCTGGAAGGGCGCGCGCACGTGGTGCGCGTCGGCTGCCATGGCCTGTGCGCAGGGGCCGTCACCGTTCTGGTGGACCCGAAGGGAATCTTCTACCTGGGCGTCACGGCGGCCGACGTGCCGGAAATCGTCGAGCGGACAGTCCTGGGCGGCAAGGTCGTCAAGCGCCTCTGCTGGTCCGCCGAAGGCCGGACGGTCGCCCGACGCAAGAATATTCCTTTCTACAAGCATCAGATGCGGCGGGTGCTGAAGAACTGCGGCGTGGTGGACCCGAAGAGCCTCCAGGACGCCGTCGCCCACAGCGCCTATGCCTCGGCGGCTCTGGTCCTCTCCACGCGCCGGCCCCAGGACGTGATTGACGAGGTCATCCGCTCCGGCCTCCGCGGTCGCGGCGGGGCGGGGTTCCCGACGGGGCGCAAGTGGCAGTTGGCCCGCGCCTCAGCCGGCGAGCCCAAGTACATCATCTGCAACGCCGACGAGGGCGACCCGGGCGCCTTCATGGACCGGGCGATCCTCGAAGGCGACCCGCACCTCGTGATCGAAGGGATGCTCATCGGGGCGATGGCCATCGGCTCGTCCCGCGGCGTCATCTACGTCCGGGCCGAGTACCCCATCGCCATCGAGCACTCGAAACTGGCGCTGGAGCAGGCGCGCGAGGCGGGCCTCCTCGGCTCTGATCTCCTCGGGACCGGCTTCGACTTCGACATCGAGATCCGCCAGGGCGCCGGGGCCTTCGTCTGCGGCGAAGAGACGGCCCTCATCGCCTCGGTCGAGGGCGCGCGCGGCATGCCGAGGCCGCGGCCCCCCTTCCCCGCCGCAAGCGGCCTCTGGGGCAAGCCCACCAACATCAACAACGTCGAGACGTGGGCCAACGTCCCCCGGGTCATCGAACTCGGGGCCGAGGAGTACGCGAGCGTCGGCACGGAAGGCTCGAAGGGCACCAAGATCTTCGCCCTCGCCGGCAAGGTCCAGACGACGGGCCTCGTCGAAGTGCCGATGGGCGCGACGCTGCGCCAGATTATTTTCGACATCGGCGGCGGCATCCCGCGCGGACGCAAGTTCAAGGCCGCCCAGATCGGCGGCCCCAGCGGCGGATGCGTCCCCGCACGCTACCTCGACCTCCCCATCGACTACGACTCCGTCAAGGAGGTCGGCGCCATCATGGGCTCCGGCGGCCTGATTGTTATGGACGAAGCGACATGCATGGTGGACATCGCACGCTTCTTCACGGACTTTTGCCAGAAGGAATCGTGCGGCAAGTGCATTCCGTGCCGCATCGGCACCCGCCGGATGCTGGAGGTCCTGGAGCGGATCACGGCCGGCGAGGGACGGATGGAGGACCTCGACCTTCTCGAAGCCCTCGGCGCGACGATTAGGGAAACGTCGCTCTGCGGCCTGGGCCAGACGGCGCCGAACCCGGTGCTTTCGACCCTTCGGCACTTCCGCGACGAGTACGAGGTCCACATCCTCGAGAAACGCTGCCCGTCGCACGCGTGCGAGCGGCTCGCGCCGATCTCGTGCTCGGACGCCTGCCCCGCCCACGTCAACGTGCCGGAGTACGTCGCCCTCGTCGCCGAGGGCCGCTTCGCCGACGCCCTCGAGGTCATTCGCCGGCGGAATCCGTTCGCCAGCGTCTGCGGCCGGGCGTGCCACCATCCGTGCGAACTCTTCTGCCGGCGCGGCGACGTGGACCAGCCGGTGGCCATCCGCCACCTGAAGCGTTTCGTGACGGACCGCGTGAAGGACGCCGGCTCGCCGCCCCAGTGGCAGGGCCCGCGGCGCGGCAAGGTGGCGGTCATCGGTTCCGGTCCGGCCGGGCTGACGGCGGCGTATTTCCTGGCGCTCGCCGGCCGAGAGGTCACGGTCTTCGAGGCCCTCGACCGCGTCGGCGGAATGCTGGCGGTCGGCATCCCGCGCTACCGCCTGCCGCCCGAAGCGCTCGGGCGCGACGTCGAGTACATCCGCCGCGCCGGCGTCCGCATCGTCACCGGCCGGCGAATCGAAAGCCTCCAGGAACTCCGGGCCGAGGGCTTCGACGCCATCTTCCTCGCCGCCGGCGCCCACAAGAGCAGCCGACTGCGCGTCCCCGGCGAGGACCTCGACGGCGTCGTGGACGCCCTGAGTTTCCTTCGCGGCGTCATGCTGGGCGAGCGCACGAAGGTCCAGGGCCGCGTCGTCATCATCGGCGGGGGCAACGCGGCGATGGACTCGGCCCGGGCGGCCCTGCGCCTCGGAGCCGAGGCCGTCACCATCCTCTACCGCCGCACCGCCGACGAAATGCCCGCCACCCCCGACGAAATCGAGGACGCCATGCTCGAGGGCGTCGAGTTCCGCTATCTCTCGGCCATCCAGGAAATTGAGGGCGACGGCCGGGTCCGCGCCGTCCGGTGCACGAAGATGCGCCTCGGCGACGCCGACGAGGGCGGCCGCCGCCGACCCATCCCCATCCCGGATTCGGACCACCGGGTCGAGGCAGACCTGGTGATCGCCGCCATCGGCCAGCAGCCGGACCTCGACTTCGCCCAGGCCGACAAGGGCGTCGTCGTCACGAGCGGCCGGCTGGCCGTGGACCCCGTGACGCTCCAGACGGACGGCGGCGATGTGTTTGCGGGCGGCGATGCGGTGACCGGCGACCCCGTGGTCCGCACGCCAGCGGGGCGGAACGTCTTCGCGGGCGGCGACGCGGTCACCGGCCCCGCGACGATCGTCGAGGCGATTGCGGCGGGCCAGCGGGCCGCCCAGGCGATTGACCGCTTTCTGGGCGGCAAAGGCGAACTGCCGCCCGACCGCGGGTTCGCATCGCCCGGCAAACGGACGGAAGACGAGTCGGAAGAGGCGGCCCGGCGCCGGCCCGTCCGGGCGATTCGGCCGAAGAAGCGCCGGGGCAACTTCGAGGAAGTGCTCAAAGGCTATTCGCGCCAGGCGGCGTGCGCCGAGGCGCGCCGGTGCTTGCGGTGCGACCTGGAACCGTAGCGGTTTCGCCGCCGCGCCGGAACGTTTAGCCGCCGCGCTTGTCGAAGCGCAGCGGAGACCCGCCGAAGCCCGAAGGGCGAAGGCTGGGCGCGGCGCGCTGAAGGATGACCGGATGCCTGACGAAGTTCATCTGACGATTGACGGCCGCGAGGTCACGGCGCCGAAAGGCACGACGATCTTCCTGGCCGCACGCCGGGCCGGCATCGACATCCCGCACCTCTGCTACGACCCCGACCTGGGCCTCGAGCCCACCAGTTCCTGCCGCCTCTGTCTCGTCGAGGTCTCTGGCGCGCGGACGCCCGTCCCGTCGTGTTCCTACCCCGTGGCGCCGGGCATGGTGGTGCGGACGGAAACGCCGGCCCTTCAGGCGCACCGGCGGATGGTGATTGAACTCGCGCTGTCGGACCATCCGCACGATTGCCTGACGTGCGAGAAGTCCGGGACGTGCGCCCTCCAGCAGTACGCCTACGATCTCGGCGTCAAGGAGCCGCGATTCGGCGCCGCCGAGACGGCCGTCGAGCCCGTCCAGGACGGCCCGGCGATCGCGTACGACCGCTCCAAGTGCATCCTGTGCGGGCGGTGCATCCAGGTGTGCCACCAGGTCCAGGTCTCCGGAGCGATTGACTTCCTGGGCCGCGGGTTCGAGACGCGCGTGAGCCTTCCGCCGGACGTCGCGCGCGACGATTCCGGCTGCACGGAGTGCGGCAACTGCCTGGACGTCTGCCCGACAGGGGCGCTGGCCTACGTCGGCGCGACCGGCCACGGACGCGCGTGGGAGTTCGAGCAGGTCCGAACCATTTGCCCCTACTGCGGGTGCGGGTGCACCATCGTTCTGAATATCCACAACGGGCGGATCGTAACGATCACCGGCGAGCCGGGCCTCGGCGTCTCGGACGGCCTGCTGTGCGTCAAGGGCCGCTTCGGGGCCGACTTCATCGGCCACGGCGAGCGCCTCCGCACGCCGCTCGTCCGCAAGGACGGCGAACTCGTCCCCGCAACGTGGGACGAGGCGCTCGCGCTCGTCGCCGAACGCCTGGGCGACATCCGCGACCGGCACGGCCCGGACGCCGTCGCCGGGCTCTCGAGCGCCAAGACCACGAACGAAGAAAACTACCTCATGCAGAAGTTCATGCGCGCGGTGGTCGGCACGAACAACGTGGACCATTGCGCCCGCCTGTGCCATGCCTCGACGGTCGCAGGCCTGGCGCGGGCGTTCGGCTCGGGCGCGATGACCAACTCCATCGCCGACCTCGACCAGGCCGACGTCATTTTCGTCATCGGGTCCAACACCACCGAGTGCCATCCCATCATCGGTTCCGCCATC
>Ga0307379_10003724_pt1 | contig 22016 bp, 19 predicted proteins | sample UN2MG_FD_202237 | JGI IMG/M metagenome (GOLD analysis project Ga0307379, IMG submission 202237) | Soil microbial communities from Risofladan, Vaasa, Finland - UN-2 | ecosystem: Environmental > Terrestrial > Soil > Coastal area > Acid sulfate soil | place: Finland: Risofladan, Vaasa | collected... | reverse complement strand
TGAAGGATCACCACCGGACGCGCCCAGGGGAAAATAGGAACACCATCCACAAATTCGATCTCCGGCCCTTGATCGAGATCAAGGGAATTGACCTGAGCATTGGAACGATTTGCGGTCTGAGTGCCACACTCTCTACCATTTTCATCAAAAGCAGAAAGAGAACAAACAAGAAGAATAACAACGACAAAAACGCCTACTGCCAAAGATCCTTTTCTGATTATCGTCATTATTGTCCCTCCTTCATTGACTGTAATCTTTACAGCCACGCGGATTACATGTCAACAACATATTCGATGAATTTAGAGGATAGAATGAGTCTATATTATCCCCATAAAACAAAATTCAATTTGACATGTGCTGCCAAGTCAGATTTAATAATTACAAGTCAAGAGGGTTTTTCATCGAAAGAGACGGAGGGAGTGTCATGAAAAGCAAAACATCTATTTTAATAATTTTGGCTGTGTTTTTTCTTTCCAGCTTCCTTATCGCCCAAGAGACAGAGACGCAAACAATCGAACTCCCCCAAAAGACACTCGAATACAAGGTAGAGCGTGGTGTCATAAACACTCTCAGCTGGATTTTCGCTGGCATCGCCTACGCCAAGTCGAAGGGCGACACACCCGAAGATTTTGCCCGGTATGGTTTTAAATCATGGGGTTCTTATTGGAAGGATTTAGATATTAAGGCTTATATCCAAAAATGGCACAGGATCTTCTCAACAGACTTTCATTTCAAGATGGAAATCTTAAATATGACCGAAACATCAGTCGAGGCAAGAATGACCATCTTCGCACGAAGATGTGCCGAAACATTTTCAGTGAGTGGTGTCACAGAAGAGGAGTATATTCGCTTCATTTCCACTTCGATCTCGAGTATGGCCGAGTATCTAGGCTGGAAATGCAGACAAAAACTCGAGGGAGAGTGGCTTTACATTACTGTGAGCGAGAAGGAATAGCACGAACTCCATCATATCGGATATGCTATCGAGCCTCAAGGCACAGGGAAGATAACTCCCACAGAGATTCCTCTTTTTATTGGGATGATTGCTATGCTCTTGGGAATCATTGTTGCTTGGTTTCGTGAGGGCATCGGGGCAGTATTAACTTTTTGTGGTTTCCTGTTTTTCTTAGCCCAAGAGCTGATATCCAATCAACGTTTTAGCGCTTAGTTTCTCGTGATCTTTCCGGCAATCGGTCTTCTATTTTCGCTCTGTGGGTGGCAATCAAGAAAGCTCGCGCAGAATTCAGCTTAACACACCAAGTCAGTGTCTGCATAGGTCAGTCAATTCTGTTTATATATCTGAATAAAAAAGAGGAGAGATAAGAAAAATATTAATTGTATTATCTTTAGTCATTCTGATTTGTAATACTTTTAGCTGTAAGGATGAGGAAACAGCGGCAAAACTCGAAGAGATGAAAGCGCAGGGCAAAGCATCACCATAGCCGATACAACCAAAAATCAGGGAGGAGGACCTGTAAATCCATCAACAACTCAGTTCTACCTGTCTGCCAACAGCACTGTCGATGCATCCGATACCCTTCTCGGAAGCCGCAGCATCCCCTCACTGGCAGCCGGAGCCAGCAGTTCCGGATCGACCTCCCTTACGATTCCAGAGGGTACGACAACCGGGAATTGGTACATTGTTGCTTTGGCCGATGGCGAAGAAATTGTGGTCGAGGTCTACGAGACCAACAATAGATACTCACGGTTTATAAAGATCAACTAAACAGATGTCCAAACGGTCCATTCGGGGAACTGATCGAGTATAGGAATCTGGAGAAATTTAGATTTATTTATACTCGAAGTTTTTTTGAACAGTACGATTGTTAGAGAGATGTTCTCGCCCTTTTTTCGTTATTTTAATGACAACACCTTTCTTTTTCTTTTTCTTCTTACTGTCCTTACTGTCTACAATTGAATCAAACATGGCTATACCCTTTTCGGCTTTGCACTAATACCTTCATCTCAACTCTCAAAACTGAAGAAGCCACATATTTTGATCGAGAGACTATTATTCTATCCCCCATAATTCAGGTCAATCGCCGTTTGGGATGATTTCAGGGGTGATTTTAATGAGAATGTCCTCCCTTCATCTCAAATCTTATATGAGAAAATTCGCCCGGTCCTAGCGTCAAAAAGTAGTGATGGAGACTGCGGTTAGTCAAATCCCCAGAATACAGTTGCAAAATATCCCCAACAATGTTATTGTATTTGTACAATTGTACAATAGTGAGAGCGATGCGATGAACTACGTTGTTGATACTTCAATAATCATCTCTGTTATTGCCAGAGAAAAGCATAAGCACAAATTGATTGAATTCACCGAAGGAGCTGATTTAACTGCGCCTTCCTCCCTTCATTGGGAAATAGGAAATGCGTTCTCTGCAATGATTAGACGAAAGAAAGTTTCGAGACAAAAGGCTCTAGCAGCCTTAGCATCATACCGTGAAATTCCTATTCGTTTTTCTGATATCGAATTGGAGACAGCTCTGGAATTATCGGCAAATCTCAATATTTATGCCTATGATGCCTATATCATAGGATGTGCCCTTAAACATAAATTTCCAATCTTAACACTCGATAAAGGTCTCATGGAGGCAGCCCGAAAAGCGGGCGCAGCCGTTAAGGAGGTGGAACTATGACGATTTATACATTTTCAGAAGCCCGTCAGAAATTCGCCTCTGTTCTTGACAAAGCCCGTACCGAGGGCAAAGTCCTCATCAAAAGGAAAGATGGCTCTGTTTTTGTGATACAGCCCTTCGATCAAAAGGGTTCTCCCTTGGATGTCAAAGGTGTTGATCTTGGCTTATCCGCAGAGGCCATCGTTGAAATCATCCGTGAGATCAGAGAGGGATAGCTTTCGAATCCTGAATAGTTGACACTTCCTCTAAGAAAAGGCTGGCAGAAATAAAGAGTAAGTGAGCTCAGTTGTCTCAGTTACTCATTTACTTCTATTGCCCTCCTGACTTAAAAAGAAATGCCTCCAAGCCACTTCACCCATTTGAGTTTTGTCTTCACTTTGTTATAGAGGTTTTTATCAGCCGTGACCAATAGAACGCTTTCCTCCTTCGCCAAAGCCAAGTAACTCGCATCATAGGCAGAAAGATCATAGGATTCAGAAAAAAACAAAACGTCGGGATAAAAAAATGAGATATTTTTCCGCTCGATCTCTAAGCTCAAAAATCCCTCCACCGCCGTAGCCACTATTTCATTTTGGATCCTTCCTCTCTTTCTAGCAATGAGCAATCCATTCAATACCTCATATTCCAACAGCGATGGGGCAAGAATTTCAACTTCATAAGAAACATACTTATCCAGTATTTCGAGCGCTACCTGACTGTATTTCTCATCAGACAAATACCATTTAAGGACTACACTCGCATCGACGACTATTCGCTTCAAGTCTTCTTCTCTAATTGTCTTTTCGATTCTTTAAAGACTTCATCAGCTGACACGCCTGATTTAGAAAAGGCCTCCCGGGCATCCAGAATTTTCTTATAGCCATCCAAACGTTTGGCCTGTTTGTATTCGTCGTAAGGAATGATTACTGCGACAGGCTTCCCTCTTTTCGTAATAATAAACTCTTTTTTTTCTTCGAGCGCATCCCCTACCAGGCTGCTGAATCTTTTCTTTCCCTCGGCGATGCTGATTATTGAAGGTTCTTTGTGTCGATACGATTTGTGCTTTTTATTAGTCATTTGATATGACTAATAATATAGTCATTTATAAGTTATGTCAAGCTCTAGAATTTATATACCTGTCATTCATATCTCAGGCTCTCTACGGGATTAGCATAGGCGGCTCTCACAATTTTTATACACACGGTTAACAGCGCTACGAGAATCGCCGCCATCCCCGAGGCAATAAAAATCCACGCAGCAATACTCGTCCTGTAGGCATAATTGTTGAGCAATCTGTTCATGAGAAAATAGGCAATAGGCCATGCAATCACATTGGATACAAAAAGCAGCATCAGAAAGTCTTTGGAGATCATCATCATAATATTTACGATCGATGCGCCAAGCACTTTTCGAATTCCGATCTCTTTGGCCCGGGTGTTCGACCTGGCAGTGGAGAGGTTGATGAAATTAATGCAAGCAATGATCAAGATGGCGACTGCGATCGTCAAGAAAATATAGACATAAATGATAGAGTCTGTGCCATTTAACGAATACAAATAGATCTTGGAGAGAGGCTGGATATGAAGGACAACTTTCTGATTGGTTCTTTTGTCATGTTCCATGACAAATCCAGAGATCTTTTCTGCAAAGTCCTGTATTGAGACACTTTTTTCTAGAACCGCATATGTTCTGGCCTCATAGGACCAACTAATATCTCCCCTCTCGCCCATGAGTCTCATCGGAGCAAGAAAATCAAACTGTAAATGCGAGTTTGAAGGGACATCTTTAAGGATGCCTGTAACGATCAGCTCGGTGTTGTTGTTGATCACTAAAGATTTGCCGATCGGATCTTGGGTGCCAAAATATTTGGCGGCCGCACGTTCTGTTAAAACGATAGACTCCCGGCTCGCAAACACCGTCTCCGGACTGCCTTTAATGAGCGGCAATGTGAACATCTTCAAAAAGTCATCATCCACCAGGGCACCATTCTCGTTATAGATTTTATCCCCATATTTTGTGAGCCAATTCCTTCCGCAGAATCTTGCCATTTTAAGGACTTCCGGATATTGTTCTTTAAAAACCGCGGCAAGCGCCAAAGGATTGGCAGAATACTTGGTATCTTGAAGTTCAGGAATAGTCCTGTAGATGTCGCTGTAGCTTTCGTGGAACTTATCAAAACTGGTTTCATCCTGGACCCACAACAGGATCAGAATGCAGCATGCCATCCCAATGGCCAAACCCATGATGTTGATGAAAGAATAGGTTTTGTTATTTCTGATGTTTCTCCATGTGATCTTAAAATAGTTTTTAAGCATGGCAGCTCCTATTGAAGTAGATAATTTGGAATACGCAGCAAGCGCATACAATACCTGCCCCCAGTACCAGATAAGTGTTCTGGACCTCCCCTTTTCCAGCGCACGCTCTTTGAACTCCTCTCCGTAATCTCCGGAGGCTGAGTGTTCCTCCTCATATCGCGTTAAAAAGGAGAGCAGTTTCTGGCCCGGTTTAGGCGGATGTGTCTTGCTTTTTCCCATAATCCTCAATCCCCGAGAAATTCAGGGATGCTTTCCCAGATGGACTGTTGCAGATCATAGGAGGCTCTGACCGCTTTTTCCCCATAGGGAGTCAGGGAATAGTAGATGCGAGGACGTCCTCCTCTAGCAGTTGATGTGGTTCCTTTTGTCTTTTTCACATACCCCTTGCGTAAAAGCTGGTCGAGGGCATTGTAAAGCGTCCCATACATCAACTGCTTCCCGGTCAGTTTTTCGACTCTTTTCCGGATAGAAACACCGTAAGCATCGTCTTTAAGCGCGACGACGGCGGCCATGATCATCTGCTCTAATAACGTAAGCTCTTTCATGGTTTTTTATCCTGAATAAAATCTTCAGTTCTTTTACCAAAATTCTGGGTGGGTTTTACGTAACTTACACATAGAGTAATACGTCTATCGCGTCCAATAGTTGCTGAGGTTCTGAAAAAAATGATAAACCGCAGAGATTGGTCCTTATTTCATACCAGGGGACCGCCTCCTAAAAGGCTCAATCAGATAAGGAACCCGTAGCCATATACTTCGAACACATTTAGTGAACCTTTTAGATGGACCAAGCGTCTTATTCATATAGACTTACATTAAACAGATTTTAGAGGATAAACAGCTGGCTGTGGCAATAAACCATCCTATCCCTCGGTTTTTATCAAAGATACCTTTTCAGCTGGAGAAATCTAATGCTTAAAAACTATTTAAAAATCACCATTCGAAACATAAGAAAGCACAAGGGTTATTCTTTTATAAACATCTCCGGGCTCGCTGTCGGAATGGCCTGTTGTGTTTTAATTCTTTTGTGGGTTAGGGACGAATTGAGTTTTGACCGGTTCCATGAGAACGCCGAAAGGATTTTCCGGGTTACCGAACATCAGTATAACTCGAGCGGAGACTACTTCCCGGTTGCAGTTACCCCCTGGCCTCTTGCCGAAGCGCTTAAGAACGATTTCCCCGAGGTCGTCGAATCTGCCCGGTTGCGGATCCTATCCGGCCGATTGATCAGCTACAAGGAAAAAAAGATCTATGAAAGGGATTTTGTTGCGGCAGACCCGAGTTTTCTGAGAATGTTTTCTTTTCCACTGAAAACGGGCGATCTCTCAACCGCCCTGACCGAGCCGCATACTATTTTGATCACCGAAGATGCAGCGGCACGCTATTTCGGGAAGGAAGACCCAATCGGGAAAATATTGACCTATAATAATAGCTACGATTTTAAGGTTATCGGAGTCCTGGAAAACGCTCCCTACAATTCTCATATCCAATTCGATTTTTTGGTTCCGTTCGAATCGACACTGCGGGAGTTCAGCTGGACAGATTCCTGGGGGACGAACAATTACACGACATACGTTCAACTTGCAGACAGAGCATCCGTCCAGCTCATTTCGGATAAAGTATCTGATTACTTGAAAAAGATATTAGAGCGGTCCAGAACAAAACTGATTCTACAGCCGCTTGCGGATATCCATTTGCGCTCCGATTATGCCATAGACTTATACGGTCACACGGAAAATTCAGCCATCTACGTTTACGCATTTTCTGTGATTGCACTGTTTGTTCTCCTTATTGCATGCATCAACTTCATGAATCTGAGCACGGCAAGGTCTGAAAAACGGTCGAAAGAGGTCGGCTTAAGAAAGGTTGTCGGGGCAAACAGACAGAATATTATGACTCAATTCTATGGGGAATCCCTGTTTATGGCGCTGATTTCATTTATCTCCGCCCTGGGACTGGTCTATCTGTTTCTTCCCGCCTTCAACAATGTTTCCGGAAAGCTGCTCACTCTTGATTCAATAAAAGAACCGGCTTTCCTGTTAGGGCTGTTCGGCATCCTGTTGATAACCGGGTTGGTTTCCGGCAGCTATCCTGCTCTGGTTCAATCATCGATTAAGCCAGTGGATTCCATAAAAGGCATCGGTCTAAGGCCTTCATCCAAATCTGGGAAATCTCTGTTCAGGCGCACGTTGGTCGTGACTCAGTTTACACTGTCGATTTTACTCATTATCGGAACGCTGATCGTGTATAAACAGATCAATTATATGCTGAACAAGGAATTGGGATATGAAAAGGAATCGATGATCTATTTTATCAAGAGAGCGAATGTGAGGACCCAGCAAGATGCGTTCAAATCAGAGCTACTCCGCGATCCGAATATTACAGGAGTCACGACATCTTCTGATGTGCCGACCTATTCGGTACACTCGACCACCGCATTTTCATGGGAGGGGAAAGATCCGGAAACCAGTTTCCTGATCCATCAGTTTTCAGTCGATTTTGACTATATCAAGACATTTAATATGAACATTATTGCAGGCAGGGACTTTTCGAAGGAGTTCCCGGTGGATGCGTCCACAAAATCCTTTATCGTCAATGAAACGGCAGTTAAAGCGATGGGTCTCGAAGATCCTGTCGGATCCAAGTTCACGCTTTACGGTAATAGTGGCCAAATCGTCGGAGTTGTCGAGGATTTTCATTTCAAATCTTTGCAGAAAGAGATCGAGCCGCTCGTTTTGCGGATCGAACCGCAGAGGGATAGCTATGTATTCGTCAAATTTAGGTCGGAAGAGACACAGTCGGCCATCGCTTCGGTCGAGAGAGTGTATAACTCGTTCAATCCGAATTTCCCGCTGGAATTCGCATTTCTGGATGAGGAAGTGGAACAGCTCTATACCTCCGAACAGAAAACGAAGACAATATTCAACTACTTTACTATTATTGCCCTATTTATATCCTCTCTCGGCCTTTTTGGGCTAGCGGCATACATGGCCCAACAGAAGACAAAGGAGATTGGGATCCGGAAAGTACTCGGCGCAACGATAACGAATATTGTGACCAATTTGTCGAAGGAATTCATACTCTTGATTTGTGTGGCCAATGCGATAGCCTGGCCGCTGGCCTATCTCGCCATGAACAAATGGCTGCATAATTTCGCATACCGAATAAATATCGATCCCCTCATTTTTATCTATGCCGGGCTTTTTTCAACTATTCTCGGATTGATCACTGTCAGCTACCACACATTAAAATCTGCCCTGGCAAATCCAGCCAATTCGCTGAGGTATGAATGAAACCATTCCAACTCTAATTCCGTCTACATCATTGAGTTGGATTTGTGAATTGATAAATCTATAAACAGGATGAATTCACAATCATGATCAAAAACTATATCAAAATCGCCTTTAGAAACATCATCAAACACAAGGGCTTTACAGTAATCAATATCGTGGGTCTGGCCATAGGGATCGCATGCAGCATTCTCATTTTGGTTTTTGTCTCCCATGAATTGAGTTACGACAAGTATCACGAAAGAGCAGACAGAACTTACAGAATAGCTGTCAGAGCTAAAATAGGGGACACAAAAATCAACCAGACATATTCGTCCTCAGAGACATTCCGGAGACTTCTCGAGGATTTCCCCGAAATCGAAGTGGGCGTCAAGTTTTTAAATGTGGGGAGAACTCCTATCGTTCTGGGTGAAGATACTTATTTTGAAGAAAGATTTTTTGCCGTTGATTCCACATTCTATGATGTTTTTTTGATCCCTTTGATCCAGGGTGACCCCAAAAAAGTTCTTGCCGACCCAAATTCTATGGTCATATCAGAGGATACATCTCTCAAATATTTTGGGACTACAGATGCTGTGGGGAAAATCCTTAGAGCGGATTTTTCATACGGTCCGGGGAGCGTCGACTTCGAGATCACCGGAGTCTCCGAGAACGTCCCCGGTAACTCTCATTTCCATTATGATCTTCTCGCGTCTTCAGCGACTTTCCCCACTTATATCAACGACACCGGGTGGTCATCCAACAACTTCATCACCTATGTTGTCCTGAAAAAAGGCACCACGCAGAAATGGTTCGATGAAAAATTGAAGGAATTCACCAGAAAACATATGGGAGAAGAAAGATTTGATGCCTGGGTAGCCAAGGGAAATTTCTGGGAGTATTTTCTACAGCCCATCACTCGGATACATTTAACCTCGGACCTGAATGGAGAATTCGAGGCCAACGGAAACGAAACGTACGTCTATATATTTTCGGCAATAAGTATCATCATATTACTCATCGCTTGTATCAATTTTATGAATCTCTCCACAGCTAAATCATCATTACGCGCGAAAGAAGTCGGGATGCGAAAAGTCGTGGGGTCCGGCAGGAGCAGGCTTGTGCTCCAATTCTTGAGTGAATCAGTGATATTGAGCTACATCGCACTGGCTCTGGGAATCGGGATATTTTTAGTCCTTTTTCCTCTGTACGAAAACCTGATCGGCAAGCAGCTCAATATTCAGTATTTGAATAGATTTGTCGTGATCCCCTTAGTATTAGCACTCGGACTCATCGTGGGAATCATCTCGGGTTCATATCCGGCTTTTTTCCTTTCGTCATTCAAACCCATTGCGGCACTTAAGGGAAACAAAAGCAGCGGCAGAGGGGGATCCTGGTTGAGGAATGTCCTTGTCATATTTCAGTTCACGATCTCCATATTTCTCATCATCGGCACATTGGCGGTCAATCAACAACTCAAGTTTTTCCAGAACAAAAAATTGGGATTCGAGAAAGAACAGGTTTTGGTTGTCAATAATCCTGGATCATTAAGGGAAAATGTTAATTCTTTTAAAGAAGAGCTTCGCAAAAACAGCAATGTTATCGATGTAGCCGGTTCCAACACACTGCCGGGGAGAAGTTTTAGCAATATTGGATTCGGTGCGGAAGGCGTGGAAAATTTTACTCTAAACCTCTGTATTTGTGACTATGATTTTCTCGACACTTTAAAGCTGGAAATGTCACAAGGGAGATTCTTCGCGAAGGAATTCACGACCGATTCTCATGCAGCAGTGCTCAACGAAAAAGCAGTGGAATTACTGGGTTGGGATGACCCGATCGGTAAAAAGATAAATAACTGGTCCCGGGAGAGGGGTGATTTTGTTGTGATCGGAGTGATCAAAGACTATCATTACGAATCACTCCATCAGGAAATCAGACCTCAGGCTTTATTCCTGATCAACGGCTATTACAACAGAGTTGAGAGCTATATATCGGTTCGTCTCAATACAGAGAATATTGCTGAAACGATAAGTTATATCGAGGACAAGTGGAAAACATTCTGCCCCCATATGCCTTTCCAATATTCCTTCCTCGATCAAGATTATGACAATCTATACATGAATGAGAGACAGACCCGAAAGCTGTTCTCGGTATTTTCCTTCCTCGCGATATTCATTGCCTGTCTTGGTCTGTTCGGATTGGCGTCGTTCATCGCCGATCAAAAAGCCAAAGAGATCGGTATCAGAAAAGTACTGGGGGCATCGGTGGCGAGGATAGTCAAAAACCTGAACAAAAGCTTTCTAAAATGGGTTCTGATCGCTAACCTTATGGCCTGGCCTATTGCATGGTTTGCCATGAACAGATGGCTTGAGAATTTCGCCTATCGGATCGGATTATCCTGGTGGATGTTTGTACTGGCCGCGGTATTAGCAGTGTTTATTGCTTTACTCACAGTAAGCCTCCAAACGGTAAGGGCCGCCCTCAAAAACCCGATCGATTCCTTGAGGTATGAATAAGTTCGTAAGTTCGGAGGACAGCTTACTTAATTCTGAATTAAATATGCTGTCCCTTTATTTAGCGTAGGGTCAGCTCCCCGAACGGACTAAAAAATGGGGACTGGCTCGTTTTTCTGGCAGGAAAAAGGTGCATGTACCAATTTTTAGATGTTTTTAATGTTGGGTCCGTTCCCCGAACGGACCGTTCTGTCCCCATAAATCTTATCTCTCATTTCTTCAATTGACACCTTTCTTTTTCCTTGATATTCTTTTCTCAACCGAATAAGAGGGAATAACAATGGCCATAACTTGCCCCAAGTGTAAGACAAACAATCCTGAAGCGCTGAAGTTCTGTGGCGAGTGCGGGGCTCAACTCCTCTCCCCTGGCGATATAGACGTCACAGTAACAATTGAAGCACCCAAAGAGGAACTCACAACAGGATCGACATTTGCCGGAAGATACCAGATCATTGAAGAGCTTGGCAAAGGAGGGATGGGAAAAGTCTATAGAGTGCTGGATAAAGAACTCAAAGAGGAGGTTGCCCTTAAGCTCATAAGACCGGAGATCGCCAAAGACGAAAAGACAATCGAGCGATTTAAGAACGAACTCAAATTTGCCCGGAAGATCAGCCACAGAAATATCGGCCGCATGTACGAGCTCATGGAAGATAAAGGCACGCATTTTATAACCATGCAGTATGTGTCGGGGCAGGATCTCAGGGGATTGATAAGACAAACCGGCCAGTTGACAACAGGAAAAGCCATTTCAATTGCCAAGGAGATCTGCGAGGGACTGATCGAAGCCCATCATCAGGGTGTCATACACCGTGATTTAAAGCCATCCAACATCATAATCGATAGAGACGGTAATGCCAGGATTCTGGATTTTGGGATAGCCCGCTCAGTCGAAGGGAAAGGAATAACAGGCGCAGGAGTGATGATAGGGACACCCGAGTACATGTCTCCCGAGCAGGTGGAGGGAAAGGAGACCGACCAGCGCTCGGATATCTACTCATTGGGAGTGATCCTGTATGAGATGGTGACCGGAAGGGTTCCCTTCGAAGGAGACACGCCTTTTACAATAGGAGTCAAGCACAAAAGCGAGGCCCCCAAAGATCCCAAGGAGCTGAACGCTCAAATATCCGAGGATCTGAGCACTGTGATATTGAAATGCCTGGAGAAGGATAAGGATAAAAGGTATCAAAGTGCGCAGGAAATCCGCTCTGAGCTTGTGAAAATAGAGGAAGGCATCCCGACCACAGAGAGAATTGTCCCGGATAGAAAGCCCCTCACTTCAAGGGAGATAACCGTCACATTCGGATTTAAAAAATTGTTCGTTCCGGCACTCGTTGTTGTCGCTCTCGTTTTTGCCGCAGTGATCTTATGGCGTTTTGTCCTCACAAAAGAAGTGGCTCCCCCTGTTCCGACGGATAGGCCATCGCTGGCGATTTTATACTTCGAGAATAATTCCGGAGATGCCGCTCTGAACAACTGGCGGAGCGGGCTGAGTGAGATGCTGACTACCGACCTCAGCCAATCCAAATTCCTCCATGTCTTGAGCAGCGACCGGATCTATTCCCTCCTGGAAAAACAGGACTTACTCGAAAAAGACAAATACTCGACAGATGATCTTAAAAGTGTCGCCGCTCGGGGAGGTGTGAACCATATCATAAGAGGAAGCTTTATCACGGCTGGAGAAAAATTCATCATCAACGCCGCTCTCATGAAGGCCGACACTGCAGAAGTCATCAGCTCGATAAGAGAAGAGGGGGTTGGAGAAGTCAGTATCACGGATTCTTTAGATAAGATCACCACGCGGATAAAGGCAGACTTAAACCTATCAGAAGAACAGATGTCCAGCGACCTGGATAAAGAGCTGGCACAGATCACTACCCAATCTCCTGAAGCGTTTAAATACTATTCCGAAGGAGTCAAGCTATTTAATCAAGGCCGATACCGGGCGAGCATTCCTCTTATCGAAAGAGCCACAGGTGTCGACCCGGAGTTTGCTATGGCCTACAGGAGGTTAGGCATAGCCTATGGCAATCTTGGATTAGCCCCTAAGCGGAAGGAATATCTCGAAAAAGCCATGGAGCTGACAGACCGACTCTCGGATAGGGAACGATTCATGATTGAAGGTTCTTATTATTTCGATTCCGAAGATACCTTTGATAGAGCCATCGCTGCCTTTAAAAAAGTTCTAGAACTCTACCCGGATGACACCACAGCAAACCACAACTTAGCTATCATATTTGAGAGTCTTGAGCAATGGGAAAAGGCAATTCCTTATTTAGAGAAAGCAAGAAAGGCAAGCTCAGAGTTTGTTGGTACATACACAACCTTAGCCTCGTGTTATAGGGACATAGGAGAGGATGACAAGGCCAAGGAGGTTCTTGATGATTACCTTGAGAATTTTGGAGACTCCACCGACATCCACCGGGAATTGGCAGCTCATTACCAGCATCTCGGGGAATATGACCTTGCTCTTTCCGAAGTCGAAAAAGCCCTCTCCATAGATCCAACCGATTTCTGGAATTTCGATGCCCAAGCCACAGTCTATAAATATCAAGAAGATCTAAAGAAGGCAGAGAACACTTACTGGAAACTCATGGAGTTGACAGAACCCGGGGCAGGCTATGTGGCTGCCAATGGAGGGTGTTCCCTGTCTTTGATATGGGGAAAATATGAAGGGGCAGAGTCCACGCTCGACCGCGGGCTCACTGGTGTTCGGATGTTAAAGGTGAAATGGGTAGAATCGGAATGGCACAGAAAATTGGCTTACATCCATAGCCAGACTGGTAGCCATGAAGAGGCACTGAAGGAGTGTGAAGAGGCCTGGGAGAGTGCCGTCCAAGCGGATAGGAGCAGTATAAGCTTAAAAAGATCTGCTATGCACATGAAGGGATTGGTTCAGTTGGCAAATCATTCAGAAACTGAAGCCCAAAAAACAGCGGATGAGCTCAAACAATTCATCGAGGCCGGAATTCATAAAAAATCCATGAGGCTGTATTATCACTTAATGGGCCAAATTGAGCTCGAGAAGGGGAATTATTCGAAGGCCATCGACCTCATTCAACAGGCCCTTTCTCTGACTCCTTTCCAAAGAAACGAACTATTCATCGAATCATTGGCCTTAGCTTTTTACAGATCGGGAGATGTAAAAAAAGCACAAGAACAGTACGAAAATCTCATCGCCCTAACGCCTGGTGGTTTGTTTTACGGGGACATTTACACAAAGAGCTTCTACATGCTTGGCAAGATCTACGAACAGCAAGGCGACACATCCAAAGCCATAGAGAATTACGAGAGATTCCTCGACCTGTGGAAGGATGCAGACCCGGGAATGGGTGAGGTGGAAGATGCGAGGAAGAGGTTAACTGGTCTGAGATAAGAAACTTGTCATCAGAATTAAGTAGGTTGTTTTCCCTTTCCACCCATTAAATACAGCCGCGTCTAATTTTCCAGAGAAAATGAAAAAATGCACTTGTGCCAATTTTCATTCCAATTTTTAGATATTTTCTGCCGGCTCGTCTTTTCTTTTTTCTCTTTTTCTTTTTGCGATCATGCGGACAAGTTCCGCTGGGGGGCCGCCCCAATCACCCAACCACACGCCCTCCTCATATTTCTGGATGTGAAAATCCTTGAAGTGGGAGAGAAGGGCATTAGGGGGCAGCGCGTGGACATTGCCGGGGAAGGATTGCTTCTCAGTGGCAAGAACATGCTCGAAGACGAGGACGCCTCCAGGTCGAAGGGAGGCGTTCAGCCAGGCCACGAAGGCCGGATCGGAAACCGGCGCCCAGGACAGGATCATGACAATGAGATCCCATCGCTCGGTTCCGAAGTCGAAGTCCTGGTAGGTCGTTTTCACGGTCGTGATTGAGATGCCCACTTTTTTGGCATTGACCGACGCCGCGGCAAGGCCGGCACCCGAAATATCGATGGCGGTTACATCCCAACCTTGCTGAGCCAGCCAGACTGCGTTACGACCTTGTCCCGCTCCAACATCGAGGGCTCTTCCAGGTGGGAGGTCCTTGGTGGATTCCTTCATGAAGACACTTGGTGTGGATGTGAACCCATCCTTTTCAGGGTCGCCGGTCAAGGGCTTGGAAAAGATGCGGTCATAGGTGAATTCAGTACTTTTTGCGGGATGTTCTTCGAAGAGGCGACGAATTGTCTCGATATGCCACTTGATTTCGTCTTGCGGCAGACCATCTTGGGTGAGTTTCTCTTCATAAATCCTGAGGGATATTTTCTCGGGATTCGTCCTGATCCAGGCCGTGAAGGACGCCCAGATTTTATCGTCATCCGTCCGATCCTGAACCATGATCGGCGCCGTCACCAATAGCACAATTAAAATCCATGCGACAACAAGGCCACGCAGAACAGAAGATTGAGTGTTCATGTTTCCTCCACTCTTTTAAACGAAACAGAGTGATTTCGGTTATATTGTTACTAATGACATATCTAATATGCAGTCTAATATGCTCAGACTGACACAACTTATTGATATGAAATAAAATGACCCGTTCAATCCTTTAAATAATCACCTTAGATGTTATATTTCATGGGGAAAAAGGCCTTTCTAAGCTGAGGAGAAGAACTTATCACTCATAGGTCATTAGAATACCCAAAACGATCCCGGAAAACGCAATTTAAGGGGAAAAAATAGCACTTTTTAGGTATGAAAACTTTTATTTTCTATTATTTACGTCAGTCTGAGCACAATAATCAATAATTATGAGGGATTTATAGATTTAGAAAAAAGAATATCCTATAATCAGGAGTTCCCGTTCATAAAAGGATATATCCGTGCTTAAACGAGAATTCCAGGATAAGAATGAATACAGATACAGACGAGGGGGAGCAGTCCGCTGGATCCTCTCCCACGTGGTGCGCTATCCCCTTCTCCCCTTGATCTTGATTTTCAGTGCAGTGGCCACCAACTTTACCTACAGCTACATCCAGGTTTTCGTCGGCAGAGCCTTCGATGTGATCTCGACGGCCGGCTTCCAGCTCGATGACCTCATGGTCCCTGTGATCATAATCATCATATGTGCTTTAGGCGAGGGGCTCTCAGGACTCTTGCGCAGCTTTTCTGCTGAATTTCTGGCTCAGAAGATCGAGCGGGATTCGCGAGCGGAGCTCTACCACAGTCTTTTGGGTAAGAGTCAGACATTCCACGGAAGGCAGCGCATAGGCGACATCATGGCCCGGGCCACCAACGACGTCCGTGCGCTTAACTTTATGTTCAGTCCCGGACTGATGTTAATTATCGACTCTATCCTGGCTCTCGTGGTTCCTGTGATCATGATTGCCCTGATTCATTCCCGATTACTCCTTGTTCCTATGATTTTTACCGTGCTTTTAACTATAACGGTTATTGATTACAACCGACGCCTCAAGCCGGTAAGCATTGCCCAGCGGGAGCAGTTCGGCATATTGAATGCCGGGCTCGCCGAGGCCGTCGCCGGGATCGAGGTCGTCAAGGCCAACGTCCAGGAGCGGTACGAATGGAACAAATTCACAAACAACGCCCGTGTGTTCCGAGACTACTTCGTGCGCCAGGGCCTAATCCAGGCCCGCTATCTACCGATGCTCATGTTCAGTGTATGTTGGGGCGCCGGATTTTTCCATTCTCTTATTCTCTGGCGGCAGGGTGCAATAACTCTGGGAAACGTCGTAGCTTTCATGGGTCTTTTCGGAACCCTGCGGTTTACAACATTCATCTCGATATTCACCTATAACCTGGTCCAGCTGGGGATCGCCAGTGCAGGACGGGTCCTGAGGATGATCAAAACCGAGACCGAACTGGATGAGAACCAGGAGGGCGTTCGCCATCCGATCAGCGGGGAGGTCGCCTTTGAGAACGTGAGCTTCAGCTACAACGGGACTCCAGTGCTCAAGGACATCAATTTTCGGGCTTTACCCGGAGAGACGGTTGCTATTGTAGGCCTCACTGGTTCCGGAAAGACGACTCTGACGCGGCTTATCAATCGCATCTTTGATGCCAGCTCGGGCCGTGTACTGGTCGATGGGATCGATGTCCGGGAGTGGAGCCTTGAGAGCCTACGCTCCCAGATCTCCACCATCGAGCAAGACATTTTCCTCTTCTCCCGCACGCTGAAGGAAAATATCGCCTTCGGTCAAGCCGAAGCCTCCCAGGAAGTCGTAGAAAAAGCAGCCCGCGAAGCCCAGGCCCACGAGTTCATCACCGCCTTTCCCGAGGGCTACACAACAAAAATCGGTGAACGGGGAGTCACTCTTTCAGGAGGACAACGGCAGCGTATCGCCATTGCCCGCGCCTTCCTCACCAATCCCCGGATCCTGATCCTCGACGACTCGACAAGCGCCATAGACAGCGCGACAGAGGACCAGATCCAGCGGGCCATGCAGAGGATCTCCAAAGAACGAACCACATTTATCATCACTCATCGCCTGAGCCAGATCCGCTGGGCAAACCGCATTCTGGTGCTACGCAAGGGGAAGCTCGTGGATCAGGGCAGTCACGAAGAGCTTATGGACCGTTCGCCCGACTACAAGCGAATTTTTGCGCGCTATGAATAAAAAGATGGAAAAGGAGGAATAGATGCCGTTTATTCTGGACGGACTGGATAGCGAAGACTACGACAGAAGCTATAAGGACAGCGAGCTTCTTCGTCGTATAGTAGGATACTTCCGTCCTTACCGCCGCCAGATCATATTCACCTCGCTGATGCTCACTCTAAATTCCGCCGCTGGGACGGCCGGTCCGATCCTGATCTCCAAAGCCCTGGACCTGGTCAAGAAGGATCCCTCACTTCGCGTTCTGCTGCTTCTCTCTCTTGGCGTGCTGATGCTGGGAGTTTTTGCCTGGGGGTTCAACTACATCCGCCAAGTCTTCTCTGCGCGTGTGGTGGGAAACGTCGTCCTGCAGCTCAGGGAAGATGTGTTCAATTCAGTCGTCCACAACGACCTCTCCTTCTTTGACCAACATCCTTCCGGAAAGATAGTCAGCCGGGTCACTTCGGATACACATGATTTTTCAAATGTTGTGACTCTGGTTTTGGATGTCATCAGCCAGGTCCTCTTGGTGATTCTTCTGACTGCCTGGCTGTTCAACATCAGTTTTCGCTTGACTCTGCTGATTCTGGCCATGAGTCCAGCCGCCTTCATCATAGCCTTGAGCTTCAGGAAAATCGCCCGTAAAGTGACCCGCAATGCCAAACGGGTCACGGCCATGATCAATGCCGAGATCCAGGAATCGATCAGTGGTATCGTCGTGGCTAAGAGCTTCCGCCAGGAACAGGCTATCTTCGATCGTTTTCTGGAGAACAACCAGAAAGCTTATCGTGTGGGTCTGGCTCGAGGTTTAACAATGAACAGCATCTTCCCCATTCTTGGCACCGCTTCAGGACTCGCTGCAGCCCTTCTTGTGTATACCGGCGGAGCGGCCGTTCGTTCCGTGAGCATAAGTCCTGGAGACTGGTATCTGTTCATGCAGGCTGTAACCTTTTTCTGGTGGCCCATGATCAGCATTGCGTCTTTCTGGAGTCAATTTCAGGATGGACTTTCAGCCTCGGAGCGGGTCTTCGCTTTGATAGACACAAATCCAAAAGTCGTGCAGAGCGCTTCTGAACCGGTGCCGAAACTGTTGGGAGAGATCGAGTTCCGAAATCTATCGTTCTCCTACACGGAACGGGAACAGGTGCTCAAGGACTTCAACCTAGTCATTCCAGACGGCCAGAATGTCGCACTGGTCGGCCACACCGGAGCCGGGAAGAGCTCAATCGCTCGACTGATCGCGCGCTTCTACGAGTTCCAGGAGGGAGAGATCAGAGTGGACGGCAAAGACATCCGCAGGTTCGACCTCTCCCATTACCGCAGGCAGATCGGGCTTGTCCCTCAGGACCCCTTTCTCTTCTCAGGTACTGTGAAGGACAACATCCACTATGGACAGCCGGAGGCCACAGACGAGCAGGTCTACCAAGCAGCCAAGCAGATCGCAGATGGAACATGGCTCGAGGCCCTCTCCAACGGGTTGGATACCGAGGTCGGGGCCAGGGGAGCAAGCCTCTCTATGGGCCAGCGGCAATTGGTGGCTCTCGCAAGGGTGTTCCTTAAAGACCCCGCCATCCTCATCCTTGATGAAGCCACTGCCAGCGTAGACCCTTTTACGGAAACCCAGCTCCAGGAAGGTTTGGAGCTTGTGATGCAGAACCGTACGGCCATTGTGATCGCCCACCGCCTCTCGACTGTGCGCCACGCCGACAGGATCATCGTTCTGGAAAGCGGCCGCATTATCGAGGAAGGCAACCACCTGGAGCTGCTGGCACAGAGCGGGCACTATGCCGAGCTCTACAACACGTACTTCCGCCACCAATCATTGGAGTACGTAGAAAGCTTCGCCCGATAGGAATTCGGGGGACAGCATTCAGAATCCTTTAATGCTCTGCGATTTAAAAAATGCCCCTGCCAAAAGAATTGATTGACAAATCTCTTCTCCTTTTGATATAAAGTTCCCGTAAACAAAGGGGATGGATGAAGTCACTGAAGGAAAACCTATTCTTACTCCTTTCTAATGGCGGATTCTACTCTTTCTAATTCACAAAAGGAGGGTTTTATGAAAGCCAAAATTTCATGTGTTTTAGCGGTCTTTCTTATCTTGGGTCTTCTGCCTTTGACGATGAATGCACAGGAGCCGGAGAAGCAGTATCAGTTGTTTTGGGTGCTCGATGAAGTTGTAAAGCCATCCATGCAAGACGAGTATTACGAAGCCGGGAAAAAATGGGCGGCCTTATTGACAAAACACGAATTCCCCTATCCTTTTCTCGCCTATTGGACTGGAGACGAACATGTCATATGGTCCGTTCCGATTGAGAGTTATGCCGATATCGATAAGATCATGGAGGCGGTTGGCAAAATAAAAGAGAAATCTCCCGATGATTATAAAGCGATGGAAGAAGCCTTTAACGGGACTTACGATTCTGAACGATCGTGTGTCTTCTCCCTGGATTACAAGTATTCGATGATCGCCGAAGAAGCAGAGAGCGAATCCGAGGAGGAAAATTTCATCTTCTTCGATATTTACTATTTTGAACCCGGAAAAGAGGCAGAACTAAATAAAATATTTGATGAGATGATGGCCCTTGCGAAAGATAAGAAAGTCTCACAGAGCTGGTACTTCTATTGGGGAGTGATGGGCACAGATAATCCCGTTTTGTGGTCTGCTGCAAGTGCAAAGAATGCAGCGACATTTTACGAAGAGAATGCGGCGATGTGGAAGGTCATGGGAGAAGAAGCCGGCAAGATCTACCGGAAGATGACAAAATATGTGAGAAAACATGAAAATAAAACCGCCTGGTATGTTAAGGAACTTTCTTACAACCCCAGCAAAAAAGAAGAATAACAAAACTCACTTATATAAATTCTCATTCTTCAGGACGTGGATTAGAGGTTTTTTCCATTTCATCAAACAATTCCTCTACCAAATCAAAACTTTTGACTTTGCCTTTGTGGATGTCTGTGTCCGCTTCTGCTTCCATTTTTTGCCAGCGTTCTGTCCAGAACCAGGCTTGATCCTTATCAATCGTCTCCTGCGGGACCAAAACAACGGAACGGTGCAGAATATTCCTCTCGAGATTAGATTTAAATGAGATTTTTATTAAGTCGTGTTCGTCTGAACTTAATAAGATAGAAGAAGACCTACTCTCGATATTATAGATTTCCTCTTGACATAAAAGCTGCCTTGGTTTAGACTAGTCTTAGACTAGATTAAGGAGATCGTTATGGATACCGTAGGTGCTTATGAGGCAAAGACCCAATTATCAAAGCTGCTGGAGCGCGTAATGAAAGGAGAACGCATCACTATCACCAAACATGGAGTTCCTGTGGCTGTGCTCCAGCCTCCTGATCCAGGTACATCTAAAGACCTAAAATCCGTCATCTCAGATATTCTCAAATTCCGGGAAGATCACACACTCAAAGGCCATTCTCTCAAGGATTTGATCGAAGAAGGGCGGCGTTAGATCATGAAAAAGAGTTTTGTCGTTGATAATTCAGTTGTCATGTCCTGGTGTTTCAAAGATGAGGCCAATCCGTTGGCTGATTCTATCCTTGGCTGGTTCGAAGAGGCGAAAGCATATGTTCCATCGGTGTGGCCCCTCGAGGTTGTGAATGTGCTACTCGCAGCAGAGAGAAGGAATTTGATCAACGAAGCAGACAGCATCCGTTTTCTCCGTTTGTTATCTCAGCTTCCTATCTTGGTTCTGCATGAAAGTCCCGAGAGGACGATGAGAGACATTCTTGGATTGGCACGAGCCCATAACCTTTCGAGCTATGATGCCTCATACTTAGACCTGGCCATGAAAAAGGGATTGCCCTTAGCGACGATGGATAAAAAATTAAGAAAGGCCGCAAAATCTGTGAACGTGGCCACTTCCCTACTTTAGCCAAAACAAACAAAACTTTTGCAACGCCGAAATAAAACAAATGGAGACATATAGAGGCTTTTGGATTTTCATTCAATTCTCAGACTTTCTCTGCACATTCTGTGCCAATTTCATCTCTCGGAATTTCCAAATCCTTTTCTAAAATAATATGTCCATTACCGGACAATTTTTGTCCCTCTGCGGACAAAATCAAAATTCAGAGCAACGTCAGGAGAAAGGGACTTAAAAGACCGATCGAAATGACAAAGATGTTTTTTGATGCTTTTCCCGACCTTACTCACAAAATTGAAGACCTATTTGCCTAAGAGGATAAAGTCATCGTCAGGTTCACCGCCCGAGGCACTCACACAGAAGAGTTTATGGGCATTCCAGCCACGGGGAATAAGATCGAGTTAAGTGCGATCACGATCCTACGTATTGAAGATGGAAAGGTTGCACATGTGTTGGGCATTCCACTTTAAGGCTATTTGATTAAAGCCCCATACTATTTATCATCATCTTCGTCGATCTCTTCCCGTTCCTCATCCTTGTCTTCGTCATCGCCGTTATCTTCATCATCATTATAATCGGTGTCGTCATCGCCGTCATCATCGTCACTGAATTCGGACTTGACAGGGACTTCGTCGATCCATTCTTGGATATCGCTGTTTTCGTCTCGCCGTCTCATTTTTGACCTCCTCTATAATCTTCTCTTTAGCCTATCTCTGTTGTGTTCAGATTGGATAAATATTACACCAAGAATCGGTAAATAAGCAACTATTTCGTCACTCATGCTTCAGGATTTTCACCGGGTCCTACATCGCCGCTCGGCGGCATCGGGTTACTCATATCTTAAGGAATTCACCGGATTTGCCCGTGCGGACTTGATCGATTGATAGCTCACCGTGAAA
>Ga0307379_10003720_pt1 | contig 22021 bp, 21 predicted proteins | sample UN2MG_FD_202237 | JGI IMG/M metagenome (GOLD analysis project Ga0307379, IMG submission 202237) | Soil microbial communities from Risofladan, Vaasa, Finland - UN-2 | ecosystem: Environmental > Terrestrial > Soil > Coastal area > Acid sulfate soil | place: Finland: Risofladan, Vaasa | collected... | reverse complement strand
ACGGTCCTCTATTTCCCCGACAAGAACCGACGGTTCTACGATCCGGAGTGGCTGGAGAGCTGTTGCCCGGATTTCGTAATTCGGGATTTCTTGGAGCTCCTGGATATCGTCGGTTAACGGTTGCGGTATCCCGGGATCACAGGAGCAAGGGTGTGTACAGGGTTTTATCTGCAGCGAACCGCAGCAACCAGCGCGGGGGTCGTATGCTCTCGGTTGTAGACTTGCTCGAAGCAGGAACCCTTACCGAATATCAAGCCGCCTGGCTCTTGGCTCGCATACTGCGGGGCGCCTCCTGGCTGGTAGGAGCTAAGCCGGGAGGGGCGGGTAAGACCACGGTGATGTCCGCACTTCTGACCATGGCGCCGAAAGGTGCGCAGGTCTGGCTTAGCAATCGCGGCAGCGGTTGGCAGAAGTGCAAGCCGGGGGACTATATCGTATCCTACGAGCTGAGTCCCGGGTTCTACGATGCCTATATCTGGAGGCAGGATGTGCGCCGGATGACCGAGTTGGGGATGGAGGGTTGCCGCATTGTCAGCAACCTCCACGCAGACACACTGGAGGAGGCGCGAGCGCAGATCGTGAATGATTGTGGCGCGACGGAGGAGGGGTTTCGAGCCTTCCAGCTCTTTGTCCCCCTGGTGCTCAAAGGCTCCCGGTCGGTTTACACCCCGATCGTAGAAAAGATACTGTATGTCCACGAGGGGGAATGGCGGCGGCTGGATCGGATAGAACTGGATCATTCGATCGCAGCGTCCCCGGGATTCTCGCCGCAGGAAATCAGGATCGTCGAGTTTTTAGCCGGCTGTACCGACCGCAACATTCGTTTGATCGAGGATGTGCGGGAACATTGGCTCGAGTGGTTAGAGTCCTATCGGGAACTGAGTTGGTACAGCTGAGCGAACGAATCGAATCAATCTTTACTCGATGTATTCGAAATCGTCGCTTCCAGGCTGGTAGTGATCGTTTGTCCCGGGGCTATGTGGATGCCCCTGTTTTCTTCAGCGATCCGGGCAAGATTATGGGGAACGGCGGACCAGGGTTCAAGGGCCAGGTTGTAATTCCGACCGTACCACGGGTAGCCCATGGCTCCCCCGTAGGGCGCCCATACCCAGAGGACCGGGAAGATCTTCCGGTCCCACTTGAGGTTGAAGCGGACACCGAAGTTGCTGTTGTACAAGCCGTAACGGCCTTCGGGTAAGTCGTAGAGATAGAACATCTGGAAAACCCTGGAATCCGGGGGCGGTACCCGACTGAGGTCCCAGAGTGTGCCGTCCAGACCTTTGATCTTCGGCCACTCGAACTCCGTGTCCTTGGGCAAGACCCAGTGTTCTCCTAGCTCGTAGGGAACAGTGCGGGCACGGCAACCAGCGGGCACCTCTATCCGACAAGTTTCGTCGAGGAACAGAGGGCCGAAGGCGGGATGGTGTCCCCACATGAACTGCAGTTTCTCGACTCCCTCATTTGTCACCCTCTCCTCGATGTATAGTGTCGGATCTTCGCCTTTCAGGGTCAGGGTTTTTTCCAATAGATAGGGAGTGCGTACGGTGCGGACCCGAAAGCGCACACTGATCTCCTGCGGATCATCCCGTTCGATGCGGTACTCCCACGGCAGCAGACAAACCTCCCCATGGGTGCCCAAGGGCGCACCGAGGTATTCACAGTCATCGCCGATACTGGGGAACAACTCCTGCCAGCCCCCTTCGTAGAAGTCCAGAAACGAAGAGCCCGGATCCATCCGGCCCGTGATGAAGTTGCGGGGCGAGCGCACGCCGTTGAAGGAGTGCCAGAGCACATCCAGGTCCAACGGTTTGAAGAGGAACTCGAAGATATCCGTTCCTTTGTCCGCCAGAATGGAAACCCTCAGGAGCTCATTTTCAAGGGTCAACGTCTTTAGATCTCTATACAGATATTCCCGGATCCTGCAGCCGTAGTTCCGCTCATGGATCGAGTGTTCGAAGAATCTTGTTTTCATATCGATCAATAGTAGCAGCAAAGGGTCACTGATGAAAGGTTTTTGATTGAACTATTCATTTTTTTCTTGACATAATCATACGGGTGAACTAGTGTAAATCAATCAAGCAGAGCAGTTCGCAAATAGCGAAAGAGAGCGAAAATGAAACCGGAGCTTTCTTCACATTTCCAGAAGCGGAAACCCTCGGTGATCCGAACGGCCCAGATCGAGTTTCTCAAGCGAAAAGACGCCGTGCAGGCGATCAATGTCGCCATCGGCAATGTATCCCTGCCCATGCATCCGGCCATGGTACGGCGTCTGGCGGATCTGCAGGCCGAGGGCAGTCCCTTTCAGACCGGAGCGGTGCGCTACACTCCGACCGCCGGTACGCAGGAGACCCGGGAGGCCTTTCGCCACATCATCGCCTCCAGCGGGTTCGCTGCGGAGGGACTGCATGTGCAGATCACCGACGGCGGCTCCCAGGCCATGGAGCTGGTGATCCTCGGTGTGTGCGGGGATGTCGGAACCGCGGACAAACCTCTTTTAATCATCGATCCGACCTACACGAACTACACAGCCATGGCCGCCAGGCTCGGACGATCCGCCGTTTCCCTGCAGCGTAGCCTGCAGGCGGACGGGTGTTTTACGCTGCCCGACCTTTCCAGGATCGAGGGGATCGTCCAGGAACACAAACCGGGAGCTCTATTGGTTATTCCCTACGACAATCCTACCGGCCAGCTGTACAGCAGAGATCAGATGCTGAAACTGGCCGAGCTATGCGTGCGACACAACCTGTGGATGATCAGTGACGAGGCCTATCGGGAGCTGTTGTATACGGGAGCTGACACGGTGAGCATCTGGGGAATCACCGATCGGGAGGTACCGGGCATCGAGGGCAGGCGGATCAGTGTGGAGTCTTCTTCCAAGGTGTGGAACGCCTGTGGCCTGCGCATCGGGGCGCTGGTTACGGACAACGAGGAGTTCCATAATCGGGCTGTTGCCGAAAACACGGCCAACCTCTGTCCCAATGCAATCGGTCAGTATATCTTCGCAGCTCTTGCCGGCGAAAGTCGCGAGGATCTTCGCCGCTGGTACGATAGGCAGAGGGGATACTACAGATCCCTCCTGGTGGAGCTGACGTCGCAGATGCAGCAGCTCCTCCCTGAGATCATCGTCTCCTCCCCGGACGCTGCGATATACTCCGTGGTAGATGTCCGGCGGATCGTTCCGGCGGGATTCGATGCCATGGATTTCGTGCTGTACTGTGCCCGGGAGGGAGCGGTGGACCTGGAAGGGAAACACCGCACCTTGCTGGTGGCTCCGATGTCTGGCTTCTACGATCTCCCGCCTGGGAAGAATCCCGGCAGGACCCAGATGAGGATTGCCTACGTAGAAACGCCGGAACGGATGAAGCTGGTTCCCCTGCTGTTCAAAGAGTTGCTTCAGGGATTTCTGAAACAGCCGGCTCAGCAGACACATGCAACCGCCGTCAGCGGGTAATCTTTTTCCAGCCAGAGGATTCGTCTATGGATTTGTTCATCGGATTGGATGTCGGCACCAGCGCGGTCAAGGGCGTGCTGCTTTCCTCTGAAGGGTTGCAGCTCGCGCTGGGGAAACGGAGTACTCGCTTGCTTTCTCCCCAGCCTGGTTTCATCGAAGTTGAGCCGGAAGAGCACTACCGTTCGGTCTGTGATCTGATCCGGGAGTTAGCCTCTCATGTTCCGGCTGGCGTGAAGGTTAGGGGGATAAGCGTGGCCTTTGCCAGCGGCAACACCATGCTTTTGGATGAGAAGGACAGGCCCCTGATCAACATCATCAACTGGATGGATGAACGGGCCTTTAATCAAATGGAAGAAATATTTCCCGGACTGGATAAACACAGCGTCTATAACATGGTTGGTTGGCCCTTCAACCGGGGGTGGTTTCCAATGGCTCATCTGGGCTGGCTCAAGAAACACCAGCCCAAAACCTACAGGCGGGCCGCCCGCTACTGCATGAACAGCGACTGGCTGATGTATCGCCTCACCGGACGATGGGGCATGGACTATTCCACAGCCTCCACCTTCTATCTAATAGACCAGGTCAACCACTGCTGGCACAAACCCTACCTCGACATGCTGGAGATACCGGAGGAAGCGATTTCGAAGCTCGGTCCGTCCGGTTCTGTTCTCGGACCGTTGACCCACCAAGGCGCCGAAGACACCGGGCTGAGCGAGAAGACCCTGGTCGTCCTCGGAGCCTTCGATCATCCAAGCGCGGCCAGAGGAACGGGTTTCATCAACGTCGGCGATCTCCTGCTTTCCTGCGGCACCTCCTGGGTCGGCTTCTATCCGATCGCCGACCGGAGCCTGGGTATCTCCCAAGATCTTCTTGTGGACCCCTTCCTCACTCCTAATGGTCCGTGGGCCACTCTGTTCTCTCTTCCGGAAATCGGTAGGCGGATAGACTGGTACCTTGAAAACCTCGTTCTAAAGGAAGAGGAAAATCCGGACGAGAAATATGCGATATTCAGCGAGAGCTCGGAGAAGGCCCCTCCGGGTGCTCGAGGACACTACATCAATCCTTTCCTCGACAGCAAGAATATCCCCGAAGCCGAAATCGATCTTCACGCTCACCGCTCCAGGGAGGAAATCGCCCGGGCCGTGATGGAAGGGCCGGCTCTGCGCATGCGCTACAGCATCGAACGGCTCGCCAGGGCAGGCATCAGAGCCGATCGGATCGCCATGGTGGGGGGGCCGTCGGAGAGCCCTGTCTGGCCCCGGATCGTTGCCGAGATAACGGGGCTGGAGCTCAAACTGATCAACGGTCAGACAGCGGGGGCGGTCGGGGCTGCGATTCTTGCGGCCGTCGGTGCGGGTCTGTTTCGCGATGAACGGGAGGCTTTCTCCGCCATGGGAGGGGAGGGTACGGTGATTACTCCATCCGCGGATGCTGTAAAAGTCTACGATCCGATATATCAACAATTCCTGGAGAAATACGTACATGAACAAGTATGAGCGCAGGACGATCAAGCTGTTGGAGATGCTCCAACTCAACAAACGGCTCGACGTTAAAACAGTCGCGGGCTCCCTCGGCATTTCCGAGGCAACGGCGAGGCGTTTTTTCAGCCAGCTGGAAGAAGAGGGCAAGGTCATCCGGGTCCACGGTGGCGTGCAGTTGGCCCAGCAGCTGGGCTATGACTACTCCTTTCGTGTCCAGGCTGCCCATCATCTCGACCAGAAGACGCTGATCGGCACCCGCGCGGCGGAACTGGTGAAGGACGGAGACCGGATATTTCTGGATTCAGGTACGACCGTGCTGAAACTGGCCGAAGCCCTGTCGCTGAAGGTACAGACCGGAGAGCTGAAAGACATCGTGGTGCTGACCAATTCCATCTCGCACGTGGAGACCATAGCCCGTTGGTGCAAGGCCATCCTTATAGGTGGAGAGATTAGGGCGGAGCGCCTCGATGTCTGCGGATCCGTTGCCGAAAAAACCCTGATGCTATTTCATCTGGACAAGGCATTTCTCGGAGCCGATGCCATCAGTACGTCCGGGGGATGTACGACAACAGACGAAAGGACCTCCACGATGAACGAAATCGTGGTCGAGCGGGCCGGGAAATCCTATGTTCTCGTCGATTCGAGCAAATTCGACAAAACCTCATTCATTCGCTACGCCTCCCTCGAGAAGATCGACACGATCCTGACGGATGCCGGTATCAGCGCTGAGACGTTGAAAGCCTACAAGGAAGCAGGTGCTCACATCGAGGTTGTACGTCCGAAAAGCATGATCTGATCGAGATCGATCCACTTGAAAAAAATCTGTGCACTAGAGAATCTTAGACAAAGGAGATTGTTCCATGAGACCTGCAGTAGAAATCAACGACGTTGATCGTCGGGTGTATGATGAGAAGCTTCGAGACTTCCTGCCGGAGAAGATGATCGACATTCATACCCACGTCTGGTTGGACCGCCTGAAAAAAAACGTCAAACGGGACAGAGTAGTGACCTGGCCCTCGCTGGTGGCCGAAGAAAATCCCATCGAAGACCACCTGGAGTGCTATAGGCTGCTCTTCCCGGGAAAAACAGTCACTCCAATGATCTTCCCCGGCCTGGTCAACACAGAATCCGCCGACGGGCTCAACGGCTACGTGAGCCAATGCGCCAAAGAGCACGATCTGCCGGCGCTGCTGTTCGCCATCCCCGAGTGGAGCGCAGCAGATGTGGAGCGAAAGGTCCGGGAAGGAGGCTTTCTCGGCATCAAGGTCTATCTCAACCTGGCTCCCACCTATCTTCCCCGGCAGGAGATCCGCATTTTCGATTTCCTGCCTCCCCATCAACTGGAACTGATCCACGAGAAGCGCTGGATCGTGATGCTTCACATCCCCCGGGACGCCCGCCTGCGCGACCCGGTCAACCTGGCCCAGATCCTGGAGATCGAACGAAAGTACCCTGGCGTACGCTTGATCCTGGCACACGTGGGACGGGCCTACTGCAACGAGGATGTGGGAAACGCCTTCGAGGTACTCGGGCAAACGGAACGGCTGGCTGTAGACTTCTCGGCCAATACCAATGCCTGGGTGTTTGAGCGTTTGATACGAGCGTTGGGTCCTAAGCGGGTCCTGTTCGGAAGCGATCTGCCGATCCTGCGCATGCGTACGCGGCGTATCTGCGAGAAGGGCATATACATCAACCTGGTGCCTAAAGGACTGTACGGCGATGTATCGGCAGATCCGAACATGCGGGAGGTCGCGGGCGAAGAGGCGGATAGGCTCACCCTCTTTATGTACGAGGAGCTGTTGGCCTTTCGTCAGGCTGCGGAAAATGCCGGACTGAGCAAAAGCGATCTTGAGGATGTGTTTTACAACAACAGTTCCGCCTTGATCGAAGCCGTGCGGAAGGGAAAATGAGCACTCAAAGGCACGCAAAACCCGGCTTGAATCAAGAGCCTCGAGGACCCATGAGCTCGCGAGAACGGGTCCTAAAGACGCTCAACCACGAGGAGCCGGACCGGGTTCCCCTAGATATGGGCAGTACCATCATGAGCGGAATCATGGCCCATGCTTTGGATGGCTTGAGAAAGCACCTGGGGTTGGAGAACCGCCCGGTAAAGGTATATGAGATCTTCCAGATGCTCGGGGAGGTGGAGACGGACCTGGTGGATCGTCTGGGGATCGACGTCCTGCCCGTGGAACCGCCGGTACAGTTCTTCGGTCTGCGTCGAGAGAAGTGGAAGCCCTGGAAACTCTGGGATGGAACCGATGTCCTTGTACCCGGGCGCTTCGATGTGGAAGTGGATGAGCAGGGAAACTGGCTGCTTCACAACGAAGGGGATCCCTCCCAGCCGGTAGAGGGGAGGATGCCCAAAGACGGTTTCTACTTCGACATGAACTCGATGATCGAGGCTCACATGGATTACCAGCCACCCCCTCTCGAAGCGGTGAAGAAAGAAAATCATATCACCATTGAGGAGCTGGAGTTCCTGGCCGCCCGGGCGGAAACACTGCGGCGGGAAACGGACAAGGCACTGTTGCTGGGTTGCTGGGGCATGGTGGGCCTGCCCCAGGTAGGGAGCATTCCGGATTTCCTCTGCCTGTTGGCCATGGATCGAGCCTATATAAAGGACCTTTTCGCCGTACGGACCGAGACGGCGTTGAAGAATCTGGAACGGTTGAAGAGCTACCTCAAAGACAGCATCGATATCCTCGGTTTGGACGGCACGGACTATGGGGCCCAGAACAATGAGCTGTTCTCCCCTGAAGCTTTCGAGGAGCTGTTTCTTCCCTACTTCAAAGAACAGAACGAGTGGGTGCACGGGAACACGAACTGGAAGATCTGGCAGCACACCTGCGGTTCGGTAACCAAGATCATTCCCATGCTGATCGAGTCGGGTCTGGACATCCTCAATCCCGTGCAGACTTCTGCGGCCGGAATGGATCCGACCTGGCTGAAACACGAATTTGGATCGCAGATTACCTTCTGGGGCGGCGGGGTGGATACGCAAAAAACTCTTCCCTTCGCCTCCCCCGAAGAGGTGAAGCGGGAAGTGGCCGAGCGAATCCGTGTGTTTGCCCCCGGCGGCGGGTTCGTGTTCAACACCGTCCACAACATACAGCAAGAAACACCCCCGGAGAACATCCTGGCGGCCTACGATACCGCCCGGACGGCTGGCCGGTATCCGATTAAAGACTAAAAATGCGCCGCAAATACAGCGCAAATGCGCCGCAACGAATCATTGACATCCCGATCTAAAGTGTTTACTGTATTTAATGAAGTGTTCACTTTACGAGGTGATTTATGAGAATTGTTACGGCAAAACAGTTGAAACAAAAAACCGGGGAAATTATCAAAATGCTACGGGCGGGAGAGAGGTTCACTCTGACTTATAGAGGTAAACCTATTGCGATCATTCAACCAGCTTCGGAACACTCACGGGAAATGCAATCACGGTCATTCGATGAGGCTTGGAAGGATATCGAAACGACCCTGGCTGAATCCAAACCACGATTCTCCGATTGGAGAGAGGCTACTGGATGGATGCGGGACAGGAATTAGTTCTGATCGATACTAACGTATTTGTTATCGATCTCCGCTACCACCGTGACCCGAACTATGCCCAGAATCACCTTTTTCTCGAAGGTATTGAACTTTCAGATAGAGGGTTTACCACGCTGGTTAACCTCTTCGAGCTCTGTGGGATTTTGTCCTTCAACCTGAATCGAGAGCAATTGAATGATTTGTGGGTTCATTTCTCCCGAAAATACGGCATCAGTGTCCTGCCTGCCCCGGATTTCGAAACACAGTGTCCAGTGGTCGAGCAGAAACGCGTTTTCGAATTGGTAGCAAGTCGTACATCTTTTGGGGATGCCCTTATGGTTGCCACGGCGGAGCGGTACCTGCCGTTTGTTCCTACTTTAGTGACCTGGGATAAAGAGCATCTCCAAGGGATTTTCAAGGGAGGCGTAATTACCCCTCAAGAATATTTGGCTCGAAAATAACCGTGCATCAGAATGAAGAAGATTTCCAGAAAAATAAATGAATCTTTCACCCGCGACCCTGAACCGTGGAAGCGGCTTTGGTTGAAGGCCAAGGAGCGCTCGCCCGTGAACCGGAGGGAGCGCCGCGGCAAACAGGCCGGGATCGAGAGGTGGAATCTCAGGGCTTCCAGCTACGCGGAGCACAGCGAATCGGAAGAGAGCCGGGATCGACGGAATCAGATCATGACCTGGCTGGAGAACGAGGGAGCTCTTCAGCCAAAGTTTCGGGTCCTGGACATCGGCGCCGGGCCGGGGAACTTCGCCGTTTCTCTGTCCAGGGTAGTTGCTGAAGTGGTGGCTCTAGAGCCGGCCGGAGAAATGGTGTCGATCCTGCAGCGGAGGATCGAATACGAGGGGATTGAAAACGTTCGAGTCATCCGGAAGATCTGGGAAGAGGTGGATCTGATAGCGGAGGGCCGGCAGGGTGCCTTCGATCTGGTTTTTGCCTCTATGTCCCCCGGCGTCAGCAACCCGCAAATGCTGGAGAAGATGATCACCGCTTCCCGGGCTTTCTGCTACTTGAGCGGTTGGTCAGGAGACAGGTGGGGAAAATGGGGCCGGGCCCAAAGCGAACTCTGGCCCTTGATCTTTCAAGAAGAGCTCGGGGATTATCCCAGTGATATTCTCTATCCGTTCGGAGTGTTGTACGCTTCAGGGTATCGGCCCCAGCTGCGCTTTTTTCAGCCTCGAGTCCACCTGGAGATGAGCGCAGAGGAGGCGATCAAGGGGCTTGTCGATCATTTCAACCGTTATGTGGAAATCGATCCGGCGATTCGTAAGACGATCACCGCCTACGTCCAGAGGAACAGCCGGGGGGGAAGCTTTAACCAGGAGAGCACAACCTGTCATGGCTTCATGCTCTGGCGGGTTACGCCGTACTGAGGAAGAGGGGAAGGATCAACCTGTGCAGCCGTATTTTCAACGAACCGAATTCGACGATTCGTTCTACCGGGAATTTCTGCAACACCGTTTGCCCCCAATAATTTTCGATGTTCATGTGCATATCAACCGTCCGGAGCATATCGCCGCGGTACCGCCGGAACGTTGGCGTTCCGACTGGGCTCTGGAGAGCGGGCACCTGCTTCCCTGCGAGGACGCCTATGCCTGCGCCCGAGAGCTGTTTCCGGATTGCCGGTACAGGATCGCAGGGTTCCCCTGGCCGATCAAAGAAGCGGACATGGAGGCCAATAATGCCTACCTGGCGGATAAACGGGCTGAAGGGCTGCTTTCCCCCTTCATGACGGTACGACCGGAGTGGAAGCCGGAGGAAATCGAGGAGATACTGCTGCGGGAGGGCTTCGTCGGCTTCAAGCCCTACCCGGACATGGTCAGCGGCGTCAAGGGAGCTGACATCAGCATTTTCGACTTCCTTCCTCACGAACAGTGGCAGATCGCGGACCGATACGGCAAGGCGGTGATGCTCCACCTGCCCCGGGCAGATCGAATCGCCGGTCCCGAAAACGTTCGTGAGCTCAGGGATATTCGGCAGAAGTACCCGGAGGTTCGTATCATTATTGCCCACTTCGGTCGTTCCTTCTGTCCGTATTACCTGCGCACCGGGCTGGAGCTGCTTGGGTCTGATGGCGGGGGCTTCTATTTCGATACCACGGCGGTGATCAATCCGGAAACCTACGATCTGGCCTTCTCCCGGATCAGTCCTGAGCGAATCCTCTTCGGTACGGACATGCCGATCCTCTTCTGGCACGGCAGACGGGCCTGGACGGAGAAGGACTATCGAAACTTTTGCCGGGAGGAGTTTTCCTGGAACACGCAGCACGAGCCGGCCGAGGTAGAGGCGGAGTACACGCTATTTTTGTACGAGCAGATGAGAGCCATCCTCGATGCTATGGACCGGCACCACTACGATTCCGGGCAGAGGACGGCGGTATTCTGGAGCAACGCGGAGCGTATTCTGGTGACCGGGCTTAGATCGGAAGATAATGTAGTAGGAGGAGAAAAATGAACAAACAGGGAGAGATCGAGAAAGACCTTCGTGAGTATCTCGACGGTATTCGTATCGTGGACACCCATGAACACCTGGACACAGAAGAGGAGTTTATCCGAGAACCTGCGGATTTCGGGCGGATTTTTCTGCACTACGCCAACTGCGACCTGATCTCCGCGGGCTGTCCGCCGGAGGACATCCTGCGTCTTCAAAGCGATCGGGATCTGAGCCCGACAGAAAAATGGCGGCTGATCGCTCCGTATTGGAAGTACATGCGGGGGACCGGATACGGCCGCTGTCTGGAGATCGCGATTCGCGACCTCTACGGCCTGGAGAGCCTGAGTGCCGATACGGTGGAGGTGTTGTCCGAGAAGATGAGCCAGGCCCGCCGACCGGGTTACTACCGGGAGGTGTTCGACCGTGCCGGAATCTCGGTGGCCCTCTGGAACCGGCTGGACCGGTTGGCTCCGATCCCCAGGATGTGGACGCCCGACTACGATCGAACCCTGTTCATCCAGGATCTCTTATCCCCGTATATCATGTTGGACAAGCAGAAACTCTCCGGTCTGCACGACTATGCGTTGGAGGAGTGGCGCCACGGCTGGGGCCGGGAAATCCTCTGTCTCGACGACTACCTCGGTGCCATCGAGGAACGCTTTTCCTCCTATGCATCGCAGGCTTCAGCGTTGAAGATCCCGGTAGCCTATTTCCGCCCCCTCGTCTTTGCCGACCGCAGCCGCGGCGAAATCGAACCTTTGTTCAACCAGCTGCTCAACTCCGGATGGGAACGAAACGTCAGCCTGCCCTCCCTCGAGCAGGTGCGGGGGATCCAGGATTATCTGGTTCACTTCAGCATCCAGCAGTGCGCCAAATACGATCTGACGGTGAAGTTCCATACGGGACTGCAGGAGGGCAACGCCAATACCATACGCAACTCCCGGGCCTCGTTGTTGAGCAATCTGTTTTTCAAGTATCCGAAGGTGCGTTTCGATATCTATCACATCAGCTACCCCTATCAGGAGGAGTTGGTCACCCTGGTGAAGAACTTCCCCAATGTGGCGGTGGATTTCTGCTGGATGTGGATCGTCAATCCCGCCGCGGGCAGGCGGGCGTTGAGTGATTTTCTCGACGCCGTACCGGCCAACAAGATTCACGGTTTCGGCGGGGATTTCATCTTCATTGAGGGATCCTACGGTCATGCGGTCATGGCCAAGGACAACATCGCTCGGGTGCTCGCGGAGAAGGTGAGTGAGGGTTCGATGACGGAGGAACGTGCCAGGCAAGTGGCGGGCTGGATCCTGCGGGACAATCCGATTCACTGGTTCGGATTGAAGGAAAAAGTACCCGCCGAGGTACTGGGTTAGAGGCGCCGCATCGGCCTTATGGCGTCTTCGCCACACCGCCGGCCAGTCCGAAGGTGCCGGTACCCCGGCAGGCGCCGGTGTCGGGTCGCCAATACCTTCCAAAAGGAGCTTGAGCATGCATTCCATCTGGATCGACGACAAGCAGGTGCAGAGGGCTTTGCAGCGGAACGAAGCCTTCTGGAAAGGGGAGCTTGAGCAGGGTCCGGTGATGTGGGTCACGGTCCCGGATGCAAAGCCGGGCACTCCGCCGCCGGAGCCGGTTATCGACGACGAACTGTGGACGGATGTTGAGTATGTGATCGAGGCTGCGGAATACAGCCTTTCCCACTCTTATTACGCCGGGGATGCCCTTCCCATCCACAACCCCTGGCTCGGTCCGGACCAGGCCGCCGCCTGGCTGGGGGCCGAGATGACCCTCAGACCCAGGGACTTCACCTCTTGGGTCAAACCCTTTGTGACGGACTGGTCGGAACACCAGAAGCTGGCCATCGATCCGGAGAACCACTGGTGGAAACTCTATCTCGAAATCCTGCGGGCTTCGGTTGAGCGGGGCAAGGACAAGTGGGTCACCGCCTATCCGGACCTGCACACAGGGATCGACGGGCTCAGTGCCATTCGCGGACCCGAGAACCTGCTCGTCGACCTTTTGGAGAATCCCGAGCCGATTCCGCGGGCCATAGGCGACATGACCGAGTTGTTCAAGTCGATTGTGGACATCGTATCGGACATCATCCTACCCTCCGGACAGGGCACGACCAACTGGACTGCGGGCTGGAGCCAGGAGCGCTTCCTCTGCATCGGCCAGAATGATTTCACCTGTATGATCTCTCCGGAAATGTTCGAGGAGTTCTGCTTTCAGGATATTCTGGAGACGACCAACTACGTGGACCATTCGATCTATCATCTGGACGGACCGGATGCGATCCGTCACGTTCCCAGACTGCTGGATATCGAAAAGCTGGACTGTGTGCAATGGATCCACGGCGCCGGCCAACCCTCGTCAAGCCACTGGCTGGATCTGTTGAAGCGGATCCAGCAGGCGGGGAAGTCCGTACAGGTTCTCTACGGCCCGAGTCACGGGGATGAGGAGAACACGGTGGAGGAGCTGAAGATTCTCTGCCGGGAGCTGGATCCAAACCGGCTGTTTTTCTGGGCCAATGTGTCGACCGTAGAGGAGGCGGAGGCCTTGCTGAAGATCGCCGGAGAGATCCACGGCTGAGATGCCCGGAGGCGCGAAGTGAAAGTACTGAAACAGGGCGGGCACCGCCTGTTCGGTCTGGCCCAGATCGAGTTCAACGAGCGCATCCCCTGTCCCCTGATCCTGCATATCTGCGGCGAAGAGGAGGTGGTGCGGGACGTGGAGGAAAAACTCACCCGTCACATCGACATTCTCGGACCGGAATGCGCCGTTCCTCTGGACGCTCCCTATGGCAACATGAAAGTATTGGCAGAAGAAGCGAAGAAGGTTGGATGAGGATGGGGAAGGTGAGGATCCTTACTTCCGAACAAGCAGCTGCTCTGGTTGCCGACAGGTCCACTGTGGCCAGCGGTGGCTTCGTCGGCTGTGCCCATCCGGAGGAGCTGACCTCTGCATTGGAGCGCCGCTTCCTGTCGGAGGGGAAACCCCGCGGCCTGACGATCGTCTATCCTGCCGGACAGGGGGACGGCAGCACTCGCGGCATGAATCACCTGGCCCATGAAGGCTTGGTCAGACGCGTCATTGGCGGCCACTGGAATTTGGCTCCGCGGCTGGGGAAACTGGCTCTCGAGAACAAGATCGAAGCCTACTGTTTCCCTCAAGGGGTTATTTCCCATCTGTTTCGGGATATCGCCGCGGGAAATCCGGGAACGATCACCCATATAGGACTGGAGACATTTGTCGATCCCCGCAACGACGGAGGGAAGCTCAGTGAAAGAGCCGTCGAAGACCTGGTGGAGTTGATCGAACTGGGGGGGAAGAAGTGGCTTTGGTACAAGAGCTTTCCCATCCACGTCGGATTGCTCCGGGGCACCTTCAGTGATTCCTTCGGCAACATCAGCTTCGAAAACGAGGTGATGACCGCCGAAGCCCTCTCCATCGCTCAAGCCGTGAAAAACTCAGGGGGCACGGTGATCGTCCAGGTGGAAGGTCTGACCGAAGACTTCAGCAGGGATCCCAAGTCGATCTCCATACCCGGCATCTTCGTGGATGCTGTGGTCCTCAGCGATCCGGCGTTGCACATGCAGACCTTCGCCGAGCAGTTCAATCCCGGATACGTCCGCCAGGGAAATATCCATGAGGTCGATCTGCCTCCCATGGAGGCCGGCCCTCGACGCTACATCTCCAGCCGGGCATTTCAAGAGATCGGGGAAGGGAATATCGTGAACCTCGGGATCGGAATGCCCGAAGGTGTGGCTCGGATCGCCAAGGAGCGGGAGATGTTGGAGAACATGACCCTGACGGTGGAGGCGGGTCCGATCGGGGGGGTGCCTGCAGGGGGCTTGAGCTTCGGCGCTTCCCACTTTCCCCAGGCCATCATCGACCAACCCTACATGTTCGACTTCTACAACGGTGGAGGCCTGGATGTGGCTTTTCTCGGCATGGCCGAGTGTGACGGCAGAGGCAATGTGAACGTGAGCAAGTTCGGCGGCCGTTTGGCGGGAATTGGGGGCTTCATGAACATCACCCAGACGGCGAAACGGGTTGCTTTTATGGGGGCCTTCACCGCCGGTGGTCTGGAAACGGCCTTTGCAGGGGGAAAACTGAAGGTTCTTGTGGAAGGCAAGATTCCAAAGTTCATTGCCGAGGTCGAACAGATCACCTTCTCCGGCCCGTACGCTTTGAAGAAGGGGCAGGAAGTCCTCTACATTACCGAACGGGCCGTGTTCCGATTGACCCGGGCGGGACCGGAACTGGCTGAGGTGGCGCCGGGCATAGACGTTGAACAGGATATCCGAAAGCAGATGCGCTTTCCCCTTCGGGTCGCCAAAGATCTGGCCGTGATGTGTGCCGAAGTGTTTCAGTGCTGAAGCGGATCTGTAGAGAGAAACGAAAACTCAGGTTTAAGGACCAATCATGCGGAAAGTGTTTATTACCGGAGCCGTACGGACTCCCATCGGCGATCTGAACGGGGCTTTCGCTTCGGTCAGTGCTGTTGAGCTGGGCAGGATTGTCGCTCAGGAGAGCCTTCACCGCGCCGGGGCAACGCCCGACCAGATCGAGGAGGCGATCTTCGGCAATGTACTGCAGGCGGGGCAGGGGCAGAACCCGGCCCGCCAGATCGCCATGGCAGTCGGGATTCCCCAGGAGACACCCTCGTTCACCGTAAACAAGGTCTGTGCCTCCGGCATGAAGGCGATCGAGCTGGGCTGGCAGGCAATCCTCTTGGGCCGGAAAAGCCTGGTGCTGGCCGGGGGCATGGAAAGCATGAGCCAGGCTCCCTTTCTGCTTCCCGCCCTCCGGGCAGGGGCGCGGCTGGGGCACAGCAGTGCCGTCGATTCTGCGGTTGCGGACGGGTTGACAGATGTCTTCAGTCAGCTCCATATGGGTGTCACGGCGGAAACCGTGGCAAAGCAGTATGGCATCACCCGGGAAGAGCAGGATCGATACGCCCTGGAGAGCCATCGCCGGAGTGTTGAGGCGTCGCGGGAGGGTATCTTCTCCGAAGAGATCGTCGCCGTCGAGGTAGCAGGCAAGAAGCGAAGCACAACCGTGGACATCGATGAGCACCCCCGTCCGGACACCTCCCTCGAAAAGCTATCCAAGCTCCGGCCCGCTTTCCAACCCGACGGTACGGTTACCGCAGGAAGCGCCTCGGGGATCAACGACGGTGCTGCCGCGGTGGTTCTGATTGCCGAGGACCATCCCGGTGCCGCTGTAATAGACAGACAGGGAGCTGTGCTGCTGCGGGATGCTGTGGCGGTCGGCTGCCCGCCGGCGACCATGGGTCTGGGACCCGTTCCGGCCGTCCGCAAGCTGCTGGCTGCCAATTCCCTGGAGATCGGAGACATCGATCTTTGGGAGATCAACGAAGCCTTTGCCGCCACTACGATTGCAGTGCAGAGGGAGCTGGAAATCGATCCGCAGCGGTTGAACGTCCACGGCGGCGCGGTTGCCCTGGGCCATCCCATCGGAGCGAGCGGCGCTAGGATTCTGGTGACCCTGATGCACGAGATGAAACGGAGCAGGGCGAGGAGGGGTGTAGCGGCCATGTGCATCGGCGGTGGCATGGGTATGGCCATGCTGGTTGAGAGTCTCTAAGCGGAGGAGGACCGAGGTGGTACAGAGGATCGGTGTCGTCGGTGCCGGAACCATGGGCGGTGGAATCGCCCAGATGTTCGCCGAGCAGGGAAAGACGGTTCTCCTGTGGGATGTGAATCAGGATCAACTTGCAGGAGGGCTCGCCGGGATCAGAAGGCGTTTGGAGAGGAGTGTAGAGAAAGGACACAAACCGCCGGAGGTTGTGGAAGAGGTGCTCGGCCGCATCGCCCGGGTGAAGGGTCCGGGGGGCTTCGCGGAGGCGGAGCTGGTCATAGAAGCAGTCACGGAAAACATTCAGATAAAACAGCAGGCCTTGTCGGAGCTTTCCGAATGTGTCGGCGATGCAGCGATTCTGGCCACAAACACCAGCTCCTTAGCTATAGGGGAGCTCTCTGCAGCCGTGAAGAATCCACAGCGCTTTCTCGGTTTGCATTTTTTCAATCCTCCAACCAAGCTCGAGCTCGTAGAGCTGGTTCCAACCCCACTTACCTCGGCTGATGTGATCGCAGCGGTGACCCGGCTCCTGAAGGTTTGCGGGAAAACGCCGGTCACGGTGAAGGATACGCCGGGGTTTATCGTGAATCGGCTGCTGCTCCTGATGATCAATGAAGCGGCCCGCATGCTTGAGGAGGGTGTAGCCGCGGCCGAAGACATCGACACCGCTATGAAGCTGGGGGCGCTGCACCCCGTTGGACCGCTGGCGCTGGCCGATCTGATCGGCCTGGACACCTGCGGAACTATTCTCTCGGTTCTTCACGACAGGCTCGGTAGCAGTTCCTACGATCCTGCCCGCTCTTTGAAAGCGCTGGTGGCCGAGGGTAAGTTGGGTCGAAAGACAGGGGAAGGTTTCTTTACGAAAGAGGCGGGAGGATAGATCGATGAAGATCGAAGGAAGTGTATGTGTTGTTACCGGTGCGGGTCGGGGTTTGGGATACCAAATTGCAGTTGATCTTGCTCGGGATGGAGCGCGGGTGTTTGGATGCGACATCAACGACCATAGCTTTTCAGCGGTCGAGAACCTGGTAAAAAAGGAACAGCTGGACATCCGCCTTTCGATCTGTGATGTGACCGAAGAAGATTCGGTTGTCCGTTTCTTTGAAGGAATCGAGAGCACGGCTGGAAAGCTCGATGTCCTGGTCAACAACGCCGGCATCACTCGGGACGGAGTCCTCCTCAAGTACAGGGAAGATCGGGTGGATAAGCTGCCCCTCCAGGATTTTCAGGCCGTGCTAGAGGTGAACCTAGTTGGGGTGTTCCTCTGTGCCCGGGAGGCCGCGGCGATCATGGCCAAGCAGAGCCGGGGGGTGATCATCAATATCTCTTCGGTGTCGAGGGCCGGGAATTTTGGGCAGACCAACTATTCCGCTTCCAAGGCCGGTGTCGACGCCATGACCGTGACCTGGAGCAAGGAATTGTTCCGCTACAAGATCCGGGTGGCGGGAATTGCTCCGGGATACCTGAACACGGAGATGGTCGCAACGGTAAACCCGGAGGTGCTGGAGAAAATCGTCGACCAGGTTCCCGTGAAGCGTCTGGGCGAGCCTTGGGAAATCGCCTCCACCGTTCGTTTTATCATAGAGAACGACTTCGTCAACGGCCGGATCCTGGAGATCGACGGCGGTCTGAGGATTTGATATATGACCGGTAAAGAGAAAGTTGAATCAGCTCTGACCTCACGGGGGACGCCTTCAATCCCTGTCATCATTCCCTACGAGTCGATCATGATTCGAGATCACTGGGAAGAGCTGGTAGCCAATCCATGGTGGGATCTCCACTCCCCGAAACTGCAGGTGCAGATGCGGTGGCGGAGGGAGGTATTGAAGCAGATCGAGAATGATTTTCTCGAGTTACCCCTTTTCTACACCCGGGACGAGCGGGAAGTCCTGGGGATCGAGCAGCATCGAGACGAGGTTCTTCTCATCGACCGAAGAACCGGAGACGCGAAACTCCTGGAAAGGGAACCCGTCGGTGGATTCTTGATCGAAAGCCTGCATAAGAAGACCGGTTTCGAAGCGAAGTCCTTTGAGGATATCGATCGCCTCGTTCCTCCGTTGGAACGAGAAGGCCCCGATACGTTTCTGCACAGCGGGAGATCCGATCTGGCGATTAGTCTGGTGGAGGAATTTGGAAGGGAGCGCTATCCGATTTGTTCCGCAAGGTCACCTTTGTGGGCTTGCCACGCCCTTTGGGGATTTGAGCCTCTGATGCGGAACATCGCCGCCGTCCCTGATCTGGTACATTTCGCTTGCAGGCGTTATCTCGACTATGCCTTACACAAGGTTCGCCGTGCCGCTGCCATGGGAGCGGCGGGCATCTGGATCGAGGAGTGTCTTACCGATCTGGTCAGTCCGGAATCCTACGCATCCTTGAGTCTTCCCTATTTGCAGCAGCTGGTCGAAGGAATTCATGCTTCCGGATTGTCCGGTATCCTGTATTTCTGCGGTGATCCTTCGGGCAAGTTGGAGCTGATTCTGAAAGCCGGTTGTGATGCCGTTGGTTTCGAGGAGAGTAAAAAGGATTTCCAAATAGATATAGAAGAGCTAGCGGAACAGATCAACGGGCGTTGTGCCTTGCTCGGGAATATCGACGCAATCGAGATCGTTGAGCAGGGAAGCGAAGAGCAACTGCGGGCAGGGTTAACCTGTCAACTCCAAGCGGGCCGCCGAAACGGAAACCGCTTTATCGTGAGCTGCGGAAGTCCCATCACACCAACGACATCCATCCAGCGGGTCCGATTTTATCTGGGTCTTGCTCGAGAACTCGGAATGGCGGCCTCGGCTTCGTGAAGCACCTCCAGCTGGACCACCGAAAAAGCCTATATACCTGTTAGGTTATTGCCAGGATGCTGGAAACAGCCAATAAGATTGCGAGAATCTTTTTCGTAGACATCTGTTCCTTTAAGATCAACACCGCCCCTGCGGTGGAAAAAACAAAGGCGAGCTGATTGATAGGTGTCACCAGCGCAACATCCCCGATTTGAAAGGCCGCGAAAGTGAAAAAGAGGGCAAACATCATAGCCATACCGCTGAGCAGGGCGAGCAGGTAGATTCTTCCGTTTCCTCCCCCGTTTTGCTTGTGTCTTAGCAGAAACGGCGCGGCAGCAAGGACGGCCACCACAAGATAACGGTACAGGATCAGCTGAACGATCAGGGCCCCGTTATTGAAGGCGACCTTTATGAGTATATTTAATCCTCCTGCCAGAAGACAGGCTGGAATACTGAACCGCAACCCGTTATGAGCCCCCCGGTTAGACCGAGGAGTTGATAGAAACAGAACGAGGATAGCGGCACAACAGAGGAGCAGACCAATTATTTTGCGGACGGTCAGGATTTCGCCGAGAAAGACCACGGCCAGAACACTGGACACTACGAAGTTCAATCGAAAGATGGTGATATTTGTGGATACCTCACTTGCGACCAGACTTTTTAGCACAAGCATGTAGGTCGCGTATGTCGCTACTCCGATGGGCAGCCCGAATTGAAGGCTTGTCATGTGGACGATCGAACCGAGTTGTAAAAGCCAAACGGCAGCCAGGCAGCAGATTATTATGAAAAGAGCCTGTAGCAGGTAGAAGAGGGCGATACTGCGTCCTTCCTGCTGTTTCGCTGCAACTTTGAAGATCAGATCGTTCCCGGTGTTTCCCAACATGCCCAGGAGGGCATAGAGTTTATCCAATTTCTCTCCCTCAGTCTTTCTGTTTGTTAGGGATTTGTATTTCCTGCAGGACGGGTCCAGCAAGGACAAGGACCAAAGCAGCAAGTTGAGTTGCAGTAATATTGATGCCCCTCAACATTGCCAGGTAGAGGAGGGCCAAAAAAGGAGTAATGTAAACTAGATTGGCGATCTTGGCGGTATCTCCGGCCCGCAAAGCTAAAATCCAAAACAGGTAGCTGAATCCATTTACGATCCCCCCGAGCAGAAACAGCAGCAGCCAGCTTCTCGTCGTCGGCCAAACCAGGGGCGAAGCTAGCAATGCCACCGCAGCAAAACAGAGGAATGCCGAAACGTTGTAGAGGAACATGGCGGTAAGAGCCTCAAATCGGTGACGCTTGTTCTGAACGGAGAACAGTCCCCAGAAAAAGGCCCCGGCTGCGGCGCTCAGGTAGGCCGGGAGATGTTCGAAGTGAATGCGGATCCACTGGCCCCCGGTAAAAATCAGGTACACCCCTGCGAAACTCAGAACGATGCCGAGGATCTTCTTCCAGCCCAACTTCTCTTTGAGGATCGGCACTGCCAGAATGACGATCCAGATCGGCCAGAGATAGTTGATGATGTTGCTGTTTCCCGCCGCATCCGGAGCCAGCGCAAAGGCCAGGTAGTACAGGGTGGTGTAGGGGAACAGTCCCGTCGCTCCTAAAACCAGCATGGTCCCCACCTCTTTTCTCGAATAATCCCGGAGTCTTCGCCATCTCTTGAGCACTGTCATGGTCATGCTCAAGGAGACGATACTGAAACCGGTGACCAGCCAATTGACCTGAACTATGGGGAGCTCCGCCGCCAGTTCGGTGACCAGGAGGGGAGTTGAAGCCCAGAGGAGGATGGGTATGACTGCAAAAAAGTAAGCCCGCATGTCAATATCTGGCTGTACTATTTGGCCGGCCGCTGCACCCGATTCAATACTGCCATCCCGTTTGCACAAAAAATTGCGCTCAGTTTGTCCTGTGGCAGTTTTACCCGCTCCGCCGCCCTGCGAATGGCCAGGATGATCTCATATACCATGAATGTAGCTCGGAAGTTGTCGGACTGCACCCGGAAGGCGCTCTCCGCGTTTCCAGGCAGTACCAGATCAACCCAGTGATCCATGACATAGACCCTGCGGCCTCGCATGGTCGGTACAGGAAAGTCCGTGGCAAACAGGACTCGGGATGAATCGATCTCTTCCAGAATCATCTGCAGCACCACCGGGTCCATGACCATGGAGGTATCCAGGTATACGTTGTCCAAGTCCCGGATCGAATGGATGGCCATCTTCATCTCGTCCGGAAGATAGCAGCGACCGCAGTGGGCCAACACGATCTGCGCGTTCGGGTATTCCCGCGACAGCTTCTGCACTCCTCGTTGGATCTCCCGATCCGCAAGCCGCCGCGATCGGGGCACATGGAGAAGAACGACCAGACGGTATTTCTCGGCAAGATCCATCTCAACAGGGCTGAGCATATCCTCTATACGGACATGACCGTAGTCATCTCCATACCAGTTGAGAAACACTTTGTAACCCCAGAATCCATACTCTTTTAGCTGTTGTACGATCTGGTCCTGGGATGCCAGGTTTTTCCCCGCAATCATCAATGGATAGATCCATTCTTCCCTGCCGGATTCGGCGCTGTATAGGTTCGTCTTCCTGAGATCAGCCGCCGGCGTAGGCATGCCAAAGCACACCGCCGAGTAAGAGCTCGCAGGTAGAATCCTCCTTGCATCCCTCTTCAGATCCTCCTTCAGGTACTCCGTCTTGACAACCATGTACTTACCGCCCTTGGAACCGTCTTGATATGGCACCGTTTTC
>Ga0307379_10003718_pt1 | contig 22024 bp, 20 predicted proteins | sample UN2MG_FD_202237 | JGI IMG/M metagenome (GOLD analysis project Ga0307379, IMG submission 202237) | Soil microbial communities from Risofladan, Vaasa, Finland - UN-2 | ecosystem: Environmental > Terrestrial > Soil > Coastal area > Acid sulfate soil | place: Finland: Risofladan, Vaasa | collected... | reverse complement strand
GAGGCAGCAAGAAGGGTCAGGCGAGTTGGCATGATGACGGCAGCATAGCGGGTTTGGACTTCCCCGCCATGCGGCTAATGGAAATCGCGGGATTTGGGGATGATGCGCTCGCCGCGGGGGTGGCGCCGCGGGTGCCATCTGGGATGTGGGCGCTGGCGCGGCTTGCTTTCTCGGGAGGCCTCGCCGTCAGGATGCTTGACGTGATCGGCATTGGCGACGGGAAGGCTCACATTCTCGCCGTCCTCGAGCAAAGCGAGCCAGTCGCTCCGATCCTCAAGCCGTTCGGCCACGACATGAATTATGTCCTCATGGCGCTGGATACGGCCATGCACCACGACGAGTCTTGCCCCCATCACCACTTTGCGCATCCGCTCAAGCACCTTGGGCCAGATCACCGAATTGGCGACGCCAGTCTCGTCCTCGATGGTCATGAACACCACGCCTTGGGCCGATCCTGGCCTCTGGCGCACGAGCACAACGCCCGCGATCTTCACCCGCGCGCCGTCGCGGGCGCGCCTAAGGTCGGCGCAAGAGAGGATGCCTTCGCTCAGGATGCGCGCGCGGAGGAAGCTCATGGGATGGGCTTTGAGCGAGAGACGCAAGGTCCGGTAATCGTTCACCACATGCTCGGAGAGCGGCATGATCGGCAGCGGCGCCTCGGGCTCGGCCCCGATCTCACTCACTCGCGCATGATCGAAGAGCGGCAGGGGCAAATCCTTGGGCAGACCTCGCACCTCCCACAGCGCCTGGCGGCGGTCGAGACCGAGAGAGCGGAAGGCATCCGCCGCGGCGAGTTTCTCAAGGCTTGCGCGCCCAACGCCGCCGCGCTGCCACAGATCGCGCATGTCGCGAAATTCCTCCCTCCCCCTAAAAGGGGGAGGGTCGGGGAGGGGGTCAGCTTTGACGAGCAAAGCTACATCATGACCCCCACCCGGTTCACCCGACCCAAAGTCGGGTGAACCACCCTCCCCCTTGCTGGGGGAGGGAAATATTCCGTCGCGCTTCGCAACAAGCGTTTCTGCGTCGGCTTCGCGGAAGCCGTCGATCTGGCGGAGCCCAAGACGCAGCGCGACGTTTTCCTCCCTCCCCCTGAAAGGGGGAGGGCCGGGGAGGGGGTCGGCTTGGAGCTGCCCTATAGAATGACCCCCACCCGGCACTGCACGTTGTGCAGTGGGGGAGGGATAAATCGGCTCCAAGGTGCAGTCCCAGAGGCTGTGATTGATATCGACCTCGCGCGCCTCGACGCCATGGTCGCGCGCGCAGCGCACGATCTGGGCCGGGGCGTAGAAGCCCATGGGCTGGGAGTTGAGCAGCGCCGCGGCGAAGACCGCCGGGTAATGGCATTTGAGCCAGGCCGAGACATAGACGAGATGAGCGAAGCTCGCGGCGTGGCTTTCGGGGAAACCATATTCGCCGAAGCCCTTGATCTGATTGAAGCAGCGCTCGGCGAAGTCGACCGGGTAACCGCGCGCGGTCATGCGGCTCACCATCTTCTCATGCAGGCGATCGATGGTGCCGCGGCGGCGGAAGGTGGCCATGGCGCGGCGAAGCTCGTTCGCCTCGGGGCCTGAGAATTTCGCCGCCACCATGGCAAGGCGCATGGCCTGCTCCTGGAACAGCGGCACGCCCATGGTCTTGCCCAGTACTTGGCGCAGCTCGTCGGTGGGGCCGTGGTCGGGATGCGGCGAGGGGAAGTCGATGGCCTCGACGCCTGAGCGGCGGCGAAGATAAGGGTGAACCATGTCGCCCTGAATGGGGCCCGGGCGTACGATCGCGACCTCGATGACGAGATCGTAGAAGCAGCGCGGGCGCAGCCGCGGCAGCATGTTCATCTGCGCCCGGCTCTCGACCTGGAACACGCCGATCGAATCTGCCTGGCACAGCATGTCGTAAACTGCCGGATCGTCGCGCGGCACGGTGCCGAGGCTCATGTCGCGGCCATAATGCTGTTTGAGCAAGGCGAAGCCCTTGCGGATGCAAGTGAGCATGCCGAGGCCGAGCACATCCACTTTGAGCAGGCCGAGCGCGTCGAGATCGTCCTTGTCCCATTCGATGAAGGTGCGGTCCTCCATGGCGGCGTTGCCGATGGGAACCACCTCCGACAAGGGTCCTCGCGTCAGCACGAAGCCGCCGACATGCTGGGACAGATGGCGCGGGAAGCCGAGCAGCTCTTGCGTCAGCTCGAGGCAGCGGGCGAGCAGCGGGTCGGACGGATCGAGACCAGCCTGGCGGACATACTCCTCCGGCAGGCTCGAATTGCTCAGGCCCCAGATGGTGGTGGCGAGCGCGGCCACTGTGTCCTCTGAGAGCCCCAGCGCCTTGCCCACCTCGCGCACGGCCGAGCGGCCGCGATAAGAGATCACGGTGGCGGCGATGCCGGCGCGGTCGCGGCCATAGCGCGCATAGATATATTGGATCACCTCCTCGCGCCGCTCATGCTCGAAATCGACGTCGATGTCCGGTGGTTCCTTCCGCTCCGGCGAGACGAAGCGCTCGAACAGAAGATCGATCTCGGTCGGGTCGACATTGGTGATGGCGAGGCAGTAGCACACCGCCGAGTTGGCGGCGGAGCCTCGCCCCTGGCAGAGGATGCCGATCGAGCGCGCGTAATGGACGATGTCGTGCACGGTGAGAAAATAAGGGGCGTAGTTCAGCTCCTCGACGAGAACGAGCTCTTTTGTCAGCGTGTCGTGTACCTTTGCCGGGACGCCATCGGGGAAGCGCCAGCGCGCGCCTTCCCAGGTGAGATCCTCAAGATGGGATTGCGGCGTCTTGCCTTGCGGCACCGGCTCGTCGGGATATTCATATTTCAGCTCATCGAGCGAGAAGCTGCATGCGTTGGCGATCTCGATGGTGTGCCGAAGCGCATCCTCGTGGCCGGCAAACAGCCGCGCCATTTCCTGCGGGGACTTGAGATGCCGCTCGGCATTGGCTTCGAGCTTCAGCCCGGCCGCATGGATCGTGCATTTCTCGCGGATGCAGCTGAGCACGTCCTGGAGTTGCCGGCGGTGGGGGGCATGATAGAGCACGGCATTGGTGGCGACGACTGGCAGGCTCACGCGCTTGGCCAATTGGGCGCAGGCCTCGATGCGGGCGCGATCATCGCCGCGATAAGAATGCAGTGCGGCAAGGTAGAGGCGCGTTCGTGGTCCTAGTGCCTGCTTGATGCGCAAGAGCTGCGCTTCGAAGTTGAGTTGGCCAACAACGTCCTCCCTCCCCCTGAAAGGGGGAGGGTCGGGGTGGGGGTCTGAACCAATGATCGCCTTAACATGACCCCCACCCGGCGATGGCCGACGGCCATCGCCACCCTCCGCCTCGCTGGGGGAGGGATAATCCTCGGGCGGGAGAACGATGAAGATCAGGCCGTCCGCATGTGACGCCACGTCGTCAAGATAGAGCGTGCATTGGCCCTTCCCGGCGCGGCGCTGGCCCAGAGTGAGCAGCCGGCAGAGCCTGCCGTAAGCGGCGCGGTCCTTGGGGTAAGCGAGCAGGCTCGGCGCGTCCTGAAGATCGAGGCGCGCGCCGACGATGAATTTGATGCCGACCTCCTTGGCGGCGAGATGAGCGCGCACCACGCCGGCCAGCGTGTTGCGATCGGTGACGGCGATGGCCTCAAGCCCGAGCGCATATCCCGTCGCCACCAGCTCCTCCGGATGCGAACCGCCGCGCAGGAAGGAGAAATTGGTGGTGACATCGAGCTCGGCGTAACGCATGGCGACGCCCGTCAGCCAAAGACGCCATGCAGATACCAGCAAGGGGTGCGGTCGGCGCTGTCCTGATAGAGACCTTCGCGGAACACCCAATAGCGGTGCCCTTCAGTGTCCTCGATGCGGTAATAATCGCGCGACCTTGTTTTCTCCCTCCCCCTTCCAGGGGGAGGGCTGGGGTGGGGGTCTGATCCCATCATTGATCCCACAGAACCCCCACCCGGCGATGGCCCACGGCCATCGCCTCCCTCCCCCTTGCTGGGGGAGGGAGGAGCAAGTTCCAGCCACCATTCCGGCTCAATGCGCTCTGGCCCTTCCGCCTTGACCACGCGGCGGGTCACGCGCCGCCAAGTGAAGCGCGCGGGCGGACCTTCGGGCACTTCGGCCAGCACATCGAGCAGCTCAGGCCTCGCCAGCAGCAGGACCGGCCGCGGCGGCTTGTTTGTCGCCTGTTCCGGCCAGAGGGAAGCGTTGGCAAGAGCGGACCGCATGGCTTGCGCCCGCTCGGGGATATGACTGTCGCGGGGGAGAAGCCGGCGCACGGCGCCTCCGTGCAAACGGTTTGCCAGACGATCGATCAGCGGGCCTTGCTGCCCCCGATCCTCGCTCTTGGCAAAACTCGTCTGGGCGGGGAGAAGCGGCTCCGTGCGGAGCGCCGCGAGGATCATCGAATCGACCCCGAAGCCGACATCGATGGCGCCGACCCGGTCCTGCAAGATCCGCGACAGATGGCCGGCATCGCGGGCCGGCGCACTCAAGCCCGCTTCGATGAGTGCGGAGGAGCCGTCGGTGCGGTAGATCGCAATCATGATCCGGCGCGCGCCGCGGCGCGCCTGCGCCAGTGCCGCGCAGAGCCTGCGCGCAAGATGGTCGAGGGCCGAGACGATGTCCTCATGGGTGATCAGGGGTTCGGGGAAGGGCAGGGTGGCCGCGTATTCAGGTGGGGGAAAGAGCGGAATGCGGGGTTCCTCGCGCCGCCCAAGCGCCTGGTCAAGACGATCAAGGACCGCTTCGGCCGCTTCGCGTGAGTGAAAGCGCCGTTCAAGGCTTGAGCGCGGCAGATCGTAGAGCTGGCCGATGCGTTTCAAGCCAAGCCGCTTCAGGAGCCTCGTGGTCTCCTCGGCCAGGCGCAAGCCCCCGACGGGAAGGGGAGCAAGCGCCTCACCGAGCTTCCCGGCAGGAACGATGATTGGGGTGCCCGGCGCGAAGCGCGCCAGCGCGTGAGTTCCACCCAGAGTTTCGGCGAGGGCAATCCTGGCGCTGAAGCCGAGGCGCGCGAGGCGCCTCGCGATATCGGCGAGAAGCGCGCGCTCGCCGCCGAAGAGATGGGGAATGCCGGCCATGTCGAGCCATAGACCGTCCTTGCCGTCGACATTGAGGGACGGGCTGTAGCGGCTCGACCAGCGGGCGAGCGCGAGCAGGCTCTCGGAGTCTCCATGTGGGTCGGCGGGCGCGGTGAGAAGATGCGGGCAGATGGCACGCGCATCGGCGAGGCCCAGGCTCGGGTAGAGACCAGCGCCAGAGGCAGCCGCATTGAGGGCGGTGAGCACGAGCCCGCGCTCTTCGGTTCCGACCAGGGCGAAGGGCCGCTCATCCGAACAGGGCTTGCCCTTGCTCTCCCGCTTCAGCCGCTCGATCGGCCAAGCGGGAAGCCAGACGGAAACCATAGGCGCCATGACCAAACTCCACGATCCAGCTCCGCTCCGCGGCGATGCCCCGGCAGCGTTCAAGGGTAAGATGCCAAGCGGAATCCCCCGGAGCCGAGGGATCGAACGGCGTCCCTCGGCTAGCCGCACCCGCCACCCGCCAGCGGGTCAGGGTGCCAGGGAGGGCGCCAGCCCGATGCCCAGAGAGGAGCAGACAGGGGGTGCGGCTGGTTTGCGCGACGAGACCGAGACGCCGCGCGATCAGCGGCGCCTTGACTTCGATCTGTCCTAGGGCGGCGATGAAAGCCCGGCTTTTCAGTCCTTCTTCCAAGGCCCAGGCCGCGTCCAGTCCATTGCGTGCCTGGACGATGACAAAGAGAGCCGGGTCGAGGCCGAAACCGAGCAAGCCCGGACCGTAAGGCGAGCCCCATTCGCGTGCGGCTTTCTCGGTCGAGCACCACAGAAGCGGGGAGGCGCCACCGTCTCGCTTCGCCAACCGATCGCCGAGACAGGCCAGGGCGAAGGCCAGCGCCGCCGGCTGATCGCGATAGGCTGAAGCTTTGATCTCATGCAATCCTGCAGCTGCGAGCCTCTCCCCGGGCATCTCCCTCCCCCTGAAAGGGGAGGAAGGAAGAGGAGAAGAAAAAAAGGAGCAGGCAGGGCGGGGCGAAGACCCCGCGTCCGGTGCGGGGGGGACGGCCAGAGACACGGGAACCTGCTCGAGCACGCGAATACTCTGGCGCAGATGCTCGATGAGACCTTGACCCCTTGCCCCGCCTGCTCTTTCGACCCCAGAAGACGGACACTTACCGACGGCTTCGCCCTCTGGAACGTCGTTACGCACGGTTACAAACTCCAAATTTCGTTCCTATTTTGTTCTAATCAGAATCGGACCCAGAGTCAATGATCGAAGCATGGCTTCAAGCCTCGCAAACGCACTCGCATTTGCATTCCGGTAACCAGGAATCGGCGACAACTTCAGTTCAATCGACAGGGGTTTGCGATGCGTTTCGTCAGGTTCACCACGGCCTATCTCATGACCGCGGCCATGCTCAGCGCCGTCTTGCCGGGTCAAGCCTCGGCCGGTCTCTTCGATTTCCTGAAAGCAAAGCCCAACGCCAATTCGAGCGGCAAGCAGCTCGTGGCTTTCACCCCCCAGGCCAATCCCGGCACCATCGTGGTGAGCTTCTCCGACCGCAAGCTCTACTTCGTCCTCCCCGGAAACCGGGCCATCGCCTATCCGATCGCAGGGCCGAAAGAGGGTGCCGGCTGGTCCGGTGTCACCGCCGTGACCAGCAAGCGTGTCAATCCAAGCTGGACTCCCACCGCCGATATGCGCCGGGAGAACCCGACGCTGCCGGCCTATGTCCCCGGAGGCCATCCTCTCAATCCGCTGGGTGTCCGCGCTCTGTATCTCGGCTCCAGCACATACCGCATCCACGGCACCGACGCGCCTTGGACCATAGGCGAAAATGCTTCGAGCGGCTGTATCCGCATGTTCAACAACGACGTCATCGATCTCTATGACCGCGTTGGCATCGGCACGCGTGTGGTCGTGACCTGGCAGACTTTCGGCTAGCTCGAAGCTTCCGGCCGGACCATCTGGTGCCCGGCCGCATCGGGCAGGCAGCCTCCAATCCTCCATAATTAGCCCCTATAAACGATTTTCTTGCAGGGAGCTTGCACATTGCCGCCGCGGGATCTCGCCAAAGTCCGGCGCGTGCTGATCGCAGCCGCTGTCGCCGCCGTCGGCCTCGGCCTTGCCCGGCCGAGCCACGCCCACCCTCATGTGTGGGCCACGGTGCGTTCGGAGATCCTCGTCGACACAGAGGGCCGGATCACCGGCGTCCGCCACGCTTGGACGTTCGACGAATTTTACACCGCCATGGCAGTGCAGGGGCTCGACACCAATAGCGATGGGATTTTCTCTAAGGAAGAGCTCGATCCGCTGGCCGAGGTCAACGTCAACTCCCTCAAGGAATTCGACTATTTCACCTTTGTCCATGTCGGTGATGGCGACAGTCTGCCGCTCAAGTCGCCCCAAGATTATTCGCTCGACTACGATAAAGGTCTGATCACCCTCCACTTCACCTTGCCGCTCGAGACGCCGCTCGATGCGCGCGGTCAAGCGGTCAAGGTCGACGTCTACGATCCGTCTTTCTTCGTCGCCTTCGGTTTCGCCACCGAGACGCCGGTCACGCTGTCGGGTGCCGCGATCAAGGGCTGCGTGGCGGAGGTTGAGAAGCCCGATCCCGAATCGGAGGCGGACGCCAAGGCCTTCAGCGAGGCGTTCTTCAGTCAACTCGGGCCCGGCAGCAATTTCGGCTCCCAGTTCGCCCAGACAGTCACGGTGAGATGCGGCGGCGCACCTTCCTAAGCGCCGCCATCGCCCTGGCCGCCGTCCATCTGTTTGGCGCGCTGGCGCTGATGGCCGTACTGTCAGCGGCCGACGCCCAGACCAAACCCGCAAATCCGTTCGCGGTGGGAGGAGCCCCCTCGGCGCCTCCCTCGGCCTTTGCGCCGCCGGCAGCAGCTCAGCAGCAGGCCCCCTCAGCCTTCAGCGGCTTGTCCGGGTGGGTGCTGCGCACCCAGCAGGGCCTACAGCGCGACCTCGCCACCAGCGTTAAAAGTCTCAAAGGCGAACACGTCCTGAGAGGCGCGGTGATCCTCGCTGCGCTCTCTTTCGTTTACGGCGTGGTGCACGCGATTGGTCCCGGCCACGGCAAGACGATCATCTCCTCTTACGTCGTCGCCAACGAGGAAACGGTGCGGCGGGGAGTGATCATCTCCTTCATAGCCGCCGGTCTGCAGGCGCTGACCGCGATCGCTCTCGTCAGTGTGCTCGTGTTTGCGTTGAAGTCGACGGGGCTTCAAATCAATGCCTGGTCGAACCAGCTCGAGCGGGTGAGCTACGGGCTGATCGCGCTGGTCGGGCTTTTTCTGCTGACGACACAACTGATCCGTCTGTTCCGGCGCTGGCGCGAAACGCGCCAAAGCGCGATGCATGGCGCCGGCTCGCATGACCATCATCACGGCGGCGATACGCATGGCCATGCTCATCACCACGCCGAGGGCGAGGCCTGCACGCATATCGTCGATGCCAAGGTCCTGGCCGGTCCGTTCTCATGGCGCAAAATCATGGCCGTGGTATTCTCGGTCGGCATCAGGCCCTGCACCGGCGCGATCCTCGTGCTCGTCTTCGCCGTGACGCAAGGGCTGTTCTGGGCCGGCGTCGCGGCCACCTTCGCCATGGCGTTCGGCACCGCCATCACGGTCGCGGCATTGGCGACGCTCGCGCTCGGCTCGCGCGAGCTGGCACTGAAACTCGGCGGCGGAAGCAGCGCCTGGGCCGATGCGGTGTGGACGATCTGCGCCATCGGCGGTTCGACGCTGATATTGCTGTTTGGGGCGACGCTGTTTACCGCCTCATTGGGACCGGCGCGGCCGTTCTGACATGGCGGGCGTCGTCGCGGCGTCTTTAGCGCTTGATCTGGCTCAACGACCGCCGGTCAACGTCTCGTAGACTCAACATCAGATCGTTCAAATCGCGGATCGAGTATCCAGCGCCCCACGCAAACGACCGCCGCGGGCACGAATACCGATTCGGTCAGGAGAGATAGACCGTGACATATTATTTCAGCACGACATTGCCTCTCGGCTTCGACGATGCGGTTGCGCGTACGACCGCAGCGCTCAAGGATGAGGGCTTCGGCATCATCACCGAGATCGATGTGAAGCAGACGCTGAAGCAGAAGCTCGGCGTGGATTTCCGCTCCTACACCATCCTCGGGGCCTGCAACCCCGCGCTCGCCCATCAGGCGCTCCAGATCGAGGACAAGGTCGGCACCATGCTTCCGTGCAATGTCGTGGTGCAGGAAATCGGCGAGGGAGAAGTTGAGATCGCCGCGGTCGATCCGGCCGCCTCGATGGCGTCGATCGACAATCCGAAACTGAGAGCGATTGCCGATGGCGTTCGCGACAAATTGAAGGCTGTCATCGCCGCTCTGCAACGCTAATCGGCGCTACCCCGGCTTGCGCTCAGCCGCGCTTGAGCGCAAGGGCGAAGCAATCCTCCGAGACGCACCCGCTGTAAGTGCGCAATGCTCCTCTTGCGGAAAACGCGAGAAAGTTATTTCTTTTTCGTCGGGCTCGATTGCGCCGAACGGCAAGAGCGTCCTAATTGGCGACAGAACCCCGAGGTCAAACGAGGGCGTCAGGTCCTCGGCCTCAAGCGGAGCAATAGAGGTAATTATGACACTTCAGCTTGGCGACATAGCCCCGGATTTTGAGGCCGACACCACCGAAGGTCGCCTCCGGTTTCACGAATGGCTTGGAAATTCGTGGGGCGTTCTCTTTTCCCATCCGAAGGATTTCACGCCAGTATGCACCACCGAGCTCGGCTACATGGCCAGGATCAAGCCGGAGTTCGACAAGCGCGGTGCAAAGATTGTTGGCCTGAGCGTCGATCCGGTCGACCGTCATGCGAAATGGTCGGAAGACATCAAGGAGACGCAGGGCTTCGCGCCGAATTTTCCCATGATCGGCGATCCAGACCTTTCCATCTCCAAGGCCTATGGCATGCTGCCCGCGAGTACCGCCGGGACTTCGGAGGGGCGCACGCCCGCCGACAATCAGACGGTCCGCAATGTTTTCGTCATCGGCCCGGACAAGAAGATCAAACTCATTCTGGTCTATCCCATGACCACGGGCCGCAATTTCGATGAGGTGCTTCGTGTCGTCGATTCGATGCAGCTGACGGCCAAGCATCGCGTGGCGACCCCGGTGAATTGGAAGCTGGGCGACGACGTGATCATCGCCGGCTCGGTGTCCGACGATGAGGCCAAACAGATCTACCCGCAAGGATGGAAGGCCCCGAGGCCCTATATCCGCATCGTGCCGCAGCCTAAGAACTCGTGAACCGAGACTGGGCGGATACCCATTTGCGCGGGGGTTGAGTAGCGGCCCCCGTTTACCTTGCCGGAACTTCGGTTGGTAAGGCAGGTTGAGCCAACCGAGATATACTGTATACGGACCGTCTTGAACAGTCGCGCGCAGGCGCGCCGGGCTGGTGATTGGGACGATCAGAATTGCCGGCAGGGTGTCATGTGCGATCCGGGTAACTCAAACGCTCTGCGGGTTGAAAATATTGAACGCGAAACGGCGTCCCGCATCGCCGAGCAGGTCGCTTCACTCCTGCGTGACGCGCGCGCCGCCAAGTTCGAATTCCTCGCTTATCTGCTCGGCATGGTGCTCAAGGAGGCGCGGCGTTTGACGAAGGATGAGGACAAGAGTGAAGGGTCTCCTTCCGCTGGCTGAGCTGCCATTGGGGGGGCGCGCGGCTGCTTGTGGCGCTGCGATGGCACGAGACCGGTGATGGGATTGCCGCACACGCCAGCGCTGACGACCGACTGCGTGATCTACGATCCGGACGCTAGAGTGCTACTCATCCGGCGTGGGCACGATCCGTTTCGCGGCTGCTACGCTCTCCCAGGCGGTTTCGTCGAGATTGGCGAGCAGGTCGAGGTGGCTTGCCGCCGGGAAGTGCGCGAAGAGACGGGTCTTGAGATTGGCGAGCTCCACCTCGTCGGGGTCTATTCGGCTCCCGGCCGCGATCCGCGCGGCCATACCGTGAGCGTTGCCTATGCCACGCTCATGCCCCAGGCCTTGAGTCCGCAGCATGGGTCGGACGCGGCGAGCGCCGAATGGGTCGCTGATTGGCGCGCTCTCGGCCTCGCCTTCGATCACGCCGAAATTCTCGCGGACGCGGAAAGACTGCTCAGGCCGCGGCGTCGAGATTAGGCGCGCGGCGTCGGAAGCTGCGGGGAGTGGTGCCAAACCAGCGTCGGGCGGCGCGGCTGAAGGCGCTGAGCTCGGAATAGCCGACCCTTGAGGCAATATCGGTGAGATTCAGCGAGCTCTCCAACAGATAGCGTTCTGCCAGTGAGCGCCTGGTGTCGTCGAGCAGGCGCTGGAAGGATGTGTTTTCCGCCTTGAGCCGCCGATGGAGGCTAGCCGGCGCGAGCCCGAGTTCCTTGGCGACGCATTTTGGCCCGAAGCTCCCCTGCTGCAGGCAGATGATCATGGCTTCGCGAATCTGATTGAGCGGGTGGTCGCCGTCCTTTTGCCGCTCGAGCTCCTCCTGGCAGAAGCGCGAAAGGAGCTGGAACAGCTGGGGGTCGGCCTGCGGCATTGGCAGCGCCAGCGTCGACCCCGCAATCGCGATGCTGCTCACGGCCTGATTGAAAGTCATGCGAGGTCCAAGGCAACGCCGATACTCGGCGAGGTCGCGCGGCTGCCGATGCATCACGCCGACCGAGACCGGACGCCAGGCTCTGCCCGCCGCGCTCTGGATGCGCGAGATGAAGCGCATCAGCACGAAATCGGTGAGCTGGGTAATGTCCGGCACGGTCACGGGGAAGGACCACTCGATACGACCGCCGCCGGCGCTCTCGACGAATTCCAAATTGTTGCTGCTCAGCACTGGGTGGAAGCAGGCGAAGGACCTGAGCGCGATTCTAAGATCGGGCGCATTGGCCATCATGTAGCCGAGCGGGTTGCTGGTAGACCGCATGACCGAACCGTATTTTAGGCCAAAACAGGCATCGCGCGTGTCCCGCGCCGCCAAAGTCAGGACCTTCGCCAGTTTTTCAAGTGGTATCCAGGCGTAATCGTTGCCGACATATTCGGCCGAAAGCTCGGCCTCACGCAGGATCGGGGCCAGCTCGACCCCGTAGCTCCGCAGCAGCTCGCGCAATCCCGACAGCGTGAGCGCCCGAACCCGATGCTTGCAGGTGATGCTGTCCAAGGAGTTCCCATTCGGGTTCGGCGGACTATCGGCAGCCATGCGCCCCCCTATGCAGCCAAGGATTGTATGCGCGCCAACCGCGCTTCTGGGGCGAGGTTAAGTACTCTGAGCCCACTGTCAATTACTCCCGCCACTCTTTCGTGACAAGATCGACGCGAGCCCAAGAAACCGGCGAGATGAGTCGCTTCATGACCGATGAGTACATTACCATCCGCGCCGGGCAATTTGCCCATGATCCCGGTCCTGCCGATTTCGAGCAGTCGCTGCGGATGCTGATTGCGATCGCTCGCGGGGAGGGACGCAGCTTTCTCGCCCATCTCCTGCTTATGGCGCTGATGCAGCTGCGCGAAGAAAGCGAGGGGCGGTCCGAAATCTCCCATTGAGAATTTTTCCAGCTCCGCATCGCATTCGGGGCCGGCTCTAGGCGCTCCTCCTCCGATGCACTATCTAGGCGGTATCAGCCTCGATGGAGTTGGCCTGGATGAACGAGACAACGCCCGCCAAGGGCCTTGGGCCTGAAGGCGCGCCGATCGGCGCGGGTGGGGCGCCCGGCAAAATCGGCATCCTTCTCGTTAATCTCGGCACGCCGGAGGGTACGGATTATTGGTCGGTCCGCCGCTATCTCAAGGAGTTCCTGTCCGATCGCCGCGTGATCGAGACGAATCGGCTGCTGTGGTGGCCGATCCTCAATCTTGTCGTCCTCACCATCAGGCCGTCCAAGAGCGGTGAGAAATACCGATTGGTCTGGAACGAGGAGCCCGACGAGTCGCCCTTGCGCACGATTACCCGGGCTCAGGGCGAGAAAATCGCGGCGGCGTTGGCGGGGCGTTCGAATTTGGTGGTCGATTGGGCGATGCGCTACGGCGTTCCGACGATCGCCTCGCGCATCGAGGCACTTGCGGCCAAGGGTTGCGACCGGCTGCTCATCTTCCCGCTCTATCCGCAATATGCGGCCTCAACCACCGCCACGGTGAACGACAAGGCTTTCGATGCACTGAAGCTGATGCGCTTTCAGCCCGCGCTTCGGACCGTGCCTGCCTATCCGGACGATCCCGTCTATGTCGCAGCGCTGGCGGAGTCGATCCGCGTGCATCTGGGGTCGCTCGATTGGGAGCCGGAAGCGATCCTCGCCTCGTTCCACGGCCTGCCCCGGAGCTATGTCGACAAGGGCGACCCCTATTTCGACCAATGCACGCTGACCACAGAGCGGCTGCGCGAGGCGCTCGGCCCGCTCGGCGCCAAGCTCAAGCTTACCTTCCAATCCCGCTTCGGCCGCGAGGAATGGCTGCAACCTTATACCGACAAGACGGTCGAGGCGCTGGCGCGGAGCGGCGTGAAGCGGCTCGCCATCGTCACGCCGGGCTTTGCCGCCGACTGTTTGGAGACGCTGGAAGAGATTGCAGGCGAGAATAAAGAAATTTTTCTCGAGCATGGCGGCGAGCAATTCAGCTTCATTCCCTGCCTCAATGACAGCGAGGGCGGCATCCGCGTCCTTCTGCACTTGATCGAGCGCGAGTTGGGAGGCTGGGTATAGCGGCGCGTTAGGCGCGGGCCCCCTTCGCATGCTTTTCGGCTTGAGGCTAACTTAGTGGCTGGAGCCCGGTCCTTGAGGGAACAAGCGGATCGATCGATGATGCGCGTCGCTATCATTCTTGGTTTCGGCTTGGCGTTATTGGGGCTCGTTCCGATCGCCGTTGGCGCCGAGACGGATGCGGCTAAACCGGACGACGCAGCGCCGCTCGCCCTCATCGCCGTCGCCGGCGCTCCTGGAGATGGAGAGCAGGCCTTGACCGCCGCTCTTGCAAAGCGCCTTTCGGCGGCCGGGATCAAATCCGCGAGCGCGTTCGGAGACAATGTCTATTCGGTGGAAGGGACGGTCCGGGTCACGGCGGCCAAGGGCGGACGCCAAAGCGTGCGCATCGACTGGACGGTGTTCGCCCCGGACGGCAGCACGCTGGGCGGAGTTTCGCAAACAAGATCCGTGCGTAAGGGCTCGCTTGAGCGCAAATGGGGGGCTTCGGCCGATGCGGCCGCGCGTGCCGCGGCGGCAGAAATCGTGAAGCTCCTGCCGCGCTAACGAAAGGACTGCCTTATAATCGGCGCGGCGCGGCACCATCTATGGACGGCCGTAAGGAAGGCGCGTGTCCTGTAGCTAACGACGCTTCGCTCGTTCGACACCTGTGGAGGGTGCCATGCTCGGCTTCAATGTTTTCGTTCTCGTTCTGCTCGTTCTGTTCGTCGCTGTCGTCGCCGCGGGCGTCAAAGTCGTGCCGCAAGGGTGGAACTATACGGTCGAGCGCTTCGGCCGCTATACGCGCACGCTGCGGCCCGGGCTCACCTTCATCGTTCCCTTCATCGACCGTGTCGGGCGCAAGCTCAACGTGATGGAGCAGGTGGTCGAGGTGCCGAGCCAGGAGGTCATCACCAAGGACAACGCCATGGTGAAGGTGGACGGCATTGCCTTCTTCCAGGTGATCGACGCGGCGCAAGCGAGCTACGAGGTGACCAATCTGCAAATCGCGATCCTCAATCTCACCATGACCAATATCCGCACCGTGATGGGCTCGATGGATTTGGACAAGCTCCTCTCCGAGCGCGACGAGATCAATCACCGCCTGCTCAAGGTGGTGGACGACGCCACCTCGAATTGGGGCGTCAAGGTCACCCGCATCGAGATCAAGGACATCGAGCCGCCGCGGGATCTGGTCGATTCGATGGCGCGGCAGATGAAGGCCGAGCGCGACAAGCGCGCCACGATCCTCGTCGCCGAGGGTGAGCGGCAGTCGCAAATCCTGAAGGCCGAAGGGGCCAAGCAGGGCCAGATCTTGGCGGCGGAGGGCCGCCGCGAGGCCGCCTATCGCGATGCCGAGGCGCGGGAGCGCTCGGCCGAAGCGGAAGCCATGGCGACGCAAGTCGTAAGCGAGGCGATCAGCAAGGGCAGCGTGCAGGCGATCAACTACTTCGTCGCCAACAATTATATCGGCGCGCTCAAGGCTCTGGCCGAGGCGAAGAACCAGAAGGTGTTGATCCTGCCGATCGAGGCGACCTCGGTCATCGGCGCCATCGCCGGGGTAGCGGAAATCGCGCGGGAGGCCTTTGGCGGCCAGGGTGGAAACTCCGCCTCGCCGCCCGATCCGGACAAGAAGCCCGCCACGACGCCGCGTGTCCGCGCCGGCGGCGCGGTTCCCACCGTCTGATCGGGGCTCGGCATGGAAGTCTTCGCCGATCTCGGCCCTTGGAACTGGCTGATCCTTGCCGCAGTCCTGTTCGTGCTCGAGGTGATGGCGCCCGGTATTTTTCTCATGTGGTTCGGCCTCGCGGCCGCCATCACCGGCCTGCTAGCGTTCGGTCTCGACATCTCCTGGCAATGGCAGATCGTCTGGTTCTGCCTGTTGTCGCTCGCGGCAGTTCTGATTGCGCTGAAATATTTGCGCAAGCATCCGCTCGAGAGTGAGAGGCCGCTGCTGAATGAACGCGCGGTCCAGCATATCGGCCAGAACTTCGATCTCATCGAGCCGATCGTGAACGGCCGCGGCAGCGTCAAGATCGGCGATAGCATCTGGCGGGTCGAAGGTCCGGAACTGCCGAACGGCGCGCGGGTCAGGGTGACCGGGGCCGACGGCACGGTGCTGAAGGTCGTGCCGGCGGGGCCCACCGACGCCGCCTAAGTTTCGGCGGCATCAAACCTCGATCTCTTCGATCGGATGGACCTCGGGCGGCACATCCGCGCTCGCGTCCGCCAGGGGCCAGAGGCCCGTGACCTCGCGTATGGCGCCTTTGCCCAGAACGCGAACTTCGGTGAAACCGAGGTCGCGAAACATCTTGGCGATCTTCTCATTGGTGGCGAATTGCTGCTGAAACCAGCTGAGCTTGATCGAGGCTCTGTAACGCTTACCTTGGCGCACGGTGAAGAGGGGCATCTCCGGCGTCTCCCATGATATGCTACCTATAGTTGTATATCCTAGAACCGCACACGAAGGCAATCGCTCCTACCCCTCGCCCCTGAACCAGGCACCGACCGTCCTTCGTCCGTGCGCGTCGAGCGCCAGATGAAGCTTGGTGCGGCGGAGCAGGAAGTCCTCGCCGCTCATGGCGTCCTCGACCTCCGCTGCGTAAGCGAGCTCCGCCAGCAGGACGCCCGGAGCGATCTCCCGTGCAAGCCCGGGGTCGCGCGCGATGCGGTCATAGAGGGTCTGGATCTGGTCGCCATAGGTCAAGGCCCAGCGATGGCGCGAGGCGGAGGGGACACTGGCGGGGCCGTGCTCGGCGAGATCGAGCAGCGCCTGGCGGGACAGGCTGCCGCCATGCAGCGGGACGTATTTGGTCCAGGGTCCGCCGATGCTTGCCCCGAGTTCCCGCAGCGCGTCGAGCACGTCCTCGGCAAAGGCGCGGTGGGTGGTGAGCTTGCCGCCATAGAGGCTGACGAAGCCGCCGGTGCCGTTGGCGACTTTTGCCAGGGCCGAGCGCCGCGACAGGCGGCTCGGCTTCTTGTCGCCGCGATCCTGAAGGGCGCGGATTCCGGCCCAGGACCAGATCACATCGGCGCTCGTGGCTGGACCCGCGGGTGACGCGAAATAGCGGTTATAGGCCTCGAGCAGATAAGCCTGCTCCTCGGGCGAGCAGACAGCAGCGGCCGGATTGCCTCGTTCCGGCACCTCGGTGGTGCCGACGATGAGAAAGCGCCCATTCAGCCAGGGCATGACGAAGACCACGCGGTCCTCCGGGTCCTGCAAAGTGTAGGCGTCGGCTTCGCGGGGCTGCGGCATCTTCAGCACGATATGGCTGCCGCGCACGAGCCTTAGCGGCCGGGGGGGCGGGGCGATGCGGCTCATGGCGTCCACTTCGGCAATGAAGGGACCGGTCGCATTGACGATGAAGCGGGCATCGATCCGGGCCTTCACCCCGCGCTCGTCGAGTTCGACTGCATAGCCGTCGGTCAGGGGCTCGATCGCGGTCACGGCGCGCCGGTTCATGATGTTGGCGCCGCGGGCGCGGGCATCGAGCAGCACGCTGAGCACGAGGCGCGCATCGTCAGTCTGGCAGTCGTGATAGTGGAAAACGGAGGCAAGACCTTCGCGGCGAAGCCGGGGAAGTTGCGCGATCTCGGGCTGGCCGAGCCTCCCGCTTGGCGGCAGACCGTCGCCGATCGAGAGCAGGTCGTAGAGGGCGAGTCCGGCATGCACCAGGAGGGCGGGGCGCTTCTGCCAGCGATAGATTGGCAGCAGGAAGCGGATCGGCTCGACCAGATGCGGCGCGGTCTTGAGCAGCTGAGCCCGCTCGACCAGCGACTCCCGCACCAGCTTGAGCTCGAGCTGCTCCAAATAGCGCAATCCGCCATGGATCAGTTTGGACGAGGACGAGGAGGTGGCCGAAGCGTAGTCGCCCTTCTCGGCCAGCATGATTTTGAGGCCGCGGCCAGCGGCATCGCGGGCGACGGCCGCGCCGTGAATGCCGCCGCCAATGACGAGGAGGTCGACCGATTGCGTGGCCACGGCCGGCGAAGCTAAGCGACGCCCACGCGCAGCAGATCGTGGATGTGGATGACGCCGACTGGGCGTCCTTCTTCCAAGACGAACAGGGCCGTGATCTTGGAGGCATTGATCATCTCAAGCGCGGCGCTCGCCAGAAGCTCGGGCGAGACCGTCTTGGGCGCGGCCGTCATGATCTCTCCGGCGCGCCGCGCCAACAGCCCATCACCCATATGCCGCCGAAGGTCGCCATCGGTAATGACCCCGGCGAGCCGGCCGTCACTTTCGACCACGCCGAGGCAGCCGAGGGCCTTCTCGGTCATGACCACGAGAGCTTCCGACATAGAAACGTCGATGCCGACGATTGGCAGACGATCGCCCTTATGCATCAGGTCGCCGACGAATTTCAGCCGCGCGCCGAGCTGGCCGCCGGGGTGGAAGACCTTGAAGTCCCGCGCGGTGAAGCCCTGGCTTTCGAGCAGCGCGATGGCGAGGCAATCTCCGAGCGCGAGCTGCATCACGGTGGAGGTCGTGGGCGCGAGCCCGTGCGGGCAGGCCTCCTTGCTGTGGGGCAGCGCCAGCACTACCTCCGCCGCCTTGGCCAGGGTGCTCTCCGAGTTTGAGGTCACGGCGATGAGGGGCACGGCGAAGCGGCGGGAATAAGAGACGAGGTTGCCGAGCTCGACGGTCTCGCCCGACCAGGAAAAGGCCAGGATCACATCGTCGCGCGTGATCATGCCGAGGTCGCCGTGACTCGCCTCGCTCGGATGGACGAAGTAAGCGGGAGTGCCGGTGGAGGAGAGAGTGCCGGCCACCTTCAGACCGATATGCCCGCTCTTGCCCATGCCGGTGACGATGACGCGTCCGCGGCAGCGCCGGATGGTGGCGACGGCTTCGCCGAAATTGTCGACGAGGTAGGTGGTGAGCGCCACTTCGAGCGCGCTCAATCCTTGGGCTTCGAGCTGGACCGTTCGCGTGGCGGAGGCAATCGCCTCGCGCATGTCTTGGCCTGGAAAAAGGTCGCGCTTCAGACCCACAGCCATGACCCTCGCTCCCCGTGTTCCCGTCCCCTTCTTTAGCATAGATCGGGTCCCCGCGGGTGGCCAAGACTAGACCGCTTGCGACGCGGCCAAACCCACCGTTTACGTTGTTTCGCCAAGGTCGCCCTAGGCTCGCAGCAGCTTCTTGAGCTCGGCGGCGAAGGCGTCGGCGAGGTCGGGACGGTCAAGCGCATAGGCCACATTGGCAAGAAGGAAGCCGAGCCTGGAGCCGCAATCGAAGCTCCGCCCCTCATATCTGTAGGCGTGAAAGGGTTGCGTCTGCATCAGCTTGATCATGGCGTCGGTGATCTGGATCTCCCCGCCGGCGCCGGTTTCCTTGGCCGAGAGAATGTCGAAGATTTCCGGCTGCAAGATATAGCGGCCGAGAATGGTGAAGTTGGAGGGTGCGGTCCCTGGCTTCGGCTTCTCCACCATGCCGTCGGTGGGGAACACGCGGTCACCCCCGCCGACGCCTTTGCCAACGCTCACCACGCCGTAATTTTTGAGCTCGTTTTCGGGCACCGGTTCCACGGCGATGATGTTGCCGCCATACTCCTTGTAGATTTCGAGCATCTGCGCGGTGCAGCCCTTGCCCCGGTTCTGCACCAGCACGTCGGGCAGAAGCAGCACGAACGGCTCGCGTCCAACAAGCTCGCGCGCGCACCACACGGCATGACCGAGGCCGAGCGGTTCCTGCTGGCGCACGAAGCTCGTCGCTCCCGGCGCCGGCAGGTCGCGGAGGATGGCCTCGAGCTCGGCTTGCTTGTCGCGGGCGGCAAGCGCTTGTTCGAGCTCTGGCTGCCGGTCGAAATGGTCCTCGATCGGGCCCTTGTTGCGCCCGGTGACGAAGATGAGATGCTCGATCCCTGCTGCTCGCGCCTCGTCGACCACATATTGGATCAGCGGCCGGTCGACCACGGTCAGCATTTCCTTCGGCACCGCCTTGGTCGCGGGCAGAAACCGGGTGCCGAGTCCTGCGACCGGAAACACCGCCTTGCGCACTGGAAGAGACATCAAGTCCTCGTTAATCGTATACGCTCAAATCGAAGGCTTTGCCCCGGGGGGCTAGGTAGGAGGCCAGCCAACCACTTTCCAATCCCCCTGGATCCCGCTAGAGGTCCACCTAACCTTTCCAATAGCGGGCGGTGAATTGCAATGGCCGCCTCAGAGGCTGGCGCATGGGCGTTCTCGTAACCGGTGGGGCAGGCTATATCGGCAGCCATATGGTGCTGCAACTCCTCGACGCCGGCGAGGATGTCATCGTCGTCGACAATCTCTCGACCGGCTTTCGCTGGGCGGTGCCGAGCGAGGTGAAGTTCGTCGAGGGCGACGTTGGCGACCACGACCTCGTGCACCGCCTCCTGCGGCGCAACAGAATCGACGCCATCGCTCATTTCGCCGGGTCGATCGTGGTGCCGGACTCGGTCGCCGATCCGCTTAGCTACTATCTCAACAACACCGTCAAGTCGCGAAGTCTGCTCGCCTGCGCGGTCGACGTGAATGTTCCGCATTTCATCTTTTCATCGACGGCCGCTGTTTACGGCATGCCGGAGCAGAACCCGGTTGCGGAGAACGCCCGGCTCGAGCCCATCTCCCCTTACGGGAGCTCAAAACTGATGACGGAGATCATGCTCCGCGACGTGGCCCGGGCGCATCCGCTCCGCTATGTGGCTTTGCGCTACTTCAACGTCGCCGGCGCCGATCCCGAAGGCCGGAGCGGCCAGTCGACGCCGAACGCCACCCATCTGATCAAGGTCGCGGTGCAGACGGCGCTCGGACAGCGACCCTATCTGGAGGTGTTCGGCACCGACTATCAGACTCCCGATGGCACCTGCGTGCGCGACTATATTCACGTGAGCGATCTCATTCGGGCCCATATCGCGGCGTTGGATTTTTTGCGCAAGGGTGGGGAGAGCGGCGTTTTGAACTGCGGCTATGGTAGGGGCTTCTCGGTGCTAGAGGTCATCGCCGCGGTGAAGCGCGCCTCAGGCCGAGACTTTGCGTTGCGCTTCGAAGCCCGCCGGCCGGGCGATCCGGTGGCACTCGTGGCCGAAGCCGACCGCATTGGCGAGGTGCTCGGCTGGCGACCGGCCCGTGACGACCTCGACCTGATCGTGGGTGACGCTCTCGCCTGGGAAGAGCGGCTCATCAGCTCTCGCGCCGGCTAGTCTTCGCTACCCAAAGGACGAAGAAAGGCGATTTTGCCTTCTCAGCGCCAAATGCTCTCGCCAAAGTCACCGCCAAGATGCACGAATCGTTCGTGAGCTGAGGAAACAGTCCATGACAGTTGCAGTTATGCGGTTCGGATCGGTCTTGGCCATCGTCGCGGCCATGCTCTCGACCGTACCGGTCTTGCTCGCCCATGGTGCTGCCGCAGCCGATGCCGATGTCGTAGCCTATAAGCGCGCGGTCGAGCAGCGCTTCGGCCAGTGGCTGCAGGAGATTTGGCCCGATGCGGAAGCCGCCGGCGTCTCGCGCGCGACCTTCGACGCCAACGTCAAAGGCTTGAAGCTCGACTGGTCTCTGCCGCATCTCGTGCTGCCGAACCCGGCCGCGCCCGGCGGGCCGGCGCTGCCCGCGGCGCTCGCGCCAAAGCCGCGGCACCAGCCCGAGTTCGATATCCCGCAGAACTATTTCAACAAGCGGACGCTCAACACCCTGGCCGCCACCGGCCGCACCAAGATGAAGCAGCTCGGCCCGACGCTCGCGTCGATCCAGAAGCAATTTGGCGTGCCCGCGAGCATCGTCGTCTCCATCTGGGGCCGGGAGACAGGCTTCGGCAGCGCCGCGCTCCCTTATGACGCCATTGGCGCCATCGCCACCCAGGGTTTTATGGGCCGGAGGCCGGATGAGTTCCGCCAGCAGCTCATCGTCGCGCTCAGAATGCTCCAACAGGGCCACGCCACGCGGGCCGAAATGAAGAGCTCCTGGGCGGGAGCCATGGGCTACACTCAATTCCTTCCCTCCGACTTCGAGGACCACGCCGTCGATTTCGACGGCGACGGCAGGCGCGACATCTGGAACTCGGTCGCAGACGCGCTCGCCTCGGCCGGTAATTCGCTGCACAAGCAAGGCTGGGACGGCAAGCAAACCTGGGCTTACGAGGTCGATTTGCCGCAAGGCTTCGATTGCGCGCTCCAGGGACCCGACCAGGCGGAATCGATCGCCGAATGGGCCAAGCGCGGCGTGAGCCGCGTGCGCGGCCGGCCTTTCCCGGAGGGAAGGCTGGGCGATTCGGCCTTTCTCGTGCTGCCGGCGGGCCTGAAGGGGCCAGCCTTCCTCGCCACCAACAATTTCTCGGTGCTGAAGCTCTACAACAACTCCGATGTCTATGCGATTTTCGTCGGCCACGTCGCCG
>Ga0307379_10003717_pt1 | contig 22028 bp, 17 predicted proteins | sample UN2MG_FD_202237 | JGI IMG/M metagenome (GOLD analysis project Ga0307379, IMG submission 202237) | Soil microbial communities from Risofladan, Vaasa, Finland - UN-2 | ecosystem: Environmental > Terrestrial > Soil > Coastal area > Acid sulfate soil | place: Finland: Risofladan, Vaasa | collected... | reverse complement strand
CTTCGGACGCAACTATCTTAACGCTAGTAATGCCTACTACTTCACCAGACATATTCACCAATGGACCGCCGCTGTTGCCGGGATTGATAGCTGCCGTGGTTTGAATCAAGCCATAAAGGGTATTTCCTTCAGCGTTTACGGATACATTTAAGCGGCTGACTATGCCCTGGGTTGCTACTATTCCTTCTCCCAGAGCGTTGCCGATAGCCAGCACCCACTCGCCAAGAGATAGTGAGTTTGAGTCGCCCCAAACGGCATAAGGCAAATCTGCGGCATCTATCTTTATCACAGCGAGGTCAGATAACGAGTCAGTGCCTACTATATCCGCGGAGAAAGTTCTACCATCGACCAACTCCAAGTAGATGCCCTGGTCATCTTCAACTACATGGTTGTTGGTGACAATATACCCCTCACCATCGATAAGTATCCCGGACCCACTAACATATTCCATATACTGACGACCAAAGATATCAGAGACGACAATTTCTGTAGTTATGGATACCACCGAGGGCATTACCTCAGCAACTACTGGGCGGAAATCAGGCAAAGAATTAGTTGGTTCGCTCTCTTGAGGGAATGCCCAATCGGGGTCAGTATACGGGGCTGTGCTATTAGACTGGGGTGGGCCATATTCCGTGGGAGGAGATAGTGCCCAAAAACCGACACTTAACGTTATCGTTACCAGTATTATAGCAGCCAGAATGTATTTACTCTTGTTAGACATTTTCCGCTGTATCTATTATATCATTGCTATCTTTTTCAGCAAGAAATCCACACTCGAATTCAGGGCATAGCGTGTCAAGTGATTTAAGTACCTAACCAAATAGGAGATTATTGAAGCATGTAAGATCTAACCATGTGAAGTGTTAGCTTCTCGTGTAGATCAACGCAACAAGGCGCAAAAACCTTTCGACGGGGGTATACTATATGAACTAGAACTTTGGCAAGATAAACTGTTACAGAGAAGGAGGTTTACAATGGTTGCTGATGTGGTTCTATATAATGGTAAAGTTGTTACAGTAGATGCACGTGAATCAGTAGCAGAAGCTGCGGCTGTAAAGTCTGGTAAGTTGCTAGCAGTAGGCTCAAATGAAGAAATTACGGCACTGATTGAGGCTGAAACTAAGGCTATAGATCTAAAGGGAAGGACTATGATACCTGGATTTATCGAGTCACACTGCCATATGTCATTGGGTGAAGGCCTACAACGAGTAATGGGGATTATCGATGGTAGCCATGAAGCGGGGGTCAGGTCCCTGGCTGATATCCTGGCTAAGATTGCCGAACAGGCGAAGAGCAAGCCGAAAGGCGAATGGATACATGTTCACAAAGAGGATGAATCTAAACTCGCTGAGAAGCGTCATCCAAACAGGTGGGACCTAGACAAAGTGGCTCCACATCATCCTGTAATGGTAACCACCGCAGGTGGGCATTTTGCCATCGTAAATAGCAAAGCTTTTGAAATGGCGGGGGTGACAAAGGATACACCAGACCCTATGGGGGGGAGATTTGAGAAAGACCCTACAACTGGAGCTTTGACAGGCTGGATACATGAGAGCGCTATAGAAGTTTTGCAGCCGGTAGAAGGTTGAAGAGAGCCCAACCTGGAGGAAGCTATGGAAGGCATAAGGTGGATGGCTGAGCAATATGTTGCCTCCGACCTAGTTTATGCCTACGATGTGGTTACACAAGGAATCATAACAAGAGCCTACCAAGAGCTTCTGAGTAGAGGTCAACTTCCACTGAGAATAGCCTTGGAAATCTATCATGAGCTGATGCCTCACCTCGTGCAACTAGGAATTATTCAAGGATTCGGGAACGTTATGTTGAAGATAGGTGGCATAAAAATCTTTGCCGACGGCGCTATATCAGCTCGAACAGCGGCTGTGGCTGAGCCTTATCTTGATAGACCCGACTACCGTGGGGAATTGGCCATCACCATGGAAGAACTACACCGAATTATCATGGAAGGCTATCCCAGAGGCTATCGCTTCTGTGTTCATGCCAATGGTGAAAGAGCAATAAACATGGTTTTGGATACTATAGAAGAGGCACAAGAGAAATATCCTCGTCAGGATCCCAGGAATAGAATTATCCACTGCACGGTTGTAACGCAGGAGATAATCGGGAGAATCAAGCGACTCGGTGTTCTCCCAACCATATTTGGTCCATACGCCTACTATCACGGAGATAAGATATTGCCTGCCTTTGGTGCTGAGAGGCTGGAGCGAATGTTCGCCGCGAGGAGTTTCATTGATGTAGGGATTAAGGTAGCAGCTCACTCCGACCATCCGGCGTCGCCATACCCGCCTCTGATGGGTATTCACGCCTTGGTAAATAGAAAGTCGGCAAGTGGTCAACCAATAGGTACGAGCCAGAAAATCTCGGTGATGGAGGCGCTTAAACTCTACACGATAAACGCTGCTTACCATACTTTCGAGGAAGATATCTTAGGGTCTATTGAGACTGGAAAGTTGGCTGACATGGTGGTTTTGGGAAAAGATATCTTAACGGTGCCGCCTGAAACTATTATGGATATTTCCGTAGATATGACAATAGTAGATGGCAGAATCGTATATCAAAGAGAAGCCTAGAGTCTATCGATCTGAGGATGCCAGGCATAGGCATAAATATTGCAAGACATTGTGGACAAAACCGTCAAGTTATGTGGCGACTTCCTGTATGTAGTCAGTAAAAGTAGGACAATTGCGCCAACGGAAATATCGGGAATCTCAAAATGCCCCTGCTCCCTGGCTGTTGTATTATAAGCTCTTCCGGCTACTAATATCTTGCTTCTGACCTGATGTGCTACCTAGTTGCAAACTAAGATAGCATGCGCAAGCTGCATTTTCTAGCTGACTGAGTATAACTTCAACCGCCCACACCAATCCCCAGACTATCTCACCCCTATGTAGTATATTGAAAAAGAACTTGCTAAAATCCGTAGTCCAGACTACATTCTCAAACTCCTTGAGTGGACGGTCACCAAGTGCTGAACGAAGTCTCTTCTTATTGCAGACCTATTCAAGGAAATATGGGAGCATGGTTACCACGTTCTGGAAATCTCATACTCGCATAGATTCACCTCCTCATGCTTTAGTGTTTTGAAGAAGCTCTCCATCATGGCATTTTCATATGGATTGCCTATGCACGCCATGCTGACCAGAAAGCCATAGTTCTTGAGTTCACCCACGTATTCATTTGAGGCATACTACACTCCCCGAACCGAGTGCTGGATGACATGGGAGCCAGACCTCCTTTGTGCTATCGCCATTTTGAGCGACACCAGCATCAAAAAGGTATCCAGATCTACGGAGACAGCGCAGCCAATCATCTTACGGGAGTAAGCATTCAGAAATGGCTGCCAGGTAGACAAAGTCCGTGCGAATGCGAACATAAGTGATATCCGATAGCCATAACGGGGGAGCTTAAAGCAGCTAGTTTCGATCTTGCCTCCTAAGTACGCTCCTTCTGCATCTTCTCAAGGTTTCCGTCGTTAGCTTTATGGTAGAAGCTGCTTCTAGCCGGTTCCATCAACTGGCACCTCCACGCGATGGCAATACTGAGGCACCCATACTCTGATGACTTGTCGTTTCTTTGACACCGGCTGCGGCTGTTCTGCAAGTCCTTTTTTTAAACCCCATTCTTCAAGGGCAGCTTGCTCACCAGCCGCTCTAGTTTTTCTATCCTGTCCCTGAGTGCTCCTTCCTGGGTGGGTTCATTATTGAATCCACCACGGCAATATAGCTCTTTCCAGCCTAATCCTCCTAAACTGAAATATCCAGTCTCAGGGGTTCACTCTATTATTGACTCAAACTGCGGACTTGACAAATGCTATTGAGTTAGGATAATAGTAATAGGCTAAAAGTACTAAATAAGGGTGTGGTGTAATGCGAGTTAGAAATCTTGAGCAAACTAAATCATTACTTAAAATGACCAGGGGCTTGTGTAGGAAAAGGCGCCTATTAATCCCTTTAGCTTATATAGCCGCGATTGGCTTGCTTATCGTATCGGGGTTAGGCTGCTTAAGTTGCGTCACTTATGGCGAGGTCTCTGCTGCTAATTGGGTTCCGACAACAGCGTCTGAATTTAAGTCTTACATCACGCCCGAATGTCCATTTGTGCAGGAAGCTTTGCAAGATATGCTCGGTGCCCCGCCTTACGAACCATCTAAGGAGGGCTTTGATAACATCAGGGACTGGGTCGCTATTCATATAGATTATATGTCTGATGAAAACCGATGGGGTACTGACGATTACTGGCAAACCGCCGAAGAAACCCTGTCCACGGGCACCGGGGACTGCGAGGACTTTTCTATTCTATTGTGCTCCCTCCTTAGAGCCTATGGCATTGATGCGGAGCAGGTATACCTCGTCATTGGGGTTGATGGGAGTGATGGTGCCCATGCCTTCCTGATGGAGAATTGGTATCTGGATGGGGAATGGCGGGCAATAGAGTCCCAAGCCTCTACTCAATCTTCTTCTTTGTATCTCTCGTTCGGGTCTTCCACCTCACATCCTGATTCTAGACTAGACAAATATGAAATTACCGCAGCCTGTAATGACCTCTATTACTATGATAAATCTTTTCCCTGGGATTCAGGTTAAGCGAAGCGAGATAGCAAAATCTCTTTTAACTGATTTCCTCAGAGAGTTTCGCATCTGAACCGTTCTAATTTCTTCCGCAATGTCATCAGATTAACCACATCTTCCTTGTTGTATTCGAGCAACAAGTCCAGCGCCCTTCTGTCACGGCCAATCTGATATCTCCACCACAGCGCTACCGCCTCCGCTCCACCAATACCTCGTAGCCGTCGAGGAATACCTAATTGCCGCTCTACCGCTTTGAAGCCACCATATAAATTGTTCCTCCAGCAAGCATGCATCAGGTCATGGTGATGAAAATGCTCTCTCAGATTTACCCTCAGACGGAAATTGATAAAAGGAAGGTCAAAGCGGCTGCCGTTGTATGTATAGATTGTATCCACACAACGCAAGTTCCTGAGCAAGTTGGCCCTCGTTACGTCACCTCCAACAAGTTGAACCAGTCTATTCCCACTGTCATTGGCTAAACAAATACCAATAACGGTTATTTCGTCATAAAAAGAGCACAAGCCTGTGGTCTCAATATCAAGATAAGCATCAACTGGTAGCTGCAACCTGCCGCCTTCCTTTCCGATACCCCTGTTTTGGTATATAATAGCACATGTTTGAAGAAGCGGTCTCATTCTAACTTGTAAGCAAAGAAGCATCCAGTTAAACAATGATCGAAGGAGAGTGAATATGAGTGAGTGCACCGTGGAGCAAAACAAGGAAAAATGTAACTGTATCTATGAGCCATACAGTAGGAAAGGTATTTGCTGCGAATGCATAAGATACCATTGGCGGTCATGCGAGCTGCCAGCCTGCTTTTTCCCCGAGGATGTGGAGAGGACTTATGACCGCTCTATCGAAAGATTTATCGAGACCTATCAAAAAAGAGGACGGTGGTAAACAACAGTTCAAAATGTACAGACAGATTACTGGATAGTCTGCTATACTTTTTCTGATATGACCAGGATAGACAACCGAGCTGACAATGAACTGCGACCCGTGCGTGTAATTTTGGGGTATCAGAGCTTCGCCGAGGGTTCAGCTTTAATTGAACTGGGGAAAACGAGGGTGCTGTGCTCTGTGAGCATGGATGAAAGGGTGCCCAGCTTTCTTAAAGGCGGTGGTCAGGGTTGGGTGACTGCGGAGTATGCCATGTTACCCCGCTCCACAGTTACTCGTACACCACGCGACAAGGGAGAAGGAAGAAGCCAGGAAATCCAACGCCTGATCGGTCGCAGTTTAAGGGCAATGACTAACTTGGCTGTCTTAGGAGAAAGGACATTTGTAGTAGATTGTGATGTACTGCAAGCAGACGGTGGCACCAGAACAGCAGCTATCACTGGTGGATGCGTTGCTCTTTATCACGCTTTCCACAACTTAAGAAAACAGGGCATTTTGCCATTTATACCATTGAATAGGATGATAGCAGCCACGAGCGTGGGTATTGTCAATGGTAACATGCTACTTGACCTTTGTTATGAAGAAGATTACAAAGCAGAAGTTGATTTCAATGTGGTAATGACCGACAAGAATGAGTTTGTGGAGATTCAGGGAACTGCCGAAGGCAAGCCTTTCTCTAAAGAAACTGCTGCTGCCTTGCTTTCTTTAGCCCAGCAAGGGATAGCTAGACTGTTCAAAATCCAGAAGGAAACTTTAAGAACTTTGTCTTAGATTTGTACCCAGATCTTCGCTGCTGTTTGCCCTGTTGTTATCGGAGTTGTGTTTGCACCGACAATTGCGCTGCGTTAGAGTTGCCTTCTAAATTTGCATAATACATGAAATGTTTTATACTTTAGTTTCACTGCGACTTATGTAAGGCTTATAAGAAAATGACTCAACTGGAGTTAGCGCGAAAGGGAATTGTTTCACCCCAGATGGAGCACGTAGCTGAAAAGGAAGGGTTAGAGACTGATGTTATCATGCAAGGCCTGGCTGATGGCGAAATCATAATTCCGGCCAACGCTAATCACACAAATCTAATCCCCTGCGGCATAGGCAAAGGGCTGAGGACCAAAGTCAATGCTAACATAGGCACATCCTCAGATTTTTGTGATTTGAACACGGAATTAAGGAAACTGCAGACTGCCATTGGCTTTGGTGCCGACACTGTTATGGACCTGAGCACTGGAGGCGATATTTCAGCTATCAGGAGAGCTATTATTAGTGCTAGCACTATGCCAGTGGGGACAGTGCCTATTTATCAGGCGGGTATTGAAGCTATTGAGAATCGTGGAGCCATCGTGAACATGAGCGTTGATGACATCTTCACCGTAATCCGAGAACATGCCAAAGACGGTGTTGATTTTATGACTGTCCATTGCGGAGTGACCCAGGCATCTGTGGCCAGACTGAAAAAGCAGGGTAGGATAACTGATGTGGTGTCTCGAGGAGGAGCTTTCCTCATCGGTTGGATGCTCCACAATGATGCGGAAAATCCTTTATATCAATTCTATGACCGCTTGCTGGACTTGGCCCTGGAGTATGATTTCGCTTTAAGTTTGGGTGATGGCCTGCGTCCGGGATGCTTGGCCGATGCCACTGATAGGGCTCAAATCGAAGAGTTAATCATCCTTGGTGAATTAGTAGAGCACTCCAGGGAAATCGGCATTCAAGCTATGGTAGAAGGCCCTGGGCATTTGCCATTGGACCAAATCGCCACTAATGTTCAGTTGGAAAAAAGTCTCTGCCGGGGGGCGCCTTTCTACGTTCTTGGTCCTCTAGTGACCGATATAGGCGCTGGTTACGACCACATAACTGCTGCCATTGGTGGGGCAATCGCTGCTGCCGCTGGCGCAGACTTTTTGTGCTATGTTACTCCCACTGAACATCTTTCCCTTCCCAATGTGGAGGATGTTAAAGAGGGAGTAATCGCTTCCCGCATAGCTGCTCATGCTGCCGATATTGTTAAGGGCATAAAAGGTGCCAAAGAGTGGAATGAACAAATGTCCAGAGCACGCAGGGCTCTTGACTGGGAAACCCAGGCTAAATTATCTTTAGACCCAGAGCTTTCGCAGCAGATCCATAGTAAGATACCTGCTGAGGGAGCGACTTGTAGCATGTGCGGCAAATATTGTGCTATGGCAATAATAGAAAAGTATCTAGGCACCTCAGCGACTAAATGCTGACTGAGCGCGCTTTGCTACACCCGTGCTGAGCGAGGCTAAATTCTTTCTCTTTGCGGAGTCTGCTCTGGGCGAAGAATAACAGCAAAGCGAAAGACTCATAATGACAAGAGACGAAGGATTCAAAGTCAAAATTACAGAAAGCGAGCCACTCGTAATTAATATCTTAAAATGAAGGCAGAGATAATACCCGTTGGCACAGAGATTTTGCTGGGCAGTATAATTGATACTAATTCTTCTTTTTTAGCCAATCAGTTACCTTTGCTGGGAATTGACTTATATTTTATCTCTACGGTAGGCGATAATCAGAAAAGGTTAGTTGATACTTTGAAACAGGCCTGGCAGAGGGCAGATCTTATCATCATCACAGGTGGACTGGGGCCTACTCAGGATGATATTACCCGAGAAGCTATTGGCAAACTGGTGGGTGAGGAGCTGAAAATCGACGAGAAGATATGGCAAGAAATACTCCGATGGCTCTCGGAGTTCAGCCACCATCCTGGAAAAATCGCACAAAGCCATATTAAACAGGCAGCTACCATTCCTTCGGCTCAAATTATTCGCAATCGTATTGGCACAGCGCCTGGTTGGTGGGTTGAAAAAGACGACCACATAATCATAGCCCTACCCGGGCCACCCGACGAAATGAAATTGATGTGGCAAGAAGGCATATTGCCCAAACTGAAACAAAGAGTATCTGGAGAGGTCATCCTGTCCAGGGTAATTAAGACTTTTCAGCTAGGTGAGCCCAAGGTAGATGAATTGGTAGCCCCTCTTTCAAAACTATCCAATCCTACTTTGGCTACTTATGCCAATCCAGACGGTGTTTATCTACGTATCACAGCCAAAGCAAAGGGGGAAACAGAAGCTCAACGCCTTATTTCCCAAAGCGAAGAGCAAATTCGAAACATTCTTTCCTCTCATATTTGGGGTGTAGATGATGATACCCCGGGCTCTGTTATTGGAGAGTTACTCAGAGCCAAAAGCTTGAGTTTAGCAACTATGGAATCCTGCACCGAGGGGCTTCTATGCAATACCATTGCCAGTGGCAAGGAAAGCCATACTTATTTCAAAGGGGGATTGCTGGTTTGTGGTGACGAAGCTAAGATAGCTTGTGGTGTGGATATCTCCATTATAGGACAATATGGTGAGGAAAGCATTCAGGTAGCTAAGGTAATGGCTAAGGCCGTTCGCAGGAGTTTGAAAGCCGATATCGGCATGAGTGTCGGAGGTGACATAAATCCCCATAAGAATTCCGGTGATGTATTCATAGGCCTGAGCAGTGATAAATTTGAGCAGACTTTCACACATATGCTCCGCGGAAATCCCTCGAGGATAAAGCAACAGGCAGTTTATGCTGCCCTTTTTGACTTAAGAAGGATAATGCTTGAGGAAGTCTAATGCGCTTAATCATAGATGGCTATTCCCGCGATCTCAAAACTCTCCGAGACGAAGATTTTCTTTGGATTGCGCAGCCTCAACTTTCCATTGGCTAAATTAGCTTGCAAGCTTACCGGTTGTGCTGTGCTGCAAGGAGGATGATGTGGGGTAACATAAGTTTAGGTAAAGTCTTCGGCATTCCACTGCAGCTCCCTTATACCTGGTTTATCATCTTTGTTCTGGTTACCTTTTCACTCGTACTTTACCCCTTAGTAGGGCCACCTTACCCTCCTATAGAGCAGAGGATAATTTTGGGTGTATTAACCAGTTTGCTCTTTTTTGCTTCCATCATAACTCATGAACTGGCCCACAGTATCCTTGCTATTCGAAACAATATCCCGGTTAAAGAGATTACCCTCTTTGTTTTCAGCGGAGTCTTTCAGGTAACTAAGGAAGCGACCCACCACAGAGCAACTCGCATCGCTACCAAAGTGGGACAGGGTATAGCTTATGCCTTCATCGCTGGAGGCATTGCCATTATTTTACTCCCCGCTTGTTGTGGTTTAATGGCCTGTGGTTCATATTAATTGGCTGGTTTCTCCGTGATGCAGCCAGAGCTAGTTATCAGTAGGTTTTACTACGCGATGCTCCTATTGGTATCCCAGCACGCCATGTCACGGACTATGTTAGTCCCTTAGTCCCTCCCCACATGAACTTAACAGAGCTAGTTGAGCAATACATATTGCCCACAGGACGAAGTTGCTTCCTGATAAGCTGGGGAGCTGAGCTGGAAGGCATGGTCACCCTGCAGCAAATAAAGAAAACCCCCCGCACTCGCTGGGCAATCGCCTCTGCGCAGGATATTATGACTCTGGCAAGCAAATTAAAGACAGTTCATGTTGACCAAGATGTCTTGAGCGTGCTCCAAGAAATAGATGGGGAAAATATCAATCACATACCAGTAATAGAAGCAGGAAAAGTTGTTGGAGTGATAAATCGAGAGGAGCTAATTCGCTTTCTGCGCACCATGGCAGATTTGGGGATAAGGCCAACGTCCGGATAACTATTACCGAGATATTAGAATAATATCTCCTATCGGGAAAAGTTCATGCCCTGGCTTATTGTCAATCAGGTTCTGTTGGATGAAATGTCTTATGGCACCCGAGGGTGATCACATATCTAATATGAGCCGCCAGGGAATCGAACCCTGAACCTGCTGATTAAGAGTCAGTATAGTGTTCCCAGCCTCCGAAACACCCTTTTCAGCTTCAAAAGTGGGTGGGGAAGTCACCTGAAATCCCAGCAGTCAGGCGGTCGGATTATTTCCCTTCCCCACTACTTGCTTGACTGATTTTATCATGCTTGCCTGAGGGGCAACAACAGTTAAATGCAAGCTCTGTATGCGTATTCCTTATTAAATAAAGATGTGTGCTGGAACGACATTTCTTTTGTTGGTAATATCTTTTTTCAGTTCAAATCCATTTTGGTGGCACAATCTGGCTTACTATTTAACGAGGATTGTATCCGCTCACTCTAGGCTATAGTTTGTACAATTTGCTAAGAAAAGTCTGGGTGAAAGAAGTCCTTCATATTAGTTTCTTAACATTTCTGTTATAACATTAAAAAGGCGTGAAACATCGCCAGGAGATTAGGGATGGCAGGCAAAAAGGCTATAGTAGTTGATGACGATGTAAGTACCGCGGAGTTGATCAAGCTGGCTTACTTCCTTAACTGTTGGCTAGTTTTTTAAACCTAATAAACCTTCCGGTACAAGACCATCAAGCTGTAATTACCGTCCATAGAGTCCAGTTAATTCCTTTAACCTGCCTTTGATTTCTTCGGTCAGCATATCAGGCACAAAACGCCAACACCAGTTCCCCTCCGTGGTACCCGGAAAGTTCATCCTGGCTTCGCTACCCAATCCCAAAACATCTTGCATAGGGATGATAGCTGTATCGGCGACAGACATCAAAGCCAAGCGGATGAAATCCCAATTGAGCTCGTGCCCATCTGTGCCAAGATACTTCAGGGCAACCTGCTTCTCCCTCTTTTTCTCCTCCCTGCTCTGAGTGGTATCCTCTATTGCGCTACCCTTGAACCAGCCGATGGTTGTATTGTTGTCGTGGGTGCCAGTGTACACTACGCAGTTTCGCGGGTAGTTGTGAGGCTTGTAATCATCAGCTTTGGGGTCACTGTCAAAGGCAAACTGGAGAACCCGCATCCCCGGAAAGCCGAGCTGGTCTCTAAGTGCGTCTACTTCTGGTGTGATTATCCCTAAGTCCTCGGCAATAATGGGCAGGGTGCCTAATGCCTTCTGCACGGCTTTGAAGAGTTCAACCCCCGGTCCGGAGACCCACCGCCCGTTCATGGCAGTGATATCTGTGCCTGGAACTTCCCAGTATTTCTCGAAGCCGCGAAAATGGTCCAACCTGATGATGTCCACCAATGCATGTGTTGCTCGGAAACGCTCAATCCACCACGCATAGCCGTCCTTGGCCATTACATCCCAGCGATAGAGGGGATTTCCCCATAACTGCCCGGTCTTGCTAAAATAGTCAGGCGGCACCCCGGCCACCACTGTTGGTTTGCCACTGGTAGCCAGATAGAACATTTCTGGGTGCGCCCAGGCCTCGGCGCTATTAAGGGCAATAAATATGGGCATATCACCGATGAACCTGATCCCATGCTCATTACAATACTTCTTTAGTTCAGACCACTGCTTAAAAAACTGATATTGTTGATATTTGTGGCAGCAGATTTCGTGGTCCAGCTTCTTGCTCCAGCGTTCGAGAGACTTCGGCTGCCGTTTTCGGATACCTTCCTCCCAGGTGTTCCAGGCGGCGAGGCCATGAGCCTCTTTCGATGCCATAAACAAGGAGTAAGTTTCAAGCCAAGAGGTGTTCTGTTGACAGAAAACTTCGAATTGCTCCTGCTCACCTGGAGCAGCTTTCCTCTGGAAGGTCTCAAAGGACTTTTTCAACAAGAGCATCTTAAACTTGGTAGCTGAGTCATAGTCAACCCTATCTTTAGGGAAGGAAGGTACATTCTCCAAGTCAGCAGGATCCAGAAACTTATCTTCAACCAGTTTTTCCAGACTTATAAGCAGCGGATTTCCAGCGAAGACGGAAAGGCACTGATACGGAGAATTGCCGTAGCCGGTGGGTCCAAGGGGTAAAATCTGCCAAAGACGTTGCCCGGTGCTAGCCAGAAAATCTACAAACTGATAGGCCTCCTTTCCCAAGTCTCCTATCCCAAATTGGCCAGGAAGTGATGTCGGGTGTAATAATATGCCGCTTGCTCTGGGAAAGCTCATGCTGACTTGTCCCTTATCCGAGTCGTCTAGGTCCGGGATGGAAGAGTTGGCGATTTCACCGTGCTTTTGATTATCCACGATAGATTTGATATCTTGGAATTGTTATTTACACCAGTATACAATAGGACATATCAGTAAACAATGCCTGTTGCTAGGATAGGCTGCGCGTGGAAAGAGGGTTTCCTATGCTGGCGGGGGAGTAAAAATGCCTGAGGACTTAACAACTTTGGTTCTTGGCATTGACCCTGGAGGCACCAAAATACTGACGGCGGTGACCAACTCTCAGGGGAAAATGCTATCGCGCGACCAAGGTATAACGCCAGCTCCAAAAGACCATGAAACAGTTATCCAGTCTATTTTGGAGTCTGCGTCTCACTGCGGGGATTTAAAGAACACAGCAGCCAGGGGTGGCAGGGTGATGGTCAAGGAATAGGGGCGGCCATGCAAGGGAATCGGTGCTGCTTCCACCCCACCTAGATTGCCTTGCCCGCTGCCTCCGTATTCCCTGGCATCGCTGTTTAATAATTCCTTCCAGAATCCTGTTCGCGGTACTCCGATTCGATAGTTGACATGAGTCAGGGGAGTGAAGTTGCACACAACAACAACATTATCATCCGGTGCACGCCCCTTACGCATAAGGCTGACTACGCTGTGCTCAACATCATTGCAGTCAATCCATTCGAAGCCTGCTTGTTCAAAGTCCAATTCGTAGAGAGCTGGCTGTCCCCGATAAAATCGGTTTAAGTCCTCAACCCAGCGTTTAAGACCCGAATGTGGCGGGTAGCCAAGGAGGTGCCATTCCAGACTCTCGTCGTGCACCCACTCTCGCCACTGCCCAAACTCACCGCCCATAAATAGGAGCTTTTTCCCGGGCTGGGCATACATATATCCCAGAAGGAGCCTCAAGTTGGCGAACTTTTGCCAGTCGTCTCCCGGCATCTTTGCTAAGAGCGAGCCTTTGCCATGTACAACTTCATCGTGGGAAAGAGGCAGGACAAAGTTTTCGAAGAAGGCATAAACTAAGCGGAAAGTCAGGTTATTATGGTGGTGTTTCCGATATATGGGATCCTTTGTCATATACTCCAGGGTATCATGCATCCAGCCCATGTCCCACTTCAGGCCAAATCCCAGCCCTCCCAGGTAAGTTGGACGAGATACCATGGGCCAGGCAGTGGATTCCTCAGCAATGGTTTGCACATCAGGGCTTTCTTGATAAACCGCTTCATTAAAGCGACGTAAGAAGGCGATAGCTTCCAGGTTCTCCCGCCCGCCATACTTGTTGGGTATCCATTCACCCTCTTTACGGCCGTAATCCAGATAGAGCATGGAGGCCACTGCATCTACACGTAGACCATCGACGTGGTATTTGTCCAGCCAGAACAGTGCGTTGCTAAGAAGAAAGCTCCTCACTTCGTCCCGACCATAGTTGAAAATAAAACTGTTCCAGTCGGGATGAATGCCCTGTCTCGGGTCACCGTGCTCATATAGATGTGTTCCATCGAAATATCCCAGTCCGTGTTCATCATTGGGGAAATGAGAAGGTACCCAATCAAGGATTACACCTATGTCATGCTGGTGTAAATAGTCAACAAGGTACATGAAATCCTGGGGGGTACCGTAGCGGCTCGTCGGGGCAAAGTATCCTGTTAACTGATAACCCCAGGAGCCATAGAACGGGTGCTCCATTATCGGTAGAAACTCGACATGGGTAAATCCCAGCTGCTTCAGGTACTCAGCCAGCCTGGGAGCCAGTTCCCGGTAGCTAAGGTAGCGATTCCCCTCCTCAAGTACCCGCTGCCAGGAGCCCAGATGTACCTCGTAGATAGAGATGGGGGCATCAAGGGCATTGTGAGCGTGTCGCTTCTCCATCCATGCCCGGTCTTCCCAGCTATAATCTAAGTCCCAGGCAATGGAGGCTGTTTTGGGAGGCGTTTCGGTGTGGAAGGCAAATGGGTCGGCTTTCTCCACATGATAGCCGCGGCGATGGGAGACGAGGTGATACTTGTAGATTGTGCCCTTAGCCACACCAGGGATAAATCCTTCCCAGATACCAGATTGCCCTTTTGGACGCAGTGGATGGCTCGACTTATCCCAACTATTAAACTCACCTATGACAGAGATCTGCTTGGCATTAGGTGCCCACACGGCGAAATAGGTTCCCTCCATCCTATCCACCGTTACGGGATGAGCTCCAAGCTTATCATAAAGCCGATAGTGAGACCCTTCATTAAAGAGAAAAAGGTCGTCATTGCTCAGCATGCTTATGTCATAGCGCACTGGCTGAGTATTCATCTCATCCTTGGAGGACATCTCTTTGCCTCTGCCTTTTCCCTCTGTCATCTCTGGATAATGTCTCCTATTTGAATTACTTTGCTTAACCGCATATACCGGTTACTTAAGTATCTCGAAGAATATCTCCACAGCCGATGCTCATTCTTCAGCTTTCATCAGTTGTAATATACCCTGAAGTGTCACCTTCAACCAGTGTGGACGATTATTTAGCTCATAGCCAATTTCATAGACAGCCTTTTCTAAGAGATAGGCGTCCAGAAGAATCCTCAGTTGTTCTGGGTCATCAGGAAGCAACTGGGCTTGTTCAACGCCGTTCAAATAGGACATAAGGAAAGATGATGAAGCCCAGACGTACCAGAATTGCGCCCAATGTTCCAGCGCGGGCAGGTCCTCCGGTTTAAGTGCCAATGAGGATTGGTGGAGTAGAGCGCTGTGGGCAGCGTAGTGAAACGAACGTATCATACCAGCAACATCCCTTAGAGGTGACCGCTTGATTCGCCGCTCGCTCAAGGAGCGTGCCGGTTCGCCCTCAAAATCAATGATAACGAAATCCTTACCAGTATAGAGCACCTGCCCTAGATGGTAGTCCCCGTGGCAACGTATTCGTGCCGCCGAAATTTTTCGATTGCGAATCAACTGAAAGCGTTTCATGATGCTCTCCTCCGAGTCGCAGACCTGTTGAGCATTTTCCCTGAGCTCCTCCGGGAGTTCTTTTAGCCGCTCCCGCAGCAGTTGCAATATCTGCGTAGCAAAGCTCCGCATGGCATGGTAGAGTGAATTCTGGTAAATAAGAGAGAATGGCTCTGGGGCAAATTCTGGGTCATCCGGTGCTGAGGCCAGGGCCACATGGAGTTCAGCAGTGCGTTCTCCTAGAAGTTGGGACGAAACAAGATAAGGACCGATTGTCTCTTGGGCCAGCGCAGGTGGCTCCTTGAGCAAGGACAACAGGTGTTTCTGAGGAACGGGTGGCACCTGTACTGTGGGATGTGCCAGTACATATTCAAAATTACAATTGAGGAAGTCCAGGGTATATTGCCAGGCATCTCCTTCGTTCGGTACAAAGCTCTGAAGGGTGGCTAGAGTTATTATCTTGCCCTTCTTACGATGGTACTCAAGGGCGCCAGCTACCTGTGAAATATAGGGGAAAGCAGTTCTTTCTGTGAGAAATCGACCGATTTCCAGCTCAGGGTTAATTCCCTCCTCGATGCGGCGAAATAGTTTGAGGATTATCCGATCTCCGTAGACCACAGATGTATTGGTCTGCTCTGCCTTAACGGGAACAGGTTCCAGGGAGACTTCAGCCGGTCCGAGGGCATTACGAAAGACCCGGGTTCGTGAGGCCAAGATTTCGCCAGTCTTTCCTTTGAAGTGACGCCGTCGCCCAATGGCTTCTATTAAGAATTTGCAAAAGTTCTTGTTTACCAGAGCATCATAGAGTAAGCTCCCGTTGTCACCATCGCCTTTCCCGGCTTTCAGGCGGGCGATAACAGCGTGAGGATACTCAGCTATAATCTCGCCTGCCTGCTCGGCAGGGGCGCTGGTAAGGGGAAGTATATATGTCTCCGGGTCTCCTTCAGTATATTCCACTTCAATCAAGACAAGGCTGGCAGCAAACTCTGGAGAGTGTATAGGTATGATATCTAAAATCTGCAGTGCCCAGGATGCTCGCGCTTTCCCACGGAACCATCGACGGCCCCTTATGTAGTCCAGCAGAACTGCTTCCAGGACAAACCAATTCTCTTTTACAAAGAGCTTTTCCTCTGTCTCAGCCAGAGTGGGAAGGGTCACCACGGCCTCTGGAGACAAGGCACGAAAGCGAAGCGTCTCAGCGCGTTCTGATTCGAGGGAAAACCAGTAAAAAGCATGTGGGCCAAGGGTGAAGTAGTATTGACCATCGCTAATGGGAGCGAACTCTGCCCGTCCGAAGAGCTCAACCGGCACCCTTCCTTGAAATTCGGCAAGGTCGAGTTGAGTTTGCTGGGCGGCACGCGAAAGGTTGGCCACGACCAGGATGGCCTCATCTTGGTAGCGGCGAAGGAAAGCTAGAATCCTGCGATTTTTCGGTTGCAGGAACTCAAGGCTCCCTCGTCCAAAAGCCCTAAACCGCTTCCTGAGAGCAATCATGCGCTTCATCCACCAGAGAAGAGAGTCGGGATTATTTTGCTGGTTCTCTACATTGATGGACTCGTAGTTATACTCGGGGTCGATAATTGGGGGGAGATAAAGTTTCTGGGGGTTGGCGTGGGAGAATCCTGCGTTTCGGTCAGGGCTCCACTGCATCGGGGTACGCACCCCATTGCGGTCACCGAGATAGAAGTTGTCCCCCATGCCGATTTCGTCCCCATAGTAAATCACTGGCGTCCCCGGCAGGGAAAAGAGCAAGCCATTCATCAGTTCAATTTTTTTGCGGTCATTATTCAAGAGTGGTGCCAGGCGCCGGCGGATGCCGAGGTTGAGCCGGGCAGCAGGGTCACTGGCATACATCCGGTACATGTAATCCCGTTCTTCATCTGTGACCATCTCAAGAGTTAGCTCATCGTGATTGCGCAGGAAGATGGCCCACTGGCAGGCCTCCGGAATCGCTGGTGTCTCCTGGAGAATGTCAATGAGGGGGAAGCGGTCCTCCATGCGGATAGCCATAAACATACGTGGCATAAGGGGAAAGTGAAAAGCCATGTGGAACTCATCTCCATCGCCAAGATAGGCCACCGCATCCTCTGGCCACTGGTTGGCTTCTGCCAGAAGCATGCGATTCACGAATTTCCCATCGACGTGCTTGCGTAGCTCCTGCAAGAAAACATGTGTTTCAGGCAAATTTTCACAATTGGTGCCGTCCCGCTCGTAGAGATAAGGCACCGCATCAACCCGGAGTCCATCGACTCCGAGCCTTAGCCAGAAATCTATAACTCTCAAGATAGCCCGTCTAACGGCGGGGTTGTCATAGTTCAGGTCAGGCTGGTGTGAATAAAAGCGGTGCCAGTAATATGCCTTGGCTACATGGTCCCATGTCCAGTTTGAGTATTCGGAGTCCTTAAAAATGATGCGGGCATCTTGGTACTTTTCTGGCGTGTTGCTCCAAACATAAAAGTCGCGCCAGCGGCTTCCCTCTGCTGCCCGTCGGGCTCGCTGGAACCATGGGTGCTGGTCAGAAGTGTGGTTAACGACTACCTCTATGATGACACGCAGACCACGCTGGTGTGATTCATCCACAAAAGCCTTGAAATCGTGCATGTTGCCATAGCTGGGTTGGATGCCGGTATAGTCGGAGATATCATAACCATCATCCTTCAAAGGTGAAGGGTAAAAGGGGAGCAGCCAGAGGGCTGTAACCCCTAAATCTTCAAGGTAATCAAGCTTCTCTATAAGACCTAAAAAGTCGCCCACACCATCCCCTTGGCTGTCTGAGAAGGCACGAATGTGAAGCTCATAGATTATAGCGTTCTTATACCAAAGAGGATCATCCCTGAATGACGATGGTCCCATATGACTTCGTTCTTTCATATCCTAGTCACCAAGCACTGTGTGTATGTGTTCCAGTAAATCCTTAAAGTCAAGCGGTTTGACCAGCAGTCCGCTAGCCCCGTGTTTCATGCTGTGCCGTTGAATATTGGGGCTGCGCTGGGGTGAAATCACGATGCAAGGCGTTTTGATTTTGTGTAGCTCTTCACAGCGCTCCCAGATATGCCGGTCAAACTCGGAGATATCTATCAGGGAAAGTGCGATTTTCTCCTTTCCCTGAATAGCCTGGTCCAGTTCCTCCAGGCTGGCAGCAGTAAGCGTCTGGTAACCTGCTTGTCCGAGTTGCTGCGACACAAGTTCCAGGTTACTGCGGTTGCTATCCACTACCAAAATTATTGATTTAGCACTCATTGTTCAGTCAGATTATCTCCCGGCAGTGGCGTCCACCTCCCTGCCCTTTCATTAGGCATATTCGCGCCTCGGCTTAAATCCCCTTGAATAACGTATGATATAGCATTTGAATATAATTTTCCCCTCTACATATAATAATCAAAGTCTCGCTCCGTGCGCACCCGCCGACGCATACGGAAGATATGAGCAGGGACGATTTGCGAGTTGAGTTCAACGTAGTTTCGCGGCCCTTGCCAGAGATAGCGGGCATCGCTCAAGAGGTCATGCATCTGATAAGGCTTTTGGGTGTCGATGCCAAGTTCGTCCAAGGGAAACTCTACCCAGCCGGACTGAGTATGATGTGGATCCAAGTTCACCACCACCAGGACAACATTGGAGAGGTCATCGGTGCGCTTGCTGTAGCAAATTAGCTGCTCATTGTCTACTTCGTGGAAACGAAGACTCCAGTCGCTGTGAAGGGAGGGGTTCTCCCGCCGAACCTGATTGACTCGGGCGATGAAGCCCTTCAGGCTGTCGGGCCTGGCAATATCCCAGTTTTTGATCTCGTATTTTTCTGAGTCGGGATACTCTTCGCTCCCTGGTTCCCTGGGACGATTCTCACAGAGCTCAAAAGCTGGGCCATAGATGCCATAGCTGGCTCCTAAGGTAGCTGCCAGAACCAATCGTGCCATAAATGCCGACCGTCCGCCAAACTGAAGATATTCGGACAAAATGTCGGGCGTGTTTGGCCAGAGGTTGGGACGGAAATATTCCCGTACTTCCGTTTGAGTCAGCTCGGTGAAGTATTGTGTCAGCTCCAACTTGGTGTTGCGCCAGGCAAAATAGGTATAGGACTGAGTAAAGCCTAGCTTGGCCAATTGGTACATCACCTTGGGACGGGTAAATGCTTCGGAGAGGAAAATGACATCGGGGTATGCCATTTTAATATCGGTAATCAACCACTCCCAGAAACGGAAGGGCTTGTTATGAGGGTTGTCTACGCGGAAGATGCGGATGCCCTGTTCGATCCAGAAGAGCACGATGCTCTTGAGTTCTTCCCAGAGCTCTTGCCAATTCTCGGTCTCGAACTCGAGGGGGTAGATATCTTCGTATTTTTTAGGCGGATTTTCCGCATACTGCACAGTGTTATCAGGGCGCCAGTGGAACCACTCTGGATGTTCCTTCACATAGGGGTGATCAGGGCTGCACTGGAAGGCGATATCCAGGGCGATTTCAATATCATATTGGCGAGCCTTGGCTATAAAGCTCTGGAAATCCTCCAAGGTGCCAAGTTGGGGGTGAATGGACTTATGTCCCCCTTCTTCCGAGCCGATGGCCCAAGGGGTCCCGGGGTCATCTGGGTTGGCTACAGGATTATTATTTCTCCCTTTACGGTGCGTGTGGCCGATAGGGTGGATGGGAGGGAAATAGAGTACATCGAAGCCCATGGCTGCAATATAAGGAAGGCGAGCCTCGCAGTCCTTGAAAGTTCCGTGGCGTCCGGGCTCAGGAGCACAAGAACGGGGAAACATCTCGTACCAGATGCTAAAGCGAGTTTTTTCCCTATCAACTACCACCACAAGCTCCTTGGGATAAGTGATAGCAAATCGCCTGTCAGGGTACTTATCCATGAACTCCGATAGCTCCTCGCTTAGGGCTAGCTGGACCTTCGCCTGCTCTGCTACCTGTGTAGATTGCAAGGTGCTTACCCATTCTCCCATCTTTTGTCTCTCACGTTTAGGAGCATGCTGGCTTGCTTCTGCAATCAACTGAGCTCCTACCAGAAGCTCAATCGAAACTTCTTGGTCTGCCTGGAACTTCTTTGTTAGATCCCGCCGCCATGACTTAAACTGGTCAACCCGGGCTAGAACAGTGTAACGATAGCGCTCAAGCTCGGTGACCACAAACGAGCCGCGCCAGCGGTCATTGATTAGTGGTTCCATAGGAGCCTCAGCCCATTCAGGGTCGTTTTCCTTACGATAAAGGAGCAAAGCCGATATGGCATCATGGCCGTCGGTAAAAATGTCGGCTTCCACGACTACCCTCTCGCCGATAACTCGCTTGATGGGAAAGTGGCCACCGTCGATTTCGGGCTTTAGCCCCTCAATGATCACCCGTACTTGACCTGTCGGTCCTTCCATAGTCCTGTAGCCTCGCCTTATTGCTCCGTCACCATCCTATTTCAAAGGAAAATTGTGCCTTATTCGTATGCGTCTGTCAATGAACATATGCAAAGATGGTCAACTTCAGGCATTGAATTTCTACTTATCATGATGGGAAAGAGAAAAAACAAGCTTGACAATAAGCTCAAGCAAAACAAAAGAGAATAGTTTGCAAGCTGGTGGTTATACCTAGTAAGCCTGAGACATATTTCGCGCTCGCAGATAAATCTCTTCGTATTTTCTAGCCGAGGCTTTCCAAGAGAAATCTAGCTTCATATTGAGTCTCATCAGGTTTTGCCATTCAGCCCGGTGATAGAAGCTCTCCTCGGCTCTTTTTATCGCCTCCAGCATTTCTATGCCGGTGTAATTTTGAAACACAAAGCCATTCCCGTTTGCTTGAGTCACATCCTTCACTGTATCAGCCAGCCCCCCGGTATGTCGCACCACAGGGATAGCACCATATCGCATGGCTATTAGCTGCCCTAATCCACAAGGCTCAAAACGCGAGGGCATGAGAAACATGTCGCTGCCACTGTAAATGAGATGGGCCAATCGTTCATCATAGTCAATGAATGCTGAGAGGCGATCGGGGTACTTTAGCGCTGCCTCGGCAAGCAATTTATGGTAATGCTCTCTTCCCTCACCAAGGATAACCAGTTGTGCTCTTATTTCTGTAATAAACGGGTCTATAACTTGGAGCAGCAAATCAATCCCCTTCTGCTCCTCAAGACGAGACACCATGCCGAACAAAGGGATGTCAGGGTTTTGCGGCAGCCCGCCTTTTCTTTGCAAGGCGAGTTTATTATCAACCCTTCTTTCTATCGTGGTGAAATCATAGTTCCTTTCCAGATAGGGATCGGTAGCTGGGTTATATTCATCATAATCGATGCCATTAACTACGCCATAAAGATCATCCCGCCGATAGCTTAGCAATTGCTCCAAGCCCTCACCATATTGTGATGTCAGTATCTCTGAGGCATAGCTAGGGCTAACTGTGGTCACAATGTCAGCCAGAAGAATTCCCTGGCTCATGAAGTTTAGCGATGGCCTGGGAGCACCAACTGGGATATATTCCTGCCATACAGAAGAAAGCCCGGAGCGCTCGAGAAATTGCTGGTCAAAGGAACCCTGGTAAGCCAGATTGTGGATGGTGAATATACAGGGCAGTGCTATCTTTGCTTTTTTAAGCCCCAAGGGGACTAAGGAAGCATGCCAGTCATGGCAATGAATGATATCGGGGCGAAAATCAAGCTGAGAAATGATGCTGGGGATGCTTAGCGAAAAAAAAAGGAAGCGGTCTAATTCGTCCTGGGTATAG
>Ga0307379_10003716_pt1 | contig 22030 bp, 17 predicted proteins | sample UN2MG_FD_202237 | JGI IMG/M metagenome (GOLD analysis project Ga0307379, IMG submission 202237) | Soil microbial communities from Risofladan, Vaasa, Finland - UN-2 | ecosystem: Environmental > Terrestrial > Soil > Coastal area > Acid sulfate soil | place: Finland: Risofladan, Vaasa | collected... | reverse complement strand
AAGCTCTATCCGCAGATTACTGAGGCCAGAGCAAAGGGCCGCCCGGACGAACTCGCCCGGCTGGAGGCGCGCCGAGTGGAGCTGGATAGAGCATACCAGGCGAGCTACCGGCTGGGTGATCCGCTGATCACGGTGGAGGCGCCGGCCGATGCCCAACAAGTCGTGGCGATCATGGCGAACGGCGAGGTCAAACCGCTAGCCTATAACGCCCGCCTCGGCCGCTGGGAGGCGCGCTTCGACGTCCCGGTGTATGCGCGCGAGGGGGAGTATGTCATCACGGTTGTGATCGTCCTGAAAGACGGTACGCGAAAGGTCGTAACGATCAGTTACCGGGTGGACCTAACAGCCCCGGCGGGCCTGGGGAAGGCGGAGATGATTGCGGGCGATGGGCAGGCGCTGCGGCTGGAACTGGATGGCGACGACGACACCGCTCGGGTCATCGCATTGCTGCCGTGGGGCGAACGCGTTGAACTGCGGCCCTCTGCCATGCAACCGCATCGCTTCTTCGCCACGGCGCTGGTGCCACCGTCGCACCAGGGGCAGCGGTTCGGGGTTACCTATATCATCACCGACCATGCGCACAACCGTGGTGAAGTGATCGTCGGGATTAGTGGCGACTGATATGCCGAAACAGTCCGCGAAACACGTCCTCGGCGCGATTGCGCTGCTCCTCGGACTGACAATCCCTGGTGGGCTGGCCGGCGCGTCTCAAGCGACCGGCGGAGACGCTGTGTACACGAGCACGCGCCAAGTCACCAGCCTGGCGGTGACGCCAGACGGCGCTGTGTGGGTGGGCACGACCGGCGGCGTGCTGCGGCGCGACGCCGACGGGAAGTGGCTGAAGTTTACCCGGGCCAACGGTTTGCCGGCGCACGAGGTGCAAGGCTTCGTGGTGGCGGGAAACGAGCTCGCCGCAATCTTCCCGGGCGCCTCGGCGGTGTGGCGGCAAGACAAGTGGCAGGTGGAAGCGCCGGCGCGCGCAATGCCAAGCATCGTGTCATTCCCCCAGCAGACCGCCGCCGCAACCTGGCGCAGCGCGCCCTGCGCGGCGACCGTTGACGGGCTGCGGGTGAAGGATGACGGCAAGTGGCGGCTCATAGGGCTGCCGAAGTCCAGTGGTTCGCATATCAGCGCCCTTCTGCCCAGGGATGACACGCTGTGGGCCGCGTTCTACGGGGATGGGCTGTGGGCATTCGGCGGGAGAACATGGCGCCGGCTCGATCTCGGCTTGCCCGCGAAGGCCCGCGAGGTGACCGCCCTGGCAATGGAGGCCTCGCGAATCTGGGTGGGAACTAGGCGCGAGGGGGTGTGGGAGTTCGACGGCCTCCGCTGGCAACAACACCTACAACCCGACGAGCCATATTCCCACAACTGCCAGTTTATGGCGATCTACCGCGACGCGCTGTTCGTCAGCACTCTGGAGGACGGGCTGGCGGTACGGACGCCCGAGGGATGGCGGCATGTGGTCACGCCCACCATATCGTCGGATGCTCCGCGGCAGATGGCGCAGTTCGGCGATTCGCTCTACCTGCGGCACGCGGACGGCAAGGTAGATCGCTTCGACGGCGAACGCTGGGCGCGCGCCGTGTGCGCCGGGCTGCCCCGCAAGCAGGCCAGCGCCATTGCCGCTGATCGCGACCGGCTCTACGTTGCCCAGTGGGGCGGCTGGAGCGAGTTTGACGGCACAGCCTGGACTCACCACCTCAAAGTTCCCGATCTTCAAGGTATCCCCGTCACGACGCTTTGTCCGCAGGGCAGCACGCTTTGGGTTGGGACGCAGGGCCGCGGGCTGGCGGAGATTGATCGCCCGACCGGCCGTTTGCGCTGGCACGACGAGCGCAACAATCTGCCCGACGACTGGGTGACGTGCATGACCCGGGCGGGCCAGTCCCTCTGGATGGGAACCTTCGTCGGCGGGCCGGCGCGGAAGGATGGAGACCGCTGGACGCCGGTGGCGAAGCTCGCGCACGAGAATGTGACCGCCCTCGTTCCCGATGATGCGGGCGGCGTGCTGGCAGCGACGCGCACCAGCATATGGCGCCTGGGGCCGAATGGCGAAGCACCGGCCCTTCTGCAGAAGGCAACCCTCCCAGACGGCGAGACGCAGACGCTATGCAAGGGGCGCGATGGCTGGTGGATCGGCGCGCGAACCGGCCTCTACTTTCTGAGAGACAACCTGTAGGCGCCGCACAATACCCGGGTTAGCAGTGTACGTCCTCCGCGAAAATGGGACGAATGCTTAGTTGCACTTTACGGTGAATGAGCTGGTGGCCAGGCGCGAGAACCATCGCAAGCTCGCGCGGACGGAACAAGATGCAAGCGCAGGGACACCGGACCTGTACCTTGATTCACCGCCGGATTTGCCCCACAATCGCTGAAGCTCGACACGATCCTCGGCGTCGGCGGGACGGATCGTCGTCATCCAGCGCCGGCGACACCAGGCTCACATTGTGCCGGCTGCGTGCAAGGAAACGCCGTGCGCGTGGGCAACTAAAGAGCACTACTTGCAGCAGGAGGGATTCACGATGCCACGTGCAACTCAGCTCTCCGTATCCCTTGCGAACAAGCCGGGACAGCTCGCCAAGCTGGCCGCGACGATGAAGCGCGCGAAGGTCAACCTCCTCGCTATCTCCGTCGTGGACAACACGGACACCGGGTTGGTGCGGCTGATCGCCGACGACAGCGCCAAGGCCACCCGCGCGCTGGCGCGAGTGGGCATGAAACCGCTGCGCCAACCCGTGCTTGTCCTGCACTTGCCTAATGAGCCCGGCGCGTTGGCGGAGGCGTCCGCGAAACTTGCCGCCAGCGGGGTTAACATCAACTACTGCTACGGCAGCGTTGCTAGACAAGCAGCTGAGGGCAGTGTCGTCTTGGGCGTGGACGACCTGGACAAGGCGCTACGGGCGGCGTGAGGCGCGACCCCCGCAAGGTAAGACCGCTGATGCGGGGCTGGAGCTAGGCGTCCCCAAGGCTAACGGCCATGTCTGATCGCAGAAGCGTCGTCAGGCGAAACCGAACCTGTTCCATCAAGGTAGCCTTCCTCCGACCGGGGGGTCAGGGCTACCGCTGAACTGGGATGGCCAGCGGAGAAGTTGCTCCATGAGTTGTGACAACCAGGCGCAAAGGAGGATGAGCAGGCGAGAGCTCCTGCGCAACGCAGGCAGCGGGCTCTTGGCCGTGTGTTTGGCGGGCGGCGCAGCCAAGACACGAGCTGTCTTCGGCGCGACCCCTGCGGCTACTGGGATGCAATACCGACCACTCGGCAAGACCGGACACAAGAGCTCGCTGGTATGCTTTGGCGGCGCTTCAGTGGACAAGGTCAGCCAGTCTGAGGCAGACCGGGCGGTGGGCGATGCGCTTGACCACGGCGTGAACCACTTCGACGTCGCTCCGACCTACGGCGAAGCGGAACTGCGATTCGGGCCCGCGCTAAGCGGTCGCCGCAAGGAGGTGTTCCTGGCTTGCAAGACCACCAAGCGTACCCGGGACGAGGCCGCCGCCGAGCTGCGGGAGTCGCTGCGTCGGCTGCGGACAGACCACGTCGACCTCTACCAGTTCCATGCGCTGGACACGCTAGAGGATCTCGACAAAGTCGCCGGTCCTGGGGGAGCGTGGGAGGCCTTCCAGGAAGCCAGGCAGGAGGGCCTGGTCAGATTCATCGGTATCACCGGTCACCGTCCGGCTATCCAGCTGGAGGCGCTTGGCCGCATGCAGCTTGACACCGTCATGTGCCCGGTGAACTTCATCGAGGACTTCCACAGCCATGCCGCCGCACCGTTGCTCAAACACGCGGCGGCGCACCAGATTGGGGTGATCGCAATCAAGGCCATCTCCGCCGGCCGCTGGCCGCCAGAGATGGAGCGCGCCTACGGGACCTGGTATCAGCCGTTCCACGATCAGCACCAGATCTCACTGGCTTTCCGATATGCGCTCTCCCAACCTGTCACCACTGCTGCGTGCGCAGGCGACCTGGCATTGCTGCCCCGCTTGATCGCGGCCGCAGAGAGTTTCACCCCGCTCCCGGCCGAAGAGCAGGAAAAGCTCCTCGCCTCCGCAGCTGATCGCAAGTCGCTCTTCGGCGAGCCCTGACGGCGCGTGTCCTTGTCAACCGCGCGTGAGGCTGGCCTGAGGTGGAGCCGGGGTTGCGTGCCCAACTTTGCTCCTGTATCATCTCCAGCCAGGGCGCGGCGCCTTTGGGCGCCGCCTTCGCGTCGAGGAGCGGAACTGGCATGGAGGTCTTTCCTGCATCCGCCAGTGGGTGGAGGCGGTCTCATCCACGCTTGACACGCACACGGTGACCCATCTCTGAGATTCATCAGATGGGTTCCCGGACATTACGGGGTCACTTACGCGCCGGCTCGGCCCTGGGGCTGAAGAGCCGGAGGAACTCATCTGCGGGCACCCTCGCGCCGGGAGCGAAGCGCGGACCGCCGGCGTAATCCAGCAAACACTGAAACATCTGCCTCGTCTCGATGCGCTCGTCGAACCTGCCGAGCACCTCCAGCGTGGTAGCGATAACCTTCCCGCGCCCGACCTTGAACTCAAGCAGGTACGCATTGTTTCGGTTGCCGGCATAGTGGTCGATGGCGCGGATGATCGGGCTCACGCCGAACTGGGCAAGCGGTGTGAACTCCATGGGCAGAACGCCGCGAATCATTGAAACGAATTGGAGATCACACATGTCGTCGTGAGGGAACGCGGCGAGTGCCGGGTGCGTGCTGATCACGGTCCCGGAGTTGCCGGGTCCAGCGTTCCAGGGGATGGTTCTGAAGAGCTTGTAGAAGCTCACCACCCCGGCGTAGAGGGTCGTATTCTCGATGACGCTCCCTCGGCTGAAGAGCAGACACGCGCCTCCGCGCTGGACATAGTCGGCGAGCGCCGCGTCCACGGAATCCGCGACGACCAGGGGCGTGCGCTCGGGGATCGGTGCGCCCCTCGCCGAGCCCAGCCGCAGCAGCGCGCCGCCCTCCACCAGCTTGGCGGCGCTCTCGGCGGCGGTCGCGCGCCGCAGGCCCCGGCGGATCTCCGGGAAGGCCCAGAACGACCAGTCGTTGGTATTGACCACCCGGCCGTTCGCCCTCAATACTGCCCGCAGCACGAACCGGAAGGCCCTCTCGGTCCTCGGCAGGACGAGTGCCGCCGAGCCGGCTTGAGTGAGTCCTCCTTGCCTCAATTCGGGTATCGACAGCGTGCCCGACTGCGCGAACGGGCCGCCTTTCGCCTCCCACTTGAGGGTGCAGTCGCGCAGGCTCTCCTCGGCGTAGCTGCTCACGGCGAGCGGGATGCGCTGCGCGCACCCCGTCCTCAGACAGCGATTCCCCTCCCGTGCAAGAACGATCACCGTGTCGCCGTTGGATTTTGCGAACTCCTTCACCGAAACGTTCTTCGGCTGCCAGAAGTCGTCCAGCAGGCCCTCGCAGTACTGGCCGAAATCGATCAGCAGCCACATGATATAGCCCTCCACGCCGGGGCTGCGGCGGGTGTACTCGATCCCGTCCTTGCGGCAGAGGGCCTGCAGTCGCAGCGAGTTCCTGCGGTAGGCCGGTATGAGCTGCTCCTGGCCGTTCGCGCGCGCGGTCTTCACCAGCGTCTCGAGCCAGAACGGCCGCAACTGCGCGTGCGCCCACTTCGGCGTGTCGGCGGGGTCGGGATAGCAGCTCCACCAGTTGTACTCGTGCATGATCGAGGGATGCCGGCCGTCCGTGTCGATCGGCGTTTCGTCGAGCACTTCCTTCATCCAGGTCGGGATGACCATCGCGTAGAAGTCCGTCTCGCGCTTGCCCTTGGGCGTCATCTCGGTCGTGACGTAGCCAGTGCAATCGATGACGAGCGCATGGGGAGCGAGCGCCTTGGCCTGTCGCACCAGATCGCGGCTGAAGAAATCGAAGGACTGCTGCGTCTGATTGTTGAGTTCCATTTCACTTGACATGCTGTAGGCGATGATCGAAGCGTGGTTCCGGCTCTCGCGCACCAGTCCGTCCAGCTCCTTCGCGTAGTACTCCCTGAAGCGATCGTCCAGGGTGTAGCGGTTCGCCCTCAGGCCGGACAGGCCGAAGGGCATTTCCTGGATGACCATGATCCCGGCCTCGTCGGCCGCCTCCAGGTAGTCCCCGGACAGGATCTCCACGCAGCTCTTCACGCCGTTCATCCCGTAGCGCCGGGCGAGCTTGAGACGCGGCAGATACCATTCCTTGTCGGGCGGCGGAGAGAGGGTCTCGGGGTAGTACTGATTGTCGCCGAAGCAGCGCAGGAAGATCGGTTTGCCGTTCAGGAGAAACTGGGTGCCCTGGGTGGTTATCTCGCGCATCCCAAACCGCACGCCGACACGGTCGGTGGGCGCGGAGGCTCCCTCCTCCAGCACTGCGACCTCAAGGTCATAGAGCTTCGGGTGGTTCGGGGACCAAGTCGTGAAGCGAGCGAGTTTCACCTCGACCTCGGCGTCGGCCTTGCCCGGCTGCAGCGTGGCCTCGGCCTCACCGATCGCGCGCTTTCCGTCGCGCACCCGGAAGAGCAGCCTGAGCGGCTCGGACGCGGGCTCCGACAGCGTGGCGCTCACGCGCACCGATTTCGAGGAGAGTCTGGGCTGAACGTAGGCGTCGATCAGCGACACCGCGTCCGTGATCTCGCACGCCACCGGCCGGTAGACTCCGGTCCAATTCTTGGCGCACTCCCCCATCTCCCAGATACCGTCCAGCCGCACCTCAGGCAAGTCGCACACCTTGATGGCGATGAGATTATTCGCCCCCGGCTTGACGAAGCGCGTGACGTCGGCGCGCTGCTGCGTGCGTGAACTCGTGGTGTAGCCCACATACAGCCCGTTGAGGTAAATCTCCGCAGCCGGCAGAAGGCCGCCGATCCTAAGCCACACGCGCTTGCCCGAATCAAACGGCGGCACCTCGAAGGTTCGCCTCACCCAGAAGGGCCCAAAGAAGAAGTTCTTCTGCCTTGCGCAGGGCTCGCCGATGCCTTGCGCCTGGGGCGCCCCGGGGATCGTGATTTGATCGCGGAACAGTCCCTTGCCTTCGTGCCAGCCGCGCGTCTGGCCCTGGCCGTCTTCGTCGCGACGGAACTGCCACGCGCCGTTGAGGTCCAACTGCGGCCGGTAGCTTCCCCGATGGGAGAACGCATCCGTGATGAACATGGTCCCGCTCACCATCTTGCCGGGTGCAGAAGCCGCCGCCCCGCGCCCACCAAAGGTCAATACGATGGCGAGCAAGAGATAACCCAATGATCGCATGGCGGCCTCCGCGTCGGGCATGCCAAGATGCGCGACTCCGCATGACGTCGCGCCTGACGATGCGTTGTATTTCGCCCCAGCCTGGGAGCCCACCTCTCGGCGAGGGCGGGCACGGGCCGGGAGCGCGTCATCCCGGCGGCTTGGTGGGCGTTGGGCGCAGGGTGGTCTCTCTGGTCAGTCTCTGTCAGGTCGGGCACCAGAACCGACCAGCGAATACCCGGCCCCGGGGCATGGGAATTGCCCTGTCTGGGCCAATTGGTCAGTTCCTGTGCGCACGACAGACGCGCTCGCATTGTCCCGCCAGGGCCAGCCTCCGACCATTCCTTGGGAGCGCCCAGCGCCGGGTCAGCCATACCGCCAGGATGTTATACAGTGCTGCGTAGTAAGCCGCTGCTGCGATCCTACCCCTTGGGCGATGCCGCGGCGTACGGCTGGGGCTATGCGCGACCTCGCTACGTGAATGGGCCCACGCGGTGCGATTGCCTTCGGATGGCCAGACGCTGCATGATCCGCACGTCCACGAACGTGCAAAGCTCGCAAGATCCAGCCCCCGCTGCCAACCTACAACGCCTGCCGGGCGGAGGCCGGTGGCAAGAGCATCGGACCTCTGCGCCCGTTTCGATCCCAGGTCGTTTCCCTAACCAAAACGCTCTGGCATCGAAATCCGCCGCCTCGTCCACATCTCCGCAGTTTCGACCTGTGGTGAACACCGCCGAACCATGGCAGGTCGTTTTCCTCCACCACGCCGAGGGGTCGGACCCGCGGTCTATGACGCGGCCCTCGGTGCTGCGCCCTGATGAGTGCCGGACGCTCGAGCAAGAAGATATGGAAATGGGATCGCGATCAAGTCTCCAACGATATAGGTAGCGAATACGGCGGCAGTGAAGAGACCATAGTCCGGGAATCGGCCCTTGATGAGCAGGGGGAAAACGACCGCGACGAACCAGATTGACTTGTAGCAGAGCTGAAGAAGCAGCACCGGCACAAACTTCAGGGGATCGCGCAAGCCGAGCACGGACAGGACACCGAACGCCACATAGACGCTGCCCACAATGCCCAAGGCAAGAGGCTCGTCCGCCGGCCACCGAAGCATGGCCTTCACTACTTGAGGCATGATCACGATTCCCAGTCCGAATCCGCCCGCTCCCACAATGGTGTAGAGGTACATGAACCTCATCCACCCTCGCCGAATCACAAAAGGCTTCGCCATCTTCCCTACCTCCTTGCGACCACTGTCTGTTCTGCGCGTTGCCCACGGCGGTCTTTGTGGACGTGCCCCCTGCCGAACCCTGGGTAGCCTTAGCTTGCCCTCACGCGAAGCAACTGTCGGCGGCGCACGGCTGAAGAGCGGCGGGCCGCATGAACCGGATGGCCCACTTCTCCGCTTCGGGTAGCCGATCACGCCGCACGCCCCGCACCGACGACAGCCGGAAAGTCACCTGCGTGGTGGGCGTGAGCCGTGCACTAAGGCCTCCGGGGCTACCACCGCTCGTAACTTTGCCGGTCAGCGTGAGCAGGGCCTGCAGGTTCCCCTTCAGCTTGAGCTTCGCGCCTGGGCGTTTGCGCCCCTGCCGCGGGTCCTCATGGACCTCGCTGCTGGTCACCAGGCGCGAGAGCGCGCTCTTCACCTTCTCGACCTGCCCGGCCTTGAGCATCTCTTGCAGGTCGGACACGATCTTCCGCACCGCCCCGGGTAGCGTATCGATGCCCTCTATCGATGCAGGCGCCCGCGCGCCGGCGAGCTCGCGACGGAGATGGTCGCGCCGCGCCTCCGCCGCCATCATCTGCCGCTCCAGGTCATCCACCAGCTTGCCCTTGGCGATCCATTGCACCAGCCGAGCGATCTCGGCCTCCACCTCCGCCAGTTGGGCTTTGAGTTGCCCTGCGGTGTTCTGCTGCTGAGAGCGCTGACGGCGCCTCTCCGTCAGGCGCTTGCGCACCGCTGCCTCCAGTCGTGCCAGCACGGCCTGGTCGCAAAACAGCAGCTCAAGCAAGTTCAGTACCGCCTGCTCCGCTTCCACCGCGTTCACGGTCGCCATGCAATCGCACACCATGCTCCCGCGATTCTGTCGACTGGCGCAGCAATAGGTGTGCCGCCCGCGTAGCACAAACCGCGCCCCGCAACGACCGCAGGTCATTATCCCACTCAGCAGGCGGGGCACGCGAGGCACCGCGGCCCCATGTGCTCGCTGTAGGGATCGCTGGCGCTGGCGGGCCTTTACGGCCTCCCATAGCTCCTGCGGCACGATGCGCAGGCTGGGGACGTCCTGGATCACCCATTTCTCCGGCGGCAGCTCCCGGCGCACTTGCTTGCCGCCCCGCTCCGGGTCCCGTGGCCAAGTGGTCCGATTCCAAACCAGGCGGCCTGCGTGTTTCTCGTTGTTGAGAATGCCAAGGCCCTTCTTCGACGCGCCTGCGATGGCGCTGTGGGACCAGGTTCGCTTCCTCACTCCCGTCCGGTTGCGCCAGCGCGCCCCCGGCGGCACCACACCCTCGGCGTTCAGCGAGGCCGCGATCTGCCTGGAGCTGAGTCCATCGGCGTACAGGCGGAACACGCGCCTGATGACCTGCGCCTCCGGCTCGTGGATCACATACTCGTGACCCACCACCATCCCGGTCCCCCAAGGGTCGCCGGGCTTCCCGGCCACCACCGGCCGCTGGGCGAGGCGGTCGATCCCTACCTCGACCGTGTGGTGGCGCCCCTGGCTCCATACCTCGACACAGCCATGCTCGCCATGGGCGACAAACGGCGCCGCCCACACCACCTTGAGCGCGTTGCCCAGCTGGCCGCGGGTGGGGGAGACGTAGAAGGTCCTATCGCTCACCCGCTTGAGGTAGTCCAGCGAGCCGGCTATGGTTTCGGCGGGCAGGCCGGGGCCGTTGTCGCGCACCGAGAAGCCGTCCGGCTCGATCTTGACCTCGACTGCCGGTGCGATGTCGGCGCTCTCGCACGCGTCCAAGGCGTTGTCGACCAGCTCCTTGAGCAGGGCCACGGGCCACCACTCGATGTCATGGCCGATCTGCATCTGCAGTTCCTTCTCGCTGAAGAACTCTAACTCGCGGCTGACCTCGAAGGTGGACCGCTCCAGTCTGACGTTACTTGGCATGGTTGTTTCTCCTGGTTCCGGCGTTCCCGGTACAATTGGTCTCGGAAGGGGTGACATCTGCTGAACTGGCCTTCTGGCTGGTCTTTTGAGGCGAAGAACGGGCCTTCTGTGCGGCCACCAGATTCGCGGAGACGGCCTCGCGCTGCCTGACCGACATCGCGCGCTTGGGCCGACGGGCGTTCCCGCGTGGATTCCAGGGAAAGAGCGGAAATGACGGCACGTCGCAGTCGCCGCCCTCGGGATAGCAGTCGCGGCGGCGCCGCCGGATAAGCGCAGCCGACGGCCGCTGGTGCGGAATCCGCGCTGCCAGCCCTTCGAGTTCAGCCTGCTCGGTGGCAATGAACCGGGCAGCTTCCCCGGTCACGCGGGGCGCCACACTCTTGGGCATTGGCTTGCCGCGAAACGCGTGGGCAGGATATAATGGGTAAGCGGGCGCCCACACGCGCAGGCAGTCGTAAGCTTGCCGCCGGCTGGACACGCACAGGCAATCCAGGCAGTACCGGCGGATGGCCTGACCGGGTGTCGGCGGCCTTTGTCGCCCAGTACTCTTACTCTCTCTCAGTGGTGCCAACTTCCATCATCTCCCAGGGCTATAGGCTGCCGCATCCGAGCCGCCTGAGAGTGGTGCACAGCTGCGCCCCTTACACTGGCGCACAGCTGTGGCCCCTAACAGGGACAGCGGGAAACAGTCAGCGAAGCGGGCAGTTGTCTTCTCCCTCCGTGCGAGAGTCCAGCACAACGATTCGGGCGATTCCCGCATGCACGGGGACATCAACGACTCCATGAGTTGACACTCGGCCGAAAACTGAAAGCGACAAGCCGCGATCACGTGTCTCGCACAGCAAGCTGTGCTCATTTCACTTTCTCCGCGCCCGGAAAGATGGTCTTGACCTGAGCGACCGCCCATTCACTTGGCAGAAGCCGCCGTATCCGCGCGCCGCGCGCCAACCCCTGTCCCTGATCCTTGCGGGACAAGCCGGGCGTGTACTCGATCCAGCCCGCCGCAGCCATAGCCTTGAGATCGCGACGGACAGTGCTGTGATCGTATCCGGCTGCGTATGCCAACTCACGGCTGGACGTGATGAGTTCCACCCCGGCCTGACCCTTGGCTGTCTCCAGCGCCCCGATCACGATGAGCAGGTATCGGCGCCGGACAGTCTGGGCTGGCTTCCACCCTATGGCTGGCCTGTGTGCGCGCGCCAGATGGCGGAGCTGGCGGAGATCAAGCGCGAGGCGTGGAGCACCAAGCAACTCAAGCCGGTGCTCGACGCACTGCGCCAGGAGGCCAAGCTGCTGGGCCTGGAGGCGCCGGATCGCCACGAGCTGAGCACCTCGGGCGAGCAGCGGGTGCGGATTGTCACGGTCCAAGGGCCGGACCTGACTAATGATGAGGCAGCGCCGCCATCCGCTGCACCGCCTTCGTCCGCCGATGCGGCGGCCCCAGGCTCGCCCAGCCGATGAAGAGCTTCCACCAAGTCAAGGACGGCACGCGCATGGCAACATCGGCTCTTGACTAAGGGGCGCTTCCGAGTGAGGTATGTGTCGGTCGGCTTGTCCCCCATAGCCTTGGCGACGGGGGGCGTTGGCGCCGGCACACTGACTCACCGGAGGACGAGAATGGCAAAGCAGCCGAAGAGGCAGGCCGTGGAGCAGCGCACCCAGCAGCGGCCTGTCCCGAGCGAAGCCGAGGGGCTAGCGGCGCGCAAGGAGGCGGCCAAGAAGAGTGCTGAGACCAGACAGCGCAAGCGGGAGGAGCACCTAACCGAGGTGGCCGCCAAGCACGAGACGACCCTGTCCAAGCTCCTGGTGCGGATGATGGAGGTGTTCGAAGGCGCGGCCAAGTAGTCCCATCACGCTAGTCTGAAGCAAGCACCGGCGAACCGCTTTCCCCTACCGAGGAGGGCGGCTCGCCGGCATTTCCGGTTTTGCCCAAGAACATAGGCGCAGCGGGCCTTTCTACGGGCGGTTGCCGTTTCGGGGTATGTAGCTACCACCCACCCCCGACCTACCCGTATACTGGCCCTTTGGCCGCGCATTTGTCGCAAGCAACGGCATTGTGGCGGGGCATCGCCTGGCGCGATGCGCGGCTGGTCCCGCTTCAACGCGGGCCCACCGCACGCAATCACAGGTTGTGCTTCTGCTTCCACTCCAAATAGCCGGCGCCGATCTTGCCGGTGCCGGTGCGGTACTCCTGAACCAGCCGCTGGTCAACATCATCGCGGGGAAAAGCCCCGGCTTCCTCGAGCACCAGCTGGGCGACCTCCTCTGCCGGCTGCGTCTCCACCGGCGGCGCTAGGAACGGCTTGTCGCTGCGATAGAGGGGGTCGCTCCCCCACTTGCCCGGTTGGGAGACGCCCCCGACATATACGAGCGCCCACTCCTCCCCCTCGTCCTGGGGGCGGTTCGGGCCGACGTTGCCCTTACAGTAGAGCTTCGGGCGCTCCGAGCCGGGGTAGTAGGTCTCAAGCTGCAGGTGAATCGGCATCCCCCGTCCGCTGCTGGGGGGGTACACCAGCGGGTAGTCGCTGGGTCCGTAACGATAGTAGTTGTTCACGACGTTGGCGTGGACCCCCTGGCCCAGCTCGCTGCCCGAGGTGAAGTTGTAAATCAGGTTGTTGCGGAAATCGAAAAGCGCGGTGGGCATGAAGATCGCCATTTGCTCTCCGGGGTAGGTGCCGGGCTGCGCGCCGCCGGAGCCAAATCCTCCCAGGCCGTGCATCAGCGCATTGCGCTCCCCGTTGCTGGTGAAGAAGTTGTGGTGCAGGGTCACGTGGTTGGCGCCGTGGGCGACGAGCATGGCTTTCGAGCTCGTGGAGGTCTCGTCTTTGCTGTTCGCCTCCGCGATGACGCACCACTGCACGGTGACGTAGTGCCCCTTGTTGATGCCGAAGTTCTCGTCGCTTCCCCAGCTCACCGAGCAGTGGTCAATGACCACGCGATGGGCCCCCTTTCCGACGGTGATGCAGTCGCCTTTGGCATTGCGACGAACGCGCAGGTGACGGACGATCACATCGCGGCACTCCAGGCCGCGCAACGAGATGCCGTAGCCGTGCAGCGTGATCCCACCCTTGTCCGCCGCCGACGCGCCGTCAATGGTAAGCCGGCCATGCTCCACCTCAATGTTGGAGGCGAGGTTGATGATCCCGCCTACCTTGAACTTCACGATGCGCGGGCCTGTCGCCGCCACTGCCTCGCGAAAGCTCCCCGGGCCGCTGTCATTGAGGTTGGTGACCCAGATGACTTCTCCACCCTCGCCGCCGATGGAGTCGGCCCCAAATCCCTCCGCCACCAGGGCCGGCACGTCGGCCGCCGCGCCTTCACCGGTGGCGGCCAACGGCCGATCCACCCCCAGTGTGATCGCTGCCACGGCGGCGACGATCCCGAGAGCGATTACTCCCCGCTTCCTCATCCGGTCCTCCCTCCTGCAAAGCGTTTTGTAAGACCCCGCTCATCCCGAAGGTTTCGAGAACGCGCACCCTGGCGCGTGGGGTCAATCATTGCCGGAATGATCAACCTGCGCCAGGCCCCTTTCATCGTTGAATCCCCCCTGGGACGCAAACCGCCATAGACTGACTTCGCCTGCCTCCAGGTCAGTACTTCCCGATTCGAGGCTTGGCTTCCTCTCGGTAGCGGGGAGCGCCCTGGCGATCCGCGCCATCTGAAGCGACTACGCGTCAGTGCCTCGATGAGTTGGCCGGCAGCTCCTCCATTGTGCCTGTACGTGCTGGCGGACGGCGCTTACGCCACTGAGCGCCATGTGGCATTGAGCTTTGTCGCCTGCAGTCTGACGACGCTGCTCTTGGTGGTGCGGGACGACCAGCAAACGGTGGGCGAGACTTGTGGTGAGCCTGCCGAACCCATGCGCCGCGCCTTGCAGGGAGCGGCGCTGCCTGCCTGGATTCTCTCGCTGATGGGCAAAAGCGCTCTTCGTCGAAAACCCGGCGCGCTCGCGCGCCTGCGCCATCCCCTGCTGCAAGAAATGGCCGGAGTATGGGCGAGCTGGCGAGGCGTCGAGGTCAAAGACTGCCACGTGATCTACATCGCCGAGGCTCTGAACTCGATGCCGAAGCCAATGCTGGCCATCAACAACATCGGCCTGGCCGAGAAGGGGTTGGCCGCTTGATCGCCGAAACACATGCAAACCTCCCTGGAGGGCTCGACACAATTTCCACCAAACCAGGGACGCCGCTCGGCCGTTGTGATTCATTCAAAGGAGCTTCCCGGATGCACATTTCCAGCGTTCTCGCGGGCAGGCTGGCGCTTTCTTGCGCGGCGGCCCTGCAACTAATCGTGCCTACCAGCCAGGCTCTCGCAGGTGATACTATGACAGTTGTAAGCGACAAAGTGCGTTTCCAGGCATTGTCCCCCACACGCTTGTTAGGATGGAGTACTCGCCGAACGCGACCTTCGTGGATGAGGCCAGCGTTTCGGCAATCGGCAGGGACAATTGGCCCGGAGCGCCGGCACGGTCCGAGAAGAAGGACGGATGGCTGGTTGTCTCGACCGGGAAGGTGACTGTAAGATACAGACTCGATTCAGGTCCATTCTCGGGTTCAAACTTGCAGATTGCCTGGGCAGACAAGTCCGGCAACCACACTTGGAAGCCGGGCGACAAGGATGATCGTAATCTGGGCGGGGTTCCGGCGAGCCTGGACAACCGCAGCATGAAAACCGTCACTGATCCTGGCCCTCTGACGCGAAACGGTTACTACCTGCTGGACGACAGCCACAGCGCTCTGTTCGATAGGGCCAATGACTGGGTCAAGCCGCGGGCGGAAAAGAACAGCCAGGACTGGTATTTCTTCACCTACGGCAACGACTACGCCGGCGCCTTGGCTGCGATGTCAAGACTCCTCGGCCCGCCGCCGATGCTTCCACGGTATGTGTTTGGCTCGTGGTTCGGATCTCGAGCCGGGTATTCGGCGGACACCTGGAAGATGATCGTCAAACAGTTCCGCGATGAGCAACTGCCGCTCGACGTGCTGGTTCTCGACTCTCTCTCCACGACCAAGTTCATCTGGTCGGGTTATGAGTGGGACCGTGAGCAGATGCCGAACCCGAAAGGCTTCTTCGGTTGGATGAGAGACAAAGGTGTCAAGGTAACGGTCAACGAGCACTATGGGCCTCTGACCCGGGACAGTGACGCTGATTTTGACCGGATTCGGAAAGCGATGGGGCTGCCCGACAGCGCAAGAGAGATACCACACGATATCTCCAACAAGAAGTATGCCGATCTCTTCATGAGCGTTCTACACAAGCCGGCTCTTGACATGGGCATGGCGTTCTGGTGGCAGGACGGCGCCGCGCCGGCCAACATGGAAGGACTGGATGCCTACCTGTGGACCCGCCATCTGGAATATGAGGGCAGCGAGCGCATAACCGGCAAACGGAGCACGACATTCTGCCGGCTGGGCACCCAACCGGGATCGCATCGCTATGGCATATTCTTCACAGGCGACCTGACCGGTATCTGGGATTCGCTGCCGGTATTGATTCCGGCCACGGTCAGGGGCGGCAACCAGTTGACGCCTTACATGAATAACCTGTGCGGCGGCGTCTTCACCGTGGATCTTCCGGTCGAGCTCTACCGGAGATGGGTTCAGTTCAGCTCGTTTGGTCCGATTATCTGGTTCCACGGCCTATGGGGGCTGCGTCTTCCCTGGGAATACGGCCCGGAAGGCAAAGCGACCTACAGAGAGTTCGTGGGCTTGCGGTATTCGCTTCTGCCTTACATCTACACGTATTCCCGCATCGCTCACGATACCGGGCTGCCTCTGGTGCGCGGCACATACTTGCAGTATCCCGAGCAGGAATCCGGCTACACGCACGACCAGCAGTATATGTTCGGCAAGGAGCTGCTGGTGGCTCCGATAACCGAGCCGGGCAATGGAATGGTGGTCAAGAAGGAAGTCTATCTGCCCTCCGGCGACGACTGGTTCGATTACTTCACCGGCGATGTATATGAGGGCGGCCGAAGCATCGTCCACGAATGCCCGATCGAGCGAATGCCGTTATTCGTGCGCGCCGGTTCGATCATTCCGACGGGGCCACAAATGGACTTCAGCGACCAGGCCGCCGTCGATCCCCTCACGCTGGACGTCTATGCCGGAAAGTCCGCCGCCGAGTTCAATCTGTACGAGGACGACGGCATATCTCTCGACTATCGCGCAAACGCCTGCTCTCGGACGTCGCTCACGTTCAAGCCCAGTCACGACACAGGCAACTACACGCTCACAATAGGCCCTGCAAAGGGAACATTCAAAGGGCAACTCAAGAGGCGCGCATATGTGGTCAGGGTGCATGGCCTCCTGAAACCCGAAAGCGTCACCGTCAGCGGTGTGAAGTCCGACTGGACGTGGGAGCCACGGAAGCGCATAACGACCATTCCGCTTGCCGCTGGGTTGTCCACACGCCGCCAGGTCGTTGTGGCAATCAACGGCGCGGGAACGTTTGGCGATGCAATTACCCTTCAGGAATCGCTGAACCTCAGACAGCAGGTCCGGCAGGCGAAGCGGCTTATGAAACTCAAGCACGCCGAGCTGCTAAGCGGCGCGGTCATCAAGAAGGAACCAAGAGTGATTCGCAAGGTCCAGGAAGTGGAGCAGGAACTCACCGCGCTTGTGGACAATCCCAAAGGTCTTGGGAGCAGAGGAATTGATTTCGGGGCGATGAGACAGCACGTCTTGGATACCGTGGCCGACCAGCCGTTTGAGTCCGGCCGCGCGATACCGGAGGTCGACCCTGACGCAATTGCCTCGACAAACAGGATTATGAACGCGACATTCACCGAGGATGAGACGAACAAGATCAAGGATATCTTACGGGGCGCTGATCTGCCGGCTTGGCTAAGTCCATAGGCACAGGGGGAAGCGGGATGTACCGCAGGCAGTTGATGTTCAAGATAGTCGTATGCGTATTGGGGCACAATCCTATATCGCGACCTTCACCACCCTTGACGCGGTGCCGCAGCGCTTCAGTCAGCTTTCCCGCATCGTCATCGTCGCCCTACCCCGCCACCAGCGGGCGGTGCTGTTGTCCACCGACTTAGCGCTGTCGCCAGTCGAGATCATCGAGCGCTACGCCATGCGCTTCTCATTGGAGATCGCTTACCGCGAGCCCAAGCAGCGCTTCGGCTGGGGGCACTACCAGGTGCGTTCGCGCCAGGCGATTGAGCGCCACGTCGCCCTGAGCTTCGTCGCCTGCAGCCTGACGACGCTGCTCTTGGTGCTGCGCGACGACCAGCAGATGGTGGGCGAAACTTGTGGTGAGCCTGCCGAACCCATGCGCCGCGCCTTGCAGGGAGCGGCGCTGCTTGCCTGGATTCTCTCGCTGATGGGCAAGAACGCCCTGCGTCGAAAAGTCGGCGCGCTCGCGCGCCTCCGCCATCCCTTGCTTCAAGAAATGGCCGGAGTATAAACTAGCCTCTTCTTCCTTGCGCTGTGGGTCTTCTCTGTTATTGCCTGGCATCCTGCCGTCAGCCGGGCAGCAGCCTCGCGATGTACCGTCATCTGAGACGACGGTGCATCAGCGCCCGAACCCGTTTCCGGGCAGCTCCGCCACCTGCTGGCGCAGGTCCTCGGCGTCCAGGCGGAGGCAGCACTGGGGTGGCAGTGATACAGGCATGTTCCACGAAACGCAAGGGACGCGTTGGCCACTTGACAGGTGACGAAAGCAAAGATACGATGCCGACCAAGGGTAGCTGCCAGAGCGTTGCTTGGAGTTGGGTGTGGGCTCTGTAGCGACATTACGCGACGCCGTCATTTGCGCAAGACATAGAGACCTCATTCTCGTCTACCATGGCCTTCACGCGCGAAGCACGGGTCAGCGCCGGCGATCACAGCTTCGGGACCCGCTGGGCTTTCGTATCCCGCAGTAACCGGGTTTCTTGAATGCGAAACAATCGCGGTTCCGCATTGGCCTATCTCCTGGTGGTGATTGCGCTGATCGCAACATGGGGCCGCCAGAGAGCAGTTGACGCGCCAGCGGCTCCCTATGCCCTTTCGGTCGGATTCGTTGGCCCGAATCGAATCGGCCTCTCCTGGGCCTACAGCTCTGACATTTGGCACGAGATGCCGCATGAGCATAGACACCGCAACCGCCGCGAGACGGCGGACGAGTCGAGACACCACGAGACCCCGGAACCGGTAACCGGTTTCAAGATACAGCGCAAGCTCGGAAGGAACGGCGCCTGGGAGCAGATAGCCACAGTCGTTTCAAGCGCGACCGCGTACACGGATACGAGGGTGGTCGGTAACGCGACCTACTACTACCGGGTCTGCGCGTACAACGATGGCGGCGATTCGAAGTGGAGTAGGGAGACCAGCGGCACGGCGATTCAGGGCGCGCCCATCGGCCTCAGGGCCGACCCATGGCCATGGGCGCACACGGTCTATCTGGCGTGGACTGACTGCGCCACCGACGAAATCGGCTACAGGGTGGAACGCAAACCCGAAGCCGGAGCCTATTCTCAGGTAGGCACGGCCGGCCAGAGCGCGACTTTCTATGCGGACAGCGGGCTGTCGCCGGGAACTTACTACTATCGCGTCAGAGCCTACAACGACTACGGGGACAGCGCCTGTAGCAACGAGGCGAGCGCCATTATCTCAGGACAAGACACAGGCGGCGGCTAGGGGCTGAGGCTGGTCGGGCGCGCACACCGTCGTTTCACCGGCGCTCGTCGTTAATACATGCATGTCCCGCTAACGATGGCAGCGGGTCACCAGCAAGCCCGCCACCTGCTTGCGCAAGTCATCGGCATCCATGTGCGTGTAGCGCTGGGTGGTGGTGACGCTCGAGTGGCCCAGGAGTTCCTGCACCGCGCGCAGGTTGGGCCTTGCTCTCAAGGCATGAGTAGCGAAGGTATGGCGCAGGAGGTGCGGCCCCGAGCGGTCGGTGATTCCGATGCGCCGCAGATGGCGGTTGACTAGGAGGGCCACTCCGCGCACCGAGAAGCGCTCGCCGCTGCGGTTGAGGAACAGTGCGGGGTTGTCGTCTTGGCGAGTCTCCAGGTAAGCAGCCAGTGCCTCCCGCGCCGCGCGATTCAGCGGCACCCAGCGCAGGCGCCGCCCCTTGCCCACCAGTTGCACCTGCCCCCAGCCGTCCGGGGGTAGCTGGACATCGGCGCGGTTGAGAGAGCACAACTCCCCGACCCGCAGGCCGGTGTTGTAGAGAAAGGCGAGCAGGGCCAGATCGCGTACACCAGCGCCGTTCGCAACCTGCGGCTCAGCCAGCAGGCGATCCACTTCTTCCACCGTCAAGTGCTTGGGCGCCAGAGTCGGGCCCACACGGATGGAGCGCAGGCTGATGGCGGGGCTGGAGTCCAGCACGCGGTTATCCACCAGGAAGTTGAAGAACGAACGCGCGGCGGCGATGGCGTGATTGATGCTGGAAGGCGCGCGGCCAGCTTGCTGCTGAGCGCGGAAGAACTCGCGCAGATCGGCAGGGTGAACCCGGTCGAGGCGCGGCGGCAGCGCCGCCAGCAGTGGTTCCAGGTCGCGGCGGTACGAGCGCACCGAATGGGGCGAGCGCCCCTCCAGCGCCAGCGCATCCAGGACCTCGGTCAGCAGAGAGCGAGTCTGCCGCTTGCTCCCTGCCTTCCCCGAGCCTACCTTCCCTGATCCTACACTGGTCATCCTACCCTCCTGGCACGCGAATCGTGCATCCTATAAGTAATCAGGGAGGATGTTGGGGCCAAAAGGCAAGGCGTCAGGGCGCCTGACGGTTACCCACTTTGGGCCTGCGCCCGGAGCAGGCGGTGTTGCTGTGGGGTTGAATTGATCCACTCCAGAGCGAGTGATAGAAACGACAATGCGCCGCGGACGGTGATGAAGCGCGCCCAGTTCCGGCAACAGCGCACCAGCAGCGCCAGCGCCCACAGTGCCAGCGAGATGAACAGGCAGGCGCGGGTAATGCGAGTGAGCGTTGCCAATTGGCAAGCTTCCAGCGCGAAGCTCCCCTTGAGGTCTTTGAATAGCTCCTCGATGCCCATGCGCTGTCGGTAGTAATCTCGCGCCTCTGCGGCCGAGTCCAGCGTCGTCGCCAGAATCCACGGTTCCGGCTGATCCGCCTGCCACCACAGCACTATGTTCAGCCGCGCGCGCAGCGGGCCATAGCGCACCCCGCGCAGGATGCGCCATTGCCCCGGTTCCAGGTCGGCCACCAACGTCTCCAGGCAGTGGCTGCCGCAGGCCATGTGCACCAGCACCTTGCGCGGCACGCGGATGACAAAGGCGATCTGTGCCTTGAGCAAGCGCCGGAAGAAGTGGCTGGCGGCATAGCCGCGATCGCCAATCAGCAGTAAACGGCGGCGATCTGGTTCAGGCAGCGCCTCGCGAATCACGCTCAACAACCCTTCGCGGATCGCCCACAGGCTCTTTCTCAGCAATTGCGGCGCATAAGCGTACATCGCCAGCGGCAGCGCCCGCCCGTGATAGGGAACCGCAGCGGCCAACAGGGTCGCTCTATCCTTGAGGCCGGTTTCATCCATCACCACGGGCACCCAGCCCTCGGAGCGCACCTGGAAGGCCTGCCGCGTCAGTGCACCGACAGCGTCACGCGGGTCCACCGCCTCGTTATTGAGGAAACGCCACAATCGCTTCACGCGGTGAATGATGCGGCAGGGACTGTCCATGCCGCGCGCAATGGCGGTAAGGGTCAGACGGCGATTGCGGATCAACCCTTGCACGCCAAGAGCGAGCACCACGCGGCGCGTCTTGCGCCAGGAAGGAAGCAGACTGGTGACGAACTTGTACAACTGTTGCTGTGACATGGCTGCGACCTCGGCTGCGACGGGATTTGACAGTCAAACACCCGTTCTTGCCGGGGTCGCCTTTTTCCTGCTTGTCATCCGGAAACTGGGTAACCGTCAAGCTCTTCGCGGCTTGACGCGCGCCCTGCGGCAAGGTATTCTTCTCTCGCATCTACGAGCACTCTCTTCCCTCAAAACAAGGAGGACAGCCATGTTGCAGCACAGCCTTGGGACTCGTCATCTCCTGCGCTCTATCACCCTGGCACTTGCCCTCGCCACATGCCTCGTCGCCTCCCAGGCCGTATTCGCGTTTGACACGGGGTATCATTTCGACCTCACGCGCGATGCTTTCCTCGACCTCGGCATCAGCGCCAACGCCGACGCCCTGACCATCACCTAGGTCGCCAACTACTACAACGACGGCTTCGAGTCGGCAAAGGCGGTGCTGGCGCGAGACGATACCGCGATCATTCACGATTCCTGGGACATGATCTTCGGGCCGGCGGAGATCCGCGACCTCTCCGACACCTACATGCACTTCGACGCCCTCAACGGCGACGCCGACGTCGCCGCCGCCTGGAACCGGCTGCTGGTCAACACCTACCAGGCGGCGCAGAAAGCGCGGCGCGAAAACGATGTCCGGGGCTTCCTGATACTGATGGGGATGACTTCCCACATGGTGCAGGACTTCTACGCCCACTCCAACTGGGCGGAGCAGCGCGATTGGGGCGGTGACGCGACCTGGTTCGATGTCCTTCCGGCCGCCCGCGCCCATGCCGGCATCTACACTCGCAACCACGAACACCTCAACCGCGACTACGCCGGCCGCCCGTTCTTCGAGAAGTCATACCGCCTGGCATACTACGCGACCGTGCAGTGGCTCGCCGCGCTGCATGATGCGGTGGGTGATGACTTCTGGAACCGCGCCATCGCCTACCG
>Ga0307379_10003714_pt1 | contig 22030 bp, 20 predicted proteins | sample UN2MG_FD_202237 | JGI IMG/M metagenome (GOLD analysis project Ga0307379, IMG submission 202237) | Soil microbial communities from Risofladan, Vaasa, Finland - UN-2 | ecosystem: Environmental > Terrestrial > Soil > Coastal area > Acid sulfate soil | place: Finland: Risofladan, Vaasa | collected... | reverse complement strand
TATCCCCGGCTGGCTGCGATCCAACTCCTGCCGCCGTCGGTGCTGAGGAAGTTCCCTCCCCCATAGTTGTTGGCGAAGATCCGCTTGGGGTCCCGCGGATCCACCTGCAGATCGATCGGGAAGCCGGCCCGTACACCGGGAGGCCCCCAGCCGCGATCGCCCGTGGACATCTGCTTCCAGCTCTTCCCGCCATCTTCACTCATATAAACAGCGTTGATGCTGGCCGCGTAGGCAATTCGAGGATCCGAGACGGCGAACTCAACGGAAGTGATGTCATCCCCGCTCAGAGTTTGACGCCATGAGGCACCGCCGTCGAGACTCAAATAGGCACCGGCCCGGTCGTAGTACTGGTTGTTTCCCGTGCCGGCCAACAGGATCTGCGGATTCCTGGGGTGGAGAAAGAGGCTGCCCACGTACAGATTCGATAAACCCCGGTTCAGCTGCTGCCAGGTACCTCCACCATCGGTGCTCTTGATGATGCCTACCCCGCCCGGCCTGCCCATGGCTGGTTGAGAGTTGGCCGCCTCGCGATCAAAAATCCCAGTTGAGACGTAGACCGTTTTGGGGTTTTGCGGATCGATCCATACGTATCTTGCCAGATTGTCCCCCCGCCAAACCGCTCTCCAGTTCCGGCCTCCGTCAATTGTTTTGTACACCACTCCCCTGGTTAAATCGAACTCCCTGCCCTTGCGCTCTTCTCCGGCCCAAGCCCAACTGGAGAGTTCCGCCGCCGCGTAGACGATATCGGAAGTACGAGGATCGACAGTGAATCCGCGGAAGGTGATGCCGGAGCGTTCCTCCACACCCCGGTCCATCTGAACCCAACTTTCCCCACCGTCGGTGGATTTGAAGATACCACGGACATTCTGCGTGCCGATCCAGAGGATATCGTTGTCGTGGGGATCGATGGACAGACAGAACACCGGGATAGCGTTTCCAGAGGGTCCGGCACGGGTAGCAATCCCGTAATTGATGGGTTTCCAGCTCCGGCCGGCGTCGATGCTTTTAAAAACACCAGCATAGGCGTCGGTCACGTAGAGGATGTCGGGATTGTCGGGTCTCATTCGAATGTCGTATCCCAGTCCACCAAGAGGGCCTCCGGTACGAACCCACTTCCTCGAACCAAAGACAGCCTTTCCATACACCGCGATATCATCGATCTGAACGATGCTGTCATCGAGGGTTTCAAAGGCGAAGGTGCCTCCCTTCAGAGCCTCCCGGTCCCGGTAGGTCCACTCGGTCCTGCCGTCAACGGAGAAAGAAATGGTATCGTCCTTACCCTCGATCTCGATACGATACCAGCGTTCCGAGGTATGGCGCGTATTGGATCGGGCCGGCGTGTCCAAAAAGGTATCGGGCCAGTACTGTTTGTGGAGGGATGAACCGTGGGTGGAAAAGGAAATGAAGTAGCGACCCGATTGTCCCAAGCGATAGACCAGATGGATCGATCCTTCGAATAGCTTGAGACGGAAGGTCAGACGATAATCAGAGGCCAAATATCGGGTGTAGCTGGCCCAGTGATGACCTTTCCCGATCAGATACGCCTCGCGACCCTGCCTGTCTATCCGCCAGCCCTCGCCCAGCTCCCAGCCATCGCCGGAGAACCGATTGAAGTCCTCTTGATACAAGACCGTCTGTCCTTGATCGTCGGCATTCAGGCCGGTAACGATCCAGCAGAGAAACAGCGCACATACCCATATCCTTTTCACAGCCGTTACCTCCGCATTCGACTCTACCGCCTACCGAAAGGCGGGTCAAGGAATTGCCCGTCTTCCCCCACCTCGGTATTCCGATTACAATTCAGTGACCCATGAGACGAACGGCTCTACTACTCATTCCCCTGTGCCTCCTCCCCCTGTTCAGCGGATGTTATCTACTCAAACAGGGGACCTACCTCCTGAACTACAATTCCCGCTCCCGGCCCATCGAAAAGGTACTGGCCCAAGAATCGATTAGCGGCGATGTGGGAGTCATGTTGAGCATGGTCCAGGAGATTCGCCGCTACGCCGTCGAAGAAATCGGTCTCGAGGACAACAGAAACTACACCCGCTACCTGGAAATGGACAGGGATTACCTGGTCGACGTTGTCTCCGCCTGCACAGCGGATTCCTTTACACCGTACGAATGGCGGTTTCCCCTCTTCGGTTCCTTCCCGTACAAAGGCTTCTACGAACCGGAAGATGCACGGCGAGAGGCGTCCAGGCTGGAAAGGAGGGGGCTGGACGTGTGGGTGCGTCAGGTGGACGGCTTCAGCACATTGGGGTTTTTCTCCGACCCGATCTACAGCTTCATGACAGAGTATTCCCTGTTCGCCTTGGCAGATCTGATCATCCACGAACAGACCCATGCAACGGTCTTCGTGAAAAACGAGATCCAATTCAGCGAGGAGCTGGCCACCTTTGTGGGCCGGGAGGGAGCCCTATCTTTCCTCCGGGACCGCTATGGAGAAGACTCCGAAGCCTACCGGCAGGCGTTGGCATCCTTAAGTGACTGGAGCCGATACAGGGATCGGGTGATAGAACTATACGATGAGCTGGACACGTTGTACCGCAGCGAAACAGACAGTCGGACGATCTCGGCAGAGAAACAGCGGATCGTCGAGGACTTCAACCAACGTTTGCGCTCTGAGGCGACGGAGCTCTTTCAAAGCAATCGTTTCCGCAGCTTCGAAGGCATTCCCGTCAACAACGCCTATATCCTATCCTTTGTGCGCTACAGCCAGGACCTGGATATCTTCTATAAACTGTACAAGGCCAGAGGCGGTGATCTCAAGGCAACCGTGGAAACGCTGAAACAGGTAAAAAAAGTCAAAGGTTCTCCAAAAGAGTACCTACAGCGGCTTGTTCCCTAGCTGTCTCAGGATGGTCAAATTTCCTCCTATCCGGTTCTGTCGATTACATTAGCGTAATCGCAGTACTGTCCCACTCACTCGACCATCGAACGGAAAAATCCAATAATTTCTTACTATATAATAGTTTGTCTTTAAATTTGTCGGTCCGCCAAATCTGGCACAGATCTTGCATGAAAGGAGGCAGATACCAACACGAAGGCGACCAAAGAAATTTACAGCGGTTCGACCTCCGCCTGTATACAGTTCTCGAGGAATTGGAAAACAGAGCAAACCAGCTCGAGCTCTATACCAGGGACATATCATCCGACGGGGCATACATATGCACGGAGGATCCGTTACCCTTGGATACTCCCGTGGAGCTCACCTTTTTTCTGCCGGTGAAACAGAAGATACGAAGTAAGATCCAAACCAACGGGAAGGTCGTCCGATCCGAAAGAGAGGGCATCGCCGTCCGCTTTCAATCCAATTACCAGATCTTATCTGTTTGAAACATACCGCTCAGGGTGGCCATGCTCACCGGCCGGTTTGCGATGGCGATTACCACCGGCTTTAGCTCTTTGTTTTTCTCTTCGATATATCTGTCCCAGGCGATGAAGTTTCCTCCAACGGCCGGATAAATAACCGCCCCACCCCCCGTGAAGGCGCTGCCTTCTTTTACACTCGCTTCCTTGAAATCCTATCCATGGTAGCACCTGAAGTCAGGCTCTTTCAATGTGGGAGTCGACAGCTATTTTTCTAAAATCCTGCGTCTTTTTCGCCAAGCTTTCGTCTATATGGGCAGAACGGATGAGAGCTCATGATTCTTCTCCTTTCAACTGTTGGTATTACTACTAAGGTTAGATACAGGAAGCGGAAAATAGTTACGGGGAAACAACAAAGTATGTGTTAGTATTTTAGACAAACAAACCGGATTAATCGAGGCCCAACATGACTTCAAAACAGCACGAGCAAAAAGCCCGGAGGTATTGGAAAGATCAGATGGAAGCGGCGGTCACCTTTATGGAGCAAATCCTTGACACGCCGGTACAGGAATGCGGCCAGAAAATGGTATATTTACCCGATGCGGCTGATCGAGCAGGCATCGAGATTTATTTTTCAGAATCTCGCCTAGCCGGTCGCTTCGATCGCCGGTTCTACCTAAGGGAAGGGCTGATCGATTTCTTCCTCGAGGCCTGCCGGGCCATGCACGCAAGGGGTTGGATCCTGAAAGTGGAGGACGCCTACCGGTCTTCGGACATGCAGAAAGCACTGGGACAGGATCCTGGAATTTTTCAAAGAATATTGAATAAAGTTGTCTGGGAACTGGAAGGGACGGTACCTTCTGCGGAGCTTATGTTTCGCCGGCTTTCCGTGCTCATCGCAACCCGTCCCAAGCTGGGTACCCACATGTCGGGGAGCGCCCTGGACATTTCGGTTATCGATCGCAGCAACGGCAACGAGCTGGACCGGGGCGGACCGTATCTCGAGCTCAGTGAGCTCACTCCTATGTCCTCCCCGTTCGTGTCCGAATCCGCCCGCAGAAACAGGGAACAGATTACAGAGATCATGCTCGGCAGCGGTTTCGTAGCCTATCCCTTTGAGTTTTGGCATTATTCTCAAGGGGATACCTTTCAGACGATCCTTAGCCCAGACACACCAAAGGGCAGATATGGACCAATCAACTTCGACCCCAAAAGCGAAAGCGTGGTTCCCATAGATGATCCCTTTGTCCCCCTGCACACCCTCAGGGAAATCGAGAATACAATTCAGGAAACCCTCGAGAAACTAAAAAGAAAGTGAGAGGGAGCTGAAGTGGGAGAGACCGCAGCCCGGGATTACCCGGAGGAGCTTCCTGTCGGCTACTACCTGAAAAATTTCCAGACGATCCTCGATTTCGTCGACCGCCACTATAACGATATTCTGAGTGCAGATGAAAAGAACTTCTCCCAGTCGTTTCGCTCCCTGTCCGTGGACGCTCGGCGTCTATATGTTCGCTTGATGTCACGAAAAGGTCCGCTGTTTCGAAGCGACACATTACTCTACAACGAGATCACTGACATCGAGGCCGCTGCGGAAGAGCTGGTTCAAAGAGGGTTCCTTGAGGTGGACCGGTCCTGGGAGCTCGAACATGAGCTGGCGGTGCTGCGTAAACCGGAAGTCTTGGAATTGATCTCTTGCTGCGCTCAAAGTTCCGATCCTGTTCCATCAACGACTGCCCTTAGAGCGCTCCTCAAAGACCAGCTGATGGAGCTGGCCATGGCCATCCCGAACCAACACGAGGTACGCGACTATCTTCATGGGCTGTTCCATCTCTATCACCCTCTGAAAGAGCGGGAGATCCTGATCTACCGCCTGCTCTTCTTTGGCAACCTCTATCAGGACCTCACTGAGTTCGTCGTCACGGACCTGGGGCATGTGCGCTACGAATCCTACAAGATTCGGAAGAAGGATCGGTTGTTCCGCTCCAGAGAGGTCTTGGAGTACACCTTCCGCCTGATCGAGTTGAACGACGCCTTCTATCAAACTGTGGAAGGACGTTCGGTGAATGAAATTGACTCAAACGCCCTGCTTTCCCTGATCGAATATCTTCCGGAACAGGGTGCTGTCGAGGAAGATCCTGGCCTGCGACGGATGCGGCACAACCTGGTAAACGGGGTTGCCCGTCATCTCGAACGCATCGGGAAGGACAGACAGGCCCTTCACCTGTACAGGTTGGCAGCTCTTCCCCCTTCCCGGGAACGGCAGGTCCGTATCCTGGAGCAACAGGGGACAGCGGAAGAAGCCCTCGAACTTTGCCGCAAGATGGTGAGCGATCCCTGGGAGGAGGCGGAACTTGAGTTCGCCGAACGATATATCCGAAAGCTTTCTCGGAAACTGGGGCTGCCTGTGGTGAAGGTCGAACCTGTCGAGATGCCGACGGAAAATCTGGAGTGGGTACACGACCCGCTCGCAAGTGTCGAGGAAGCTGTGCGTATCTATTTCCAGGAACAGGGCTTCAGCGTCTATCACGCCGAGAACGTGCTTTGGGTCGGCCTGTTCGGTTTGGCTTTCTGGGATATCGTGTTCCTGTCTCTGCCGGGGACCTTCTTCAACCGCTATCAGCGGGGACCCCTCGATCTGTTCCGGCCTGAGTTCAGCAGACGTCGGGCGAAACTGATAGAGGACCGACTCAACCACATCGAGGCCTCCCGATCCTGGCCCGACGAGCTCCTGGATCTCTACGATCATAAACAGGGAATAGCCAACGATCTGGTGCACTGGAAGTTCCTGCCCCGGGAGCTGGTCGAGCAAAGCGTGCATCTGATTCCCCGACAGCATCTGGTCAAAATATTCGACAAACTCAGCCAGAACCTGGGTGCGAACAAATCCGGATTTCCCGACCTGATTGTATTCTCGGCTTCCCGCCGTCGAACAGCGAAAAGTTACGAACTGATTGAAGTCAAGGGTCCGGGGGATCAGCTGCAGATCAACCAGAAGCGCTGGCTGAAGTACTTCAGCACCCATGGGATCCCCTATCGAATCATCCGGGTCCAATGGCGGGAGTAGGGGATGCAAGTGATACGATCCCGGTCTTAAATTCCCGTTTTAACGTATTCGTTACGTATTCGTTCTTGACTTTTTATGGTTCCAGCTGTATGTTACTTTTGATTAAAACGTTTGTTTAAATCAAAAGAATTAACCAACTGTTTTTGTAGGTATGGTATGGAGGTGGCAATGATGTCAAAGAAAACAAACGGGTTCGGTCTGGATGTGCTCTGGCTGGCCATCGGGGCGGGAGCCTACGCCTTCATCGGCTGGCGATGGAGTGCCCCCGCTGCTGCCTGGATCGCCCCGGTATTCCTGGTTCGCTTCTTTAGGAATCAGGAGAAGTGGTACACTCCCCTGCTCTCTCTGCCCTTTCTGTACGCGGCATTCCTGACCAACATGATCGGTGCCTGGGATCTGCCCATCATCGCTCAGGTCATTCTTCCGGCGGTCGTTCCCCTACCGTTGATCCTGGTGCTGTACATCGACAGGGCGCTTTCTCCTCGCCTCGGGGGCATCTGGGCTACCCTGGTCTTTCCGGCCGCCTATGTGACCATGGACTACATCCTTGGCTTTACTTCCCTCGGGACACTGTTCTCCACGGCCTCGACCCAGTTCTCTTTCGCCACGATTGCTCAAGCGGCGTCGGTTACCGGGATCTGGGGAATTTCCTTCCTCATTGCCTGGTTCGCCTCGATTGTGAACACAGTCTGGGAGAACGGCTCCAATCTGAGCATGCCTCGCGGCACAGACTACACTCGACCTGTTCACAATCCAGTTACGGTCTTTGTGGCTGCTGTACTCCTGGTCGTCGTCTATGGATCCGTTCGGATCGCAACTTCCCCTTCACGCACCGAAACGGTCCGGGTGGCCGGGATCACCGTGGAGCATCCCAGGGATTACTGGGCGCTGCTCGATATCGGTACGCCGAAAGAGGAGGTCGATAGATACGGGGAAGAGATACGCGGGGTTGAGGATGCTCTATTCACCGAGAGCACCAGGGCGGCACAAGCCGGAGCCAGGATCATATTCTGGGCCGAGGGCAACGGTGTGATAATTGGGGAAGAGCTTGAGGGATTTATCTCCAGGGCCGGCGATTTTGCTAAGCGGCACGGGGTGTATTTCGCACCGGCGATCCTCGAGCTGCGATACGGAAGCAGCCTCAACTACAACGAGGTATTGATGTTCACCCCGGAAGGTGAATTGGCCTTTACCTACCAGAAGACGAAATCCTGGCTGCCCGTGGAATCCGACGGAGTGATCAAGACCATCGAAACGCCCTACGGCACCCTTGCCGCTGCAATCTGCTTCGACCTGGATTTCCCGCACTTTCTGCGCCAAGCGGCCAAAGCGGGTACCGACATCATGCTGGTACCCGGGTACGACTCCGAACGGATACGGCCCTTTCACACGGAACCGGCACTGCTCCGCGGAATCGAGGGAGGATACTCGGTGGTCCGGCAGGTCAACAAGGGCACTTCCGTTGCCGCGGACCACAGAGGTACGGTACTGGCGCGGCAGGATTACTTCATGACCGAAGACCGGCTGATGTTCGCCGACGTGCCGATCGAAGGGACCCGAACACTGTACGGCTGTCTCGGCGATTGGTTCGCCTGGACATCCATCGTCTTGTTCCTCGCCCTGGTGGGATGGACCATCAAGCGCAGAACCCAGGCTAAGTGAGCAAAAAGTCGGCCTCCGCCCGGATTGCGGAATCGTTTCAGCTGCGATCCTGTTTTCACATACATCTTATCGTTGCATCTTTCCCCAATCCATATATAATCATGAGACGGAAAGGAAATCCAGATTAATCCTCATGTCTGAGAAAATCGGTGAGTTCTTGCTGAGAATCGGTGTCATGACTGAATACCAGGTGCAAGAAATACTCAGTGCCCAAAATGCCGGAGACAGCAGGATGTTCGGGGAAATTGCCATAGACTTCGGTTATATTAACGACGAAGTACTCAAGAAATATATCGAAGCCAGCGCGGCCTGGAAGAAGTAGTGTTGGACAGAGCCATTCAAATTGCTATGCAGGCTCACAACGGACAAACAGAAAATAACAGCAGACCGCACATCCTCTACCCGATTCTTCTGATGCTCAAAATAGAGAGCGAACTGCAGATGATGGCCGCGATTCTTCACAACGCGGTCGAGGACACCGACATAGGATCTTGGGAAATCCCGTGGCTCGGAAGGTGAAGCTCGCCGATCTAGAGGACAACCTGGACGCCAAAAGGCTTCCGGAGCTGACAATGAAAGACCAGGCCCGGATGAAAAAGTATCACCAGACCTGGTTGCTGCTCAAAGGCGTCTAGGTGACCGGATCACCTCTGCAAACATAGCCGGTGCCGAGGGCAACAAGATCACCGCCGGCACGCTCTACTCTTTGCTGTACCCTGCCATCAGTCCGGAAACGAAATACTCGGAGAGAACGATGAAAATCAGCAGCGGAAACAGCGAAACGATGACAGCGCCGGCCATCTGAATATTCCACTGGGCGATCTGCGAACCTTTGAGCTCCGCCAGGATCGGCATCACGGGTTTAATTTTAGGTCCACGGGTTAGGGCAATTGCCAGCAGGAACTCGTTGTATATTTGCACGAACACCAGAATCGCCGCCGATACCATTCCCGGTATCGATACCGGCACCAGGATCTTTCTATAAAATAAAAAGGGTTTACAGCCGTCGAGAGCCGCCGCCTCCTGAAAGGAAACCGGCATCTTCATGAAAAAGGTGGCGGTGATCAGTGTTGCCATCGGGATGTTGAGAATGACGTAGATGAGGATCAGCCCCACGTAGGAGTTCATCAGATTCAACCAGCCGATGAGCGTGGTAATGGGAATCAGAACGATCTGATACGGTAGAAACGAGGCCACCACGATCCAGAAAAAGACCAGCTGGGACCGCTTGAATTCGAACATGGTGAGGTAATAGCCGGCCAGCGAGCCGAGGAAAACGCAGACAAAGGTCGCCGGTAGGGTGATAATGGCGCTGTTGACCAATCCCACCCGGAGGGCTCGAAAGGCGGTAGCGTAGTTCCTGAACGCAATCTTGCGCGGCAAACGCAGGTACTCCTGAGCGGCGACCTCCTCTTGGGACTTGATGGACGTGTTGACCATGGCGTAGATGGGTAGCAGCCAAAGACCGGCGAGAATCACTAAAATGGCGATGGAGGTTGCCTTGAATCGTTTCTCTCCCATTAGCGCATCCACTTGCTGATGGCCCACTTGGAGTAGGGAATGACCATGGCGGCGGCCAGAATAAGAATCACGATGCTGGTTGCAGCCCCCATGCCGATGTTATGCTGGCTGTAGGTCATCCTGTACATCATGTAGGGAAGGACCTCAGTACGAATGCCCGGTCCGCCCCCGGTCATAATCCAAACCAGGTCGAAGACCTTCATCGTGGTTATGGCCAACATGGTCGTGCAGATCAAGGTCCCGTGTCCCACGTTGGGGAAGATTATCTGAAAAAGGATACGCCAGTGTCCCGCTCCGTCGATATTGGCCGCCTCGATCATCGCATCGGAGAGTCCGCGGATAGCTCCCATGTAGATGACCAGAGCGAAGCCCACGTACTGCCAGAAGGCGCTGAAGATCATGCAGAAGATGGCGATGTTGGGCAGTGCTATCCAACCGAGTTTGGCCGTGTTTACACCAAACGCTTCCAGAATCGAGTTGATCAATCCGGAGCCGGGATCGTACATCCAAGCCCACAGCGTCCCGGTCACTATGAACGCCAAGGCCATCGGGTAGAGGAATATCTGACGAAAGACCTTCTCTGCCCGACGAAGTCCGTGAAACAGGTAAGCCAGCACAAATCCGAGCAGGGTTGTGGGCACGATGAAGAAAAAGAGCCAAAGAAAGTTATTCTGTACATTGACCCAAAAACGCCGCAGCTCGAACAGATTGCTGAAGTTGATCAATCCCGCGAACTTCCAGGTCGCACGCATCCCCTCCCAAATCGTAAAGGCAGCCACCAGGTTCCAAACGATCATGCCGTAGATTACCGCCACAGCGATCACCACCGGAGATAAGAAAACAAACCCGTACGCCTTGCTGTACTTCATTGGCTATTCCGATCCCTGCCCATCGCCTTCAACTCGATTGCTGGATGACTATAGAGAATAACTATAGAAAAAATAGAGAGGCGATGCAACAAAGAGCATCGCCTCCCCTCGGTTCAGAGACTATTTCCAGAACCAGTCGTTGGCAGTGCGGATGCCGTTCCGCTCAGCGGACGCGGCAATCTCCTTGATGGCGCTGTCCACATCTCCGTTTGTGAGGAACTCAGTGAGGATGTCCATCATGTCGTCGCCGAAAGCGGGAGTCATCATCCCACCGTGATAGCCGTCGATCACACCGCGCAGGCTGGCTAGATCTTTGGCGCTGCGCTGGCGGTAGGGATCGGGATAGACGCTTGACGGGACGTCGTTGACGATGGTCACCGAGCCCTTCTTGAGGTTGAAGTTCTTCTGGGCCTCGTTGGTGGTAATCGACTTAATCCAATACTTGGCAAGCTCGGGATGCGGAGCATTCTTGGCCAGTGGAAAGGTATCGGCGTGACCCATCCAGACGTTCTTAGGCATGGCGGTGACACTGAAGTCCTTCTCCGGTTCCATGCCGATCGAAAGATAGTATCCCAGGATCCAGTCACCCATCCAGTACATGGCCGCTTCGCCGGTATTGATCAAAGCTCCGGCCTCGTCCCAGCTTTTGGTGGCATGATACGGGTAGATGTAGGGTATCAAGGCGGCATAGCGTTCCATGGCCTTGCGGAAGGTAGGATCGGTTGCGAAATCAATCTGGCCGGTGTCAGCCCTCTCGTAGAAATCGGGCCCCCCGGTTGTCAGCAGGCACATGTCGTAGAGATAGGTCGACCAAACCTTCTCTCGCGTACCGAGGGACAAGGGCCAGACATCCGGATTGACCGCTTTGAGCTTCTTGCAGGCAGCGAGCAGCTCTTCGTAGCTCTCCGGTGCCTTCACGCCGGCGTCCTTAAGGTAGCCGACATTGTACCACAGCCAGTTGGTGCGGTGGGCGTTGATGGGAACCGAGTAGACATTGCCGCTGAACTTGAGGGTTTTTACCCATACCGGATTGATGCGCCCCTCAAAGTTGGTCTCGTTCCAGATGTCGTTGACGGATTCCAAATAACCCGCATCGATGAAGTCCTTCTGCTGGTTACCCTGGTGATCCTGAAATGTATCGGGCGGATTGCCCGATTCCAGGTTGGCCATGAGAACGGCCAGCATGTTGGCTCCGCCGCCGCCTGCTACGGGATTTTCCAGGATATTCACCCCTGGATTGTCCCTCTCGAAGATTTTGAACAGCTCGTTGATGGCCTCTTTCTCACCGCCGGCGGTCCAGTAGTGGAAGATGATGAACTCATTGGCCTCTTCCGCTCCTTTCTGCCCTCCGGCAAAAAGGACAGCCGCTCCTGTAAGGAACAGCAGCATGGCTATCCCTGTGGCGAGGATCTTTTTCATATGACACCTCCTAAGTTTTTACTTCTCTGCATTGACAATGCAGCTTTAATCCCTGTTCGTCAGCCAGAGCAGGGCATTGTGCCAGAACCTGGCGTATCCCTCCCAGGCGATGAAGGCCGTGCCCCAGTGTTTGGCCAGATCGGAGGTAAAGGCCATGGTCTTGCCCTGACCAACCGACCTCACGGCAATGAAGGGGTCCTCGGCGATAGTAGCCAACAGCTCGGCTTGTTTCTTGACCGTGACCTTGTTGTACCCCATGAATATGGGCCACTGCTCCGGAAGACCCGTGAATAGCGGATGCTTCGTCTCCTTGACCACTGGTTGAACACCCTGAGGTTTTTCGACTCGATCATCCGAAGCCTGAATCTCAACCGGCAGGATCTCTTCGATGACCGTGCCGTGATACCCTGGGATAGCGCGCATACCCTGATAAGAGTTCCAACCCCCGGCCATGACGAAAGCCTTGCCCTTCTCCACGAATTCTTTAACAAGCTCCAGACGGTCGGGTCCCATGGGTACGGTGAACATCTCCGGATACAGGGAAATTGTGTTTTTCCCGCAATCACTGAAAATAACCACATCGTATTTGTTGATTTCCTCGAGGGTCGATGGGAACGAGGTCAGGGCGACGTGGTTGGGCATGTGTTCGGCCTGGATATCGTCGAACTTGGCCATGGCTTCCATGAACCAGACACCGAAGTTTTCATACCCACCGAGAGGGAAAAGGTCAAAACCCTTCACGTGCAACTTGAGCACCATCCAGGTTTCTCCGACGAGGAGTACTCGTGTTTTTTCTGCCATGACATTTCCTCCAACTCTTCCATAACGAAAGTTATTTTACTTTCATATGAAAGTGTTTGTTATTATATTAGATAGTTTATCCTTTGTCAATATTTTCTTTTAACGTTTTTGAATGTAAAATATTTCCCATAATAATGTTTGCGTTAACATTCGCCATCTATCATAGCGGCTTCATTGCAGTTGTCAAGGTGTCTCACAGGATCGGCGAATGATCAGCTCCGTTTGCAGCACCACCTGCCGCGGACCACCTTCCTCACCGCGCAGCAATTGCAGCAGCATCTCCACAGCCGTTTTCCCGACCAGGTCGATCGGTTGGTGAATCGTCGTCAAGCGGGGAATAATGAACGAAGAAAGTCGAATGTCATCATAGCCGACAATCGAAACCGCCTCGGGAATCGCAACTCCTAGATCCACTGCTGCACGAATAGCGCCGATCGCCATCAGGTCGTTCGAGCAAAAAATCGCCGAAGGAGGATTTTTGAGACTCATGAAATAGGAAAAACCGGCATAGCCGCTTTCCTCGGACCAGTTTCCTCTGTATATCAATTCCTCAGACTCACGAACACCGCGCTTCGACAGGAAATCTAGATATCCCTTGAGACGGTGCTGGGCGTTGACGACCAGCAGGTTGCCGGTGATGATCCCGATCCTGCGGTGCCCCAGATCGTAGATGTACTCCACCGCAATGAAAGCACCAGCAACGTTGTCCACGTCGACAAAGCTTACCTCCAGACCCTCTACCCGCCCGTTGATCAGCACAACAGGGACGGACTCCTCATGAAGTCTGACGATGGTACGATCGCTGCCTGCGGGAGCCACAATAAGCAGCCCGTCTACTTTGCGCTGCTTGTAGAGTGCGGCGTAGTCGGCTTCCTTCCCGGGATCGTAGGTGTTGAATATCAAATTGTAGTCACTGTCATGAACAACCTTTTCTATCCCAAAAATCAACTCGCTGAAGTACTCCGAGGAGAAAAAGTAGTCCTCGTGGGGAATGATCACTTCAAGCACATTGGCTCGATTCCTGTTCAACGCACGGGCCGCAGCGTTGGGATAGTAGGAGAGTTCCTTGATCGCCTTCAGGACCTTTTCTCGGGTTTGCGGCCGCACATTCCCAGCTCCGTTGATGACCCGGGAAACGGTCATAATCGAAACACCCGCTTTCTGTGCCACATCAGCCTGAGATAACATCGCAGTCTATTTTACTCCCGATTTCGCCTTATTTCCACATGCCTGCGGGCTGGTGGCGAACCGTAGACACGGACAGAGAATCTGCAGAGTATCGTAGTAACTGAAAGCGTATTGACTTTCATTTGAAACTTATATAACCTGTGATAGAAGGATATGATTTTCGATATTCAAAGATTTTCTACCCATGACGGTTCCGGAATTCGCACCATTGTTTTTTTTAAAGGCTGTCCCCTGCATTGTGTCTGGTGCGAGAATCCCGAGAGCCAATCCTATCAAAGCGAGCTGCTCTACGATTCCAGCAAATGTATCGGCTGTCTCGAATGCACGCGCGTGGGAACAGGCGAAGAGATCAGCGTAAACGATGGAAAAATCCACATCGCCCGGGACAAAATAAATAATCCTGAGGTTTATCGGAACGTATGCCCTGCCGATGCCCTGCGGGTAATCGGTGAGAACAGGAGTGTTGCCGACATCCTGCGTGAGATCGAGAAGGATCTGCCCTTTTACAGGAACAGCGGAGGCGGCGTTACTGTCTCCGGGGGAGAGCCATTCGGACAGCCGCAACTGCTGCTCGAGCTGCTTCAAGCCCTCAAACAGCGGGAGATCAATACGGCCGTCGAAACGTCGCTGCAGGCCCGATGGAAAGACATCGAGGCCAGTCTTCCCTTTGTGGACACGTTTCTCGTCGATCTCAAGCATATCGATCCCGAACCTTTACGTAAGTATACTGGTGGAGATCTGGACAAGATATTGAAGCACTTCAGAGCCCTGGATCGAAATGATGCCAACGTCATCGTCCGTGTTCCCGTGATCCCCGGGTTCAACGATTCCAACGAGGTAATCGGCAGAATCATCGCCTTTGCCGCTTCGCTGGACAATGTCCGAGAAATCGATTTTTTACCCTTTCATACCCTCGGCATGAACAAATATTCGTTGATCGATCGGGAGTACCGCTACCTCACCCGTTTGCCTGATTGGGACGGGCGGCTCTATCACTACACCGAAATGGCAGAGGAGAGAGGACTCACAACCAACATTGGAGGATAGAATGGAAACAGCTCCCCCGCTTCAGAGTGTCTCTGAACGAGTGACTAGGCTTAAATCCAAATACCTGCATACCAAACCAACGGTCTGTACGGAGCGAGCGGAAATCTACACCGAGGTCTACAAAGCAAACGAGGCCAAACCACTGATCGTTCGCCGTGCCCTGGCCCTCGATCAGACCCTACGGCAAATGACGATAACCATCGCCGATAGCGAGCTCATCGTCGGCACTCAGGCCTCTCGTCTTCGTGCCGCTCCGATCTTTCCCGAATATGCCGTTAGCTGGATCCTCCGGGAACTGGACGAGTTGGGAGAGCGCCCGGGGGATGCCTTTTATGTCGAGGAAGAGCAGAAGAGCAAGATTCGCGAGATATGCTCGTACTGGCAGGGCAAGACCCTGCTGGAAAGCGGTATGGAACGTATGCCTGAACAGATGCGGGAAATTCATGAAGCCGGAATTATCCGCGCCGAAGGTAATCTGACTTCGGGTGACGGCCACCTGGCCGTCAACTTCGAAAAAATCCTTGAACAAGGAATCGGCGGAATCCTCAAACAGCTCAAAGCAAAGAGGGGACAACTCGATCTTGCGGAGAAAGCGAATCTAAAAAAGGATCACTTCTATCAAGCCGTGGAAATCGTTCTGAAGGCCACCCAGGCCTTTATCGAACGTTTCCGCAATTTAGCCCTGGGATTGAGCCAGAGCGAGGAGGATGAAGTCAGGAAAGCCGAGCTGGAAGCCATCAGCGCCAACTGTGAGGCCATCAAAGACTCCGCACCCACAAGCTTCTACCAGGCCCTGCAGCTAACCTACTTCGTGCAGCTGATTCTGCAAATCGAGAGCAACGGACATTCCATCTCCCTCGGCCGTCTCGATCAGTATTTGTTCCCCTTTTATTTCCGGGATGTTGAAGCGGAACGCATCAACGACGAGCAGGTCATCGAGCTTCTCGAGTGTACCTGGCTGAAACTGCTGTCCATTACTAAGATTCGCCCCTGGTCCCACACACGTTACTCGGCGGGAGGCCCTCTCTATCAGAACGTGACCATAGGGGGACAGACAGTCGACGGAGCAGACGCCACCAATCGTCTCAGCAGTCTGATTCTCGAGTCGGTGGGGCATATGGGTTTGACTCAGCCGAACCTCTCCGTCCGTTATCACAGGGGGATAAGCAATGAGTTCATGATGCATTGCATACGTGTCATCGAAAAGGGCTTTGGAATGCCCGCTTTCAACAACGACGAAATCGTGATTCCCGAGCTGATCCGCCTCGGAGTGGAAAAGGAGGATGCCTACAACTATTCGGCGATCGGTTGTATCGAGATCGCCGTACCCGGCAAATGGGGCTACCGCTGTACCGGTATGAGCTTTCTGAACCTCATGCGGGTGCTTATAGCAGCCCTGCGCAACGGCTACGACGATCGCTCAGGCAAGACCTTCTGTCCCGGAACAGGAACGCTGGCCGACTTCACCGACTTCGATCAGGTCATGGAGGCTTGGAAAAAACAAATCCGTTTCTACGCTCGAGCCACGGTGATCATCGACACGGCCGTGGACACGGCTCTCGAGGAGCTCGTTCCCGATGTTCTCTGCTCGGCGCTCGTGGACGACTGCATCGAGCGCGGAAAGACGCTCAAAGAAGGTGGAGCCAAGTACGACTTCATCTCCGGCCTGCAGGTCGGAATCGCCAATCTTGGCAACTCCCTTGCAGCAATCAAGAAGCTCGTCTTCGAGACAGGGAGGATCTCTGTGGCTGAGCTGACCGAGGCTCTGAACAGAGATTTTTCGGGGCCGGAAGGCGAAAAAATCCGCCAACTCCTGCTAAACCACGCACCCAAGTACGGCAACGACGATGACTACGTGGACCAACTGCTGCGAGAGGCCTACCTGTACTTCATCGAAGAGCTGGAAAAGTATCACAACACCCGATTCGGCCGTGGTCCCATCGGCGGCCACTACTACGCAGGGACCTCGAGCATCTCCGCCAACGTGCCCTCCGGCTCCACGGTGGGCGCAACTCCGGATGGCCGAAGGGCCTTCACGCCCCTGGCCGAAGGATGCTCACCGACGGCGGGAACGGATATCCTGGGGCCCACCGCGGTGTTCAAATCTGTGGCCAAGCTGCCGACGAACAAGATCCTCGGAGGTGTCCTGCTCAACCAGAAACTCTCTCCGGCGACCATTCGCGAGGAGAGGGACAAAAAGAAGCTGCTCGCCATGCTGCGGACCTTCTTCGACGATCTCAAGGGCTGGCACGTCCAGTACAACATCGTCTCCCGGTCGACCATGCTCAAAGCCAAAGACAACCCGGAGAGCTACAGGGATTTGGTTGTGCGCGTGGCCGGCTATTCGGCATTTTTCACCTGCCTGTCCCCGGACACCCAGGACGACATCATCGCCCGAACCGAGCACACCTTATAGAGCGGCGGGGTGAGGGATTGAAGAAACAACTGCTCTGCGGTGTAGACCTGGGAGGAACCAAACTCTCCATCGGCCTGGTTCGTCTCGACGGTACGCTGGTCGACAAAGTGGTGGCCTACGACCACACGAAGAAGAACGAAACCGGCCTGTGCATTCAAATAAGGGACATGGTGCACGAGCTGCTTGACAGTCATCGGATTGAGGAGAGTAGCATTCGGGGAGTCGGCATCGGTTTTGCCGGCCACCTTCGCTTCGAAGAAGGCGTGGTTATTACAACCTCGAATTTCCCCAGCTTCAAGATGAAGAACTTCCCCATCCGCCGAATGATTCAACAGCATTTTAGCGTACCGGTCATCGTGGATAATGATGCCAACGCCCAAGGCTATGCGGAGTTTCTTTTCGGTGCGGGCGCCGGCTACGACACCATGATCTTTCTCACGGTCAGCACCGGCATCGGTGCCGGTTTGGTCCTGAACCGCAGGATCTTTCGAGGCCTGACCGGTACCGCCGGCGAGTTCGGGCATACTATAGTGAATCCCCAGAGCGACATCCAATGCGGCTGCGGCAACTACGGCTGCCTGATGTCACACGCCAGCGGTCTGGCTCTACCGCAGCTGGTCAGAAAGAAGCTCGAACAGAGAGTGAAGACCGATCTGGTTTTTGATGAATCGACGCAGATCAACGGCGAGCTGCTCAAGCAAGGCCTGGATGCCGGAGACTCTCTGTGCCGCAGCGTGGTTCTGGAATGCGCCGACTTCATCGGCATCGGTCTCTACAACCTATTTCAAATATTCAATCCACCCGTTATCGTGCTCGGAGGAGGACTGATGAATTGGGGTCCTCTATACTTTGATCGGATCAAGGAAAAATTTTACACCCTGGTACGAGACATGCTTTACGATCCTATCGAGATAGCATTGGCCAAAACCGGCCCCGACGCCGGGTTGATCGGCGCGGCCTCCCTGCTACTGGAGGGGCAATGAACAGACGACAACGCACGATTATCAATTCACTCAGCAGCGACGAAAAAACGACGGTCAGCGATCTAGCCGGCAGATTCGCTGTTTCCGCCGTTACGATCCGGCAGGATCTGAACTATTTGGAGGAAGAGGGATTCCTGAAACGGGTTCACGGCGGCGCGGTCCTGCAGAACGCCGACGACATCTCCAAACGGCTGGTAATGAACTACGAAAAAAAACTGGCCATTGCCCGCAAGGCCGCTACCTTCGTCAGCGAAAACGAGACGATTCTCATAGAATCCGGATCCACCAACGCCATCCTGGTTAAAGAGCTGGAAAGCCGGGCCAGTATCAACATCATCACCACCAATGTATTCATCGCACGGGAATTGAAAAAAAACGATCATGCCAACATCATCCTGCTCGGGGGCAGCTACCAGCACGAGAGCGAGAGCTTGGTGGGGCGGCTGACCAAGCTCTGTCTGGATAACGTCAACTTCGGCAAGGCCTTTATCGGGGTCGACGGCTACACCAGCGAAACCGGTTTCACCAGCGCCGACATGATGCGTGCCGAGATCTCTTCGCTGATCGTGAAGAGGAGCCACGAGGTGTTTGTCCTGACGGATTCCAGCAAGTTCGGCAAGGTCCATCTCGCCAGCCTCTTCTACCCAGAAGATATTACCTGTCTGATCACCGACAGCGGCATCCCCCAGCGTGAAAAAACCGATCTCGAACAACGGGGCGTACACCTGTATATTGTATGAGGGAGCATCATGAAACAAAAGAAAATCGGAGAAATCGACCCGGCGGTAAAAATTGCAGCAGGCCTGTTTTGGGCCGACTACGGCGAGCTTGGTGCGCAGGTGGAAGAGCTGACCCAAGCGGGCGTGGACTGGATTCATATAGAGATGCGGGACGTCGAGCAGTTCGTGAGGGCGGGCATGACGGTCGGAGAGTTCTCGTCGCCCCTGTTCAAGGGATCGGAAGGACGATACAAGGCGGGTACGGGAGAGATCGGCCGGGCTGTTAAGCGCCTGCGCAGCGCCCTGGATCGAGCGTCCCGTCTGCAGAGCTAACAGTGGACACTACGGTATGAGAATCGCCGTCATCGGCTCGGAAGGAATGTTGGGTCGAGATCTTGTGGGTTTTCTCGGCAATCGTCATGAGGTTGTCGGCTTGGATATCGGAGAAATCGACATTCGCCGGCGGGAGCCAACGGTTGCCACGATTGCAGAGGTGCAGCCACATCTGATCGTCAACTCCGCAGCCTGTGTCGACGTAGAATCCTGCGAGACCGAACCCGAAAAAGCCTGGAGGGTCAACGCCCTGGGCGCCCAGAACCTGGCCATGGCGGCGGATCGGATCGGCGCCGACTACCTGTACATCTCCTCAGATTATGTCTTCGACGGCCGCAGCGGCGGTGATTACGACGAATTCGCGACTCCCTGCCCCGTCAACCAGTACGGCCGCAGCAAGCTGGCCGGTGAGGTTCTGGCCCGCCAGATCTGCCGCCGGACGTATATCGTGCGCACCGCCTGGCTGTTCGGGCACCGCGAAGGCAACTACGTTGAACGGGTCCTTGACATGGCGGATCGGCAAGGGATCGTCCGCATGGCCACGGACCAGCTTGAGTCGCCCACCTATACGCTGCATCTAGCCGAGGCCGTACAGCGGTTGATCCAAACGGGAGCCTACGGCACCTATCATATCACCAGTACAGGCGCCTGTACACGTTTGGCCTTTGCCGCCTTCGTCCTTGAAGCAGCCGGCCGCAGCGAGAAGGTTGAGGAGTTGACCTCCGCTCGGCTGAGCCGGCAGGCCGAACGACCCTGCCGCACGGTGCTCGACTGTCGTCTGTTCGAATTGGTGACCGGTCATACAATGGCGCACTGGCAGGACGGTGTTCGCGACTACTTCATCAATCGCCATGCCGCCAAACAAACGAGGAGGCGCTGATGGAGCGAATAGGCATTGGTCTGTTAGGATACGGAAGCATCGGGAAAATCCACACGTTGAGCTACCGGCAGCTGCCCCTGCTGTACCCGGGCAAGCTGCCCGAGACCGTTCTGGAGGGCATCTGCACCAGCAATCCTCGGACAGCCGAGCGGGCAGCAAAAGACGGGGGGTTCCGGCGCGGATTCACCGATACAGCCGAGCTCTTGGAGCAGGACTGCGTGGATGTGGTGGATTGCTGCCTGCCAAACTTTCTCCACAGGCAGGTGCTTCTTCAGGCCTTCGCCGCGGGCAAGCATGTCTATTGTGAGAAGCCTCTGGCCGTCAACGCCGAGGAGGCCAGACAAATCACCGCCGCAGCCGAAAAACACGGTGTTCATGTGGGCATGACCTTCAATTTCCGTTTCATCCCGGCGCTGATGCGCGCCAAGGAGCTCATCGACGAAGGCCTCCTGGGTGAGGTCTACTCGTTTCGCGCGGAGTACTTCCACACGGGTTATCAAAATCCCGATCGACCGATGAGCTGGCGCATGCGCAAAGAGCTCTCCGGAGGCGGAGCGCTCGTCGATCTGGGTTCCCACGTCATCGATCTCACGCGCCACCTACTCGGGGAATTCGCCTCGGTTCGCGGAATGGTGCACACGTACATCGACCAGCGGCCTACCAACCAAGGGTCCGAAGACAAGCAACCGGTTACCGTGGACGACGCGGCCTGGCTCGAGGTGCGCCTGCAAAGCGGCGGTATCGGTACGATCGAGGTTTCCCGCTTCGCCACCGGAGCTCTCGACGATCTCAACATCGAGATCTACGGGCAGAAGGCGGCCCTGATGTTTCGGTTGATGGATGCAAATTGGCTGTACTGGTTCGACGCAACTCGTCCCGGAGGGCCGATGGGAGGACAGCGGGGTTGGACCAGACTGGAGACGGTCCAGCACTACCCCGGATCTACACTGCCTCCACCGCGTTCGATTCTCGGTTGGACCCGCACCCACGCCGAAAATCAGTACGTCTTTCTCAAGGCCATCTCTGAAGGTCTGGCTCCGCAACCGGGTGTGCTCGACGGGCTCCGCTGCCAGCTGATAATGGATGCCGCCTACAGATCCGCAGAGAGCGGAAGCTGGCTGGACGTACCGCAGGAGTGACCGGGAGTTCCTGTTTACCCAGAACCTTCGATCTCGCCTTCGCAGGGGCTGCCCTTCTGACACCGGCTCCCGGGGCCCTGATCATCACCCGAACCCTGCTTTTCTGTCCATTCGCTACCCGATTCATCTTGGACCTGTTATGATACGGCGTGTGCTCCGGGCTTCTAACCGTCCGAGCGAGACGCCCATCCTGAGCACCACTTGCAGGAAGGAGGAATCCAATGAGCATTCACATAGGAGCGAAAAAGGGACAGATCGCTGAGACGGTGCTGCTTCCCGGCGATCCCCTGCGGGCTAAGTACCTAGCCGAAACATACCTGGAAAACCCGGAGTGTTACAACCAGGTTCGGGGTATGCTGGGTTTTACCGGTACGTACAACGGAAAAAAGGTGTCCGTGCAGGGAACGGGCATGGGGATCCCCTCGATATCGATCTACGTGCACGAGCTGATCGTCGAATACGGAGCCAAGCGCCTGATCCGCATCGGTACCTGTGGGGCCCTCCAGGAGGATATAAAGCTGGGAGATGTGATTCTAGCGCAGGCGGCCTCCACAGATTCGTCGGTCAACCGCATCCGTTTCAATGGCGGCGATTTCGCACCGGCGGCAAGCTTCGAGTTGCTCCTCAAGGCCTATGATGCCGCTAGAGAGCGGGGCGTGACCGTCCGGGTGGGTACC
>Ga0307379_10003713_pt1 | contig 22033 bp, 14 predicted proteins | sample UN2MG_FD_202237 | JGI IMG/M metagenome (GOLD analysis project Ga0307379, IMG submission 202237) | Soil microbial communities from Risofladan, Vaasa, Finland - UN-2 | ecosystem: Environmental > Terrestrial > Soil > Coastal area > Acid sulfate soil | place: Finland: Risofladan, Vaasa | collected... | reverse complement strand
AGCTGTCACTTGGGCAATTCGAGCATTTCTTAAGTGGTTCCGGAGCCTGAAGCGGTTAAGGGCAGTTCTAAAGTGAGCTTTTTCGGTCAAAATCGACCCGGAATCTCTATCTGTGAGAAATGCGGGTTAGGCGTGCCTAATGGATGGTAAACAGCGTAGGAGTGTTAAACTCCAAACAAAGAAAAAATATTGAATCCGCAATTTTTTTTATCAACATTTACTCTGTGAGGAACGCACCTTAATAAGAGCGGCAGGCTCTAAACAGGGAATGTATGCGCCAATACCAGGGCTTTGCCGTGGTTGTTGCAATTATAGGTGCGGAGGGCGCCGAGGGCGCAAAAAAAGGATTTTATGCGCCCTCGGTTGCCTGTTAAATGGGCAATTTGGGTATCAATTTCTGAGCTTTATCGGCGCGGCAAATCAGCAGTATTGAGCTGATATATGATGTTTTCGCGTCGAAGACTTACATAAACTCAGCAAGACGGATTGAAGCGGAATTTGTATTGCTTCGGCCGGTATTGATTTAGGTTGTGAGAATTTGTTTTAGTCCTTTTACGAGTCGGCCGATACCTTCGGCGGCGGTTTCTTTCTGCAACGCGCCGTAAGCAACCCGCAGATAGCATTTGTCTTCCATGCCAAAGGTCATTCCGGGGATGACGGCAACTTTGTGCTGTTCAATCAGTTGCCTGACAAGCTCCATCGGGTCCATGTCCTTATGCACGCGTAGTAGCAAATAGAACGCGCCGTCGGCACGAGGAACGGTGACCAAATCAGCGATGCTGGCCAGTTCGTTTAAGAAAATCGCTCGTATATCCGTGGTCATCAGCAGCTTTTCCCGGCAGTACTGTCGGCCGGCCTTCATGGCGCCGACCGCCGCCCATTGTGAGATAACCGGTGGACAGATCAAAATGGTGTCCTGGATTTTCCTTATCGGCATATACAGGTGCTCAGGTATGACCATCCAGCCAATACGCCAGCTCGCAAAGCCATAGGCCTTGGAAAGGGAAAACAGCGAAATGGTGTGCTTTGCGCTTTGCTCAATCGAGCCGGGTGAAAAGTGCCTGGCGCCATCGTACGTGAAGTATTCATACGCTTCATCGCTGATGTGGTAGAGGCCTTTGCGGCGGCAGATTTCGTTGACCTGCCGTAAGTCGGATTCGCGATAGACCGCCCCGGTTGGATTGTTGGGCGAGATGGTCACGACGGCGCGAGTTCGCCTGGTAATAGCGGCGGCGATTGCCTCAGGCTGTAACTGATAATCGTCGTCAGTCGGCACGCATACAGCTTTGCAGTCGGCGATTGCCACCGCCATCTCATGGTTGAAGTAGTACGGTAATTGGAGAATTATCTCATCGCCCGGGTCTGTAATCGCGAGGACCGCATTCATAAAACCCATGTTGGCCCCGGCGGTCACGACAATCCGGCTTGCGTTCAATGATATGCCGTTTTCTTCTCGAAGTTTCTGTTCGATTGCTGCCAGCAGTTCGGGGATGCCCTGGACGAGCTTGTACTTATGGTTTTCCGCGTCTGCAAGGAATGTCTCAATAGATTCGATGGCCTGTGGCGGTGGGCCGTAATAGGCGACGCCCTGGCCGAGCGAAATCGTGCCGGGATTCTTGCGAATCAGTTCACCGACCACCGGGATGATCGGCGACTGCACAGATTTCATCCGGAGACTATCGTACATCAATTATGATCCCCGCCATTAGACGGTATAGGTCGAAGCTGCAGTGGTTCCGCCCCGGCCGGTCCAGTTCGTATGGAAGAATTCGCCGCGAGGCTTGTCGACCCGCTCGTAGGTGTGGGCACCGAAATAATCGCGATGGGCCTGCAGCAAATTGGCCGGAAGGCGCTCGTGGCGGTAGCCATCGTAGAATGTTAACGCAGTACTCATCGTCGGCATCGGAATTCCCATTTTGACCGCTTTGATAATGACGCGTCGCCATGATGGTTGCGCTTTTCTGACAGCCCTCTTGAAGAACGGGTCGAGCAGCAGATTCTCGAGTTTGGGCTTCTTGCCAAAGGCCTCTTTTATCTTGCCTAAGAAGACCGAGCGAATGATGCAGCCGCCTCGCCACATCAGGGCGATACCGCCGTAGTTCAAGTTCCATTTGTATTCCGTGGCGGCGGCACGCATAAGCTGATACCCCTGGGCATAGCTGATGATTTTCGAGGCGTACAGGGCCTGTCGCAGATCATTGATGAATTTCTCTTTATCGCCGCGGAACATGGCCTTCGGGCCTCTGAGTGCCTTGGCTGCCTTTACTCGCTCTTCTTTCAGTGCCGAGAGGCAACGGGCAAAGACGGCCTCGCCGATGAGCGTTAAAGGCTGGCCGAGGTTCAGGGCTTCGATGGCGGTCCATTTACCGGTTCCCTTCTGGCCGGCAGTATCGAGGATAAGGTCGATGACCTCATTGCCGTCTTCGTCCTTGTAGCCGAGGATGTCGCGCGTGATTTCGATGAGGTATGAGTCAAGCTCGCCTTTGTTCCACTCGGTAAAGCATTCGTGCATCTGTTGGTTGGTCATACCGAGGCCTTCTTTCATCATCTGATAGGTCTCGCATATCATCTGCATATCGCCGTATTCGATGCCGTTGTGTACCATTTTGACGAAGTGTCCGGCTCCGTTTTCTCCGACCCAGTCGCAGCACGGCTCGCCGTCGTCTGTTTTGGCGGCAATTTTCTGAAAGATGGGCTTGACGTGCTCCCAGGCCGGGGGTGAGCCGCCGGGCATAATCGAGGGGCCTAACAACGCGCCTTCTTCGCCGCCTGAGACACCGGTGCCGATATAGAGTTTGCCCTTACTCTCGACGTACTCGGTACGGCGCATCGTGTCGGGGAAGTGCGAGTTGCCGCCGTCGATGATGATGTCGCCGTCTTCGAGGTGGGGCAACAGCATGTCGATAAAGGCGTCGACGGCCGGGCCCGCCTTGACCATCAGCATAATCTTACGAGGTTTCTCGAGGTTCTCGACAAACTCCTCGATGGAATGACAGCCTATGATATTCTTGCCTTTTGCGCGGCCTTCAATAAAATTATCCACTTTTGATACTGTTCGGTTGAAGCAGGCTACGGTAAAGCCCTTGCTTTCCATATTCAGGATGAGGTTTTCACCCATGACTGCCAGGCCTATCAGGCCGATATCAGCTTTTGCCATTTTGTAAAGCTCCTTTCGTATTTTATCTCTCGTACCTCGCTTCACGCTTTGCGAGATGCGTCATTATTGCTTCGGGATAGTCGGAATATAGCCGCTGGACAAACGATGCAGAACTTCGCCTGCGTGCTGTACGACCAGGATTCCTTCGTCCTCTCTGTTTTCGTAGTCGTCTATATTTATATCATCCGGATTCATATAGTCAAGGTTTACTTTTGCGCAGCGCCGCTTGCTGATGCCTGTTGCGAGCACGACATTTGCGCGGGGGTTCTCCACGCCGTCTGTGAAAGTGCCGATGCCCTTGACGTGTGTGGAATGGGCGATGATTCCTCTGGGGATACCGGCGAACTGGTCCATTCTTTTTAGGAAATAGTCACGGGTATGATAGCCGATTTTATCGAGCCATTTGCCGTGGCTGTATGAAATCTCTGTGATGTGCGGGGCATAGATTATCAAAGTTCCGCCGTCGGCGAGTATCGGCTCAAGCTTGTACATGACCTTGCCGGCCGTCCAGAGATCGTCGTACATCTCCGGGGCGATGCCGAGAATCGTGTTGTACGGCTTGTCCTTGTACTTGATATGTACCTGCTCGGACAGGTCCGCGGCCTTTTCCCAGGCTTCGACGACGTCCCCGATGAAGATTCCTTTGAGCTCACTTTCCAGCGCCACGATGGCGAAGAGCTTGTGCGGAGTTGTAATCAGTGAGGCGGCTTTTTCCACAACTTTCCTGGTCGGTGTCCATTTGAAACCGTTTATCAGCGGATTAGTGACAACTGCGCTGAGCCAGTGGAAAAAGTGGATAATATCGTCGCCCGCGATTCCGGGGAAAATATATTTATGTCCTCCCGAAAAGCCCACAACTTCATGGGGAAAAACAGGACCCAAGATAAAAAATTCATCGTATTCAAAAATCAATTTATTGATGGCTATGTCAACTTCTTCGCGAAACAGACCATCGCTTATCTGCTCGATTTCGTCGGCGGAAATTTTCCCGATAGAAGTAAAGGTCTGTGGCTTTTCCCATTCGTGATTGAAAAATTTTACCGCGGCGTATTTGCTTTTGCGCTCGTCCGGAGTCATACTGAGCCTGGTGCAAATCTGCTTCTCGCTCATGGGCTGATGAGTCCCCAGGGCAATCAGGCAATCGACACCTTTTGCCTTCGGCCCTAAAAACCCGTAGATGATCTTGAATATGTCACCTATCGGTCCCGAACGGGTATTGTCGGGAATTATCAGCAGGATTCGTTTGCCGCTGTAGTCGTTCTGTGCAAAGAACTCGGCAATCGCGCTACGCGCCTGCTCGGTCTTTACGCAGGAATCTTTGTCTTGTCTCTCAATTACCATTTGGTCTTATCATGCAAAAATTAAATTTTTTGTTTTTTCCCACGGCGGAAGTTCCGGCAGACAGGAATCGAATTCCGCGATGAGTTCTTCCTCGTATTTGCCGGCGTATTGGCCTTTGATGAACTTGTCAAAGGCCTCATCATGGAAACGCTTCCACGATTCGGACTCGTTGCCGGGATTGACCGGATAGAACAGGGCGTCGTTAGCCCTGGCGGCCTTCATGTCACCCGGTGCGTCGCCTATCATCAGGACATGATCCCTTTCATATCTGCCCTTAGTTGCGTACTCAAGGTGTTGAGCTTTTTTGCCCATTTCCTGGCCCGCAATTACCTCCATGTATTTGGCGATGTCGTGCTCTTGCCACTCATGCTCAAGAGCTTTGTTGGGCGTGGCCGAGACAACGATAACGTCGGCAAAAGGCTGGATCTTCTCCAGACTCTCCCGCACATACGGAAACGGCGGCATCCCCTTGACGGTTTCTCCTATGGCCCAGTTGACCCGTTCGCTCCATGCAAGGGCAAGCTTCAGCTCGCGCCGGACATCCGGGTCGGTAGTTTCGTCAATAGCCTTTTTTAAACCATCGTTGCTCAGCTGGTTTTTCGGGTCATCGACCCAGGCGAAGTAGTGGGGGTATTGTGGAACTTTGAATCCTCTGGCCCTGGTCATCGGATGACCCGGTAGAAGCTCGGCAATGATGCGTTTGGCTGTTTTGTGTCGATTGGCTCCTCTTGTTTTGGAAAACAAATCTGCAAAGTCTTTGCACTCGCGGGCGGCCTGGGCCACCGGCTGCAGGCCGAAATACGCGATGAGCCAGGGACAGAAACATTCTCGCTGCTTGATACCCATCGTGTCGAAGGCACAGCCGTCAGAGTCGATTCCGACGAAGAACTTGTGTTTCGGCTGGAATTCCTTGAGCGGTGTTGACGGATCGATTGGTGTCATTTTATGTTTCCATGATACCGATATTCTTTGACTTTCTTTGGACCGCGCTTGTCGCTCTTGCCGCCTCTTTCGCGTTGCAGCGGGATCTTCATGCCGTCGGTCTGTTCGAGCCAGTCGTACATTTGCGTTCGCAATTGCCCGATGAGCTTTTGGTGTTCGGGCTTGTCGATGAGATTATGCAGTTCTTCGGGGTCGTTTTTGAGGTCGTATAGCTCGTCGGTGTCCCAGACCCCGTGGTAGTGTATGAACTTATAGCGGTCCGTTCGGACGCCGAAGGTTGTCGGTGTATGCGGGAAGTTCGCCTCCCAGAAGTACTCATAGTAAACGGCATCGCGCCAGGTAACTTTTTTGCCGCCGAGCAGCGGGATTATTGACCGGCCGTCCATGTTGTCGGGTGCGCGGACGCCGGCGGCCTCCAGGACGGTCGGGGCGATGTCGATATTCTGCACGAGCTGCTCGATGACGGTGCTGGGTCTTATCAGGTCGGGACAGTAGGCCAGCATGGGTACGCGCATCGAGGGCTCGTACATGTGGCGTTTGTCGATGAGACCGTGCTCACCGAAGCAGAAGCCATTGTCGCCCATATAAATGACGAGGGTGGATTCGGCCAGGCCCTTGTCTTCGAGAAACTTGAGGACGCGTCCGATGCTCTCATCGACGCCGAGCAGCGTCTCACAGTACCGCTTGTAGAACGTGTCGAAGTCCATATCCCCGTGGTACATGTAATCGACGCCATGCCAGCTGTTTCGCTGCTCTTTGACCCATGCGGGCTTGCCGGCATAGTTCTCTGGTGTGTCGGCCATGCTCCCGGGATATTCGAGTTCGGCATTTTCGTATCTGCCGAGATGTCGCTTGGCCGGCTCGAACATCGCGTGGACCGCCTTATGCGAGAGGTAAAGGAAGAACGGTTTCTTGCGGTCCTTTTCGAGCCACTCTACGGCGTAGTCGGTAAGCAGGTCGGACATCTGGCCTTTGGCCTTGACCTGTCGGCCGTCTATGTTGAGTGTTGGGTCGATATAGACACCCTGGCCGCGGAAGCTGATCCACTTGTCGAAGCCGGGACGGGGTTTGTCGTCTGCATTGCCCATATGCCACTTGCCCATGAAGGCGGTTTCGTAGCCGACCTGTTGGAGGTACTGTGGAAAGAAGACGAGATCTTTGCTGATGGGGGTCTGGTTGTCCACGACACCATGCCGGTGTGAGAACTGGCCTGTCAGGATCGAGGCCCGGCTCGGCGAGCAGAGAGACGTCGTGACGAAGGCATTACGAATGTAGGCGCCCTCGCGAGCCATGCGGTCCATGTTGGGTGTTTCGAGAAACTTGGGCTTGCCCAGAAAACCCATGAAGTCGTAGCGATGGTCGTCGCTGAGGATGAAGATGACATTTCGGGGCTTGCTGCTTTTGATTTTTTTTAGTTTCGGGGCGGCGGTTGCGTTAGTTCCGACCGCCAGAGACATTGCCAGTGAGGCGGCACCGACGGATTTTAGCAGGTCTCTTCTGGAAGTACCTTTTTCTGTCATAGATAGGTCCTTTCTTAATCTATACTCCGCTGAAAGCGGAAAATCCCCCGTCAACGGGGACAACGATTCCGGTGACGAATTTCGCCGCATCGCTCAGCAGCCAGATTACGGTTCCGATCAGTTCCTCCGGCTGGCCGAATCTGCCCATCGGCGTATGGTCGATAATTGTTTTGCCTCGGGCGGTCAGCTTGCCGGTTTTTTCTTCGGTCAAGAGGAACCGGTTCTGTTCGGTCAGGAAAAATCCCGGCGCTATTGCGTTGACGCGGATGTCTTTGGAATAGTTCTGGCAGACGTGCACGGCCAGCCACTGCGTGAAGTTGCTTACCGCCGCCTTGGCCGCCGAGTAGCCGGGAATCTTGGTCAGGGGGCTGAATGCGCACATGCTGGAGATATTCAGTATTATTCCGCCGCCGCTCTCGGCCATTTCCTTGCCGAAGACCTGACACGGCAGCAGAGTCCCGATGAAGTTCAGGTTAAAGACAAACTGCAAAGCCTCGCTCGGCAGGTCGAAAAAGGACAGGTCCGGCGACGTGGTGGCTTCCTTTTTATTACCCCCGGCCCCGTTGATCAAGATGTCGATTTTACCGAGCTCGTCATTGATTGTTTCACGGGCGGTTTGAAGGCTCGCTTTATCCAGCACGTTACACTTAACGGCGATGGCCCGGCCGCCTTCGGAATTAATCTTCTCGGCGACCTTGGCCGCTGCTGCTTCAATTAAGTCCAGCACGGCGACTTTTGCCCCGCCCTCGGCCAGTGCAGCGGCCATCGTACTGCACAGAACGCCGCCGCCCCCGGTAATCGCGATTGTCTTGTCTTTCAAGTCGAATAAATTGCTCATTATACCTCCTGCTTAAAGATATTTACGCAGTTTCTTGAAATATTGATTAAATCACCAATCTTTGGCAGAATATACAAAAGGTCGGTTGCGATTTCAACTGTTTTAAATTTTGGTCGTGAAACGCAACGCTGAAGGCCGGCAAATTAAATAAAAAGGCTGATTTATGTCTGAAAATTCGGATGACAAGTGCAGGATTTCCTGTCGTCTTGAGGTGCTGCCCGGCGACAGTATCATTGCGAGGCTCAACAATGCGGCTGAGTTTGGTTTTGATGGGGTCTCGCTGCCGGGAAGATTCTTAAACGATTACCTCGACGAATTGCGCAAGTGCCTGGACGACAGTCCTTTGCCGCTTGTCTCAATGTCATTGGGATTTTCGGGTTCGCTGCTCAGTCCGGACGAAAATGTTCGGGAACGGTGTCGAGACAGCTTCCTGAATTTGTTCGATATTTGCGAGCAACTGTCAATAGGCTGTGTCAATGTACCGCCTGTTCTTATTGAGGATAATCCGCATCGGATCACCGAAGCTGGCATTTATGGCTCCATCACAGAGGCCCAGGATGCGTTGCTGCTCGAGCAGTTGCCCGCTTTAGGAGATCAGGCGCAAAAAAGAGGCCTGATGTTTTTACTGGAACCGGTAAATAAGTATGAGTCGGAATACCTAAATACTGTCCCTCATGCTGCTAAATTGTGTGAGGCTCTGAACCATAACAATATTGGGCTTACGTGTGATTTCTTTCACATGCAGATCGAAGAGTTAAGCATCCCGGAGTCGCTTTTGAAGGCCGGCAAGTGGATAAAGCACGTGCACGTTGCTGAAAATACTCGGGTGGAACCCGGCCCAGGCTCATTGGATTTTACACCCGGCTTCCATGCGCTCAAGGAAATTGGATACAACAGAACTATCGAATTAGAGCCCCGCAGGCTCTCCGGCCCGGCGGAAAAAGTGCTGCCAAAGTCCGTCAAATATCTCCGCAGGCTCTGGAACCAGGCCTGAAATATCAGGCCTGCTCTGCCGTAGACCATCGTCAAAATCCTCGTGCCGTGATTCTCTCCGCCCACCGCCGCTCAAATGAGTATGTCCCAGGAATTGCCCTTGTTCATGGCCAAAGTTGCTCAGTTCCCATGTTGGCGTCCAGGATGTCACGATCGGCCTGATCCACAACATCATCGCCATTGAGATCGGCCGGCGAGTTGACGCCTTGTTTCAAGGTCTCCTTGCCCGCGAGACTGAGCACCTCTGCCTGTGACAAAGTAACGCCATAGATCCGAATATCGTCCAGCTTACCGTGATAGGCCGCACCGCGGACGGATGTTGACCTGCCGCCAAAGGTCAAAGCATTCACGACGCCGATGCCCTTGAATGCATTGGTGTTCTCTGCTACAAATTCTCCATTACGATAGATACGTTGAATCCCCAAGTCAGCATCTTTGACTAGGGCATAATGGTTCCACTTGCCTTCCCAATCATCAGGTGTGGCTTCTCGCCAGGTTATGACGTCGGGGTCAACTCCGGCAGCGAAGTTCACATATCCGCTCGTATTCGGGCAGTTGAATGCAATCCCATATCCGCTGCGCATCCATCCGTGCATAACCAATTCAGCCTCAAAGGGAGGTTGACAATCAGGATTGCCATTGACCCACAAACAAACACTGAACTGCTTGTCGATGTTGGCAAATGCGACCTCCTCATTGTCCAAATCCATGTAAAGCCGTCCATCGAACTTCAGGCAACCACTGCCATCCGGCCCCCCGGTGGGATCCCATTGTTCCCCCTCCGGAATCGCTCCCTCATCTACGAATAGCGTCGCATCTGACAGGCCCATCTTATCGGTCACAGTAATCCCGGAGGTCTGATCCATGCCGTAATGGACTACCGCTGCATCGCCAGGCTCAGCAGCTGTCACTTCGTAGCCCGACTTAAGCCAATCTTCCATGAATATCTCCAGATCCAGGGCATCCACGATACAATCACCGTTCAGGTCCCCAGTTGGCCCGAACTGAGCCATACAACGCTGCGGATATACCCGGATCAAATCGTAATTGATCAGGGCGGTTCCCGTGTATGAAACGCCTATTGCCAATTGTTTGACCTGGCTCAGATCCACACCGGTAAACTGAGATAGATCGATATCAACAGCGCGCCAGGCATCCGTCAGGAGGATATCCGGATCCGTGACTGTCACCTTAGCCTCGTTGCTGCCATCGCTCAGCGTCACATAGAGCTGGCTCAGGTTCGGATCTCCTTTGAACATGAAATTAAGTGCCCTGACGCCATAACGGGTCCAATTCACCTCCAGAGGCAGGGTCATGATGGCGTCACCTTCGCCATACTGAGCGCCACAGGAGACTTCCATAGAGTTGACATCGAATGCTGCATCATTAACGATGTAAGCCCCGGCACTGCCTGACTCCTTCCAGACCTCCAAGAGAGCCCCTCGATTTTCCCACCAGCTTGGGTAAGTGTCAAAACCTTCCACCAGAATATTGGTCTGCACCGTAAAAGCCCAAAGACTGCCTTTGTGGATTTCGCCCGTGTCCTTATTGATCTGATCGATACGCCAGTAATAGGTCTCACCCAGCACCAGCTCAAACGGGATGGCGTATGTCACCCCGTCCTGCCGCCCCTGATAGGTGCCCATCGTGTTCTCTGCGGTATCGTTCTCAACCGCGTTCGGATCTGTACCGAGATACACGTCATGCCCCTGCGCGACTGCCGTAGCATCGCCGGGCAACCAGGACAGCATCGCGTCAAGCGGCGCACCCCCACCGAAAGGAGAAGGCTGCCAGGCCGTATTGAGATCCACCTGGCTGATGTCCGCCGTAACGGTGGTCTTATCCAGATCAGGATCATAGGATACCTTAACCGAGCCGCGTTCGGCGGGGACCCCGAACCCGGTTACACGACCCAAGCTAAACCATTGGGCAAATTGGTCTGTGACATCCCCATTTACCACAATTACGCCATCCTTGATGTCCATGGTTGCCCCCGTGCTCATAGCAAGCGACCCGGCATTAATCGTTCCCCCGTTCAGTTCGATTGTTACCGGAGCCCCCTGTCCTGTTTGAAGGGCGTCTACGTTAAGCACTCCGGCGTTCATGATCAAGGTGGCTCCGCCAGACGAGGATAGTTCGCTCAGATCCATAGAACTTGCCACATCCACGATTCCACCGTTGATGATGAACGAGGCAGTCGAACTGTTGTCGCGTGCCGAGCGTATCCTCCCCTCGGCGATTACGTGTCCGGCGTCCACTTGGAACGTACAGTTCACTCCACCCCGCAGGCCAATGTTCAATTGGCTCCGACAGCGAAATGTCCCTCCTGTCACCAGCAAAGTAATGTTTTGGTGAGTTTCACCCCATCCTACACGAACGTTATCACACACCTTCTCATTGGGAAAAAAATCATCCACGACTACTGTGGCGCCGGACTGATAAATCCAGGCCCCATCATCTATGGTAGGCTCGTTACCTCCATTCCAGTTACCAGGATCGTCCCAGAAACCTGCATTGTTTGCATCCGCATTCGCACCACTCCAGGTAATGTTCGCTGCCTGCGCAGTCGTAAAGCAAAACATTAATATTAGAAAGAAAGCCCATGACAGTTTACTTCGTCTTAACATCTTTTTTTCCTCCGTTTAAGTGTTCAACAAAGCCCCAGATACGGGTTAAGCACGAAACCCTTTCTGTTATCATATTTATTGACCGACATGATTCTAATATTATACATCTATTAAAGTAGGTTGCCAAGTCATAATCTTCTCAAACTTAGGAGGTTTTTCGCACTTCCTCGCTTTCATTCGATTGTTTGGTTACAATTTCAATCCATTTAAGCACTTATTGCGACCACAATCTGGCTTTACAATCGGAGAACCTGGAGAAGTGAAAGATTTCCGGGAGATTTAACAATATGGTCTTTGGCTAAAAGTACTCCAGTTGGCCCAAAATACGAACAAACAAAAGGCGGATTAACGTGCGAAGTGCAACATGGCGTTCAGGCACAAGCTCAGAAGCTATCTCAGTAAGCATTGCCCGATATATCTGAGGAAGCTGCCAAAAACCGGATGACGCCGAAGCGGGTGAAAAACTTAAATCTTGGTTTGCCGGCACACTGATGAATGCCGGCCATCCGGCGACCAATTTTGTCGTGACCGGCAATGTATTGCATTACGATTTGTTATTGGCTAATCTTCTTGACCCCATCTGCAATCCGGGCTGGATTGCCAAGAAATATAAGGCGATTGAAAAATTCAGCGATCATCCAGAGCTATGGCAGCAATGGTCATCTATTTTTCGGGGGTCTTTCGGAGTTCGAAAGACAAACCGGCCCCGAGGCTGCAAAAGCATACTTCGAAGTTAATCGCGACACAATGCTGGAAGGTACCCAGGTACTCCGGCCACAGCTGGAAGATGCTAATTCTCTATATTTTCTCATATACGTAGTAATACGTATTTTTAGTCCAGAAAAGCTGATTAAGTTATATTCCCTTCACCGATGGCCGATACGGAATCAGAGCATTAAGTGCAAGAGATTCTCTGGCGGGCTATAACGCTGGAATAGGGGTTAAATCTGAATCATATCGGACATGCGGTTCTTTATAGATTTCGTCGATAAAAAAATGATAGGCTTTCAAAAAAAAGGAGAGCACAATGGCGGAAAACATGGTTAGAACACTTCCCAGTGAATTGGCCGAAAGCCAGATTAGAGATACTCGCTCCACTGCTATGAGAACTGCCACACGGACTTGGCTGAAGGCCGGGGATATAATGAGTAAAGATCTCGCCGCTATCAGTCCGCAAAGCACCGTAGTTTCGGCCGTAAGGACAATGTCGAGTAACAACATATCCTGTCTTATTGTTACAGACAATGGGCGTTTATCAGGAATTGTTACAGAGACGGACATCCTTAAAAGAGCCGTCGCCGGCGGAAATGATTTCCGTAAGATGATAGTCGAGCAGGTTATGTCTTCCCCTGTCCGGAGTATTCCTCACGATCTTTCGGTCATGGAAACCAGCAAAATCATGGAAGCCGAGAACATCAGGCGACTTGTGGTTCTGGAGGATGAACGCTTCGTTGGCATCATAACACAAACCGACATGGTTCAAGCTCTGGCATCTTATTCCATCTCGCAGGAAGTGTCGGAAATAATGACGAGTAATGTGGCCGTTATAACCAGTTCCGCGAGCGCCAAAGAGGCGGCTGAACTAATGGCTTCTAAAGACATATCCTGTCTGGTCGCTATGGAAAAGGATGCTGTCGTGGGGATCTTTACGGAACGAGACCTTCTTAAAAGAGTCGTTGCGATGAAACGCAATCCGGCTCAGACCAGGTTGAAAAAGGTGATGTCTTCTCCGGCTGTGACCGTCTCTTCCGATTGCTCGGTTCTAAGTGCCCACAAATTGCTGGAAAGGATAGGAATTCGTCGGCTCGTCGTTGTGGATGATGAGACTCTGCGCGGAGTGATAACTCAAACGGATATCCTGAAAGCCATCAAGACCAGACTGCAGGAAGAAGAAGAGGACTACTTCAGGCTTATGAATGGGTCCAGCAATTGTATCTATACTATCGATCTGGATCTCAATACAACCTACGTTAATCCTGCATTCATGAAACTGCTGGATGTGACCGACCCGGACGAGCTGATAAACAAGCCGTTTTTGCCGGAGCGGTTTTGGAATAATCCTCAGGAGCGAGAACATCTTTTGGACTGGTTAAAGAGCACAGGCATGGTGGTCAGGGAGCTGAATTTGAAAACCGCCAACGGCCGGAGACTGTTCGTGACTCTGTTTTCGACCTTCACCAAAAACATCAAAGGCGAGATTAGCGGATGTCAGGGTGTCCTTTACGATGTCACTGCACAAAAGGAGCTGCAGGAAAGGACCGCAGAGTTGCGCCAAAGTGAGGAACGATTCCGACTCGTCGACGAATCCACAAGTGACTTAATCTATGAGTGAGATATCGCAACCGACCGGCGAAAACTTGCAGTAAATCGTGGCCGTTGACGTTTCTTCGAATCGATCCGCTGCTTGCAAGCAGCGAGCTGGCTCTCCACTGCCAGCAGCCTGGCAGCCAGCACTGCCTTGGGAGAGAAGAGGGCCAACAGGAAAATCAAAGCATACCGGAACAGTTCGCAAGCACAAACAAGAAGATTGCAGAGGTCGGGCGCTTATGCGTTGCCGCCGAACATGCGGGCCTTGCCGTTGATGACCAGACCAGGATTGATATAGCGCGAGGTGTAATCATTTTTAGTAACCTTTCGATTTTTGGGTACTCCCTTGATGTGATACAGACAATATTCGTCGAAGCCGAAACGCTGCGGCGTCTGCTCGGCGACGGAGCCGCCAGGCTGCCACTTGCCAACGACGGCGGTCGAATAGCCCGCATCACGGAATAGATGCCCGAACGTTTGCTGGGATTGTTCCAGCATGCCGAAGTGAACATAGTTCCGAACATTGACCTTGCCGGTCATGAGCGCCACGCGGGTTGGCATGCAATTTGGTTGAACGAAAGCCTGCTCGAAGCGCACTCCATGCTCAGCCAACCGATCCACCACCGGGGTCTGGAAAGTCCGGCTACCATTCGCTCCAGGACATTCATAACCTAAATCATCCACAAGCAGCATAATGACGTTGGATCGCGTATGAACCGCCTCGCCTTCCTGCGCCAAAAGCGGTTGAAGGAGAAGACTTGCGAATATGAAGATAAATACCAATCCCATTTTCTGCAGAAATTCCCGTCTGCCCTTACAGGCTTTTCTTATGTTTTGCCGATTCATTCTATTTTACCTCCAGAGTCGTCCCTGCCCTGACCTTTGTCACCACCATCCCATTGGCATATAGCCATGATACCGCCCCGTTCACTTCCTTCGGTCTGGATGTGCTCACAATCTCCACGCTTGCCTCATCCCAAGTTTTCTCTACCATAACCTTAAGCGTGGCATTGCCACGATTCAGCGGAAATAGCTCTGCCTCTTCAATGTTTGTCAGTCGCACCACGTAAGGCTCCTTCACATCAAAGAGCGGTGCAAACACCACCTGGTTACCAGCCCATGGATTCCGCAACCCGCGCACGGCCAGCGACTTGCCTTTGTCCGTCACCGTGGCGTTCCGCACCTGCCAGTCCACTCCCTTTGCTTCAATGAGCCAGTTCACCCGCCGGCTTCCTCCAACATTCGACTGTACAACAAAACGACCTCCCGGCAGAGAGGGCAACCGAACCGATGCCAACTGCCCCTTCTCCAAAGTATCATCGTTCGCATACGTCTCGCCCTCGATCACAACCACCGGCTTTACCGAATCCATCGACCCATCCGCTCGCTCCAGTACAAAGGAATGTACCGTTATGTTCTTACTCAATTCTTCAAACCTCGCCTCCGCCAGCAGCGTCGGGAAATTATCGCTCGCTCTATCGCTGTAAATCATTCCCTTCACATCTTCGGGCATGGCGTACCTGAATTCATATCGATGCCGACCCGCCTCAAGCACGATCGGTTTACACACATAGTCGTCTTTCATGTCGGCCGGTGCCATGCGCTGGCCCTGCATAAACTTGACCGTAAGCTTCTCTCCCCCCTCTATACTGCTGACCTCCAGGCCCGCTGCATACTCCCTGCCCGGAACTGCCCCGAAGTACGAAATACTCCTGGCCGCATTCCAGATCGAAATATCAATTGCCTTTTCCCGGGCCTTCAGTGTCAGTCCAGTAGCCCCCTGCTCCCACATGCTGTAAGTCAGGTCCGCCGGCAAATCGAATCCGTGCAACTGCCGTCTCACCTGTCCCCCTGTTTGCCGCTCCATATAATATCTGAAATCCGTATTCTCATTCAGCACCGCGCTCTGGCAACCACCAAAAAAGATATCCTGCTCCTTCGCACCGGCATAGTGCGTGTACACTGCGGCAAGTTGACCATCCTGCGCCCCGCCCATGCCATAGCTCAGTGCACTTGCGGCATAGATGTCTAACGTCGTTGCTCGCTTCAGGCTCCCGGCGGCGGCCGCATTGTTTATATTACCCTGCCTCCCCGTCAGGAAATGCTTCTTCCCCGCATCATACCCCCTTGCCGAAATGCCGTCTCTGGTCACTTCCACGTACATCCCACCAAGTGGTAACATCCTCTTCTTTGAAAAGCCACCGATGCGCCCCGCCGAAACGTACAGGCAACCCGCTTTCTCCAGAACCTGATAATCGTGGTTGTGCCCGTGAATCCACGCAATCACCTGCGGATACTGACGGAAAATCTCCCGCATTTCCGTGCTGTTCACCAGCCCCCTGTAGCCCTGTACATCGGGTCCGGTAGTCATCGAAATATGGTTGTGCGAGACGATAATTGTCGTTTGTCCCTTGTGCACCTCCATGTCCAGCAGCAGCCACTCGATCGCCTCAGCCGTGACCATTGTCGTCATCCCCAGCTCCGGCAGCATCACTATATGAATGCCCCTGCGATCGACGCTGTAGTAAGGCCGAATAGGAATACTCCCCAGAGTCGCGCACTGAAGTTCCGGATCCCACTCCGTCCAATGCATCACCTCGTGATTACCCGCCGCATACAGAAACGGCACAGCACCCGCACGGTTCGCAATCACGTCCATCCAATCCCTGCGCATCACCTCACACGTCACCCCGCTCTGCTGCGCGTGATACGCGTCTCCGGCGTCGATCAGAAAGTCCAGCCTGTCGAATCGTTTCAGGATATGTTCTACCGCGTCCCGCTGCTGGATCAGCGTTGGCTGGTCCGCCCCATCCCAGCCCACATGCGCGTCAGCCAGCACAAAAAGCCGCAGCGTTTCCTCCGCACGTACCTGCCCGAACCATATCGCTACCAAAAGCCCGACAACGACAAACACAGATCGCTTCCGATCCATCCAGGCTATCAACCGATATTTCCTACATGAGTTCATAAACAGCTTTCCTGCAAAATACAGTAAGTCATTTTACCTGAACTGCCTGCTCCAATTCAATCTCCTGGGTGATTCCCCTATAAAATCCACCCGCATCCGTTAGTCAAACTTCCCTAAATGATCTCCTCAGGTTCTACCCAGGCAAAGTCCACTTGACGCTCACCACTCGGGAAATCAGGACTGATATGAGATTTGTATTAGTCCGGCAATTTTCTGACCTTGCGTCTGGCTCCTTCCGGAGACGGCTCTGCATTGCTTTTTGTTCCGGGGTGGCCATACCAGTAGGTCGCAACGTTATAGTCCACTTCGCACTCAGCCCAGTGCCAGACTTCCATATCCACCTTTAACGACTTGCCGAAGGGCATGCCGTCTATCGCACGGGTACGCGTCTCTGTACTGTAGCCCTGCGTGACACGCACGATTGGGATTTCCCCGGTGTAATTCTGGTCGAAATCCATCACTCGCACCTGCGCATGAAAGGGGTGCTCGTAGAATCGACGATTCTGCCCGCCGTAGGAATAGGCGTAATAGTCCTCGGTTCCGGTCCCGAAGATAGAGGGAAACGATTCGCCGTCCACCCATACTTTCGCATCGCCTTCGCCCCACCATATCTCTTCCGGATTCCAGATGGTCAGGGTGTCACCAACATAAACGCCTCGGCCGCTTAACGTGATATAATTCCAATCAGAACGGGGCATGGTCTTGATATTGGGCTCATGCCGCCAGCTTCCGTGGAAATACATCGAGCGGTCATCCCACTGCCAGTCGCCGACGGCAACGCTGAGCTGCGCCTGCACCGGTTCATTGTTCAGGTTGAGAAGGCTCACCTCCGCTGACCTTTGATAGGGCATCACCCATCGGCAGCTCATCGTGCCGTCTTTCGCCACCGTGCGATACCAGTCCTTAAAGGGATGAAGCCCCACACCGGTACCGAAGAAATCACCGGCCGGACACCATACGGTCTCCTGTCCGTCGAACACAATCCTCAGCACAACCGAGCGGGTAACCTGCGGATCGTCGTAAGAGCCGAGCTTAACGGACAAAGTGCGTACAGCATGAGTCCCGGCGGGCAGCTCGAGAGAGACCTCGCTCTTCGGCTCAATGGTCTTGTTCAGTGAGTCGCTGCTTGTCCCGGATGCATTCTCGGGATTCACCAACATATCACCGATACGTTTCATCTGCTTGTTCGCGGCCTTAAGATCAGCCATCGTAAAGGACTTCACCTTTGTTCCCCCGGCGTATTCGCGGTAGGTAAATATATAATACTGCGGCTCAACGTCCATCGTGATTTTACAGCCTCTGGCCCAGGGAATCGGCAGATAAGAGACCGCCGAGGAAAGGGACTTGTGGCCGAAGGGATAGGAGGTAATGCTGGTCCCGTTCAACAGGTCATAGGTCGGGCCTTCCAGCGCCGGCTCAGGCTTGCCGTCGAGATATATTCTGAGCGTTCCCAGATCTGTCGGCGCCTTACCCCGGCCGGAGAGGACCATGGGTGTGATTCTCGGATCAGGCATCCAGGTTCGCCCCATCGCCCCGGCTCCATGATCTTCCATCAGAACCCATTCCTTGCGCCCGCTGTTTGTTTCGGTTCGGATAAAATGTCCGCGGTCCCGGTTGGCGAACCAGCCTTTAGGATCGTCGGGTGTTTTCGAACCGCGGTCGTAACTGCTCTGCTGACGCAGTCGATATTCCGGCGAGGGAAACTGCGCCATCCGGTCTCTGTCAACCATTTCGTTAAGGAGTGTCTCCAATGTTACTACACTCTCCTGCGCCGAGTTGGTGACAGGAGCCCACAGACAGAGCAGCATTATGACGTTTGTTATTAAAAGCCTTTTATACATTCCTATTCTCCTTTCCGAACATTCAAAACCGACCTTAAATTGACTCCGGGCCATTTCACTGACTGAACCGCCCTGCCCGGCCGATCCTGCTCACAGCCGTACCGGGCTTTCTACTACAATTTCAATCAGTCTTAAAAGACTACATAATAATCGAAACCAATCCGTAAAGCCACTTCAAATGGAAAGGTTATGCCGATAACCACTTCTCACACATTTCCTGGTACCCGCAAATCTCGCACATGTAGCTTTTGTTTGGATAATAGACGCCGGACCGGATTGCGTTTTTGATCTGTCCCTCAAGGCGGGAGAAACGGTCAATGTCCGCCTGTGTCCTTATCCCGTATAGCTGCTGAATCTTCGGTTTTTTATTTCTGAGCATTACGTCGAGCCGGACGCTTTTTTTTCTTCCTGACCGTACAGGGCAAAAATGACCGGTGTCCACATACACGAAACACTTTGCAGATTTTAGGGAGTGTTCATAATTAAGAACACAGTGACTCTCACTAAGATTCCGCATAATCCTGGTAGAAATCCTCCATTTTCTGGAAAATTTCACGTTTAACGATTTGCCCGCTTTTTGCAGACCCTCTACACAGAGAAATTCTGGATTTTGCTGCATATTTTTCACATCTGTGCCCAAATAAACAAAATGAACCCCCAACAGACCCTTAGAAAAAACCCTGGAAAGTGAGAGTGGATACTCGGCCTTAGACTCCTTCACCAACATGTTTCGATCAGATTTGGGATTTTTTTTGCAAGTGCGGTAATACCTCAATGCCGGCAGTTTGGTAAATGCAATTGCCAACGTACTTGAGACCATTACTGCCAGCAACGCCAAAGGATGGTTCGAATCGTGTGGCTACTCGAAGGAGCAGGAGCGATGGCATTATGTCAGTTCTATGTTCCCCGAAAATCGCACAACGGCAGACAACAACTGGAAGGTAAAAATTTATTCAAGAACCGCATTTGTTATTTGACACCAAACTAAACAGACGAGATAAATCATATTCTCCACGCCTCTCTATTAAGATATGTCAACATGTCATATGTTGGATTACCTCTTTTCTCTAATTCTTCTACGGCCCTGCGACGTTGATCTTCGAAGGATAGGATTTTGTTCCTCCAAATATCCCAGGATGGTATTTCCTCTACACGCTTCTCAACATCTTTCCTCCGAGCCACAAGGTGGAGTAGATTGTTTGAAATAGCTGTCTTTAAGTCACGCAAACGATCTAGCGCGGCGTCACTCTTCGCGAAACTATACTCATAATCAACCCTTGATAGTTCATTTGTGATTTTGCAGGATGTCTCGCGTTCGACCAAGTCAAGACACACCAAATCCAGAATATTTGACGTATAATCACCAAGGAAGCCTGACCACGCCGAGCCATTAATTCCCATAGGATCCAACTCTGCTCGAACTTGGCGACCGTTCGAAATCGTTGTCGTTCTGACGGGAGGGGATGCAAATAAATATTCTATTACTGTATGAGCTGCTTTTAGATCGCCTATTTTAACTAAAGTCTTGCATATAGAAGAGTCAACTCCTCTATAGTTGAAGTCTCCAAGGATTTGTATCAATGGATCCACGGCGCTTTCGCCAGATTCTATGCATCTATCAAAGTCACCATTAACCACATAGAACAGGATTGTTGTGTAATTATCTTGCGGTCTCCAATTGAGTTTTGTCAAAACTTTTACAACATTCCATCGAATACGAGGATTGGTGTTTTCCAAAGCTCCGATCAATTGATCAATTGCAGGTTCACCTATCCTTTCCAAAACTTTGTGTGCATTGAATGACACAATAGATTCATCCACGCCCAAAAACATGATCAAAGGATTTATAGCTCTTGAGCCGAGATTGATACACTCATCAATTTGCTCCCTCACAAGACAAGATAAGACTTCAGTGTGAACATCTTCAGGCTCGATACTAGCCTTGTTCAAGGCTTCAGCCGCTGCTCGTCGGAGGTTTATGTGTACATGTTCATCCTTCAAAATCCTGTCGAGAGGTTCCCCAGCTGGTTTTCCAGTTTTGGCTAAAGCTTTGATCACACGTTCTCTTTCGTAGGAGTCGCCGGTCCGAAACACTTCTGTCAGAGGTTCTATGGCGGATGCATGCCCAATTTCTCCCAAAGCTTCGATTACTTCCCATGAATGTAAATGATGGCTTCGCAAATTCTGTATTAATTCAAACAAAGGACCTACTGCTCGTTTGTCACCGATTCTGCCGAGAGCCTTGCTTATTTCCTTCGCAGTAGACTCAATTATTTTTGCGGATGAGTCCATTACTTTATTACTACCGATCTCTGCCAAGTCAGTTTGCACACACCTTAGTATCTCTAGCAAAGGTTCAACTGCTTGATGTTTGCCGATTTGGCCTAAAGTCTTAGCGGTTGCCTCTCGAACAAGCCAATCGCCATTTTGTAAAGAATCGATCAAAGGTCTAAGCACTATTTCGTCATATTTGGCACATCTATCGTATTTTCCTATTGCAAGGGCGTACATTGCAGAATCACAGCTATCTTCTGTTTCCCATCCAAGAGTGGTTAGTACTCTAGCTGCTGCTGTGCGAACATGCCAATGATGATTATATAGGGCTTTCACTAATGGAGTTATAGCTTTCGAGGAGCCGATTTTGATTAAGGCCTTGGCTGCCACACTCGAAATGTCTTGCGAGCCGTGAATTATTACGTCTGTCAATGGAGCTACAGCTTGATCATCCCCAATCTCACCTAAAGCCTCGGCAACTGAGCTGCGAACACCCGGGTCCTCGTCACCTAAAGACTGAATCAAAGGTTCTACTGCTCGCTGGTCGCCGATTTTGCCCAAAGCTCTGGCTGCTGCTACTACACATTCTGTCCCCTGTAAAACTTTTATTAACTGCTTGACCTTTTTCTTTTTAGTCCATTTATCAATCCTTCTTAATTTCTTTTTAGTCGATTTCTCCATTCTTATTAATCTTTTTTGCATTCTCTTAATGCTTTTGTCATATTCTTTTGATGTTTTCGAAAGCATATTTACGAATTCCTTATACCAGAGCTTATGTGGCATTATGACATCTGTTTTGTTGGAAGATTTCTCTACAAACCAATCTACTCCACGCCCAAAATCTTCGGATACTGTATTTTAGTATACTTGGCCTATAGAAGATAACATCGTGTATGGCGACACTAAAGCTCTTCTGCAATCACAAAATTATACGGTATTTTGATCTAAGTGCAAGCATTATCTTAAACAGCTTGAATTGCCTTTATCCTGGAACAGATTCTCGAAGAAGCAATGGTCTGTGCCGCTCATCCAGAGAATCTTTTGGCAAGGACTATTAATCTCAGGGAATTTCTCAGGTCAATGGAGGATCAAGAAGACGAGGCAGATGGATCAAATTGAGCCCCAGCTTTGGCTACCCAAAAAGAAACTACCACTACTCAGCCTCTCCGGTGAGACGTGCTTGCTTATATGCCTGTGCCATCTTCTCAGTCGAAGGTGACAAATA
>Ga0307379_10003710_pt1 | contig 22052 bp, 16 predicted proteins | sample UN2MG_FD_202237 | JGI IMG/M metagenome (GOLD analysis project Ga0307379, IMG submission 202237) | Soil microbial communities from Risofladan, Vaasa, Finland - UN-2 | ecosystem: Environmental > Terrestrial > Soil > Coastal area > Acid sulfate soil | place: Finland: Risofladan, Vaasa | collected... | reverse complement strand
GCCCGCCCTACAGTGGCAGGAGGCAATGCGCCGGAGGCGCACAAGGCTCCTGCCGAGCAAGCGCCTGGCGGCGCCTACACAGGTTGAAAACCTGTGCCACCAAGAAGGGGGACGGCCTGGGCAGGAGGCAATGCGCCGGAGGCGCACAAGGCTCCTGCCGAACAGGCGGCGGGCGGGACGTGGGGAGGGAAGGATATCTGGGCTGCGGAGGGAAGGTTCGGGTAGTGACCGGCTGCGATGCGGCGGCCGGTCATTGGTGGCAGGAGGAGATCCAGGATGAGGCGGAGGCTGCGGGTTGGTGTCGTCGGTTTGGGGATGGGGTCGGTGCATGTGGAGGGGTACCAGGAGGACGGCCGGGCGGAGGTGGTGGCGCTGTGTGATGTGGAGGCGGCGCGGCTGGAGAAGGTTGGGCGAAAGTATGGGGTGGCGGAGCTGTTCACCGACGCGGGGGAGATGTTCAGGAAGGCGAGGCTGGACGCGGTCAGCATCGCCACGCCGAACACGTTCCACGCGCCGCTGACGATCGGCGCCTTTCGCCGCGGGCTGCACGTGCTGTGCGAGAAGCCGATGGCGATGACGGTGCGGGAGGCGCAGCGGATGCTGGAGGCCGGGAAGAAGGCGCGGCGCAACCTCATGATCAACTTCTCGTATCGCTTCAGCGATATGAGCTACGCGCTGAAGCAGCAGGTGGAGGCGGGCGTCGTCGGCGATATCTATTTCGGCCGGACGGTGTGGCACCGGCGGCGGGGGGTGCCGGGGTTCGGGGGATGGTTCGGGCAGAAGGAGCTGGCGGGGGGCGGGCCGCTGATCGACCTGGGGGTGCATCGCCTCGACCTGGCGCTGTGGCTCATGGGCTATCCCGATCCGGTGTCGGTGACGGGGGCGACGCACTCGGTGATCGCGTCGAAGATGGCGCGGAAGCAGCGGAAGAAGTTCTCGGTCGAGGACCTGGGGTGCGGGCTGGTGAAGTTCGCCAACGGCGCGACGCTGATGGTGGAGGCGAGCTGGGCGCTGAACATCAATGAGCCGGAGCACATGGTCACGCTGCTGTGCGGGACGAAGGGGGGGCTGGTGCAGAAGAACGTGGGAGGCGGGTACGAGTTCGCGGCGGAGGTGTACACGGAGGAAGGGGGCAATCTCTATACGAAGACGCTGGACGAGGCGCTGACGCCGGCGCCGTCGGCCTACAGCGAGTTCGTGAGCAGCATTCTGGAGAAACGGCAGCCGATGGCGACGGGGGAAGAGGGGCTGAAGGTGATGAAGATCCTGGAGGGGATCTACCGAAGCGCGAAGACGGGCCGGGAAGTCCGGTATGGAGCAGGCTAGAGAGGAGCAACAGATGGGTTCGAAGGTCAGAGTGACCGTTTGGAATGAGTTTCGGCACGAGAAGGAGGACGAGGCGGTCAAGAAGGTGTACCCGGACGGGATTCACGCGGCTATCGCGGAGTACCTGGGCGCGCAGGAGGGGATCGAGGCCCGAACCGCGACGCTGGACGAGCCGGAGCACGGCCTGACGGAGGCGGTGCTGAAGGCTACGGACGTGGTGATTTGGTGGGGCCACATGGCTCACGACGACGTCTCGGACGAGGTGGTGGAGCGGGTGCGGAGGCGGGTGCTGGAGGGGATGGGGCTGATCGTGCTGCACTCGGCGCACTTCTCGAAGATCTTCAGGAGCATGATGGGGACGAACTGCTCGCTGAAGTGGCGGGAGGCGGGCGAAAAGGAGCGGCTGTGGAACATCGAGCCGGGGCATCCGATTACACAGGGGATCGGGGAGTACTTCGAGATCCCGCACACGGAGATGTACGGCGAGCGGTTCGACATCCCGACGCCGGATAAGCTGATCTTCATGTCGTGGTTCCAGGGGGGTGAGGTGTTCCGGAGCGGGTGCTGCTGGGAGCGGGGGCACGGGCGGATCTTCTACTTCCGGCCGGGGCATGAGACGTTCCCGATCTTCTACGACGAGAACGTGCGGAAGGTGCTGACGAACGCGGTGCGGTGGGCGGCGCCGCGGGTGCAGATGGCGGATGACTGCCCGAACGTGGAGGCGATCGAGCCGATCCCGTAGGGGAGGCGGAGTCGCTTTCGCCTGTGTCGGAGGCGCTTGCTGACGAACGAGAAAGAGGAATGAGAGATGGGTGAGCTGCACCGGACTGCCCTGTACGAACGGCATGTCGGGCTCGGCGCGAGGATGGTCGATTTCGGCGGCTGGGAGATGCCGCTGCTGTATCCGACCGGGATCGTGGCCGAGCATCTGGCGACGCGGAAGGAGGTGGGGCTGTTCGACGTCTCGCATATGGGGCGGCTCATATTCCGCGGGCCCGGAGCGGTTCGGTTCCTGCAGTACGTGCTGGGCAGCAATGTGGAGGCGCTCGACCCGGAGGAGAGCCAGTATACGGTGATACCGACGGAGACGGGTGGGGCCGTCGATGACGCCTATCTCTATCGGTTCACGCCGGAGGAGTATCTGCTGGTCGTGAACGCGGCGAACCGGGAGAAGGACCTGGCTCATATTAAGTCGGTGCGGGGCCGGTTCGAGGGGGTGGAGCTGAGGGAGGCGACCGAAGAGGTGGCGATGCTGGCGCTGCAGGGGCCGCGGTCGCGGGAGGTGCTGTTGGAACTCGTCGAGTCGGGATCGCTGCCGGAGCCGCAGCGGAACGCGTTGAGCACCGTGACGGCTGCGGGGGCGAAGGTGCGAGTCAGCCGCACCGGGTACACGGGGGAGCCGCTGGCGTTCGAGCTGTTCGTGGAGGCGGCGGCAGCGGGGGCGCTGTGGGATCGGTTGGTGGAGCTGGGTGCGACGCCGGTGGGGCTCGGGGCTCGCGACACGCTGCGCCTCGAAGCCGGTCTGCCTCTGTACGGGCACGAGCTGGGGGAGGATGCGGAGGGGCAGGAGATTCCGATTATGGCCTGCGCCTCGGTGCGGCCGAGCGAGAGCTTCTCGCCGCTGAAGGGGGAGTTCATCGGAGGGGCGGCGCTGCGGCGGCAGCAAGAGGCGTACGCGGCGATTCTCGCGCGCGACTATACACTACGAGACGACCTTCCGCGCCTGGTGCAGCCGGTGGCGCTGACCGGCGAGGGCGTCCCGAGGGCCGGGGCGAAGGTGTTCCGAAACGGGACGCACGTGGGCTCTGTGACGAGCGGGACGATGGCGCCGTACTGGGAGTTCGAGGGGGAGGGGCTGGAGGCCGCGCCGAGCGGGCAGCGTGGGCTGAGGCCGATTTGCCTGGCCTATATCGACAGCGACATCGTGGAGGGGGAGGTGGTTCGGGTCGAGGTCAGGGGGCGGGAGGCGGAGGGCGTTGTCGTCCCCTATCATCTTCGCAGCGAGGCGCCGCCGTATGCGCGGCCGATCATCTACGGCTTCGAGCCGACGAGGGAGCCGCTGCCCTCCGGAGCGGTCTCGCGAAAGGTTCGCCGACTGCTCGATCGAGCGGCGGAGAATACGGAGTGGCGGCAGCGAGAGTGCATCAACCTGATCCCGTCGGAGATGACGCTGTCACCGATGGTGAGGCTGCTGTCGGTGATGGACCCGATGTTCCGCTACGGCGAGCACAAGCAGGTGAAGGCGTTCTACGAGACCGACGTGTTCTACTACCAGGGGGTGGGCTTCATCGCTGAGGTCGAGCGCCTTCTGGAAGCGGAGATGCGGGAGTTCCTGGGGTGTGAGGAGGTGGAGACGCGCGTCATCAGCGGGCAGATGGCGAACGCGGTGGTCTTCAGTGGGATGGTGGACTACATCAACCGGGCGGACCGGAAGCGAGAGCCGCGCCGCATGAGATGCGTGATGAACAACGACATCGGGAAAGGGGGGCACCTGAGCGCGCAGCCGATGGGGGCGTTGCGGGACTATGTGGCGCGCGACCCTCGTAGGGAGAAGCCGGCCGTGGTCAACTTCCCGGTGCTGGCGGATAACCCGTACCGGATCGACGTTCCGGCGACACTGGAGCTGATCGAGGAGCACCGGCCCGAGCTGATCGTCTTCGGGAAGAGCATGGTGTTGCACAAGGAGCCCATCGGCGAGGTGCGGCGGTTCATCGACGAGCAGGGACTGAGCACGGTGGTGATGTACGACATGGCGCATGTGCTCGGGCTGATCGGGCCCCATTTTCAGGAGCCGTTCAAGGAGGGCGCGGACGTCGTGACGGGCTCGACGCACAAGACGTTCTTCGGGACGCAGCGGGGGGTGATCGGGAGCCGGTACGAGGAGCAGGAGGAGCGTTACGCGCTGTGGGAGGCGATCCGGCGCCGGACCTTCCCGGGATCGCTGTCGAACCATCACCTCGGCACCCTGCTGGGGCTGCTGATGGCGGCCTATGAGATGAACCGCTTCAAGCGGGAGTATCAGCCGAAGGTGGTGGAGAACGCGAAGGCCTTCGCCCGGGCGCTGAAGGAGAGGGGGCTGGAGGTGGCCGGGGACCCGAGCATTAGCTTCACGGAGACGCATCAGGTGGTCGTGGATGTGGGTTACGGCCGGGGCCCGGAGATGGCGGATCGGCTGGAGAAGAACAACATCATCTGCAACTATCAGGCGGCGCCGGACGAGGAGAGCTTCTCGGCGGCGGGAGCGCTGCGCATGGGCGTGTCGGAGATGACGAGATTCGGGATGGAGGGGGAGGACTTCGGGGGTGCGGCGGAGCTGATTGCCGATGTCGTGCTCCGAGATGCGGACGTGAAGGAGAAGGTGAAGGCGTTTCGGAGCCGGTTCCTGGATCTGCGGTTCTGCTTCGCGGATGATGAGTACGCGGAGGCGCTCCAGAGGGTGCGCGGGTTGCTGTAGGCAGCCGGCCCGTCAGAGCGGCAGGGAGAGCTTCTCGCCGATGGCGAGGTGGTGGTAGCGCTCGGCTGCGTCCTCGATCCCCGCGCAGACGGCCTCGGGGTCGCCGGTGCACCAGTACTGGTCGGAGTCGTAGGTACCGTAGTGGCAGGGGATGATGTGGGGGGCGCGGGTGGAGTCGGCCAGCCGGATGCTTCCCGCGGTGGCGAGGACGTGGGGCGCGATGGGGAGGAGCAGGACGTCGATGTCCTTCACCGCGAGATGCTCTTCCAGCAGGTCGGTGTCGTCGGGGTGCCATAGGCGGATTCCGGCGCGCTCCAGGATGAAGCCGCAGCAGTCGCCTCTGACGGTGTGGCCTTCGTCCTCCTGATGGCGCGCGGGGGTGGGGGTGATGGTGAATCCGGCGGCCTGGAGGGGGCGGGCGTATTCGGCGAGGAGGAAGCGCTCGGGGGGAAGGGCGTAGTCGCGGAGCTTGCGCCAGGTGCGGTCGGTGCCGACGAAGGTGGCGCTGGTGCGCGCGATCAACTCGGGTGTGGTGCGCGGTCCGGTATGGTCCCCGTCGTCATGGGTGAGGAGTATGAGGTCGGCGCGCTCGACCTGGCGCGCGCGGAGGGGTAGGGGGCCGCGAAGGGGGAGGTCGATCTCGGAGACCATAGGCTCGTCGCCGTTTTTCGGCTCGATGATGGGGTCGATGAAGATGACGGCGCCGGCCCAGTTGATGGCGAAGCCGGCATTGCCGAGCCACCAGATGGTGAGATGGCGGGAGTTCGGGTCGTGCAGATCGGCGAGGCCGACCTTGCCGTAGGGGGTCTTGCTGGGGACGTTCTTCTCGGGCTCGATCATGGTGGGGTCCTTCCTTATCCCTATCTCGGCCTCTGGGCTTCGCCGGCGCGCCGGTCGTGCCCTCTGTCGGGGCGGCGCGCGTCACCGCGCGAGGGCGAGGCCGATGGCGAGCAAGATGGCGGTGGTGAGGTGAGCGGCGATCGTAGCGATATTAGCAGGACGAAGCCGATCGAGGTGGTTATGGTGACGGAGGCTGACTGCGGCGGCGAGGAGCGCGAGCGGCGAGGAAAGGAATGCGAGCGACGACCAAGCGGGGAGAGTGCCGGCGGCGATGGCGGCGGCGATGATGGCGTAGGCGGCGGCGAAGAGGGCGGCGTGGATGGCCGCGCTCGATCGTGGGCCGAGCCGGACGACCCAGTGGCGCTTGCCGACGGCGGCGTCGGCCTCGGCATCCTGGAACTGGTTGATCCAGAGGACGTTGGTCATGAGGAGGCCGACCACGGAGCCGCCGACGGCGGCGGCTGCGGAGAACGTTCCCGTCTGAACGTAGTCCGCTCCGAGGACCGGGAGCAGGCCGAAATCGAGGAAGATGACGATCTCGCCGAGGCCGCGATAGCCGAGCTGAACGGGGGAGGCGGTGTAGAAGAAGCCCGTCGCCGCGCCGAAGAGGCCGAGGAGAAGGATCGGCCAGCCGAGGAGAGAGACGAAGTAGAGGCCGATGAGCGCGCCGAGCCCGATCGAGAGGAGGGAGGCGGCGAGGATCTCGCGGGGCCGAGCCCAGCCCTCTTGGATGAAGCGGCTGCCGCCGGTGAAGGGGGCGGCGCGGGTGACATTGATCTCGTCGTTGCCGCTGAGATGGTCGTAGTAATCGTTGGCGAGGTTGGCTCCGGCGTGCAAGAAGAAGATTGCGAGCAGGGCGAGGGCGGCTCGCAGCCAGCTCATGGATCCCGTCCGGTAAAAGGCGGCGGCCGTGCCGACGAGGATCGGCGCCAGGCTGCCGGTGAAGAAGGGCGCGCGGGCGGCCTTCAGCCAGAAGAGCGGGCCGCGCAGGCCGAGGCGTTGATTGCCATCCGAAGGTGAATCGCTTTCGATCATCTGTGACGCCCGCCACCGGAGGTCGCGGTGCGGCCGGAGGTCGTGGTGCGGCCGGAGGTCGTGGTGCGGCCGGCGGCGGGGCTGACAGATGATAGCAGAAATGCTCGGGTCCCGCACCCACGGTGCCGGCCGGGGGATCGCGTGCGGAGTGAGGAGAGGGGAGGTGAGGATCTGCCCCCGGTTGGATGATAGACGCGGGAAGGAGGCTGCGGTGAGGCCGACGTGCTCGCCTATCGACTTGGGTGTCCGAGGCTGCTCCGATGCAGATGGAAGAAGGCCTCGGCAAAGCCGAGGCCTTCTTGCTTGTCACAACCTGTCTTGGCGCTCACTGCGGCGCAGGTGCGCCTCGCATTCCGCCGGGAGCGCCTCTGCGGGTTCGGTCGGTTCCGGTTACCAGCGCCGGTTGCCGCCGCCGCCGCCGCCGCCGCGCCGGCCGCCTCCGCCGAACCCCCCTCCGCCCTCGCTTCGCTCGCGACGCGGCCGGGCTTCGTCTACGCGCAAGGCGCGGCCGTTGAAGTCCCTTTCGTTCATCGCGGCAATGGCATCGGCCGCCTTGTCGTCTGGGATGTCAACGAACGCGAACCCCTTCCCCTCGATGACGCGCACATCGCCGAGGGGCCCGAACTCGTCGAACAAGTCTCTCAGCTCTTGCTCCGTCGTCCCATGAGGGATATTCCCCACGTACAAGCTCTTGGTCGCCATTTGCGACCCCCTTTTCCACCGTAGCCTGGTTCGGCGGTGATGTTGTTGTGAGCGCGCACATCGCTGCGCCCCGGGCACGCCTCTTTTCTGCATGCCGACCGCCGGCCAGGCTCGCCAGTGGTGACGCGGAGAACGTGCCGTATCCTACTCTCTTCAACTGCCGGCCCGATACTCCTCTCGGCGCCTTACGGGTTGTGAGCCGAGCCGCGCACACTCCCCCACTGTCCGTTCCCTTTCCCGCGAATGTGGTAGATGAACGGCGGAGGGACGGCGCCCCCAAGGGTGCCTTTCCCGGGAGCGACGATCATGTTCGAGCACCGGACGGAACCGCTGCTGCCAAGGACCCTTTTCCACCTGCGGCTGGCCCGGTACGCCGCTGTGGCGGGCGCAATCGTGCTGGGCGGCCTGGGCCTCGGCATCCTCGGCTACCACTACCTGTGCCACCTCCGCTGGATCGACGCCATCGTCAACGCCGCCATGATCCTCGGCGGCATGGGGCCGGTGAACAACCTCGAGACGAACACCGCCAAGCTCTTCGCCGCCTGCTATGCCCTCTTTTCCGGCATCCTCTTTTTGGTCGTCATGGGCGTCGTCTTTGCCCCCATCATCCATCGATTGCTGCACGCTTTCCACTTGGAGCTGGACGACGGCGGACCAGACGACTGACCTCAGACCACCTCCAGGTAATCCCTATCCGGCAGCTCCAGGAACGGCGCTGTCGGGAGCGTCTGGTACCAGTAGGCGACAGAGGCGATATCGTCCTGGAGGGGGAGGTAGCGGCCTCCACTACGCCAGCCCAATGCCTGGATCGTGACGCGGAGGTCCTGGTCGAAACGGATGGGGTCGGCGATGTGCCAGCGGTAGAGACCGAAGCGGGTCTGGGAGGCGTAGAGGCCGTCGGGGCGGATGACCTGGGGGAGGCCGGAGTAAGGGGTGGTGAACTCGCGATAGCCGCCCTTGTCCTCGCCGATGTTGAAGTCGTAGGAGCCGCAGAAGTAGTCCTCGGTGCCGGTGCCGCAGATGGTGGGGAACTCGTCGTCGCCGTCGAGGAAGAACTTGATCTCGCCCTCCCCCCACCAGCCGCAGTTGTTGACACCCCAGGCCAGGTAGGTGCCGACGTACTGGCCCTGCCCCTGGACGGCGTCGAGGATGGTGTAGACGTCTTTGTACGGCAGCGGATTGACGCGACGGAACTGGGCGTGGAAATAGGCGGCGTCGTCGGGGACGTCGGTGAGGGTGTAGTCGATCTGGTAGTAGAGGCGCATGGGCTCGAAGCCGATGTTCTCCATGGTGATCCGGCAGCGCTTGCGGAAGGGCATTTGCCAATAGGAGTTGAAGGCGCTGCCGGGGTTGACGCAGACGGCGAGGGAGGAGAGCTGGGCGTAGTGCCCCCAGCCGCAGGCGAAGAAGTCGCCGACGGGGCACTCGACGGAGGGTTGCTCCTGGCCGTCCCAGTAGATGCGGAGGATGCTGTACCTCCAGTGGCCGGTGGGCGTCATCCAGATGTGCTGGATGGCGCCGGGGTCTTCGATCTCGGCGAGGACCGCCGTCTCGCCCGGCTGGATCCAGAGGTAAGGTGAGATCTTCCATCCTCGGCCCAGGTCCCGCGCGGACTCGGCCGCCGGCCCCTCGGTGGCCATGCCGCCCTTGCCCTTTTCGCCGGTGAAGTTTTCCGGCGAGATCGAGCGGGTTTTGGCGGAAGAGAGGCGGGGGAGATTCCCGAGGTGCATTCCGAGTCCGTTGAAGGTCGACATGCGTCCTCCTTTGCGGTTGCGGCCGAGGTCAGCCCGGGACTGCGACGGGTTGTCCGGTGCGGATGCTCTCGGCGGCTGCGGCGACAACGGCGACGGCGGCGCGGGCCTGGGGGCCGTCGATGAGGGGCGGCGTGCCCTGCTGGAGGGATTGTAGGAAATGATCGACCTCTTCGCGGAGGGCGCCGCCGGTGTGGCCGGCGATGGCAAAGCCGTAGGTGGTATCGAGGCGGCGGGGAAGCTCGCCCTCCAGGCGGACACCGGCATTCGGCGTGTCGATGAAGAGCGCGCCCTTGGTGCCGGTGACCTCGAGATGGGCGTCGAGGTCGGCGGAGCTGTGCTCGGGGAGAATCCAGGCGACCTGAACACAGCCGATTGCGCCGCCGGCGAACTTGAGGGTGATGAAGGCCGAGTCGTCCAGGCCGAGGTCGATGAGCTTCTTGCGGCTGGCGGCGGCGTAGACTTCCGTGACCGGCTCGCCCATGGTCCAGAGCATGAAGTCGATGTCGTGGACGGCGAGGTAATGGAGAACGGTGGTCTTTCCCTCGAAGCGGCGCGGCTGAATGAGCGTGTTGCTGCGCCGAGCGTACAGGTAGCTGACGTCGCCGATGTCGCCGGCGGCGACGGTCGCCTTCACGGCCGCATACCGGGGGTCGAATCGCAGGAGGTGGCCGATCATGAGGGTGACGCCCGCCTGGTCGCAGGCTGCGATGATCGCGTCGCAATCGTCGAGGGTCATGGCGAGGGGCTTCTCGACGAGGAGGTGTTTGCTCGCGGCGGCGGCGTCGAGGCACACGTCGCGGTGGGCCCAGTCGGGGGTGCACACGATGAGGGCGTCGACGTCGGCTCGCTCCAACACGTCGGCGTGAGTCTCGTAGGCCGTCGCACCGAACTGATCGGCCAGGGCTCCGGCCCGCTCGAGGGCGGTATCGGCGACGGCGACGAGCTCGCCCCGGGGGGAGTGGGCCACACAGGTTGCGTGGCCGGTCCCCATCATCCCGGCGCCTATCACGCCTACTCGAACCGGCTCACTGAACCCCACGTCTCTTGCAGGCCTCCACTCGGGTTGAAGGGGAGTGTTCTCTTCGGTTGGGCGGGTCCCCTGCCGTCCGCGAGGCGGCCTCGGCTCGGTGCGCGCGGCGAAGCGCGGTCAGGTCCTGCGCGTCGACACGGCGCTGATCCCCCCGCTCTCCGCTATGTGCGCTGCCAGTAGATTCTTCCCCAGTTTGATGGTAGGCGCTGGTCGTGCAGGCGGCAGCCGGTAACGGAGTCGGCCCGGTCGTTGAGCACATCCTGCCAGACGCCATCATCCGAGAAGGGTATGTCGACGATCTGGTCGTCGTTCGAGAAGTTGAGGGCTATGATGAACCTCTCCAGCGCGCCATCGTCGGCGTGCGCCCACCGATGGTAGATCACGACCTGCTTGGCGACGTCTACGCCGTAGCCGGCGGGGTTGAACTGGGACTGCCACGTCTCCCATCGGTCGGGGTAGAAGTTGTTGGAGCAGAGGGCGGGATGTGTCCTGCGAAGCGCGATCAACTTCGCGTAGAGTTTCATCATGGTGGAACCGACGCGGTCGCCGACGAAGTCCCAGCGGAGCGGGCGGGGTCTGACGCGGCGGCCGGTGCCCTGGTCGTCCTCCATGATCCAATGGTCTTCGGCGAACTCCTGGCCGTTCTGAATGAGGACAGCTCCGGGGCTGGTGAGAAGGGCTATGGCGTAGGGCTGAGTGCGATACCAGCGGAGGCCCCCTGCGTTCTCCGCGGCGCCGGCTTGCCAGGTGACGTGTGAGTGGTCGTGGTTGCTGAGATAGACGGTCGCGACTTTGTCGGGGTCGAGCCCTGCGTGGCTGTCCAGGGCGCGCATGATTCGCGAATCGATGCGGCCGGACCAGAGGTAGTCGAAGCCGCGCTGGTAGAGCTCGTTATTCCAGTAGCTGGCGGCCCCGGTCGAGTTGGCGACCTCGGCGGCGTCAGAGGACAGATGCTCCAGGGTGAGCGAGAAGTTGTCCTCTCCCTGAGCCGCGAGGTGATTCCGAATATCGTCAAGCAGCCGGGGCAGGCCTCGACGCTCATTCGCCACGAGGAAGTTGGGCGTGTTGTCGAAGCGAATGCCGTCGATGTTGAAGTGGTCGATCCAGTAGAGACAAACGTCGCGAATGAACTCCTGGGTGCACTCGTTGTGGAAGTCCAGGTCGGTCAACCCGGGGAACACACCGCCGAATCTGCCGACGTAGGGGCATGCTTCGACGTTCTGGTAGAGCCAGCGATAGGGGAAGCCCTCGGCGACACCATCGGCCGCGCCCACGTCGCCGACATGGTTGAACACTCCATCCATGATGACGTGGATGCCGAGCGAGTGGCAGTCGGTGATCAGGTTCACCAGCCACGATAGCTTCTCCGCCGGCTGGTCGAGAGCGTTGGCGTAGCGGTACTCGACCGAGAAGTACTGGTACGGGGTGTACCCCCAGTTGAAGCGCTCGCCGGGCCAGGCCGTCCACGGCATGAAGAGGATGGCGTTGACGCCCAACTCGCGAGCCAGATAGGGGAGCCTGTCGCGAACGGCGTCGATGGGCGCTCGCGCGCTCCGGTATTCGTCCGTGAAATCATCGATCATCAGCTCGTAGACAACGAGGTCGCGCAGCGGCTTGCGCCCACCGGCGAGCGGAAGGGCTCTGGGATCGGTGCCTCCGATTACGAGGGCCGAGTTCTGATGGTCGCTGCCGCCGTAGCGAGTGCACGGATCCCCAACCTTACGCGTTTCGCCGTTTTGGAAGGTGACGAAGTACTTATACTGGTAGAAGCCGGCGGGCAGCTCGCGGTCCGTCTGGCAGCGCCAGATCCAGCCTTTGGGGTGGGCCTGCTTCTCCATGAGGGGAGCCGCCTCGAAGTCCCAGTCCTGCTGGTCGATCAGATGCTGGAAGTCTCCCGCCACCTGAATCGAGGCGATCTTCGGATCGCCGTAGTCGGGGATTTCGCTGCCGAATTGGTCCTGGCTGGTGGCGGCATACTGCCGCTCATCCCGCGCCCTATCGGGCAGAAACAGCTTGAACTCTATCTTGCCCCGCTCGGGGTCGTCGCCCACCTGCCACGCTCCGAGCCTCTCCGTCATGTACATGGGACCGCCTCCCGTTTCTTCGATGTCACATGAATCCGGCCCTGGAGTGAATATCCCAGCGAGGTGTCGGCTTGACGGGTTTGGTGTTCACACGGGGGTGGGGGAATCCTTGTCGGCAGCGCGCGCGCGTGTAGCGCGAGCGCGCCAAAGGGTTGGAGGATGGAGGGCGCGGCCGGCGGCCGCAGCCGCGGGGCCAAGCCGACGGCTAGGCGCGAAGGGCACTGCGCGCGCGTGCTGTCCAGTCGGGGTCCTCCATCATGGCGCTGCCGATGGCGGCGAGGTCGGTGTGGCCTTCGGCGACGGCGCGCTCGGCGTCGTGTGGATCGCCGAGGCCGCCGGCGACAATGATGGGGAGGTCAGTCGTTTCTTTGGCCCACCGGCCGATGGTCTTGTCGCTGCCGAAGCAGCCCTTGAAGGCCCCGTCAGTGGAGATGTGGAGCACGTCGATGTCAGCGCCTTCGAGCGCGGTGACGAGCTGCTTGAAGTCATCGGCGCCGAACTCGCCGGCGGCCTTGTTGAAGAGGCTGATGCGGCAGTCGAGGAGAGCATCGTCGCCGATGCGATCCTTCATTCGGCGACAGGTCTCGACCATCATGCGCAGGCGGCCGCTGATGTCGCCGCCGTACTCGTCGGTGCGCGTGTTGGTCTGAGTGGTGAGGAAGCTGTCGAGCAGGAAGTTATGGGCGCCGTGGACTTCGATCATCCCGAAGCCGGCCTCGACACAGCGGAAGGCCGCCCCGGCGAAGCGTTCCTCGATGGCCTGGATCTCCTCCACGGTCAGCGCGCGCGCCGGCGGCCCGCCGCTGGGAGGGACCACCTCGGACGGCCCGACTCTCTCATTGTCGGGAAGCTCGGGGTCGCCCTGGGGGCCGGCGTGCAGAAGCTGGATGCCGGCTACCGCTCCTTCGTCCGCGATCGCCCTGACCAGGCGCGCCAGCCCCGGTATCTGGCTGTCGTCCCAAGCGCCGAGGCCGGTATCCCACATGCGACCGCCCTCGTCCACCACGGTGGCCTCGATGATCAGCAGGGCCGTCCCGGCGCGGGCGCGAGCGGAGTAGTGCTCGATGTGCTTGTCCGTCACGCGCCCGTCCGGACCCGCGAGAAGGGTGACCATCGGCGGCATCACCACACGGTTGCGGAATGTGTGCCCACGGATTTCGATGAGAGAGAACAAGGCGCTCACGAAGACCTCCCTTTCTGCGCGCTCACCAGCGCGCCGACGCAACAGGGGCCGCGAGCCGACCATTTCGTCGATTCCTTGTTCCTGGGAGGGCCCCGAAACTCCTCTTGAGCATGCGCTTCGCAGGAGGTCGTCGATCCGCTGTGGAAGTGTCTTGCAGTCTGGGCTGCTGCCCGGATCAGGTCGTCGTGCGCCGACCGGAGCGAAGCAATGACAGTGAACGGCGAACAGGAAGCTGGAATGGTGGTTGTGGACCTTGGGGGTGACTGGTGGCTGAAGCGGGCCGGCGAGGAGGGTTCAGTTCCGGCTCGGGTACCGGGGTGCGTGCATACAGACCTCCTGGCGGCGGGGAAGATCGAGGACCCGTTCTACCGGGACAACGAGGACCGCGAGCAGTGGATCTCGGAGGCGGACTGGGTCTATGGGCGGACGTTTGAGGTGCCGGCGGAGATGCTCCGCCACGACCGCGTGCTGCTGCGGTGTGAGGGGTTGGATACGCTCGCCACGGTGACGCTGAACGGGAGGCGGGTGGGGCAGGGCGAGAACATGTTCCGCCTGTGGGAGATGAACGTCAAGGACTCGCTCCGGGCGGGTGCGAACAGCCTGGAGGTCAGCTTTTCCTCGCCCGTGCAGTATGTGGCAAAGCGGCAGTCCCAGAGAGAGCTGCCGGATTGGTCCGGCCCGAAGGAGCCGAAGGGGAGGGGATGGCTGAGGAAGGAGCCGTGCAACTTCGGGTGGGACTGGGGGCCGGTGCTGGTCACCTCGGGGATCTGGCGGCCGATCTCCCTGGTGGGTTTCAGCAGGGGCCGGCTGGGGGAGGTGGAGGTGCGTCAGAAGCACGCAGACGGGAAGGTCGATCTGAGCGTGACGGCTTCGGCGGAGGTGGTGAAGGAGGCGGAGCTGACGGCTTCGGTGACGGTGTCGCTTGCCGGGGAGACGGCGGCGGAGGGGAGGGCGCCGGTCTCAGATGGTGTGGCACGGCTGAAGCTGAGCATCGCCGAGCCGAGGCTGTGGTGGCCGAATGGGATGGGGGAGCAGCCTCTGTACGAGGTGAAGATAGTCCTCGCCGGGCCCGAGGGCGAGGTGCTCGACCGCGCGGCGAAGCGGGTGGGGCTGCGGAGGCTGAGGCTGGACCGGCATCCGGACGAGTGGGGGGAGTCATTTCAGTTCGTCGCGAACGGGGTTCCGTTCTTCGCGAAGGGTGCGAACTGGATACCGGCGGATCAGTTCGCCACGAGGGTGACGCGGGAGCGGTATGAGGACCTGCTGCGGAGCGCGGCGGGAGCGAACATGAACATGCTGAGGGTGTGGGGCGGGGGGATCTACGAGGACGAGGTCTTCTACGAGCTGTGTGACGAGCTTGGGCTGTGCGTGTGGCAGGACTTCATGTTCGCGTGCTCCACCTATCCTACGTTCGACGACGATTTCATGCGGACGGTGCGGGCGGAGGCGGAGGACAGCATCCGGCGGCTGCGGCACCATCCTTGCATGGCGCTCTGGTGCGGGAACAACGAGCTGGAGCAGGGGCTCGTCGGGGACGAGTGGGACGATGGGAAGATGAGCTGGAAGGACTACTCCATACTCTTCGACAAGCTGCTGCCGCAGGTCGTCAAGGCGCTGGACCCGGATCGGGATTACTGGCCGGGCAGCCCTCATTCGCCGCTCGGGGAGCGGGCGGATTCCAACAACCCGACCTGCGGGGACGCGCACCTGTGGTCGGTGTGGCACGGGCGGGAACCCTTCGAGTGGTATCGAACGTGCGAGCACCGCTTCAACAGCGAGTTCGGATTCCAATCGTTTCCGGAGCCACGAACCGTTTACGGCTTCACGGAGGTCGAGGACCGCAATGTGACGAGCTATGTGATGGAGCATCACCAGCGGAGCGGCCCCGGAAACGCGCTGATCATGCACTACCTGCTGGACTGGTTCCGGCTGCCTTCCTCTTTGGACATGACGCTGTGGCTGAGCCAGATCCTGCAGGGGATGGCGATGAAGTATGCGGTGGAGCACTGGCGTCGAGCGATGCCGCGGGGCATGGGGACGCTGTACTGGCAGTTGAACGACACCTGGCCGGGGGCGAGCTGGTCGTCCATCGACTACCACGGCCGGTGGAAGGCGCTGCACTACATGGCGAAGCGGTTCTATGCGCCGCTGCTGGTGTCGGGAGTGGAGGAGGCAGAGGCGGGGACAGTGGAGCTGCACGTCACGAGCGATCTGGCCGAGTCGAAAGCGATGACGCTGGCGTGGGTGCTGACGGATGCGGCGGGCGCTCGCCTAGCCGGGGAGGAGCTGGAGGTTGAGGCCGCGCCCCGGCGGAATGTGCCGGTGACGACGCTCGATCTCAAGGGCTTCGTGGACGAGTACGGTCGGCGGAACCTGCTCGTGTGGCTGGGGCTCCGGGGCGAGGCCGGCGTGGTGTCCTCGAACCTGGTGACGTTCGCGAGGCCGAAACACATCGGGCTGCCCGACCCGGGGATAGGCTGGTCGGTGGAGGAGGCGGAGGGAGGCGCCTTCAGAGTGGATCTTCGGGCCGCGAAGCCGGCGCTCTGGGCGTGGCTCTCTCTGCGAGCGGCCGAGGCGAGGATGTCGGACAACTTCCTTCATCTCTTCCCCGGCGAGTCAAAGACGATCACCGTGCGGCCGCTGGAGCCGATGACGCGGGAGGAGTTCGAGTCCCAGCTCGTGGTGGCGAGTCTGGTGGATACGTATGGGCAATGAGGGGGGCGGGCGCCGCGGAAAGATTTGTCCGGCCCGCCCTCGCCCCGCGTGATCAGAGGTCATTTCATAACCTGCAGAGAGCGGCCCAAGAAGACACGTATCGTCTGGCAGGCGGGTTATGAAATGGGTTCTAGCGCTGGAGGTCGACGGGCTGACCCGTTTCGGCCGACTCCATGATCGCCTGGACGATGCGGGTGACCTCGAGGCCGACTTCGCCGGGGACGAGAGGGTCGCGATCGTGGATGACGCAATCGGCGAAGTGGCGGATGCTCTCTGTGGCGAAGCCGAGCTGCCGTCCGTGAACGGCCGGGTTGCCGAAGACGTCGACATAGCGAAGGCGGGATTCGTCCTCGATGACGAGGCTGCGGTTGGAGGTGGGGTCTATGTAGATGGCGGCCTTGGTGCCGACGACCTCGCACTTGGAGTCGACGATGTGGGGGGCTGATTCGGGAAGGAGCCAAACATTCTCGATGGCGGCGACGGCGCCGCCGGGGAACTCGAGGGTGCTGAGGAAGAGGTCGGGGGTGTCGACGCCCATACCCTTGAGCACTTCGCGACGGGAGACGCTGTAGGCGCGGAGGGGCCATTCGCCGATCAGCCAGCAGGCCATATCGATGGTGTGGCTGCCGAGGAACCAGATGACGGAGGACCTATCGGCCCAGGCGAGCATCTGCTTGGGGACGTAGGTGGTGTTGCTGAGGCGGAGGTAGACGTACCGCGGCGGGCCCAGGTTGCCCTTCTCGATGAATGAGTGGGCCTCGTGGAACGGAGGGTTCCATCGATTGTGGAAGTCAACCATGAGCTTTACGCCGGTTTGCTTGGCCGCCCGGACGATCTGCTCGCATTCCTCGACGGTTGTCGCCAGGGGCTTCTCGACGAGGAGGTGCTTTCCCGCCTGGGCGAGGGCGACGGCGATCTCGGTGTGGGCGAAGTCGGGGGTGGCCACTGACACCGCATCTACGCTGTCATCGGCTGCCACTTCCCGCCAGTCGGAGCAGGAGCGGCCGGCTCCGTACCGGGCCGCGATCTGCTGGGCGCGCGGCGCGTCGATGTCGCAGACGATGGCGAACTCGGCGTCGGGATGGTCGCTGTAGACCTTTGCGTGCATCTCGCCGAAGAGGCCGGCGCCAACCAGGGCGAATCTCTTTTTCGTCACTGTCGTCCTCCGTCTCATTCGGATCGAAAGAGATTCTTGTGGCCCCGGCGGCAACAGTCCTTCCGCGGTTTGGGCCGGCCGGCGCCTGCGGGCGGGGGATTGCCGTTCCCGGGGCACGAGGAGACGGTAGACTGATGGTGGAAGTTCGGGCCGCAGCGAGCGGTTACGGGCCGCAGTCAGGACGGCCCGCCGCTGACGCTGATGAGAGAGGGGCGACGCTGATTGCGGAACGGACACGGTCTTGATAGGTGCTCTACATGGGTGAATACAGGTTTGTGACGCACGCCGATATCGAGGACAAGGGGTGGCTCTGCCAGGCGCTGTCAGAGGTGAACGCGCTGACCTTTAGCATATACGACGCGGTGGTGGCGGCCTCGCCGTCGTTCATGGGCTGGTATACGGCGCGCCCGGGGATGGACCCGCGTCTCTGCCAGGCGGCATTGGCCGGCGAGGAGCTGGTGTCGAGTCTTTTCGTGACGGTGGCTCGAATGAGGCTGGCGGGGCGGATGGCTCTGTGCGGGATTGTCGATATGGTGATGACGCATCCGGATCATCAACGGCGGGGGCTTGCGAGAGGGCTGCTGGAGCGAGCGATTGACGTCATGGCGGAGGGGGGTGTCGAGATCAGCTTCCTGAATACCGGGCAGGCGGACCCGCCGGCCCCGCCGCAGAGGCTGTACGAGAGCCTTGGGTATGCGGCGTGTGAGCTCACCGATCGATTCGTCAGGCAGCCTCCGCAGGCCTTCGAGGAGACGGCCGCGGTTGTGGTTCCGGCCGATGAGACGGCGCGGGCGGCCTTCGACGCGGCCCTCGGCGAACGATCGGGTTGGCTGGAGCTGGATGAGCGATTGTGGCGGTGGCGGCGGGTGGAGCGGCCCTCTGAGTACCCCATCACGGTGCGCCGGACGGCCGACGGGGGTCTCGGTGTGCTCTGCACGGGAGCGCTGCTCGTGGATGGAAGCCCCAGTCCGTTCAACGTCGTCAGCGATCTCGCGCCGTCGGATGAGGCCTCGACTGAGCTGGCGCTGCGATCGATGCTGGCCGCGGCGCCAAGCGGTGATCCTATCACGGTGCTGTGTCCACGGTCGGATAGGGCGCTCGCGGCGGCGCTGAGGGCGACGGGATTCGAGTCGGCGGGGGCGGAGGTCTCCATGCTGCGGCCGATAGCGCCGGGTTCCGAGAGGCTCGTGGAGCAGCCGCCGCGGAGCTGGTATGTGTCGGTGGAATCGGTCGTGGTGGTGTGAAGAGGGGCCTCTGCGCCGGCAGTGTGGCCGCCGCTCCCCGACGGGAGGCGCCATCGCCGCGGGACCCGAGCCGAACTCAGCCGTCAGGCTGTGCAGGGAGGAGGGAGACAGTGGCACGGACCAAAGGTAGGCCGTACTCGCGGGCGGAGCTGTATGGCCGCGGGCCGCGCCCGCCCTATGTCGGCCGCGATCTGGATGAGATCGCCTTCCCGCTGGGAGGTCTCGGCACGGGGTGTGTGAGCCTCGGTGGCTGGGGCCAGCTTCGGGACTGGGAGATTATGAACCGGCCTGCGAAGGGCTTTCTGGTCCCCTACACCTTTTTCACCCTCCGCCTCGAGCGCCCAGGTGAGGCGCCGCTCGTCAGGGTCCTTCAGGGGCCGGCGGGGGGCCCGTACACTGCCAACGGCCATAGCTCGGTTCCGCGGGAGACGGGGGCGGGGCTGCCGCACTTCAAGGCGGCCTCCTTCAGAGGGGAGTTCCCCGCTGCGGAAGTCCGCTTCACTGACCCCGAGGTGCCGCTTGGCGTGACCCTGCGGGCGTTCAATCCGTTCATTCCGCTCAACGAGAAGGAATCGAGCATCCCTGTTGCCATCCTGCGGTACGAGTTCAGGAACCGAACGAAGAGGACGCTGTCCTTCGCGGTCATGGGGAATCTGACGAATGTGATCGGCGGGCCGGAGGGCGAGGGTCGCGTCAATCGCGCCAGGAGGGCCACGGCCGCAAGAGGGCTCTGCCTGAGCACGACGGCCTTGGCGGAGAATTCGCCCCGATACGGGTCAATGGTGCTGGCGACCCCGTGGCGAGATGCGTTCATCTGGCCGCGATGGAAAGAGAGCAGGGACAGTCAGCTTGCGGAGTTCTGGAAGGCCGTCGCCCGGTCAGGGAAGCTGCCGGCACGCCTGGACGGCGGCTCCGACACCGGAAGCGTGGGTGCGCGCGTGACCTTGAGGCCAGGAGATGCGGTCACGATCCCCTTCATCATCGCCTGGCACTTCCCGGTGTGCGAACACTGGGATCGTGCGTCGCGTACAGACGGCAGATCGCCGGCGACGTGGCGGAACTACTATGGGAGGCAGTGGGATGACGCCTGGGAGGTGGCGGCCTATACGGCGAGGAACCTCGACCGGCTGTGGGGCGAGACAGAGCGCTTTCGCCAGGCGCTGTTCTCCTCCACGCTCCCGACGCATGTTCTCGACGCGGTGAGTTCGCAGCTCTCGGTCCTCAAGTCGCCGACGTGCTTGCGCCTGGAGGAGGGGACGTTCTATGGGTTCGAGGGGTGCAGCGACAGAGCGGGATGCTGTGAGGGGTCGTGCACGCATGTCTGGAACTACGCGCAGGCGCTGCCGTACCTCTTCCCCGGGCTGCAGCGGTCGATGCGGGAGGCGGAGTACGAGAACAGCCTGCTGGACGATGGCTTCATGTGTTTTCGCATGCCGCTGCCGCTCGGCACGAAGGGCGGCCGCGACTTCCATCCGGCGGCAGACGGGCAGATGGGGACCGTGATCCAGGTCTACCGCGAGTGGCTGATATCCGGCGATGATGAATGGCTGAGAAGGAGGTGGCCGGGGGCGAAGAAGGCGCTCGAGTTCGCCTGGCGATACTGGGACGCGGACCGCGACGGCGTGATGGAGGGGATGCAGCATAACACCTACGACATCGAGTTCCACGGGCCGAATACGATGATGGGCAGCTTGTATCTCGCGGCCCTGCGCGCGGGGGAGGAGATGGGCCGCCGCCTGGGCGACGAGGCGAGCGCCGCCGAGTATCGTCGGCTCTTCGAAGGCGGGGCGCGGTGGAGCGACGAGCACTTGTTCAACGGTGAGTACTACGAGCAGAAGGTCAATCCCCGAGCGCGGGAGGCCTGGCCGAAGCGTCTGCGCGGGCTCTCGGAGGCGCATGGCAGGGACGATAGGTTCGGCTGGCCGAAGTGGCAAGTAGGGAAGGGCTGCCTGTCGGATCAACTGATCGGACAATGGTATGCGGAGATGCTGGGGCTGGGATCCCTCTACGACCGGCGGCATGTGCGCCGGGCGCTCAGGTCGATCTTCCGACATAACTGGCGCGCCTCGCTCTCGGACCATCCGGGGCTTCTGCGCCTCTACGCTCTCGATGGCGAGGCGGGGCTTCTCATCGCGACCTGGCCGAGGGGCGGCCGGCCGGGGCATCCGGTGGTGTATGCCGACGAGGTCTGGTGTGGGATCGAGTATCAGGTCGCTTCGCATCTGATTTACGAGGGCTTCGTTGAGGAGGGGCTAAGCATCGTCCGGGGCACGCGGGACCGCCACACGGGGAACCAGCGGAATCCGTGGGACGAGTTCGAGTGCGGCCACCACTATGTGCGGTCGATGGCGAGCTACTCTTTGCTGCTCGCTCTGTCCGGGTTCTCCTACTCGGCGGCGGAAGCGCGACTCGGCTTCTCGCCGAAGGTCTACCAGCGGGATTTTCGCACGTTCTTCTCGGTTGCGTCGGGCTGGGGGACCTATGAACAGAGGGTGTCTGGGCGCGGGGCCGAGATGGTGCTTCGGATCGAGTCCGGCTCGCTGCGTGTGGCGGAGATCGCGACATCTCTGGCGGTTCCGCGGGACAGGACTGCTCGGGCGCGAGTGGGAAGGAGAGTGTTGACGGCCGCGGTGCGCCGATCCCGAGCCGGGGTCGCTCTTATGTTCGACGGCCCCGTGGTCGTACAGGCGGGCGAGACGCTGAGGATCAGGTTCAGCTAGGCGCGCCCGAAGACGGGAGCTGCGGGCCCACGACTCACGTCCGAACCGGCCTGTCATTGCATCGGCGCGGCGCGCAGGGCGGGCGATCGATGTGACACAAGGCCAAACGGGAGGTGGTCTTCGATGGAAGAGAAAGAGGTCATCAGTGCGGCGCAGGACCTGGTCCGCGCCGGTCGTTCTTTCGTGTTCGCCACCGTCGACGAGCAGGGCGTCCCGCAAATGCGCTGGATGGGAGCCGCCTATCTGGAGGAACCGCTCACCATCTACATGGCATCCGGGGCGATATCGAGGAAGGTGGATCAGATCACAGCTCACCCGAAGTCACAGCTCATGTTCCAGGGCGAGGATTACTCGCGGGTGGCGACCCTGACAGGGACAAGCGAAGCGGTCAGCGACGCGGAGACGAAGCGTCACGTGTTCGAGCAGATCGCCGGCGCCTCCCAGTACTTCTCCGGCCCGGACGATCCGAAGTTCGGAGCGATCAAGTTCACGTGTCGGCGGGTGGAGGTGCTGGGGATGTCTGAAGGCATGGGCGTGGAGTCCGCAGACCTGTGATCGGCGGCGGCCGCCGGGCAGCTAGAGTGCATTTCATAACCCTCACTCGCCCGGCTTTCCGCTGGAGACGCTGGCATGAAATGCGCCTGCTGGAGCCTGGCGGCTTGTGCTGCTGTTTCATAACCTCAGATGGAGGTTATGAAACAGCTTCTAGTGTCGCGTCCCGGCGATAACTTCATAATGTCTTACAGGGAAACAATCGCGGAATAGTTGTCACCAGCCCGCTGTAGGCTCGTGCCGTCTTATCCTACCTC
>Ga0307379_10003709_pt1 | contig 22055 bp, 16 predicted proteins | sample UN2MG_FD_202237 | JGI IMG/M metagenome (GOLD analysis project Ga0307379, IMG submission 202237) | Soil microbial communities from Risofladan, Vaasa, Finland - UN-2 | ecosystem: Environmental > Terrestrial > Soil > Coastal area > Acid sulfate soil | place: Finland: Risofladan, Vaasa | collected... | reverse complement strand
TGTTTCAGTCGGGTGAGCCCCGCGGCCAAGAAGCCAACACGCATGGACCCGATCTGTCGAACGACGAGGCGCCGCGCCTCGCTCTCGGTGCTGCCGGCGCCGAGGACGCTGATTCCGGCGTTTCCAACGGCCTCGATCGTCTCGGCGAACCCGCGGGAACCGTGGTCCAGCATGTGGTTGGAGGCCAAGTGTAGCGTGTCGATACCTGCCGCCGCCAGGTCAGGTGCCCAGGCGGTACTGCCGGCGAACATCTTGTGGGGGCCCCAGTTGCGAAGCAGTGGCGTCTCTAGGTTGCCGATCACGCAATCGGCCGCCCGTAGTGCGGGCGTGATCTCCTCAAAAACGCTCTGGCTACTACCTGCGCGATCAGCGTGTTCTCCTGCCGCTCCCGATAGCCCGATGTCACCCAACGCAATCAGGCGCCACTCCCGCTCCTCGCCAGGCCCGCCTGCCCCGCATTCCAGCAGGGGCACTCCCCCGGGGACTCCTGGGAAATCATCGTTGTTGGGGACGATTCTCAAGGGGTTTTCTCACCAGAACAAGCCCGACGCGCCAGGGCGGTTACGAGTGCTTGGACGTAAACATGGCGACAAAGTCCACTGGGTCGCGTGCCGTTCCTAGCGCCTTTCGGACAGGACGGTCAGCATGTCCTCGAGCGATTCTTGGAGCGAAATCAAGGGCTCCCACCCGGTGGCCTGCCGCAGCTTGGTGTAGTCGCCGTAGCTTTGGTCCGTGTCCGCGGCCCGCAGGCGGGCGGTGTCGACCTGGATGCGCGGCGACTTACGGGTCAACTCGCCCAGCCAAGTCAGTAGATGCTCGACGCGGACCGGCTTGCCCGTGCAGACGTTGTAGACCTCGCCGGCCTGTCCCTTCTGGGCGACCAGCCAGTAGGCCGCCACCGCGTCGCGGATATCGACGAAGTCGCGGGCCGACTTGGTGTTGCCGATGCGGATCTCGTCCTCATCGCCCGCCCGGGCGAACTGCCGGCACAGCCAGCCTGCTACTAAGTGCTCGGACAACCCCGGGCCGATGAGGTTAAACGGACGCACGACCATGGTGGCCAACCCCAGTGCCCGGCCGGCGTGAAGGGCCAGCATCGTCTGGGCCCACTTGGTGCGTCCGTAGGCCGAAGCCCCGCCGCAGGGGCTGTCTTCGGTGAGCGGGCATTGGGCTCCTGGAAGATACTCAGCCGCTGAGCCCACGGTGACGACGCGGACGTCGCGGCAGCCGGCCGCGGCCAGCCCTCGCAGCAGCCCAACCGTGCTGCCGACGTTGGCCAGCCACATCTGCGCTTCGCCCGTCGGTGGAACGGCCCCGGCCAGGTGGATGACCCATCGGGGAGGATCGCTCCGGGCGATCGAACCCACTTCGTCCGGACGAGTGCTGTCAACGACGTGGTAGGCATCGACCCCTGGCGCCGGCCGGTCCTGCAAATCCAGCCCGACGATCCGGGGCCGGTCCGGCCGGCCGGCGACCACCTCGACCAGATGCCGGCCGGAGAAGCCGGCTACACCGGTGATCCACAGGTTCGGCTTCAAGAAGTTGTCCCCAGAAACATCTGCTCGTTCTGGGCGTACTGCTCCTGGGCGAGGGCGTAATCGTCCATGCGCCCGATGTCCAGCCACTGGCAGTCCTCTCGGTAGCAGCACACCGTGCCGCCGGAGGCGTGGACGCTTTCGATCAGATCGGGCATGTCCAACGGCTTGTTCGGCTCGATCCGCTCAGCGACGCGCCGGCGCAGCACATTGACGCCCATGCTGACCTCAAAGTGATAGGTGGGCTTCTCGCGGCAGCGCAGGAAGCGCCCCTGCTGGTCGCTCTCGATCACACCGAAATCGATCCGCACGTCGCGCCGGAAGGTGCCGACGGTGATGTCGGCCTGGCGGGCGCGGTGGTGTTGCAGCATCTTGTTGAAATCCAGCGTGGTCAGCAAATCGCCGTTCATGACCAGGAAGGGGTCGGTCAGGTCGTCCACCATGGCCAACGCGCCGGCGGTGCCCAAGGGAGTCTCCTCACGCACGTACCTGATGTTCAAGCCGAGCTTCGCGCCATCACCAAACACCGCCATCAGCAGCTCGGAGAGGTAGCCGGTGCAGAGGGTGACGTCGGTGAAGCCGAAACTCGTTAGCCGGCGAAGCAGGATCTCCAGGATCGGCTTGTTGCCCAGCGGCACGAGCGGCTTGGGGAACACGGCCGTCAGCGGTCGAAGGCGGGCGCCCTTGCCGCCGGCCAGGATCACAACGCGAATGTCACGGCTGCTTGCTTGACCCACGAGATGTCGCTCCGTCTCGCTAGACGCAATAGAGATTGGCCTTGTACGCTCCGAGGTTCCGCTCGACGTGGGCCAGTGTCTTCCGCAGGCCCTCGTCCAGACTCGTCTCGGGGCGCCAGCCCGTGAGCCGGCGGGCCTTGGTGTTGTCGCTGATCAGCCTCATCACCTCGCTGCCGGCCGGGCGCACGCGAGCCGAATCCTGCTCGACGGTCAGCTCCCGACCCGTCAGGGCGCCGATCCGTTCGACCAGTTGCCCCACCGAGAATCCCTCACCCGTGCCCAGATTGATGACTTCGCCGGCCACGCCGTCCGCCCTGCCCGCCGCGACGAACCCCCGGGCGGTGTCCTCGACGTAGGTCATATCCCGCACGGGATCCAGGCTGCCCAGTCGCAGGGTCTCGCCGGACAGTGCCTGCACTATGATCGTGGGAATGACGGCCCGGGCCGACTGGCGGGGACCATAGGTGTTGAACGGCCTGACGATGCAGGCCGGCAACTCGAAGCTGCGCCAGTAACTCTCCACCAGCTTGTCCGCGGCGATCTTGGTGGCCGAGTAGGGCGACTGGCCCACCAGCGGGTGGTCCTCGTCAATGGGCACGTACTGGGCGGTTCCGTAGACCTCGCTGGTCGAGGTGTGGACCAGCCGCTCCACCTCGTGCCGCCGGCAGGCCTGCAGCACGTTCAGCGTGCCGACCACGTTGGTGTTCACGTAGGCACCTGGAGCGCCGTAGGAATAGGGGATGCCGATGAGCGCCGCGAGGTGGAAGACCATCTGGCAGTCGCGGACGGCTTGGTCCACCATGAAGGCGTCGGCCACGTCTCCGGCAAGCGTCTCGACCGACTTCAGAACCGATTCCGGCAGCGCTTCGAGGTGGTACCAGTTGCTGGCGGAGTTGTAGTGCACGAAGGCCCGGACCTGGTGTCCCTCACGAACCAGTTCCTCGACCAGATGGCTGCCGATGAAGCCGCCGGCGCCGGTTACCAGAACTCTGGTGGACAATGTGGCTCCTTTCATTCTGCGGGTCACGTGGATCGCAAGTCGTACCGGGAAGGGCACGTCCGGGCAGCTCTCGCTGCTGGGACGTCGCTCGGCCCGAGTTCAACGGTAGACTGGTCGCACCTGGCCCGCATACGCCGAGGTCACCGGAGCCGCCGGCGACGACAGGGCCTTACGCTGCGCGATCCGACGGTGGCTGTAGGGGCTCGCATATTTCTCCACCAGAGCAGTGGCGAAAACGGCGGCCCAGAAAAGCTGCCCCTGGTTGGACATCACTTGGGGCGCCAGCCCCATCCCGAACATCGCCACCACGTACATCCGCGTGTCCATCGGCAGATCACCGCTGAAGAACATCCGCGTCACGCGCATCGACAGGATGATCACCCACAGCAGATACACCCAGGCCGCGATCCCGCCGAAGTATAGATGCGCGGCCAGAAACGTGTTGTGCGGCGTTATGCCGGCGCTGCCCAGCCTGGCCGCGGAGCCTTCTCCGAACAGCACGCAGTCCTTCAGGTCGTTGACCGTTGCCCAACTATACACCGCCAGCCGGCTGCTCTCCTGGCCGAAGCGCTCGCTCAGGCCGCTCATGGATTCGGCCAACATGTACGCAAGCTGAGACGCCGCCACCAGGCCCACTCCTACCAGAATGACCCCGCTCAGCCGCACGCCCCGCCCCAGCAGGATGCTGCCCAACAACACGGCCAAGCCGCAGCCGAGGGTGACCACCCCGCCCCGGGAGACGGTGCGAAAGAGATACACGACCAGCACCGCTGCCAACACCCACAGCAACGGCCGTAGGATCTTCGCACTGCGAAGCGAGTAGAAAAGTAGGGCCACCGCAAACAGGGCACAGGTATAGGCCAGAGCGTTCGCGTTGGAGAAACTGGACCCGACGCCGGTGAGGCCTAGCCGCTCCGATTCATTGGTTCCGGTTCCGGTTCCGCCTACCGCGATCATCGCCGTTATCAGAAACGCGGTGAACAGGATGATTCTCTTCTCCGTCGCTTTGTTGCGGACCAGGTAGCAGATCATGAGCAGTTGCGATAACCAGTGCGTGATGCCGCTCACCCCCGACCCGATGACCGGCATCGCACCCCGAGCGACCTCCGAGACGTTAGCTAAGGCCGCGAACAACAGAGCGAACAACCAGGACATCGGCAGGCGTTCTCGCTGAGAGGTCACGACGAGCAGCGTCACCGCCCCCGAGGCCAACAGGAACCCGCCCGAGACGAAGTTCAGCGTGGCAAGGCCGGTCACCTCGACGAAGGCGCTGTTCGCGACGTTCAGGTAGACCAGAACCTCCACGAACTTGCGCGACAGGGAGGGCGGTTTCTCGACGCCCAGCGGGTCGTCTCCCACCGCCAGGGCCGGCATCGCGGGCGCGGCCGCGTAGGGAATCGCCGGGTTCGGATGTGCCGAGTACATGGATTACGCTTCTGCGGTCTGCTACTTTCCGCCGCTGGGAACTACCGAATCCGCCGGTCTGCTCCCGCGACCCGCGGACCGGGCGACCGGCCGCCCCGACCCGCGCCCACCCTGTTATCGAGCCGATCCATCGGGCTGCTTGATCCAATCCCGCCCGACGCCGCATCCCGGGCGGGCTCGCTGTGTTCACCTCGGGCGTCGCTCGGCCTCGGCCCCGCCAGGTCGAAACGCGCCCGGCGCGTTCGGCGGGCCGCTCGGCCGCCCCTCCCGAACCACTTCGATTCTAGGCGCCCCGCCCCCGAACTTGCTCGAGCAGATCCAACAGAATGGCGTCTTGGGGATAAACACGCTCGTCGTGCCATTCCAGGCCCGGGTCCCAGTACCCCGTCACGTTGGGTGCGAAAGCCAGGCCGAACGCGTAACTCATCTCCACAATCTGAGGTCGGCCCGCGGCGTCGAAAATGAAGTCGAAGGCGGCGCTCTGCAACCCCAGCGTTTCGGTGACCCGGAAGGCCATCCTCACGCACTCCAGGTCCACTCCGCCCGGATCGTAGTCCATGACCCCGCTGCCCGAGGCCCGAAAGCTGCCCTTGCGCACCAGCCGCCGGTAGCCCCAGGCCCGCTTCCCCACCACCGAGATGCGGGTGTCACTGGTGTTGCCGGGAAGGTAATCCTGGAAGTAGACGTATCCCCTCTCCCGGGCCATGGCCCGGCGGACCCTGCGAAGGTTGGCCATCGTGCCGGGCAGGCGTTTGAGCGTGGCCAGCACATCCCTCTTGGCACGATGCTTCCGAGCTTTCGTGCCCGCGTCCCGCAGCAGGCCCGCCACGGGCTTGAAACCCTTGCCGAAAGCCTGTTTCGCCAGGCGTCGGGCCGCCGCGGCCCTGCGCACCAACCGGACGTTGTGACTGGCGGCGCCTCGGCTCAGTTTGAACACCTTCGGGAACGTCGCCCCGGCGATCCACTCCAGCGCCGACCCCCGGTCATAGAACACGTAGGTGGGCACCAGCCTCGCACCGATCGCCTCCAGCAGGTACTTCTGGGCGACTTTGTCATCGTAATGCCAACACGTCGCCGTGTTCGGAAACACGGTCAGACCCAGCGCCTCGGCCGCCCGGAGGACGCGTGCGGCGCAGAGAACGTCTTCGGGAGACGCGTGCGTCCAATGCCACAACAGCGCGTCCGTCGAAGCAAGGCGCCTGATGATGTCGGACTCATAGCAGTTGACCAACGTGTAGTCCACGCCGTGTTCGGTGCAATACTCGATCCACCGATCGGAATAACTGCCCTTGCGAAAATGAATCGCGATCTTCACGCCCATTGCCCTTCCGCGGTCGACGGGGGTCGCGCCCGTTGTCCTTCCTCTCGGCCGCACGCCCCTCGAGTGCCCGACGACCGAGCAGATGAGCCCGCCCCGCGGTGGGCCCGGAGGGGCCGGAAGTACCCGAGAATCCTCGAACGCACGGCCTACCCACCCTTTAGATAGGACCAACCCAGCCGAAGCAGGACGGCGCCGCGCACCAGCGACCAGTGCAGCAGCGATCCGCTGGCGCCTTCAACGGCCCACCGGAACTCCCGCGCGCCGGGCGTCCCCAGATCCCGACCCCTGTAACGAATCCGAGTCCAACCCCCTCCCCGCGGCGTCAGGTCCGACCAGTTGCCCTCCACGAGCTGGGCCCTGGACCCGCTGGGCAGGGTGAAACGTCTGTAGCCGACCTCGCGGGCGGTCTCCAGCACTGTGTCGGTTACGCCCCCTCCCGGCCAGCACAGTGCATCAATCGTCTTCTCGAGGTTCTGCTCCAGGATGCGCTTCGACTCGGACAACTCGTGTCGAATCCGACCGAGGTAATCGTCGTCGCTCTCCAGGCGACCCACGGCTGCTTCCGGGCCAACCCGCTCTCTGTGTCGATCGGCCACGGCGTGCAGGGCTGCCCGCCAGTCGCGACGCCGAAAGAACTCGACACCGCCGTGTTCCGCTACGTGTCGCGGAAGTACCTTGTCCAGCCCGTCACCCGGAAAATAGCGGCGCGTCGCCAGCGACTTACCATGCTCGTAAATCGGCGACCCGTAGGGGATTCTCGTTTCGTACTCGGCGGCTTTGGTCAGATAGTATGGCTTGAAGTCCGGGAATTCGTTCCACAGCATCCAGATCGGCCCCCACCTTCTGACCGCGGCGCCCGGGTCCCAGAAATCGACTATTCGCGGGCCCTTGAAGTACCAGGTATGCGTCAAGGCATGAGATTGGATATCCACTAATCCACTCCGCTCCATCTCGCGCATCTCCGGCCACGATAGGAACCCCGCGCAGCAGTCGGTCGCGTCGTGGTGGGCGTCGTCGGCATCTACCGGATCCACCTGCTCCCGAACCAGATCTCGCGGATCCACGAATTCCGGGTTGACGAAGATCGTGCCTTTGAGGCCATAACGTTTGAGCACGGGGAATACGTGTACCCAATTGTCCAGGTAGCCGTCGTCGAATGTGAGCACAACCTCTCGCCGAGCAGAAGCTGTACCCGGTACGTGGTCCTTGAAGAAGGTGGTCGCAAATCCCTTGTGCCGGAGGGCCGCCATCTTCCGATCGAACGTTCCGATGGGCTCGGTGATGCGGGGGCTCAACCACTTGTGTTTATCCAACCCCACCGAATGGAACATGATGACCACGGCTTTTCGCACGGTGGAACTTCCTCCCTGGGTAGTTCACTTGGTCGCGACCAGTTGAATGCCGAGCACTACGGCAATCGGCTTCCAGCGAGCCTGCCTTCGCCCCAGGCCGAACGGCAACAGACAGAGTCTGCGTTCGGTCCAGGTGACGGTCCAGGCCGGTGGGAATACTGCGTCCCCCCTGACGACGAGTGGACGGACTCTGGAGAAGCCCGCTTCTGTGAACAAGCGGATGAGCTCCCTGACGGTGTGTTCCTTCAGGTGCATACCGGTCGCCGTTCGGTCAAAGTACTTCGAGATGTTATGGGGGCCGTTGGGCCGGTTCGGCGTGATGCACAGATACAGACCGCCCTGCGCGATGGCGTCGTATATGTTCCCCAACTGCTCGACGGCGTCATCGGGATGCACGTGTTCCCTGAGCTGGTTGCTGTACGCAAGGGTGACGCTTGCGTCTGGAATGGGGACGCTGCACCCATCCGTGATGACCTCCCGCACCTCTAGAGTATAGACCTGCTTGACCTGCCTCGCGACCTCAAAGGACAGACTGCAATCGCCCGCGCCGATCTCTAGGAAAACGGCATCCGGCTTCAGGAAGCGTCCCAGCCCTTTGAGGGCCGGGACCGTCTTCTCCTTGCCGCCGACGCGTTTGTGCGTAAGTCGCGGATGGTGGGGCACGCGCCGGAGCAGTCAATCGTGAATCTCCGTATAGAGTCGGGCGCGCCCCTCGCGCGACGCGTCTCGCAGGCGATCAGCCAATTCTGGTTCCACCTCGTAGTGTTCGCGCATCTGCTGCGGAGTCCGCGGACTGTTACCCTGTTCGCTCACGGTTCATCAACCTCCAAGTGTACGCTCAGGGTGAGCGTGTTCCAGGTAGAGACGGCTGATACGGTCCCAGCTGTAGAGTTTGGATTTCTCCAGGGCGGTCTGCCGCATACGCTCGCGCAGCGGTTCGTCCTGAACCAATTGGAGCAAGGCCTCCGCCATGCCTTCAGCGTCACCGGGCTCCAGGACAAACCCGTTCTCGCCGGTCTGGACCATGTCCTGGCTGCCGCTGATGTTGGTGACGACGGCGGGCAGTCCGGCCCCCATGGATTCGGGCAGCACCATTGGGCACAATTCCTTGACCGACGGCAGGAAGAAGATGTCCGCCTGCTGGTAGGCGCCGATAAGCTCGTCGCCGTAGAGACCTTCACAGAAGGCTATATTCTCGGCGACGCCCAACTCCCGAGCGAGTGGCAGCCATTCGCCAGTGCCCTTTCCAAGCAGGACATAGTAGATTCCCGGTTGCCGAGCGAGGACCTTTGCGACGGTCTTGATGCCCGTGTCGTACGCCTTGGCCCATATCGACCGGCCCACGCTCAAAATGACGAGCGCGTCGCCGGGTATGCCGAGCATGCGGCGAAGGTCGAAGCCGACCACTTTTGTCTGGAATCTCGTAAGTTCCACACCATTGGGAATGTCCAGTATGTTCGCCGGGGCGACACCGATCCGCTCCATGATTCGGCGTGCGTCGCTGCTCATGGCCACTGCGCCAGCGGAGCGGTTCAACGCTTCCGCCACGAGGTTATCGATCCCGAAGCGCTGGCGCGGTCCCTGCGGCGTCTCGTTCAAAGCCGGCCCGCGGCAGGTAATCAGGTAGTGAGGCAGCGGCTTCAGGCGGCTGAGCCAGATACCCGTCGGGTACCCAAAGTGGCCGGAAATAAAATCCGGGCGGTACTCGCGGAGGCAGCGCTGCAAGCCGCGAGTGGCGTGTTGCAGAAACGGCCAGCGGTGAGCTCCGAAGCGCGTCGTTCCCCGCAGCAAACCGAGCTTACGCACGGAGTACAAGGCCTCCGGGTGCGTCGCCCGATCCGCAGTGGCATTGATGACGCAGACATCGTGCCCCTGTTTGCGCCACTGCTGGGCAAGGTGGTGGACCCCGAACTCCGCGCCGCCGATCGTCGGCAGGAACGATGATGTCACAAGGGCGATTCTCATAGCTCCGTTCTCCCGCCCCTTGCCTGTCGACCCTCCGGGCTCCTCGTGCGAATGAGCCTGCCACGTCGCCCCCGGGCGAAGGTCTCCATGAGGGAAGGGCTGAAAAAGACGTCGGCCGACCAAAATACTTCGGGCAGATCCGTCATGGGCATCTGCTCGATCAAGCGCACCTGTGAGTTCAGCCCCAACTGGGCTACGAGCGGTCTGAGCAGCTCGGCGTTTCGTCCTACCATTGTACTGCAGGTATTGGTAAACCGTTTGGCTACGCGGGCAAAAGCCCGAATGGCCGGATCCCAGCCCTTGAAGAGGACCTTGCGTCCCACCGGGAGGACGAGCAGACTGACGTCGGTCAGCGGCTGGCCCCAGTAGCGGCGAGGCAGTCCCGGCGCAGGCTGGTTACGCGGCGGTCCCAGCAGGCGAGCTGCAGACAGGACCACATAATTCGGGCCACGTTGCGGCGACCGGACATGTGATCCTCCAGCATAGCCTGCAGCTGGCGATAGTCCAGCCAGTCGTGAAGTCGGGATTCACGGCTGTTGAGCTGATCGTGAGCCCACTCGCGCAAGGGGCCCCGCAGCCAGTGCACCAGTGGGACGCCGAATCCCCTCTTGGGGCGCTCCCAAAGCGGCCGTGGCACATCGCGGCTCAAAAGCACTTTGAGCAGGTGCTTGAGTTCCCCTCCGGCCGTCTTGAACGAGCTCGGAATGCGGGCCGCCAGTTGGAGGACGTTATGGTCCAATATGGGTACGCGAACCTCCAAGGATACGGCCATGCTGGCTCGGTCCACCTTGGTCAGGATGTCGTCCACCATGTAGGCGTGGACGTCCATCGCTCCGGCCTGGGCTACGTGATCGCAGCCGGCAAGCTTGGCGGCCACCTCTCTGCCGAGTTCCATGAGACGGTCGTCGTTACCGCAGTCTCTGTGCAGCCCGGGGTATAGCCAAGTCTTCCCAATCCTTGGGTGCAAGAAGTACGCTGCGAAGTCCTTGAAACCTAACACCGCGCCCCAGCTCCGGACGCGATCCCGGGGCCAGCGGGCTAATCCGGCTGCCATGCACTGCCGCAGCCACCGGGGAATAGCGCTAACGGGTCGGAAGAGCCGAAGATAGCGGCTGTTGTAACGTGGATATCCGCAGAACAGCTCGTCCCCGCCGTCGCCTGAGAGTGCGACGGTGACGTGATTGCGAGTCATGCGCGATAGAGCCAGTGTGGGAATGCTGGACTCGTCGGCGAAGGGCTCGTCGTAGTGCTCGCCTATCGTGCGGGCGGCATCCAGAATGTTCTCTTCGGACAGATAGAACTCCTCGTGCTGTGTCCCTAGGTGCTCGGCGATTCGCTTAGCCGCTGGAGCCTCGTTCCATTTCGGCACCGAGAAGCCCACAGTGAACGTGCGGACCGTGTCCCCGTGGGCCTGCCGCATGAGGGCGACGACGAGTGAGGAGTCGATACCTCCGCTCAGGAACGCACCCAGCGGTACGTCACTTACGAGGCGCCGCCGTACTGCTTCGGTGAGTTCGGCGTGCAGTGCTTCGAGCACTTCCTCTTCGCTGCCGAAATGTTGCGGATCGGTGTAGTAGTCGGCGGCGTCCCAGTAGCGGCGCTCGACGGGGCGGGGATCAGCCAAGTCGCAGGTAAGCAGATGCCCGGGGACCAGCTTGCGCACGTGTCCGTAGATCGATAGCGGAGAGGCGATGAACCCGTGCCACAGATAAGTCCGGATCGCCTCCTGGCAGACCTCCAGCTTCAGCGTGGGTAGGGCGACCAGGGCGGAGACCTCCGAGGCAAACGCCAACTGCCGCCCGTCCCAGTAGTAGTACAGCGGCTTGATGCCCACCCGGTCGCGCGCCAGGACCATCCGGTGGCGCTGACGATCCCAGATCGCAATCGCGAACATGCCGTTGAGCTCGTCCACGAATGCGTCCTGCCACCGGTCGTAGGCAGCCAGTACGACCTCCGTGTCGCACTCACTGGTGAACTCGTACCCCTCGGCCTCCAATCGGCCGCGGATCTCTCTGTAGTTGTAGACCTCACCGTTGTACACCACGCAGGCTCCGCTGCGCGGGCTGAACATCGGTTGGTGCCCGGCCGAGGAAAGATCCAGGATGCTCAATCTCGTCTGCCCGAGTGAAATCCTTGCCTGGTCCTTGAACGTGGCGTGGTGGGTCCCCCGGTCGTCAGGACCGCGGTGCTCGAGCAGCTTGACCGCACGGTCGAACAGCTCGGGCGGCTCATGCTCGCCGGCGAAGGTGATCTTACCCAGTATGCCGCACATGTTCTAGAGGTCGTAACCGTAAGTCCGGCCCAGAGGACCGGCCAGGCGCGAGACGGTGTCCCTGTCGGACGCCGTAAGCGCTTCGCGCCATTTCTCGTCCAGTTGGATCGTCACCCGACCGTCCGACGACAGACGCATGGCGTTGCCGATGACGTGGTTGGGGTACTCGCGGAAGTTCTCCGGCAGGACGAAGGGCTCCACACCCATGAAATCCGTGAGCTCCCGCAGCGCAGTGTCCGGGTCCGAGCAGATCGCCTCGTACCGCACCCGCCGCCACTGACTGCTCGGCAGCCGCCGGAGGTAGTACTCGGTCAGCCTGTTGACCCCGACCCAGTCGCGCCCGGGCACCTCTTTCGATTGCGGCCGGTGTCTGCGCACCGAGTAGCAGTAGCCACGCGGGTCCCGCACCAGGTGTATGATCTTCAGATTGGCCTCCATCTTGGTCAGCAGCGGGATGCGGCCGGGGTGCTTGGTCGCGTCCAGGAACACCCGCTTGTTCGCCGCCTCCAGCGCCGCGCTCATGAAAGCGTGATTGCGACGCGCGTAGTCGCGGATCCGTTGCCGGCAGTGGGGAAGCAGGTCTCGGATACCGTTGCGTACCGTCAGCAGGGTCGACCCGGGCGGCACCGCTTCGGCCAGCCGGTTCCAAAAGCCACTCTCGCTGTACCGATGCCGGAGGTTCCAATGAAGAAGGTCATGCTGCACGCCGCGCCGGGCCATACACTCCTTGACCTTGAGGAAGAACGGACACTCCACCAGCTTCACGCCGCAGGAGCACAGGTAGTCCTCGCTCTCCGACACTTCCGTTGCGCCGACCTCGCCGACGCTGAGTATTTGAGGGTGCGTGTTCAGCACGAACGACAGCAGCGTCGAGCCACAGTACGCCACCCCCACAATGAAGACCACGTCGATACGCTGTCCGCCCGAGCCACCCACCTGGGACCGGTCAACACCGCCACGTGACTCGCTGCCGCTGTTCGCGACGTCCATGCTACGCAACCCTTTCGCTCGGGGTCGAAGGTCTCAAAGGCAGGATGTCCACGACGTCAACCCTGACGAAGGACGGCCGGACTCGCCGCAGGACCGTCCGACCGGCCGCCGGCAATCGTATCACTTCTGAGGCCGCCGTCACAGCCGCGACGCCGATTCCCGGCGGGCTATGGCGCCGGAACTCGCGGGTGCACGGCCCTTTCATGCGCCCCGACGACCTGGCCATAGAGCGCTACCTTGTCGTAGTCGGCCTTCCACGTCACGCAGACCGTGCCCATCACTCCTGGAGTGGCGTCCAAGCTCTCCAGCCAGGCGCGGGTGTTGGCCGCCGTGTCCCCGGGCGCGTCCAGGCTGACGCTGGCAATCTGTCGATGACCCCGGGATGCGAAAAACTTCAAGCTGGACTCACGCCTGCCGATGGACCACGGGCAGACGATGATGTCCCGGTCGAGCCACTCCCAGCTCCCGGCCACAGGGCCCTCCACCAGGTAGTAGTCCTCGACCGCGTTGTGGTTCGGATCGAACATGTCGTGCCATACGATCACTTCGGCTCCGGGCCGAATGCGACGGATCAACCGCGCGCAGCGACCCACGTATTCACCCAGGAGCTGACCCGGCGTCTTGCCCGTGGCCTTGCAGGCCAGGCAACCTCCGCCCGTCCGAAGCTCGTCCATCCCCACCATGTAACGCCGCGGCGAGCCCAGCAGTCTGTCAACCCGGACCAGCGCACGTTCCAGAATCTCGAACACCTTCCCCTCGGTCAGGCAGCAGTCCACCTGCGATTCGCGGATGATCATCGGGTGATAGAAGCTGACCGCCAGTCGAGCGCCATCCGGAAACTCCGGCCGCATGTGTAGAACCGGCGGCTCGTGGTAGCGATCGTACGTGCCGGGCCAGCGGGCCTGACCCAGCTTCGGATCGAACACCGGCTCGAAGTCCCGCCCTTCCACGTACCGGATCCGACCGTCCTCGCTGGTCACCGTCAGGGGGCATCCCGGCCGCCGAAGCACGTTGACCAGCCCGATCTCGGTGATCTCGGCCCCGTCCAGCCAGGCCTGCCCGCTGCGCCCACCCCACAGCCCCATGTGGACGCGGACCTCGGCACAGTCCAGCGAGTTGAACACCGTGTCCACCCGCGTCCACTCCTGGGTCGCTGGCGTCTCGAACCTGTTGTAAGTCAACGACTTGAGTTCGCCCGTCTGCAGCTTGCCGAACACGTGAATGCCGAGCGTGTTCGCCGGCGTCAGCCCCCGCGTCTTGCACCAGACACTGACTCGATAGTAGCGCCGCGGCCGCACACTCACCCACTGAACCAGGCGGCAGTGGCCGTGTTGGTCGGCCCCGCCGGGCTCCAGTCGCACCGACTGACCACCAGACCGGAACACCGTCCGGTCGGGAGCGGTGGCCCGCCCCGGCCGATCCTGGCTCGACCAGCCCGGAAGCTGGTCGCCCTCGGCGTCCTCAAAATCCCCGTCCAAAAAAGCCGTGACCGGGTCAGCCACCAGTCGCCCGATCCCGTCCCGCACCTCGAACACCGCTCCGCGAACCTCGTACCCCGCAGCCAGGTTGGGATCGTAGGCCAGTATGCTCCGGGCACGCGACGGACCGAACACCAGCGGAATGATCTCGATCCCGTTCTGGCGGCACGCCTCCACGAAGCGGAGCACGTGCAGGCGGTACTTGTTCCCCGGCGCGTCCAACCCGTACTTCTCCAGTGTGAACAGCTTGCCGTCCCCGACGATCACCCCGTTTAGCCCCGCCCGGCCGGCCTGTTCCACGAGCTCGACCGCCCGCGCCACGTTCTTCTCGACGGCGAAGTTCGTCTGCAGGAAGAACCACCGCACCGGGTACGGCTCCGCCACGGCGTGGGGCAACCCGAGCAGGCAGGCCAGGATGCCGATCACGAGCGGCAAGCACGGCCGCACGCCCCGGACTCGCCGTCGGAGCGCCCCGCGACGCCCCACGACCCTGCGCCGCTCCGCGGGACGCGGCAACCTCTGCACGCAGACCCGAAGCACTGACCCCATCAATCCTGTCATCTGCTCATCACGCCGACGCCGCCAGCAGGCATTCCACGATCCGCTCCGCCGCCTTTCCGTCCCATTTTTCCGGCACCGGGCCCGCCACCGCCTCCGCGGAACGGCACCGGCGATAGGCTGAGACAATGCGCTCGCTGTCCGTGCCCACCACGGTGTTGGTGCCGCAGGTCACCGTCACCGGCCGCTCGGTGTTCTGCCGCAGCGTCAGACACCAGACACCCAGAATGGTGGTCTCTTCCTGAATGCCTCCCGAATCCGTCAACACGACCGCGGCGCCGGTCATCAGTTTCAGAAAGTCCAGATAGCCCAGCGGCTCGACAACCCGCAGGTGCCCCATCCCCCGAAACCGCTCCGCCAGACCCAGGCCCTCCAGGTTGCCCGCCGTTCGCGGGTGCATGGGGAAGATCGTCGGCAGGTCGGCCTGGATCACCTCCAGCGCGTCGGCGATCCGACCGAAAGTCGCCGCATCGTCCACGTTGCTCGGCCGATGCAGCGTCACCAGGTTGTAGTGGCCGGGCTCCACGCCCAGGTCCGCCAGGATCGTGGACCCCTCCGCCTTCTCCTGATTGGCCCGTAGCGTGTCGATCATCACGTTACCGACGAAGTGCACCTTCTCGTCCGGCACCCCCTCACGCTTCAGGTTCGCCAGCCCGCTCGGCTCGCTCACCAACAACAGGTCGGAGATCGCATCCGTCAGCACCCGGTTGATCTCTTCCGGCATGCTGCGGTCGAAGCTGCGCAGGCCGGCCTCCACGTGGGCCACCTTCACCCCCAGCTTCACCGCCACCAGGGCGCAGGCGATCGTGCTGTTCACGTCGCCCACCACCACCACCCAGTCCGGCCGGTGCTCGACCAGCACCGGCTCGAACCGCGTCATGATCTCGGCCGTCTGCACCGCGTGGCTGCCCGACCCGACGCCCAGGTTCACGTCCGGCTCCGGCAAACCGAGCTGCCGAAAGAACAGGTCCGACAGCCTCTCGTCGTAATGTTGGCCCGTGTGCACCAGCAGCGGCCTGATGCCGCTCCGTGCCCGATACGCCCGCATCAGCGGGGCGATCTTCATGAAGTTCGGGCGCGCTCCACAGACGTTGACAATCTTCATGATGCAATACCCGGGTTCGTGTGTGGTTAATCCCGGCGGCTGCGGGACTCGGCGACCCCGCGATCAGGCCGCCTCCGGATGCCTTCAGGGGGCTCGGTGGACCGCCCGGTCAGAACAACGGATAGATGAACGGTGCCAGCGGACTCGAACTGGCGAACAAGATTAAAGCGCTCACCAACAGCAGCACCAGCACCAGTGGAATCATCCACCACTTCTTCTCGTGACGGATGAAAGCGAAGAACTCTCGCAGCAGTGATTGCTTGGCCATGGTTGAGTGGGCTCCCGGCGCGTCCGCTCATCAGGCCCCCGGCCGGTGACGAGGGTTGCCCCTCCGCCGCGGACCTGGCTCGAGTGTTTCACTCCACCAGCGAATCCGCCTCCAGGGCGATGCTTCGCTTCATGCCGGCCCCGTAATCGACCTCGCTGGGCTTCTCCGAGACTAGATAATTGCCCATCACCACCACGTCGATGCCCGTGTTCACAAACGTGTTCAGCGCGTCCTGCGGCGTGCACACGATCGGCTCACCCCGGACGTTGTACGACGTGTTGATGACCACCGGAATGCCCGTCCGCCGGCCGAACGTCTTGATCAACCGGTAGTATCGACCGTTCTCTTCTTCCGTCACCGTCTGCACCCGCCCCGTGCCGTCCTTGTGCGTGATCGCCGGCAGCACGCTGTGCATCTGGGGCCGCACCTTCGGTACCAGCAGCATGAACGGAGCGTCCATCCCCGCCGGCATCTCGAAGTACTCGTGGGCGTGTTCTTTCAGCACGCTGGGCGCGAACGGGCGGAACGGCTCCCGGAACTTCACCTTCGCGTTGATGATGTCCTTCATTTTCGGGTTCCGGGCGTCCGCCACCAGCGACCGCGAGCCCAAAGCCCGCGGGCCGAACTCCAGCCGACCCTGGAACCAGCCCACCACCTTGCCCTGCTCGATCAGCTCGGCCGTGGCCTCCAGCAGGTCCTCCTCCCGATCGTGGTACTCGTAGCTGATGTTATTCCGCCGCAGCACCGCCTCGACCTGCTCGTCACTGAACGACGGGCCCCAGTAGGCGTGCTTCATCACGAACGCCCGCGGGTTCTTCAACACCGTGTTGTACAGGTAGAACGCCGTCCCCAACGCCCCGCCCGAATCCCCCGCCGCCGGTTGGATGAAGACGTTCTTGAAGCCCGACTCCTGCAGAATCCGCCAGTTGGCCACGCAGTTCAGACCCACTCCGCCTGCGATGCACACGCTCTCCATCCCCGTCTCCTTGCGCGCGTGCGTCGCCATCTTGACCATGATCTCTTCGACGACCTTCTGCCCCGAGTGGGCGATGTCCTCGTGAAACTCGTCCAGCTCCGCCTCCCGCGGACGCTGTGGCCGGCCGAACAGCTCCTCCCACCGCCGGTTGAACATCTTCTGCGTCGAGTGCGTGTGCGAGAAATACTTCAGGTTCAGCCGGAAGCTCCCGTCCTCGCGGATGTCCACCACCTCGTGGAACCGGTCCACGTATTTCGGCCGCCCGTACGGCGCCAGACCCATCACCTTCCACTCCGCGTCGTTCACCCGAAAGCCCAGATAGGCCGTGATGGCGCTGAACAGCAGCCCCACCGAGTGCGGAAAACGAATCTCCTTCTCGATGGTGATCTCGCTCCCCTGGCCCACCCCCCAACCGGTCGTCGTCCACTCGCCCACGCCGTCCGCGGTGATGATGGCCGCCTCCTCGAACGGCGAAACCAGAAACGCGCTGGCCGCGTGGGCCAGGTGATGCTGGCAATAGTAGATGTCCTTGTCCGTCCCCAGCTCGCTCTGGATCGTCCGACCGATGCGCAGCTTGGTCATCAGCCAGACCGGCATGCTCCGCACCCAGGTCCAGTACGTCTTGGGCCAGCAGCTCAGCGTCGTCTCCAGGATGCGCGAGAACTTGACCAGCGGCTTCTCGTAGAAGCCGATGTAGTCCACCTCGTCGATCGTGATGCCGGCCTCATCCAGGCAGTACTGGATCGCGTGTTTGGGAAAGTCGCTGTAGTGCTTCTTCCGGTTGAAGCGCTCCTCCTCCGCCGCCGCAAACAACTGACCGTCCTTCACCAGCGCGGCACCGGAGTCGTGGTAATAGCACGAGATGCCCAGGACGTACACGAACTCCTCCTCGCCGACGTTACCTCAATCCTGCGAACGGGCCCCCGCCGACCCGCACCCGGCCCGCTTCCTCCCCATGCACTCCGCCAGAGCACCCCGTCAGAACGGATGGATCGTCCGTTCCAGCGTGCTCTCGTGGTGCACGTGATCCTCCCAGTAGGTCCCTTCGGCCTTGAGTTTCTTCCGCAGCGGGTCCTTGAACCGGATCAGCGTGAAGAACGGCAGCAGCACCACGAACAGAACCGACAGCAGCACAAAGGTCATCCCCGTGCCCAGATACGTGGCCGCCGTCATCCACACCACGTACACGGCTCGCCCGGCCGTGGTCGACAGAACGGTGATCGCCCAGATGATCAGTCCCAAGGCGGCCAGCACGACCGCCGCCTGGTGCAGCCCGCTTCCGGCCCAGCCCCAGCCGCCGTCCTCGGCTCGCCCGAGCCACCAGAACAGCGCCGCCAGCACGGCCAGCCCGCACAGCATCACCAGGCCGAACTTGCGAACCTCTCGCACCGACGGATTACGACTGACTGGCAGCACCAAACCTCCTCCGGGCAGCGGCTCCTACCGACCCAAGAGCACACGCCGAACGGTTGCCTGGAGCACGAAACCTCATCCGGGCAGCGGCCGCCACCACCTCACATGGTGGCCGCGCCGCACACCCGCGCTTCGCCTCAGATTGCGGCGAGTCGGCCATACTACGCAACAGCAGGCCCGAGTTCAACGCCACAAGAGCCGCCCAGGCTGCTGCTCCGCCTGGACTCCGTCCCCGTCAGCCGTCGTCACGCCCGATAAGACCCGCCGCATCGTCCTGTTTCGCCGCCCCTGCCCCGTTCCCGGAGCACGGGCCACGTTTATGCTATCGGTCCCTCTCCGCCGGAGCTACACCTTCCGCGCCACCGACGCATACCACCCGATTTCCAGTCCCCCCGTACTACGCCCACGCCTCGCCCACAGTTCGCCCCCCGGCCACGGCCCTCGAGGGGGAAGTGGACCTGATCGCAAAACCAGAAGTCCTCATTCTGAGGCCCTGGCTGCCGCTTCGGGTGGCGCAGAGGACAGGGTGGTCCAGCAGGTGGGTAGGGACTACCCCGCTACCATAAGTTGTTGACCTGAGGCGATGGCTACGCTGGCGTCTCCCTTGCCGCCGGCCGGGGTCCACTGACTCGGGCCCACCTCGGCCCGTCGCTGAGTCCGCACCACCACTCACAAAAAAACCGCCGACTTCCTGGAAAAGCGCGCCGGGTGAACCTACAACCCGCCGTGTTCGGGCGAACACATCTCGGGAGCGGTGCCCCAAGCGGGGATCGGCACGACAGGCGCTGGGTCCAACTCAGAGCAGCAGGGGACCAGTGAACGACGTCCTGCATCGCTGTCTCGGTCGCGGTCAAGGCCGGAACACCCATCCCGTGATAAAGCGGTAATCGCAGTTTAGCTAGTCCTTTGTGGCTGCTACGAGAGTCGCGCCGCAGGCATAGTTGGCGAACGGAGTTCCGTGACGCTGAGGCTTGGCGGTGGCGAGCCCGTAGCTCTGGTCCATCTACCTGGAGATCGAATGATGAGTCGGTGTTCAGCGGTGCTGAGTAATCTCGTCCTGTCCACAATCGGCTTGGTCGCATTGGCTGGATGTGGAGGGGTTCCGGGCGGAGCTGGCGGCGGCGCGGGCGGTGACGCGCCCACGTCCAAGCTGCCGGGGATCCTGGACGCCAAGGCTCTGAGCCAACACTACGTCGAGGTCACCTTCACGGAATCGGTCGGCAGCAAAGCGGCCACCGCGGGCAGCTACAAGATCACCAGTGCCGATTCCAGCTCCCTGCCCGTGTACGAGGCCCGAATCAGCCCCGACGGCACCCAGGTCATACTCACTACCGACGGGCAGCGGGACGTGATTTACATCCTAGAGACGGCCGATGCAGACCCAATCGGGGATGGAACCGAGTCGGGCGGCACTTTGTTTGCCGGATCGACGGCATCGGAGCCCATTCTCCAAAGCGCCATCTCGCTGGACGAGAACACGGTCCTCCTGACCTTCAGCGAAGGCATGGACCAGGCCGCTGCCGAGACCGCCGCCTACTATGCCATCGACGATCCGGAGCTCAACGTCACTGCCGCCGACTTGGATGCGGACGACTCCAGGGTCCTGCTCACCACCTCGACTCAGCAGAACACCGAGTACACCGTCAAGGTGACCAACGTCATTGGCGACTCCGGGGGCAAGCTCATCGACCCCACGAGAAACACGGCCACCTTCTATGGCATTCCCGCCGACGACAACGTGCAGCCCTACGTTGCGGGTGCAGCCGCCACGGCCAGCACCAGCGTGCTGCTCTCCTTCAGCGAGCCGCTGGCCGATGGTGCGGACGATCCCGTCAACTTCACCGTCACCCCAACCGGCGGGGGCGACGACGTCCCAAACGGTGAGGACGCCAACGTCGACGGTGACGACGACCCCAACGGCGAAGACGACGACGACGATGGGGACGGCAAGTCCAACGACCAGGACGACGACGTCGACGGCGATGGCGAGCCCAACGGCGAAGACGACGACGTCGATGGGGATGGTGTGCCGAACGCTGAGGACGACGACGTAGACGGCGATGGCCAGCCCAACGGCGAGGACAACGACGTCGACGGTGACGGCAAGTCCAACGGCCGGGACAGCGACGTCGACGGTGACGGCCAGCCCAACGGCCAGGACGATGACGTCGACGGAGACGGCAAGTCCAACGAGCAGGACGACGACATCGACGGTGACGGCAAGCCCAACGGCCAGGACGATGACGTCGATGGCGACGGCAAGTCCAATGCTGTGGATGACGACGTCGATGGGGACGGTGTGCCAAACGCCGAGGACGACGACGTCGACGGAGACGGCAAGCCCAACGGCCAGGACGACGACGTCGACGGAGACGGCAAGTCCAATGCTGTGGATGACGACGTCGATGGGGACGGTGTGCCGAACGCCGAGGACGACGACGCGGACGCCGATGGCGAGCCCGATGCCGCGGTTGGCGACGTCGACGGTGACGGCGTACCCGACGATGAGGACAGCGACATCGACGGCGACGGAATCCCCAACGACCAGGATTCAGACTCAGACGGTGATGGCGAGCCCGATGACTGATTCACCCAAAAACCGGAATCACCCAAAAACCGGAATCACCCAAGAACCGGTCACGCCGGGCTGCCCCGGTGTTCAGTTCGCTAGGCCCGGCGTTCACGCCGGGTTGACCGCCCGACACCCCCCATCTCCGACCCCGGTTCACCGGGATTCTCGTCGCCTGAGCCTGACGGCGGGGCTCTGCAATTCAACGCCCCCAGTGCTCGCCCCGGTCGCGCCCCGAAACCATCAGCCGTTCGAGCAATGAATCCACGCCGCAAGGGCTGAGCGCCCGCCACCACCTCTTGCGGTGCCCGCGCCCTGCGTCCGAGGACTCCCGATTCACATCACCGCCCGCCTTGCCTTTGCTGAACCAGCCGGAGATTCCGTTGAACGGCGGCAAGGTCGTTGGCAAGCTCGGTTCTTCCTTCCTGCTCGACGAGTGGGGTGTAAATCTCGATGGCTTTTTGGAAGTCGCGGATGGCATCGTCCAGCTTGCCTTCGCCGGCGAGAGCGGCGCCGCGGTTGTTGTGACTCATGGCAAGGTCGTTGGCAAGCTCGGTTCTTCCTTCCTGCTCGACGAGTCGGGTGAGAATCTCGATGGCCTTTTGATAGTCGCGGATGGCGTCGTCCAGTTTGCCTTGTTTATGAAGGGCAACGCCGCGGTTGTTGTGACTCATGGCGAGGTCATTTGCGAGCTCGGTTCTTCCCTCCTGCTCGACGAGTCGCGTGCGAATCTCGATGGCCTTTTCGTGGTCGCGGATGGCTTCGTCGAGTTTGCCTTGGTTGGCGAGAGCAGCGCCGCGGTTGTTGCGGCTCGCGGCGAGGTCGTTGGCGAGCTCGGTTCTTCCTTCCTGCTCGACGAGTCGGGTGTAAATCTCGACGGCCTTTTCGTGGTCGCGGATGGCGTGGTCCAGTCTGCCTTGTTTGCGAAGAGCGAGGGCGCGGTTGTTGTGGCTCGCGGCGAGGTCGTGGGCGAGCCCGGTTCTTGCCTCCTGCTCGACGAGTCGGGAGTATATCTCGATGGCCTTTTCGTGCTCGCGGACGGCGTCGTCCAGTTTGCCGTGGTCGGCGAGAGCGAGGCCGCGGTTGTTGTG
>Ga0307379_10003708_pt1 | contig 22061 bp, 24 predicted proteins | sample UN2MG_FD_202237 | JGI IMG/M metagenome (GOLD analysis project Ga0307379, IMG submission 202237) | Soil microbial communities from Risofladan, Vaasa, Finland - UN-2 | ecosystem: Environmental > Terrestrial > Soil > Coastal area > Acid sulfate soil | place: Finland: Risofladan, Vaasa | collected... | reverse complement strand
GGCAGCACATTCGCTGAAATAAATGATTATATTAAGTAGGAGAGTTTATGGGTACGGTAGTTTCACAGAAGGATAGGGCACTAAATGAAATTAAATCAAACGCAGCCGCCGCCAATAGCGTTCCTGCATTACGCGAGCAGGTTGAACTACTCACCGAAGAAGTGCAGAAACTAAAAGACGCTCTACTGAATCGGGAAGATATAAAAGATGACTAGAACAATGCTACACACTATAAAAGGAATTTATGGATGTTTTTTGTGCACATGACAAGCTAGAGCCCGTCGATAAACTCATACCAAACCCACGCAATCCAAACAAACATCCGGACAGGCAGATTGAATTACTTGCCAAGATAATTAATTACAACGGATGGCGATACCCAATTGTAGTTAGCAATCGAAGCGGTTTTATTACTAAGGGACATGGGAGACTTCTGGCCGCGATTAAAAACAAGTGGGCTACCGTTCCGGTTGATTATCAAGACTACGATAGTGAAGCTAAAGAATACGCTGACATGGTAGCGGATAACAAGATTCAGGAATTGTCTGATCCCGACATGAAGATGGTAGAAGAAGATGCCAGGCGAATGAAAGATGAAATTGGTGATTTTGAATATCTCGGTATGGCTGATTTTAAACTGCCAGAACAAGAGGAAGAGGAAAACGCGCGCGCCGATGAAATCCCCACAGACGTCGAATCGGTTTGCAAGCCAGGCGATCTCTGGCAATTGGGGGAGCATCGATTGCTTTGCGGAGATTGTACGGACGCGAGTCTCGTCGACAGATTGATGGATGGGGAGAAGGCGGATATGGTTTTTACTGATCCGCCGTATGGAGTAAATGCGGTTAACGTTGGTGGCGGTTCCAATGGGCCTCAAGGTTCTATAGGGGGAAGTAAAGCCGTTTGGGACCGTCGGCGATCCCGAGAGACACATAAAAACAAAATAATAAAAGCGAACCTTTACAAGCCAGTAGTTGGGGACGACACAACCGACACAGCGATTAGGGGTATCAAGGCCCTTGAGGGCAAGGTCAAGATTTTCTGGGGAGCACAGTGCTACGCCGAACACCTACCACCGAGCCAAGGATGGATTGTTTGGGATAAGGATACCACCGGAACGCTAGGCGACGGCGAGCTAGCCTGGACTAATCAAAATAGGGCGATTCGAATATTTAAACACACCTGGAACGGCCTAATAAAAGAATCAGAACGTAATGAGAAGCGTTGTCACCCAACACAAAAGCCGGTCGCACTTGCAGCCTGGTGCTTTGAGAATTACGGCGAGCCAAAAACAGTCCTAGACGGTTTCCTCGGCTCCGGCTCAACCCTAATCGCCTGCGAGAAAACAAAGCGCAAATGCTATGGAATGGAAATCGACCCCCACTATTGCGATGTAATAATTCAGAGATGGGAAGAGTATACAGGTAAGCATGCCAGCAAAACCTAAATATAAAAAAGAATTCTGTGACAGGTTAGTTGATCACCTGTCCGAAGGATTATCTTACGAATCATTCTCTGCTGAGATAAAAGTTAATCGACGTGCCATGTATCAGTGGGAAGCCAAATTCCCAGAATGGAAAGACGCTAAGGAGCGTGGAATAGATGCATCTCTTTTGTACTGGGAGAAAATGGGGAGATCGATGGCGGTGGGAAAACTAAAAGGATCAAACGCAGCCGTGTGGATTTTCACTATGAAAAACAGATTCGGATGGCGAGATACACAGCCAGAGGCGGTAGATGACAGAGACGAATCATTCGAGATTGACGTTAAGTAGGTGCCTAATCCATAAGCTTAGCGCGTTCTTCTCGCCTGGATATTTCTTCTTCGCTTTATCGACGCATTTTCGCTTCACTTCTTCAGGCAATCGCACGTGTAATGTGATGTCTTTTTTCATAGCTATCCCAAACTAACAATTAGCCACGCTGTTAAAAACATAAACACACCCACAACGTGCGCCATCTCTAACATCATTGCAGCTTCTGTACCCATCTAGTTTTTCTCCTTTGTTTTATAGATTTTTATTACAAACAACTCACCGTTGACTGCCAACGTGAGTGACACCTTTCTTGCGGCGGATCCCCAAGAATATATGTCGCTAGAGAATGCGCCTGAAGCGAAGTACTCACGGATAGCACGGTGTACATGCTCTGTTATTTCTTCTTTCGTAGAGCTGGCCACTCTCATCTCAGGAGCGCCCATAGCCCGTCTGACTTTATTAGTATCTCTAATAACCTTCTTTAATTTCCGTTTGTTTTCTCTCATATTTATATTGTGACACACTGTGACACACTTTGCAATAGAAATCGGATGCGCTATGGTCGTGTCATACATGGGGAAATACACCGTTACATTCAAGCCGGGCCACACGATGCAAGAGCAGTGGGATACATCTACCGCACGATACAAGGTAGGCGCTTGGGGTAGGCAGTCAGGGAAATCTACTGGATGCAATCGAGGGTTACTCAAGCGGTTACTGGCAGAGAGGGATAAAACGTACTGGTTTATCGCGCCTACTTATAATCAAGCGCTCTTGCAATACAGGAGGAGCGTAGCTCTTTTGTGGCCAGCGCGTAGTTTAATATCTAAGCGAAACCAGACGGAGCTGCGTTTGAAGTTAGTTACTGGATCGCAGGTATTTTATAAATCTGGTGACAGGCCAGATAACTTACGTGCTGAAACACTGGATGGGGTGGTAATAGATGAAGTCAGGGATCAGGATCCAGACCTATGGCCCATGGTAATCCGTCCCATGCTCGCCACTACTGGCGGGTGGGCTGAGTTTATTTCTACCTGCAACGGCTATGATGAATTCTATGATTTAGCTGAAATTGCACGTAACGATAAATCAGGTAAGTGGGCATACTTCCACGCCCCGTCATGGGTTAACCCCTCCTGGACAGAAGAAGAAATCCAAGAGTGCAGAAACACCATGACCGAAGCACAGTTCGCCCAAGAAATTCTGGCAGAGTTTAGAGACATCCAAGCGGGTAAGGCCTACGTAAATTACAGCTCTGACAGAAACGAATCACCCACATCGCCCATTACAACTAACGGGGAGATCTCCCCACACCTTCCTATTATCGTGGCTGCTGATTTTAATCTCAGTCCCATGGCGTGGACGCTCGGACAGCAGCGCGGGGAGGGATTATATTTTCACGACGAAATCGTTTTAGAGAATTCCCATACACAGGAAGCTGCAAGCGAGCTAGTGAATCGTGTGAAGGCACACCCGGCTGGAGTTTTAATCTGTGGTGACGCGACCGCGAAAGCCGGGCAGAGGGCGGCTGCTGGAGAATCAGACTATGATATCCTATGCCAGACGCTGAGCACTGCTGGCATCAAGTGGGTGAATCGAACGCCGAATAGTAACCCACATATCCGCGATCGTGTAAACGCAGTCAACGCTAAGTTACTTAGCGCTTCAGGCAAGGTAAGCTTATGGCATCACCCGCGCACAGTCATGCTACGTAAGGATTTCGAGCGGGTGACTTGGAAAGTAGGAGCTATGTTTATTCTCGATCCAGGTAAGAAGCGCATGCTCACTCACTCTACAGACGGCGTTGGGTACGCGGTCTGCGAGCTAGGCCCTGTGCCTTCGCGCGTACAGGTAGGCGGGATAAGGGTGATCAGACGATGAATGCGCTTCGAATATTCTTCCTGCTCATTGCAGCTCACGCAGTCACTGACGCAGCGTTACAAACAGACTTCATCTCTCGAAATAAAGTCCCTGGTAATCCGATGTTTATTTTCGTATTACCTGCGCATGGGTTGATCAATGGGTTAGGGGTTTTCTTAGCTACTAATTCTGTGATACTCGGGATAGCTGAGACAGTACTGCATTCCCTGATAGATATGGGGAAATGCTACAAACTGTACAATCTTAAAGTCGATCAACTGATGCACTTCATTTGTAAACTGGTTTGGTTATATGCAGCCTGCAAACGAATCGCCTAGATACCGTAAATTTATCGACGCTCGCAATCGCGCGCTAGAAGAGATTCTTAATAAATACTTGACACGCATAGACAAGATTATCGCAGGCCTTGAGATCGTCACAAAAGAAATCGTGAGCTACTCAGTAGACAGAAATCAAGCATCGATGGCCTACATCGATCAGCGTCTCTCTCAAGCCTTCAGCTACGCAGCAGGTAAAGTTACCGAACTAACCAAACAGCTCAGAGCCGATGCCTACCTACTGTCCTATGCTGGAGAAGTCGAGGCGATCGCCCGCACGATGGGGACGCCAGCGACCGCTGACATATCTAAAGCCAAGATAGGAGAAGAAGAGAATGAAAAAGAAACCCCCTCTGGCGGTAGTCTCCAGCAGCGAATGTCCTTATATCTCTCGAGACTACGAAGGCGAGTACTTGACGCTATTGAGCTGGGGCTTGTCAGAGGAGAAAGTGGTCAATCGATGGGTGAGCGTATTGAATCAGCTTTCCCAAGAAAGAGAAAAATTAAAAAACCAAAGCGAGTTATCAAGCCACGAAAACTAACTGAGGCGAAACCGCCTACCAAGAAACCTGATAACATTGCAATAACCACAGGCTTCATTGATGACCAGGCTTGGGATGACTTAGTCCAAGATTATATAGGGCGTGTCATCCCATCTAGGGGACCAGAAGATATACTCACCACTGCTGCTAAGGGGCTCGCAGGGGAGCGCTACGCTTGGGAAGTCGAGCAGGAGATTACTCAAGACTTCATTACTAAGGTACGTAAAGGACAGGTAGACGCGGCGAATGAAAACGGGATTGAAGAGTTTGTTTGGATTGCAGTAGTCGATAGCGTAACGGATAAGTGCTGCTTATGGCGAGACGGAAAGACTACCACTGAAATCGAAAAGCTGTTAAAAGGTGAGCACTCAGGAGATAAGTGTAAAGTGTCGGTACCTCCAGCGCACTTCAATTGTAGATGCGACCTGGCACCGATGATTGACATCCCTGATACAACGCCGCAAGATTTGGGGGATTTCGAAACATGGCTAGCATAGACGACAAGAAAGAAACCCCATACTCAAGAACGCTCCGCAACGGGATTAAATTCGATGAAGGCAGTTGGGAATACAGTGATGCGTTTGTACCATGCACTGGCATCGAGGACATCCATACTCAGTACGAATTAGTTGAAGCCCTCAAGTCTGGTAAGGTAGACATCGACGCTCGCGTAATAGAGGCGGGCACGCGATCGTCGCGAATCGTCCGAATGAATAAAGAGCAGTTTCTGTCTGCTACTGAAGCTAACAAGAACTACAGCCTAAATGAATCTGCGGACTACTTTAATTTTGATGACGTCTCTAACGCTGGCGGGCCTTATGTGGGTTCATCAGATTTCATTCCCCTACTAGGCGGACCTTTCTTTAAACAGCTTTACTACTACGATTACATACGAATGCATTCGCTTGCATTCCATGCCTATCACCACGATCCGACTGCCAAGCGTACAATCTCCATAGTCAGAGACTTCACACTAGGACGTGGGTTTCGAATTGATTTCGACGGTCCCGATGATAAGCAAGCGCGTGTGCTATGGGATGCGTTTGAAGAAGTGAATGACATCTATGGGATGATGAGTGATCTAGCCGTTGAGATCGGCGTGTACGGTGAGACCATGATCTGGTGGTTACCGAATAACGAAACGAAGATTGCCTACAACGTACGTCCCGATCAAGAGCCGCCTAAGGGACTGATCCCTAGAATCAGATTACTCGATCCTTCTAATATCTGGGATATCGTGACCTATCCTGAGGATATCTCAAGAGTGCTGTACTATCAGTGGGTTGCCCCCACGCAGTATCAAACATATACCGCGCCTGGCGTGTCGTCCTCGAAGTTTATTTATCAGCAGTTGCCTGCAAATGAAGTCATGCATTTCAAGGTCAATTCTATGTCTAATGAGAAGCGCGGGCGAAGCGATCTCTTCCCAGTACTTGGGTATATGAAACGCCTGAGAGATACGGTGAACTATTCAATCATTGGACAGCAGAAGGCGACTGCCTGGTCTATCGATACGACGATCGACGGTAGCCAAGTGGATGTCGATGCTTACGTGCAGAGCCAGGAGGGATTAGGAACTATCCCTAACGCTGGCAGTGAGTTTGTACACACTAGTAAGGTGAAGCGAGAATATCTATCTAACCTCTCTTCATCGCGTGGACAGCAGTCGGGATCGTTTGAATGGTGCATGTCGATGATCGCGATGGGTACTGGGATTCCTATTAGTTACTTTGGATCCCACATATCAGGCGGGCAGACCAGAGCTAGCGCGTTAGTCGCAAGCGAGCCTGTCGCGAAGTTATTTGAGATGCGTCAATTATTATACGAACGCATTCTAAAGGAAGTCGCTATCAGGTTGTTTAAACAGTTTGGAATTGAGTCAGACGTTGAAGTGACCTTCCCTGAGAATATTACTCAAGACAGATCAGCCAAGCTTAGAGATATCGCTACTGCTGAATCCAGAGGTTGGATCTCTCGCAAGCGAGCTGCTGAGATTGCAGCGAGTGAGCTAGAGATTACAGATTATAACTGGGAAGCTGAGAGTGATGAGATCTCTCAAGATGAGCTATCTCCATTAGATCCGCTAACAAGCCCTGGTCTTTCTGACGATAGGAGTAGCGAGCCACGCGGTATTACTAGCGACGATCGAGCCGCCATAGCCAGACAGGACACTACTCTATGAAAACAAGCTTTAGCGTAGACACACCGCAGCCTATCTTAGATGCAGGCTTCCCATCGTTTGAAAAATTCTGCGCGAATCCTGAAAGGTATTTAGGTAAAGACGATGATAAACTCGCTGAAGTTGATAAGGGCGGTAAAGGGATAAATGCACCGACTAAGAAACATATTTATGAAATTGAAGGCTTTAAGTGTAAATCTCTGGAAGAAGTTGAACGCGTTGCGAAAGACTTCGGAATCCCAGTGAAAGACTTAGACTACAAACCCGAGGTCATTCCAAGGGCTGGCCATAAGTGCGATCTGTATATAAAATTTGTACCTAAGTCAGTGAGGGAAAAACGTGCAGACTGGTAAAGAATCTAAAGACGGTTTCTATGGGATGCTTGATCCGAAGATCATCAATCATCCAGAGCTATGGAAACGCGCCGAGGGTAAGGCTAAAAAATATAAGGGCTCTGGTTTGTATAACGGCGTCGTCTCAACTCTATATAAGAAACTAGGCGGTACATTTGAATCATCCTCAGAAGGCGATGACGATACTGATAGCGGAGCTAGCCACACGACACCAGAAGTCCCTGAGGATTCTTGGGAAGCTGTAGCTCAACGCTGCCTGTTAGAGAACCCAGAGATTTCAGCAGCCACACTTATCAACGTGACTAAATCTAAGATGGCTACACCTGCTCCGAAGGATACCGATAAGACTGATGAAGCCGATTCCGCTTCATCGCTTTCCCAAACTACCCGTCCTAAAGAATCCTCTAAAATCTTCTTTAAAACTTCCAAACTACGTGAAAGAGCAGCGAGTGATGACGGAATCGGCATCACTAAGTTTGAAGCTGTGCTCATTGAAGAGGGCATGGGAAATTTCACCGATGCGTTTTACTACTCACGTGAGGCGATTGAATCCTCTGTAACGATCTTCGAAGGAAGGAAGATCTACGCCGATCACCCAGCAGCTAGCGAAGATACCGAACGCCCAGAGAGAAGCGTGCGCGATATCTTAGGGCACTTCGAAAACGTCCGAGTTGAAGAGAATGAAGGCAGAGCTATGCTAGTCGGTGACGTGACTATTATGGATGAGAAGGGTTATGCGTGGGCTAGGGGGCTTATGCGACACGCGATAGAATACGCTAAGAAATTTCCTGATAAAGAATTCGTAGGGCTTTCAATCAACGCTTCAGGTGAGGCGAGTGAAGAGAGTCTTGATAGTGTACTCAACTCTGACACCGTTCCCGATTCTGCTAAGGGTAAATTAAACGAAGCTAAAGAATTCGGGATAGATGTACTTAGAGTAGTTCGCCGAATAATTGATGCTGTCTCCTGTGACCTTGTTACCGAGGCTGGAGCAGGCGGTAAAGTCCTTAAACTAATTGAAGAAGAAACAGGGGGAAAAGGAATGAAGAAACGTAAAACAACTAAGGAAGCGGCTACTAAAAAGAAGCCGGTCCTTAATCTTAAAGAGCAAGATGAGCAGCCGCACTCTGATGTGGATCAGGACATTGAGCTAATCAAGAAATTGATGGATCAATACTCTGATATGGATGAAGGCGAACGTGGTGCTATGGAAGGATATATGAAGCAATCCTTAGCGATGGCTAAAGAGATGGGCTTTGATGGCGAGAAAGCTCAAGAGATGGCAGACTTCGGAGCTAAGGTTATGCAGCAGGCCTGCAAGGATGCTGCTGAATCTGCTGAAGCTGAAGAAGAAGAGAAGCCAGAAGATAAAGAAGACAAGTCAGAAGAATCTGCTGACAGCGATGACGCTGAAAAAACAGAAGAAGCTGGCGACGACAAGGAAGATAAAGAAGATGCTAAAGAATCTATGATTCAGCTCAAAGGGCGCGTTGCGTTTCTTGAGAATGAGTTAAAAGCTAAGAAGCTTGTCGAGCATCTTGATAAATTTTTGAAGGGCACTGGCGAATCTACGAAGGTAACCAAGGCTTTCAGAGAAGCTATCTCCATCAAGAAAGATGGGGATACGATGCTTGATGTACGAGACGAGAAGGATCTCGAACGCAAGTGGAATCTATTTTGTAAGGGCCTTGAATCCAGAGGTAAGTCTGGCTTTGAGGGCTTTGTTATTAACACTGAGAAAGCTCCTACGGTTTCCGGCAAGGGAAACGGTAAGCTGAATCTATCTGACTGCGCGTCAGAATAATTTAGGGGAAAACAATGGGAAACAATATTACTAGAGAAGTAGCTAGAAAGAGCGTCTTTCCAGACGCTACAGATCTGACATCGGCAGCGGTGTCTTATGATCAAGGCGACCTTCTATGTCTCAAGGCTGGCTTAGTACAGCGCTCTACTGCCGATGCAGATACTGCAAACGCTTTAGGTGTCGCTGTAGTTAAAGTCGTTGATGGGAAGCTTGCAGGACCGTACGACGGACTAACCGATGTCGATGCTGCTCAAGCTTCTGGAAGAATTACAGGACCTGTTTACGGGGTTGTTTGCAAATTCACGCTTACTACTTCTGACGCGTTTAATCCTGGCGATGCTGTTTATCACGATGTCAGTGATCCTCAGACTGTCACGATTACTCAAGGCGCTGGTGCTGAATCCGTTGGCGTATTCGTTGGTCCCGCTGTAGCTTCGGCTGCGGCTGGTGAGCAGGGCGAAGTACACGTCGGATCGCAAGTACCTAGTGGCGTACTCTCTCTGTAATCTAAACCTGTAAGGGGATTTAAAATGAAAACTATAGAAGACATTAAAAAGCTTCTCGAAACTACTGGGCGACTAAAGCCGACCAGTAAGCTTCGCGAGCGAAATAAGAAAGTAGTTCATAACTTCTTCTGGAAACAAGATGAAGCTAAAGGACTGCGAGAAGGGCTAAAGAAACAATTCGGAATCGACGTCGCGGATCCCGAGCAGTTTCCTGTTATGTCTGAGTCATTTAGCTGGAAGAAACTTCGTACGAAGTTAGCAGAGGCTGACGCTTCTTCTACCTTCACGCAATTTCTTCGTGCTGGAATCCAGAATATTACGCAAGCTGCGTATGAAGCTGTCGATACTACCTACGAAGACTGGGTTACTGTAGTTCCTTCTACTCTTGATACTGAATTGTATGCACCTAATCATGGGGTAAGTTTCCCGCGTGAGGTAGGCCCGCAGATGCCGTATCCAGAAGTTGGAGCTGCTGCCTTAGATCTGAAACTTAAGAATCGAAAGTTTGGATCTATGTACGCCGTAGAAAGAGAGCTATTGGAAGATGATCAGACGGGAAGCTTCCAGCGTCAGGCAAGTCTACTCGGCGAATACTTGAATCTTCTAAACGAAGTGCTCTGTTATGGAAAGCTAGCCTCTGTAGCTAACATGCAGTACATCGATTATCAGATTCCTGTATCTGAAACTAAGCCTAGCTATGAAACTGCTTATCCATGGGCGCCTGCTGCTACTCCGCTTCGCGGCGGCGGTATCACTAGGCCTACTGCGTACGGTGCGTTGAATCAAGCAAACATCCAAGATGGAATCATTCAATTGATGAATCAAAAGAATTTGCAAGAAATCAAAATGCAAGTACGTCCTAGCCGAATTATCGCAGGAGCTACCCAATCGTTTGATTTGGCAGTTCTCCTTAATTCTGCTTACTACCCATCTGGTGCAGCAGCGACTGGTGACACTGGTGGAGCGTTCGCGATTAATCCTATTAAAGGAATCGCTGATGCTACGATCACTCGCTACATGTTTGATCAAAACGGTAGTGCTGATGGACTGTCTAAAGCATGGTACTTAGTTGATGATTCTAAGCCATGGTTTGTACTCCAGCAGCGTGAGGCTGTCGCTATCATGCAGGAAGATCCTGCTAGCGGACGGTCTTTCGAGTTGGACATCTACAGATTCAAATCTCGCTCACGCGTTAACGGTGACTTCATTGATCCCCGTTTCGCTTGGCAGGGAAATGATGGCTCTGTCTAAAGACTAAAAAGCATATCTGTGCGGGGCCTTCGGGCCCCGCATTAGATTAGGAGATCTATGCCGAAAACTAAGGTGATAAAGCAAGGAAGGCGAAAGAAGGCTGATTTTGAAACCGAAGAAGAGACAGTCGAAAGTCCTAAGCAAGCCAGGCGGCTACGTGTCGCAGAAAATCACGACGATCTCAAAAGCCTTCACCAGAAAATCGCAGGTCATCCCATGTGCCATCGGAACTGGGCATACCGTGGTAGTCGGACTATTTTTCCTGACGATCTTAGCATGCAGCTTGTCAGTTGGTATTTCCCTTATGCTGCTGGAGGCGCTCTTTACATCGACGACGTTGCAGAAGGCAGCGCGGACAAATACGAAATCAAGTCCCTCGCGTTTAAAGAGTTTAAGATAGGTCGCTACTGTTACCTAACTCCTGGCATGACTGTCGAGCAGGCGCTCGAGCAAATGGGGGAAATCTAAGACGTGGCATGGACTGATCCAATTGAGGACCTAAGAAATCTTATCAATGACGGCGCGACCGATCACGAAAGATGGCGTAAGCGATGCGTCGGCCAGGTCGACAGTACTAACGTCGCGTTTAAGACTTGGGAAAAACGCAGGCTTACAGATTTCACATCTCCTACCGCTACCCTTGGGGTTTTCGTTACCGATGAAAACGGAGTGACTACCATAGAGACAGCCGCCACCGATGATGTGGCGTTAGGGCAGTTCACGCTATCCACAGCACCTGCTCCTGGATCTATCGTAGAAGCTACCTATTACTACCAATGGTTTACAGACGATCAGCTTGATGAGTTTCTAATCTCTTCTAGTAACTGGCTAGCGCTTGGGGATAACTACTCGAATATCGAAACAGGCCTAAGACCAGCAGCGCTTCACTACGGCGCGCAGAGCGCCATGCATAAGCAAGCCCAGTACTTCGCTGAGAATGTTAGCGATGTGTACCTGATGCAGGAAGGCCCCAAGGAAACGAAGGTAGGGGTTATCAATCACTACAGACAGATGGCTGATGATTTTAGAAAGAAGTCTATTGAGCTAAGGGATAACTTCTATGCAGGCTCTGGGCAGCAGAATAAACCCTACAACGTGTCTATCATGGGGCGCGTGAAAGAGATCGTACCCAAGCGATGAAGGTAAGTATTAAAAGGTTTTCAGACGGTATTAAAGACAGGCTAGACGCTATGCTGTCTGATGGCATGGATATGCGAGTGCTGTTTTCTAGAAGCATCTACCCGAAGTACCAGCAGGCACAGATTAAACGATGGCGCACTAGAAGTGCTAGCGAAGATACGACATGGGAAAGCTATAAATCTAGTCAGCTAAGGCCTAAGAGCCGCGAGACGCTTTTAAAGCGACGCAGGTTTAAAGACTACCCATATAAGGGAAGGAAAGACCTCGTTGCTACAGGTAGGCTGCTGGCGTCTATCGTGGGGCCTTCAGATAAGATGAAGTCACTCGGGCATGCGCCTGCTGATCACAGGAAAATTATCAAGCGCCTTAGAATGGAAATCGCTACGACAGTTGAGTATGCAGAGGATGTAGCCGAGCGCTTTGATATTATGGAGTTTAGCGACAAGACAGAGCAGTCATGGCAGCGCGAGATGGAAAGGTATTTATCAGGCAAGCATAAGCTAAGCCGAAAGCCTAAGAAAACGAAGCCTAAGAAATGAGTGCGAATAGTCTAACAGAAGCATCAGTAGAGTTAATCCTAGCGCACTTGCGGGATAAGATAGCTAGCGCCCTCACTGACGTGCGCACGCTAAACCCGGATAACATGGTAACCACGATACCGCCTAGGGCGTACCTGATTACTAACGTAGATACTGGGTATCGCACTCCTGCTGTATTTGTTTTATCTACCAGTTTAGATTTTAGATTAGATCGTGGACCTAACCATATAAGTGCTGTGGAAAATATGGTCGTGGCTGTAGAAATCCAGGATCGAAACGAAAGACTTTTGACCATAAAGGGCTGGCGGTATCAGGCAGCGTTGTCAAAATTGTTACATAACACGCCTCTAGAAGACGTGCCAAATAACGTAAAAATCGTAACGAAGCTTGTAAGAAATTCTTTTTCTGCTGTAACTGAGACGGGTGATACCCAGACCAGTTCACTAGACAAGGGGATGTTTAAACAGGAAACAGTTATGGAATTAGAAGTTGAACACTATGAAAATTTTTAAGGGGGAAAAATGAGTAACTCATTTGCAGATACCACTACAACAAACATGGAACTAACGCCGTGTCGCGTAACCTTGGGCGGCGTGGATCTCGGAGGGACGCTAGATAACGTAACTCTCAGCATTCAAACCGAAAAATCCAATATTCTAGCAGATCAATCCGGTAGCTCAGTCAGAGATAAGGTCGTTAGCGGGCAGTCTCTAACAGTGACTACTTCGTTAGCTGAAACGAACCTGAAAGAAAACTGGAAAGTAGTCTTTCCACATATGAAGCTGATCTCAAGCGGATCGAAAGCTACCTATCTTGATTTACAGATCGGAGATCATGACTTGGCCAGGGCACAGGAATTAATCCTGCATCCTCTCTCAAGGCCTGATGCGGACTTAACTCAAGATCACCAGTTCTATAAAGCCGTAGCTACTGCCCAGAGTGAGCTAGTTTTTAGCCCCACTGAGCAGTCGAAACTAAACGTAGTCTGGGAAATCCTACCGGACGATAGCGTCGTACCTCCTCGGTACTGGTTTCATGGCGATCCCGCTGTAGGCCTTGTCGCAGCTATTGCAGGGACTGCCGTTGCAGACGGCGGTAACACTGGAGACGGAACGGTATCAGGCGAGACTGCCTTCAGCGGTGTTACGGTTACCGAAACTATTACGATGACGTGTGTTACTCCTATTACTAACGGCGGAGTATTCGACGTTAACGGTAGCATCACAGGCCCTCAAGGGCTTGCGACCGTGGGCGTTGCGTTTGTATCTCCGTATGTATCGTTTACTTTAAACGACGGTGCTACAGACTTCGCGCTGGGTGACAGCTTCACTATTGCGATGACTGCTGCTAACTATGCCTAAGATGTTTAATATTAAACCGGCACGATCGGACGCTAGCGGTCCGGTCGTGTCGGATTTAGATGCACTCGACACCGAGGAGGTTTCCTTCAGGTTATTCGGTAAGGTGCATAAATTTAAACCGATAGATACTCATACCTTCTTCAAACTCTCAAACATGTTTGGAAAGATGTCAGCCCTCAGTAAAGAAAACGATCTCACCGCCGATGCCCTCCTGGCCTACTACGCCGATTTATATTCTTGCGTTTGCGACACCGTTACCAGAGACATGGTAAACAAGATGACGGTGCAGCAGCTAAATGGTTTGTTACAGTTAGTAATGGATCACAGTATGGGGAAATCCCAAGCGCGACAGATTAAAGAAAATAGCGGCGACGACTACTCTAAAAAAAAAGAGTAGACATACCCGAAATTTCTATTGATTTGCATATGGTGTTAGGAGAAGTATGTCACTTCTATGGATGGCGAACGGACTACGTTTTATCGATGCCTGCACGACACTTCTGGCTTATGTATTCTTCCTATCAGAAGATCAAAGCAGCAGAGCGTGTAGAGCTAATCGATATCGGCGCCATCGCTATCTGTGGATCGAAGTACTACAAGCACATCCGTGGGTTTTATGCCTCACAGATACATACGAAAGATGTGCCCACGCCGTTACCGAAAGAGCGCAGGCCCGTAATGGATAACGCTGATTCAAGGAATTTTTTTACGATAGTATTCAGAAACCAGAAGAGACAGAGTGGCAGATAATACGACAAAAATAATTCTTGATTTAGATAACAAGAAATTTCTTACGGGAATGAAGCAGGCACAGAACGCCCAGAAGGAAACGGGCGATACTGGTAAGCGTGCCTTTGGGGGGATCACTGACAAACTGAAATCTATGGCCGTTGCAGCGGCTGCTGCCTGGCTATCGATTAAGACGATTCAAGAAACTATCGAGGGGATGAAGGCAGGAGAAAAACTCGAATCCCTCAATCAGCAGTTCGATTTGTTAGCCGAACGATCCGGCATAGCTGGAGATAAGATGAAGGCGGCCCTGAAAGACGCCTCTGATGGACTGGTATCTACAGATGCGCTACTAGCCACAGCGAATAAAAGTATGGTCACGTTCGGAGCTAGTGCAGCCCGAATGCCCGAGCTAATGAGACTTGCCAGAAACGCTTCTGTCGTCGCTGGCACAGATACAGAAACAGCGTTCACAAGGCTAGCCGATGCCATCCAGCAGGGAAGCTCTGACACACTGAAACAGTTTGGTTTAATCGTCGATACGAATAAGGCGTATAAAGATTACGCTGACAGTATAGGCGTTGCCACAACTGAGCTTAGTAAGCAAGCTCAGGCGACGGCGATCTTAAACGCGTCTCTCGATGCAGGTAAGACTGCTTATGATGGCGTAGATCTAAGCATCACTGAAACTACCGATAGCCTGCTCAGAGCTAAAAAAGCCCTCGAAGACTTCAAAGCTGTCGCCGGAATAGTAATAAATAACAAGGTAGGGCATTGGTTTAGAGAAGTCGCTGACGGTATTTCTCTTCTCGCTGACAAGAAAATTTCTAAAGAGATGCTCAAGCAGGCCGCTGCTGCTGGCGACCTAGGGGCACAAATTAAACTGCTGCGCTTAGAGATGTCAGATCTCGATGACAGAAATAAAGACTTAGCTAAATCCCCATTAGGCGCAGGCTCTATAAAGCGAAACAAACAAGAGATACATCAGATACAAATGTCTATCGATCTGCTCGCTAGAAAGAAGGCGGCGCAGGACAAGATAAGGAATGCTGAAGAAGCCGATGAGAAAAACAAAGCTGCTAGAAGAGCCGCTGAATTAGCTGGAGCTGTAGACTTAGAGAAAAAACGTAAGAATGATTTTATGATTTCAGCGCAGCTTTTAGCGCTTAGGAAAGGCACGAATCAGGCGATCTTAGAAAACAGCCTCAGTACACTTAAATTTGAAGAAGAGCTAGCTAATAGAAAATGGCTGTTAGAGCAGGAGATGGCTGTACGAATAGAGCAGCTAGAAAACGATGCGGCGTTTAGCGCTAAGAACCGCGCAGGCGAGAAAGCAATAGCGATAGCTAACATTCGCGAAACCTATGAGCAGCAGATTACGGCTCTTGTAGATTCAGAGAATGAGAAACGAAACGCATTATTAGACAGACAGGTAAAACATCAGAAGAACGCGTGGGATGCGTTCTTCGCTGGGATGAGTAAACAGTCTAAGCAGAGTACTAACGAATTAATAAGGTACTCAGAGCTTGGCACAATGGCAGCAGCGTCTCTATCTGGTGGACTGGTGACGGCGTTTGAATCTGCTGGTCAGGCCGGTTGGGTTTTCGGCGAGCAGATGAAAAAAGCTGTCTTAGGTACGCTCGCTGATATCGCGGCCAAAGAAGGCGCGTATCATTTAATCAAGGGTTTATGGCCGCCGAATCCTGTAGAGCTAGCAGTGGGCGCAGGGCTCTTGGCTCTGTCTGGAGTTATCCGATCGGCAGCGTCTAGTGGTGTAGGCTCTGGCGGCGGAGGGGCTGTAACGCCTGCACCTGCCTTAGATACTGGAAGTAACGTGGCATTCTCGCCGGGCCCTGAGATTTCATCAGAGGTCGAGCAGGAAGAGCTAAAGCGAAAGTATGTGACGATTCACATCGAGGGGAATTACTTCGATACTGCTGAAACCAGATCGGCACTTGTCGAGTTGATCCGAGAAGAAGCTGACGCGACTGACTTTAAAATTCAGTCAGTCGGAGGGGGCTTGTAATGGCGCTTACCGGACAGAGCCTGTTTTTATATAACTTCGAAGTAGACGACGATAATGCGGCTATTGATTTCAGAGTTGTACCTGCTGAAACACCGCGTCAGGCTACGCTTAGATTCGGATTCTATAGCCTGTCCTCGCTTATGATAGAGATCGTGCGAGCCCTCACAGAAGTGGCCCCTAGTAACGTGTTTACAGCGACTGCGGATAGAACTATTGCAGGCGGGACTGAAAACCTAGTAACGCTAGGCGCTGATACCGCAGACTTCGAACTGCTGTTTGGCACAGGCCCTAGAGCGTCTGTCTCTGTGGCCGAGCTGATAGGTTTCACTGAGACAGATCTGACTGGCGCTGCTACCTATCCAGGGACGACGTCAGCGGGTACTAGATTGTTTCCTAACCTGACTGGGTACAATTTCCTAGCTCCTGAGTTTGATCGCAAGGTGTTTGGGAATGTGAATATCAGCGCGTCAGGCCAGAAGGAAGCTATCGTTTACAATATCCAGCAATTCTGGCAGGTAAGCTTTCGGTATATACCAGAATCGACCTGGACTAGTCAGTGGACACCTCTATTTAATTGGATGATCCAGCAGCGGCTACTAGAATTCACGCCGAATATCGCAAGCCCTAATACTGTGTTAGAAAGTACACTGGAATCTACTAACGCTGACGGTAAGGGGCTTGGGTTTAGAGGTAATGAGATGTTACCGGGATTCCCGTTTCAATACGAAACAGGACTAATGCGCTTTCGGCTAGCTCAAATATTGCCGACACTTTAGGGGGATTACGTGGCGATTTCAGACGGTGAAAATGTAGAAGCAACGGTGATCAACCGAGCCAAGCTTGATAAAGAAATCAATGACGTAGCTGTAGGCATCGTCGGTCTAGCTAACACCACTCCAGCATCAGGCGCTGCGATTACAAACACCCAAGCGCTTCAGAATAATACCCGCATAGCGACAGGAGCTACTGAGTCATCTCCTGGTCTAGATTACACTGAAGAGAATGTCATTACTGACGGGGATAACCTTAAAACAGCAGTCGATAAACTCGACATCGCTTTTAACGACACGACAGGACATAACCACGACGGATCGCAGGGATCAGGCGCTCCTATCACAGGTGCAGGCATTGGAGGCGTTCCACTGCAAGGTCGCTTCGTTGCAGCTACATCACTAGTCGCAATCTCTGGTACTAGCTCTGATGTTAGTTCTCAGTTTGGAGCAGCCACACCTAGCACGAATTCTACAACCGCTGGCGTTGTGGTAAATGCTCCTGAGAATAAACTCTTTCTAAGACAAGCCACAGGTACTAGCGCACTAGATTATTTCAGAGACGCAAACGGTAACGTAGTCTATGGAAGGCTAACAGAAGCCGCCTCTGTGTGGACACTATCTTTCTATGTGGACATAGCAGGCGTCGAGACAATCTATGATTTCGTGGGCGCCTCTGACGTCGCCTGGTACTATCAAGAGTTATTCCCTATTCTGACAAATAACCAAGTTTACTCTCAACTACCTGCAATATTCGGTGACACTGCGGGATCCGTTGTGTCATCAGGTTTAAGAGCGGGAACTGTATCAGTCCCGAGCGGTGTTAAAACAGTCACAGCCCCATTTTCAAATATGGGTACTAATAACTACGCGGTGACTGCAAACCTAATAAACCTCGTAGACGGCTCGCCTCAGATTCAAACGGTTACAGTGAGTGTAAAAAATAACGATAGCTTCGTAGCTGACTGGGCGATTAACACAGACTCAGCTAACTACTTGCTTGACTTTATCATCCGAGATAACGCAGCCCCTCCGCTTGTCGGAGACTTTGTAGTTAGATCGGCCAGCGTCTCTCTAGCTAGCGGAATCTCTACGATTTCACCAGTGTTTAGCTCAGACATCGGCGACACCTCATACAGTGTGAAGGCAAATCTAGTAAACCTTACAGACGCTTCACCTATTATCACGCCTGTAACAGTAACTACTAAACTTTCAACTGGCTTCACGGCAGAATGGTCTGCTAGTACAGATAGCATCAATTATTTCTTGGATTATTTAGCGAGCAGAAATGATAGCTCTGTGGTTTCGATTCAGAGCGGATCGACAGCTATAGCTAACGGTGTGGCAACGGCGTCAATCCCATTCTCTAGCATGGGCACTACCGATTACGCGGTGACTGGGATGCTTACTAACCTAGTAGACGGCTCGCCTATCCTAGTACCTGTTATCGTGACCTCTAAGCTAGCTACCTCCTTCACCGCTGTATGGTCTGCTAATACAGATAGTGTTAATTACAGCCTAGATTTTGTGGTGAGAGATAATAGCGGGCCTAATAGTTTGAACGGTAAACAGTTCCGATCAGCGTCTGAAACGCTAGCCAGTGGAATTTCTACTAAGGCGGTTGTTTTTAGCTCAGACATCGGGACTACAGATTACAACGTAACTGCGATCATGTTTAACAGCACAGACATCACGCCTCAGATTCAGGAGATAGTGCCCACAGCGAAGTCATCGACTGGGTGTACATTTGATTGGCCTGCAAACACAGATTCGGCGAACTACGTATTAGAATACATAGCTGTAGAAAATGATTAAGGGGAAGAAATGAAAACTATTTTTATAATACTTCTAATGAGTTTGTCAGCGACGGCTGACGTATATTTTAAAAACAAGCGCTTAGTTGAATCTGTCACCACGACAGCGACGGCAGCGGGTACGACTACACTAGTCGCAACCTCTGATCCGTACCAGCAGTTCACTGGCGCTACTACCCAGACGCTAGTGCTGCCTGACGCTACTACACTGCCTAACGGCTGGTCCGTTGAGGTGATGAATAAATCAACGGGGGTTATTTCAGTTGAGTACGATGATAACTCTGCTGCGCTGTCAGCTACTGCGTCGTCAGATTCTATGTTTAGGCTAATAGATAACGGCACGTCTAACGGTACGTGGGATATTTCAGGAGTAGAAGTCGATCCCCTCTCACTGTATCTAGATGGCAGTAAAACGATGGCTGGAAATATTGATCTGGGTAATAACAACCTAGTAAATGTAGACACCATAGCTCCTGGTACAAACGGGATCATAGATATGGAGGCACCAGCTACCACTACTCCAATGTATTTGAATATGACCTCTGCTGATGCTGACGGGACTGACGCAGTAGCGATTAATTTATACCAGGAGGGTAAGCCAGGCGACACAGATACCGCCTACCTTGCGATGGGATCGGTCGAGGATATTTTAACGAACTATCACTCTATTATAGTCAGGCAGACTAACAGTGGTGGGGCTTACCCACTGTGGATTAGTTCAAATGATAACGGCGACGTACCAGGAATTGAGTTTGATGTGCCTGTATCAAACGGTGGTGGCGGTGGAGTTTTTCTTGGATCAGAGAGTGAAATAACAATGGCTACCGCCGGCGGCGGAGGGCTGAGAGTTAGCTCTGCGGATATATCTCCTAGGGGCACTAGCGGAGTTGAGGATTTGGGTACGACTGGCGAAAGATGGAAAGACGTCTACACTAGCGGCGTTGTGTACACAGAAGATATTGATAGCGCTACCGATCTAAGCCTGAAAGTCGCTGGAGTAGACAGCTTAGTACTAGACGGGACTGATTCTGAATTCACTACAGTACCAGTCAAGCTAACTGGCGTGAATCTAAACATGGACAGTAATAACGTCCTGTCAGCGGATAACGTAGAAGCTGTCTCTATCGATATGAAAGCGGCTGACGTTGTAAGAATCATAAGCGATGCCACACCCACCTCAAACGAAGACACCCTAATTCAAGTAGAGGGGCTAAACGACGGAGCGGGGAATGCTGAAACTATCCGCTTCGGATATCTGGATAGCCCCGATAAGTTTGTATTCCAGCAGTTCACAACGGGCACAGGAGTAGAGAAAAACTTTACTATCGGTATTAATAACGATGATTACATCACGCTAAACGCGTCGACTAATGACACAGACATCTCAACTAACCTCTCTCTCACAACGGTAGGCAAGGGGTTAGAAATAAAAGAAGGCGCGAACGCGAAGATGGGTAGGAGCACTCTGGTAGCTGGCACAGTTACGGTAAACACAACGGCAGCTAAGACTGCTAGTGAGATTATGCTGACTTGCCAAGATCCAAACGGCGGTACCCCTGGCGCTGCGTATGTTTCAGCTAGAGTTGATTCTACTTCATTCACTATCACTTCAACGTCAGGCACAGATACCTGCGTCGTTGCTTGGGTGATCATTGATCCGGCGTAAACAATGGCAGATGATGTATTCACACAGAATTATGCGAACTACAATACTCTAGAAACCAAGAGTATTGCGATCGCTGTGTGCATCGAAGGGTTAGAGACTAAACTTAGTAATAAGATTCTATTCACCAGAATTAAGTACGGTGACGCGGGACTTACCTATGGAGGCGGATCGAAGTATGGAGATCCTGCCCTAGTCCCGTTAGATGACCAGCAGGACATCCTATCTCTAAGCGGTAGCACGTTTACCATAACCCAGAAAATAGAGCCCGAGCAGGCGAAAGGCTCTGCTAGTAGCATGACGCTTGGGTTTATCGATAAGAACGGGTTTATGACTAAACTCCTGTCGCCTGGAGTGCTGGTCGATGAAATCCTAGGTAAGAAGGTGAAGGTACTGCTGGGCTACCAGCAGATAAGCTTCCCTCAAGACTTCTTCACTATATTCAGGGGGGTTATTACCGGCGTCGATGATAGGGCTGGGCTCGCGATACTGAAGCTAAACGATTACAACGTCAGGCGAAAAAATCAGCAGGTTTTTTTCTCTGCTAATTCTACGTTAACCGCAGCGATAAGCGATACTGATACCACGATTCCAGTTATCGCCGCTGGAGATTTTCATCAGCAGATTATAGGCCCTGACGGAACGGTAGACTACCCGTCACCGCTTTCCACAGGAACCGGAGTAAGAACGTTTTTAAAAATCGATGATGAATACATAGAATATTTTGAAGGTAAGGTCGTAGGTAATAGCTTCACAGACTGCGTGAGGGGGGTAAGTTTCGGTGCGGGGAAAACCATAGTGGGCGGCGAAAGCCCGCTAAATGACGCTGCTGCTCACGATATAAACACAGACGTTGATGCGTTGGTGCAGATTACAGATCAGTCTCTAACGATGGCTCTGAAAATAATGATGTCAGGATATAACGGACCGTTTCTAACTGACGTTGCCATAAAATCTATAAATGAATTCGCTACACTGCCAGTCCCGACTGCCACAGTTCCCCCTAACACCATTAGTTTTCCTGACGGCATTGATGTAAAAGAAGAGTATGGGCTTGCAATAGGTGATTACATCACTGTATCTGGTAGTTTTCCAGGCTTCGGGTTTAATAATAAGACCGTTCGAATCATCCAGATTATAAGCCCTGATGACATAAGAAAAAACGAAGTGGTAGAAGTAGACGATACTATGCTGACAGATCTATCAACGTCAGCAGTCGTAGCACTACGTAGCCAGTTTGATACCTACCCGACGACGTGCGGGCTGAAGATGTCTCCTGATGAAGTAGACGTTGAGGGACACCTGGAAACTCAGGACACCTTCTTAGAATCTGAAGAAGATATCTATAGATTTGTTTTAACTGATCAAGAAAACGGTAAAAACTTCATAGAATCTGAGTTATACCTGCCTGTATCTGCGTACTCTCTGA